>Ga0081540_1000039_pt1 | contig 67647 bp, 45 predicted proteins | sample TabmetS2T1R1_FD_71024 | JGI IMG/M metagenome (GOLD analysis project Ga0081540, IMG submission 71024) | Tabebuia heterophylla rhizosphere microbial communities from the University of Puerto Rico - S2T1R1 | ecosystem: Host-associated > Plants > Roots > Rhizosphere ...
GTGGCGGCGCGCGAACCGAAATTCACGAAAGCAATTGAGGAGCACTGTCGATGCCGCGGCTACGCTTTGGCGCCTTTCTCGCCCCGCATCATCCCCTCGGCGAGCATCCGATGTTGCAGTTTAGGCGCGATCTTGAGTTCGTGGAGCATCTCGATCGGCTCGGGTTCGACGAATTCTGGTGCGGCGAGCACCACTCGAGCGGTTGGGAGATGATCGCTTCACCGGAAATGTTCTTGGCCGCCGCGGGCGAGCGCTCCAAACGCATCCGGCTCGGTACCGGCGTGATTTCGCTGCCCTACCACCATCCGTTCAATGTCGCCCAACGCATGGTGCAGCTCGACTACATGACGGGAGGACGGGCTATTTTCGGCTCTGGACCCGGTGCGCTGGCCTCCGACGCGCACACGCTCGGTATAGACCCGATGCTGCAACGCGATCGCCAAGATGAGGCCATCGGCGTCATCCGCCGCCTGTTCAGGGGCGAACGTATAACCCTCAAAAGCGACTGGTTCACCCTGCAGGATGCGGCACTGCAACTGTTGCCATTGCAAGAGGACATGCCCTTTGTCGTCGCCTCGCAGATCAGCCCCTCCGGCATGACGCTTGCCGGCAAGCACGGCATCGGCATCATCTCGATCGGCTCGCTGTCGAACGAGGGCCTGCAATCCCTGCCGCAGCAGTGGGCGTTTGCGGAAGAATCGGCGAGGAAGCACGGTAAGACGGCGGACCGGCAACAATGGCGGGTGCTGTTGAGCTGGCACATTGCCGAGACGCGCGAACGCGCCCGCCTGGAGGCGCGCGATGGCTTGCTGCGCCATCACAACGAGTACATTTTGGGGACCTTGCAGCGGCCGGGATTGAAACCCTACACATCGCCGGACGAAGCCGTCGACAAGGCCGCGTTCTCCGATGCAGCCGCGGCCACCATCGGCACGCCGGACGACCTTGTCGCCAAGATCAAGAGCGTACTGCAAGTCAGCGGAGGTTTCGGCACGGTTGTGGGCTTCGTTCACGACTGGGCGAACCCCGAGAACACCTTTCGCAGTTGGGATCTGGTTGCACGCTACGTTGTGCCGGAGATCAACGGCTACCTCGATGCGTTGCGGCGGTCGCAGACGTTTGTCATCGAGAACCGCGGTGTGTTCGAGCGCAGTCGTGAAGCCGTGATGGCCAAGATCATGGAGAACGAGAATGCGGCTGCCGCGCTGGCGGTGACAAAGTCTCCGCACTTTGCCGCCTCGGGCGGAAACGTGCCCGATCTGGCACCGCGGACGACTGGCTCACACAAAACGCGATGATGCTAACGCAAGGAGTTGCCGATCATGTCCGCAGCAGTGGCTCGCCGCCTGGTCGTCCTTGTCTCTCAACCACGGTCAAATCGACGGCTGCGGCACGAATTCGCCGAAGGGAATAAACCATGAAGCTCGGTAAGCTCGGCGTCTGGGCAAGCCTCGACGCCATGACGGCGGGCGAGGCCCTAGCCTTCGCCCAGCGGCAGGAGAAACGCGGCTACGCAACCTTGTGGACGCCAGAGAGTCGCGGGCGCAACGTCCTCGTCAACGCGGCCTGGCTGCTCGCCGGCACCTCGAGCCTCATCGTCGCAACGGGTATTGCCAATATCTATGCCCGCGATGCGGTGGCGATGGCGAACGCACAGCGCGGCCTGAACGAACAGTCGGGCAACCGATTTCTGCTTGGGCTCGGCGTTTCGCATCGGCCGCTGGTGTCAGACCTGCGTGGCCATGTCTATGGCAGACCGGTCGCGACCATGCGCGGCTACCTCGAGGCGATGCGCTCTGCCCCCTATCAGGCGCCGCCGCCCTCGCAACCGCCCAGAACCGTCCTTGCCGCGCTGGGCCCGAAGATGCTGGCGCTGTCTGCCGAGATGTCGGATGGCGCACACCCCTATTGCGTGACACCCGAGCATACCGCTGAGGCACGCGGCATACTTGGACCCGGCAAGCTCCTGTGTCCCGAGCTGATGGTGCTGTTACAAACCGATCCAAGCAAGGCGCGTATGGCCGCGCGCAGCGCACTCGCAAGCTACATCCAGCTCGAGAATTACGCGAACAATTGGCGCCGCCTGGGCTTTACGGAGGCGGATCTTGCCGGCGGAGGCTCCGATCGCTTCGTTGATGCCAACGTTGCCTGGGGAGATGAAGGCGCCATCCGTGCGCGCATCCAGCTTTTCTGGGATGCGGGTGCCGATCACGTCTGCATCCAGTCGATTCACCCCAGCGGCTCGCGCGCCATCGTGGACGAGCGGATCTTTGACCTGCTTGCCCCCGGCGGTGGGGTCTGAACGCCTAGGAGAGTTGCGCCATGTCCCGCGCGGCGGCAAGGAAGCAGGGCAAGCAAATCGCAGCAGCGCTTGGCCTCGATGCGACACGATCACCGGTGCCGGGTCTCGACGATTTGTTGGCGGAGGCGGTGTATGCAGGAATTTGGGGGCGACCGCAGCTCGCGCAGGCAGAGCGCGCCATCTGTACGCTGGCGGTGTTGAGCGCGCTGCAGCGGCTGCCAGCGCTGAAGTCGATGGTCGCAACCGCGCTGCGGCTCTCCCTTACGCCGCGCAACATTGTTGAAGTGTTCGTTCAGGCCGGGCTCTATGCCGGGTTTGTCACCACCGATGCGTCGGTCGCGGTTGCGCAGGAGGTCTTCCAGGCTGCCGGCCTGAGCCTGGCCTTGGAGGCGCCGAGCGACGACAGCACAGAGGCCCTTGAGCGCAAGGGGCGCGAAGTCATGGCGCAATTGCACGGCGCGCGCGCTCCCGGCAATAGCGTCACGGCTGCGCTCTACCCCACGGCAATCCGCTACGGCTATGGCGAACTGTGGTCGCGGCCCGGCCTCAACCACCGCCAGCGGATGCTGTGTGCGCTTGCCGCGTTCACGGCGCTGGGACTTGAGGGCCAGCTCAGAAAGTTTGCAAAATCCGCCGGCAATCTCGGTTTGACGCGCGAGGAAGTGATAGAAGCCGTGATCCAAACTGCACCTTATGGCGGCTTTCCACGCGCGCTCAACGGTCTCGCCGTCATCAGCGACGTGCTTGCAGACGGCTTGAAATGAGCTCTTGACTGGAAACAGGCATTGACCCCCACAGCATCGGACATTCGCAACGCGGTGCGGCGCCAGAAGCAGGACGTCGCCGCGCTGTTTGCTGCTCTCAGCGCCGGTAGCCGCGTCGGCGATGGCATAACGCGGGACAGCTATGGAGCGGGTGAGGAATTCGCGCACCAGTTGATTGCCGCCCACGCCGTTGGCATGGGGCTTGAAACACGCCGCGATCATGCCGCCAATCTCTTTATGACACTGCCCGGCAGCAACCGAGGTGCGCCGCGCCTGATGACGGGATCGCACCTCGATTCCGTCGCCAACGGCGGCAACTTCGACGGCGCTGCCGGTGTCATCGCCGGTCTGGTCGCGAGCAAAGCTTTGCAACATCTGGATCTGCAGCCGCATTGCGATATTACCACCCTGGCAATCCGAGCCGAGGAAAGTGTCTGGTTCCAAGTTTCCTACATCGGCAGTCGTTCGGCCTTTGCGATGCTGCCGGCGGGCGCGCTGGAGGCAAAGCGTGTCGACACGGGCCGCAGCCTTGCCGAACACATGGCGGAGTGCGGCGCGAGCGTGGACGCCGTGCGGAGGGGAGATGCAAGTCTCGATGCCGGGTCCATCAAGGCCTTTGTCGAGCTGCACATCGAGCAATCCCCGCAACTCATCGAAGCCGGTTTACCGCTCGGCATCGGCACCGGCATCCCCGGCAACTTCCGTTATCCGGCCGTGAAGATTTTGGGCGAATATGCCCATGTCGGTCTCGCCCGGCGCTTTCGCCGGGACGCGGTGATCGCGGCCAGCGAATTTGCCCTCGGCCTCGACGAAATCTGGAGACAGAGTGAGGCCGCGGGCCGGCCCATGGCCTTTACCATTGGGCGCTTTTTTACAGACCCCAGGGAACACGCCCTGACGAAGGTTGCCGGCGAGCTGATCTTCAGCTTGGACGTGCGCGCCTACAGCGCCGCGCACCTCAGCGAGCTTGAGGCACAAGTCTTGGATCTCGCCAGCGGCATTGCCAAGCAGCGCGGCGTCCACTTCGAATTTGGCGGGCGCGCCTCGGCCGAGGTGGCCCCTTCCCACCCCCAACTCGTCGGCAAGTTGACGGATTGCGCGGCGGCGCTCGGCGTTGCGAGCATGCCGCTCGCAAGTCCGGCTTCGCATGACACGGCGACATTTACGGTGGCGGGGGTGCCGTCCGCCATGTTGTTCGTGCGGAACGCCAACGGCAGTCACAACCCGCGCGAGGCCATGGAGATCGATGATTTCCTCGAGGGCGCTGGCGTGCTCACGGCTTGGCTGGTGGGTGAGGCTGCCCCGATCCAACGCCCACAGCGCACACGCTGACCAGCCGATGTAAAGGCGGGAGCCGTTGGCCGCCCAAGCCAAGCCGTGCTTGCGCACGGGCTTTCATGCGCGGTCGGCGCATCAAACGGGTTGCAGCCGTGCCCTGGCGCTGACGAGATCTCCCGTGGCAAAGCCTTCGCTAAAAGACCCGAAAACCTCGCTGAGTTGCGGTCGATACCTCTCGCCGTTGCGTCTCGACGTGGCCAGGTCGTACATGCTCGTGCAAAGCCTGAGTTCCAGGGATTTGGCTTTTTGGTCGCGGGCAACCTTGAGCCCCTTGGAAAACCAGCGTTCGGCCTGGTCTAGATCCTGGTGCGAGCGCCGATAGGCCTCTCCGAGCAGGCGGTATATCTCGGCGGTATAAAAGCGGACCGATCCTTCCTCTTCCAGGCCGATCTGGGCCTGCTCCAAGAAGTCGAAGGCTTGCCCGTAGCGTTCATTCTTCAGGCAGGCTTCCGCCAACAACCCAAGCGTGTAGGACTCATAGATAAGGCCGCCGGTGGCCCGCACTTTTTCCAGGCCGTCCTGCATCTCGGCAATGCCCTTCTCGAATTCGCCCTGCTGCGCACTCGCCCACCCGCGCAAGATCAAAGACATCGCCAGATAGTGGACGAACTCGTGCTCTTCGCACAGCGCAATTGCCGCGTTGGCCTGGCCGGTGACGGCCGCCGGCTCACCGCGCAATTGGTGCACCCGCAAGGTGATGGTGCGCGCCAATCCCTCGGCCCACGGGTCTTGCGACATTTGCCGGGCCTCCGCGCAGACCTGCAAGGCGCGATCGGGATAGCCGAGGAACCAAAGGGCCATGCCGTCGTAGCAGCGGATGTGAACCCGCGGGTCTTGCGCTGAGGGGTCAACAAAAGTCCCGCCCTCGTTGCTGTCGCACATGCTGAGGCCATGCTCCAGCTCCGCGTGCGCGGCGTCAAACTTACCGTGCGCAAATAAGGTGAAGCCGACGGCTTGCTGGGCGAGAATGCGGTGCATGCGGTTGTCGGCCGTCTTCACGGCATCGCGGAGGTGTTCGGCGAGGCCATGCGCCTCGCCCAGCGCTGCATGCACGTAGTTCCAGGTCCACAGGCCGAACAACGCCGTGAACATATGCTCCGTGAATCCGCTCTCTCTGGAAAGCTGGAGGGCCCGTGTATATGCGTGCTTCACCTCGTCGATGCTCCAGCCCTTGGTGGCCCGCAGCGAGTTGCCGAGCGCTATTTGCAGCTGCAGTTCCATCTTGCTGCGCAGCAAGGGGTCGTCGACGTGCGGAATTTGCCGCAATCCCTGCTTCAAATGGCCAACGGCCTCGCTGTGGGCCGAACGAGCGGCTGAGAGCTTCCCCGCCTCGTACCAGTAGCGCAACGCCTGTTCGTAGCTTCGCGCCTGAGTGTAGTGATGCGCGACAATCTCGGGATGCGCCGCGGCCACTTCGGAAAAGCGCTCTTCGAGCAAAGCGCCCACGCGCTTGTGATAGGTTTCGCGTTCCGCCTTGGTCAACAAGGCGTAGGCCGCATCGCGGATGAGTGAGTGCTTGAACTCGAAGGTTGCCTCCTGGAGCACGGTTCCCTTCTGATAAAGAAGCTCGGCGGCCACCAGATGCCGCAATTCACGGCTCAAAGCCTCTTCGTCCATGGACGAGGCGGCCAACAGGAGTTCGTAGTCAAATTTTCTTCCCAGCGTCGCCGCCAATTGCAGAACCCTTCGCCCTTTGACGCGGTCCACCCTGGACGTCAGGGGATCGCGCAATGTCAGGGGGATTGCAAAATCGTGCTCGCCGCTGAGCTCTTCGCCTCTCCCATTTCGCACGGGCTCGGCGTCCAAGACCATTTTCGTCAGCTCTTCGACGTACAAAGGTACGCCATTTGCCTTATTGAAAATCTGTGCGTGCACGCTGCGCAGGAGAGCCTTCTCGCCGGTGAAGGTTTGAATCAGCTCTTCGACCTCGTTCAACCGCAAGCGAGAAAGCACGATTTGCGTGACAAAGTACTTTTCCTGCAGCTGGGCGGTCGATGTGGAGCGGGTCGTCAACAGCAGAAAGGCGTGTTCGTTGCTGACCATTGGAACAAGCGCTTCAAGCAAATTCATGGTGGTCGCATCAAACCAATGAATATCTTCAAAGATCGCAAGCAGCGTCCCCCGGTTGGCGTAATGCAAGGCCATTTCGATCAAAACGTCGAGTGTTTCCTGGTGCAAGGTCGGGGATGGCAGCCGGTTCGTGCCGGCTTGCCCGGAGATGGACAGCAGACCGCTCATAACCGGCAGCATTCTGTCTGGTTTGTCGAAGCGGCTGAGGAATGCCCTCAGCTTGCCGAGTTTTTCGTGTTCCCTGTCGGTCGGAATAATTTTGGCTGCCAGCTGAATATTCTCGATCACGGGATGCAGCATGGTGTTTCGGTGAAAAGGGGACCCGTGAAATCTGAGGATGGTGCGAGCCTCGCCGCCGAACTCGGCCTCGAATTGCTGCACCAGCTTGGATTTGCCAATGCCCGCTTCGCCAGCCACGATGACGGCTTGCCCATTCCCATCCTTGGCAAGATCCCAGTGGTCCGATAACAGGTCGAGCTGCTTGCGTCGCCCAATCAGCGGCCTATAGATATGGCTCTCGATTGTCAGGCTATCCCGGCCCTTTCGTTCAGACACGCAAAACAGGCGCAAAGGACCGATATTCTTCAAATCGCGGACGCCGAGATCCTGGTAGATGAAGACATCGGCGGGCAGCAGGCGTTTCGTCGTCTCGGTTATGACGACGGTGTCCGGGCTGGCCTCGGCCTGCGCTCGGCTCGCCACGTTTGCCGCTTCGCCAACGACAAACTGGTCCGCGACCACTTGGCCGGTATCGACCCCGACCCGCAAACTTAGCTCGACCTTGTATTTTTTCTTGAGATCGACGTTGAAGGCCTGAATGGCGTCGATGATCCTCAATCCGGTCAGCACCGCACGGTAGGCATCGTCTTCGTGGGCAACGGGATAACTGAAGTAGGCCATAAAGCCGTCGCCCATATACTGGGCGTAGTAGCCCTCGTACTGCTCGATGATTTGCTTGGAAATTTGATGAAAGTTATTGATTGCGTAGCGGAGATCCTCGGGGTCGAGGTTATGGGCCAGGACGCTGGAGTCGACGAGATCACAGGACAGCAGGGACATTTGTCGGCGATTGGCGCCGCCCTCCGCAAGGCGAGGGCGATGCGCGGCAATATCGGCCGCGGCGGGGCGGGGCTCAGCGACTGCGATCGGCGCCAGCGCACCGCAACTATCGCAAAACTTGTTGCCGGGTGAAATTTCGCTGCCGCAGGCTGGGCAATTCAGCGCCACGAGCGCCCCGCAGCCGCCGCAGAACTTGGCGTGCTTTCGGTTCTCGAAGCCGCATCCGGCACACCGCATACTTCATTTCCCCCGCCAAACTGGTGTTGGCACTACCATTTAGCACCGGCAGACACGCGCGCATCTCCCTACGAGGCCTCTCGCTCACCTCTCCAGTCCGCCGGATGTGATGAGGCCTTTTGTTGGTCATCTATTTTAAGCTGGCTTCGATGAGTGACAAGGTGTTCTACAACACCTCAGGTATCACCCTGAGTTTTTTTTCGCCGAAGGCACGATCCGGGCGGGCTCGAGGTCGAGCTTGGCATTGGCAGCACGCCGGGGTCGGGGTCCCGCAAGGCGCGGCAATATGGGACCGCTGAAACGCGCCGCCTGCGGCCCTGCAGCCGGCAGAGCCCAAGCGAAGGACCAGCTACTCCCGCAGGCCGGTGGCCGACGCCGGCGCAAGGGGCGCAGGGGAATGCCGCTCTTCCAAATGGCTTCGGCGGGCCCATCTCGGCATCTGGGCGTTGGGGTGTGCGGTCGCTAAAGACCAGGAAGGTCGGCTGCCAGCTCGTGCGAGCAAAGGGAGCCGCGGGGGATGCGCGCGCACGGCGGGCAGGGAGCTTTGCCGCTTATGCCACGAAGCTCATCCCCTCGTGCCGGTTTCATCCTTGGCATGCGACAAGTACGGGCGCACGCGCGCTTGGCGGTTCAGATTTTGCGATATGCTGCGTCCTTCGGATAGCGGCCAACCCGCGGCCAACAATCGAGCCACTCCCGCGCAACCTCGCTGCCTTCCTTACGCAGTTTTTCCATGAAGTCGCGACTGCGGTTAAACTTTGAGGAATATCGCAGTTCGTCGGCGGTATGTTCCTTCATTTTGATCGTGCGCACCGTCACGTGGTCATGGTCTTTGGCAAAGTCCTGATCCTTGTAGCGCTCCCGCCATTCATTGACCTTTTGAATGAAATCCAGCTCTTTGTTGAGCGATAGATTGCCCATTAGTTCGTTCATACGGTCCTGGATATCCGCATTGGTTTCGGGTGGATAGGGCCATTGCTGCGGATTGATGCGCAGGACCCAAAGTTCCTCGGGCGGGTTATCGGCGATAAATTCGCGCACGGGCGGGTTCTGCGAGTAAAGACCATCCCAATAGTAGCCCGCCCCCTCGATGTGCTCGGTTGCGCGCAGCGTGGGCAGCGTTCCTGCCGCGGTGATGCTGGACAAGGTCAGCGGCAATTGCTGTCGCCAATGTTGCACTTTCCGGCGCTGCGGATACTTATTAACGTCGGAGTCGAAAACGGTCTCAAAACCGTTGACGACCTCCGAGGCACCCACCAATAGACGCGTCTTCACGCCGGCCCAATCGATCTTGGCGAAGTGCACACAGGTTCTGGCCAGCAGGTCGTCCAAATCAAAGTATTGTTTGCGTATGCCGACACTCGGCAGGCAGGCCGCGACCGTCTTGTAGAGTAGGCCGGCCGGATTGAGGCCGGCGAAGACGGGTGCATTCAGCCCGACTACGGGGATCTCCGCCTCTTCCGCCCGAAATGCACTGTATGTCAGGAAATTGAGGACGTTCTCGGCGGGCGTGCAGGCGACAAAGTCCTCCCAGAAGCGATTGAGGATATCGACCGCCTCGGCGGCTGAGCCCGGGGCGCCATTCTTCGGCGCCAGGCCGTACCAGACCAACAGGGCGCAAAGCGCGCCCGCCGACGTGCCGCTGATGCCCATGAGCTCGAACCGACCTCGCTCGACGTCCTTCAGGATCTCGGTGAGGACGCCGACCTCGAAAGCCGCATGGATGCCACCACCCTGGCATGCGACGACCACCGTAGGCATGTCCGCCTCCAAACTCGGGGTGAGCGCCTACTGTAGCGGCTGAAGCGCCCCTTGCGGAAGGCAGGCGATTGCCCCGACGGCTGAGGGATCATTACAAAGTTAACGCCACCCTTGGTTCAGGTCGGTTGGCGCAATTCCCTTTGGGCGGGGCCATGTCGGTATTGATCGGTAAGGCTGCTTTTGCAAGCTCGAGCCGTCTGCAGAACCAATAGGCGACGAGCGACCGCTCTGTGCGCGAGGGGGAGGGGCCCTCGCGGTTTACCCAATCGCAGACCGTGTCTTGCCGTGACAAGTGGCCCGGGTCCACCATGAGGGGGTGCAAGGCGGGGGGTGATGGTGCCGTAGCTGGCCAGGCGCAATGACCAGTACCGGCGCCGCGGCTCGGGCCGGCGCTGATGGGGTTGCTTTGCAACGGAGCGCGGGCCGACGGCCGCCGTCGCGGCGGCAGCCTGCCAGGGGCATATGGTGCGACTGCGCCCAAGAAACGGAGTCCCTGTGATGTCAGATACCAAAAATCGCACGGGCGGGCGCGCAACCAGCGACGGTGGAATGCTGCGGGCAGCCATCCTCTTCACACTGCCGTTTTTGTCCTTTCAAAGAGACCTATTGCAGTTGCTGAAAACTCATCTCGAACGGCGACCTAAAGCCGAGGACGGTAGCACGCCAGCCCACGCTGGTCTCGTTGACCTGATCCATAAACTAACGGCACGGGAGCTGCAGGCGCTGATGATGGTGCTGGATCCATCACACGCCTGGAGACGCAGGCTGGGCGAGGATATGCAAAGACAATTGGGGGAGGACGTTTCGGAAATCTCCCAGAAGTTGACCGCCGGCGCCGTAAACATAATTGAGGCCCAGTCCAAAACGCTGGATCGGGTGGTTGAATTGCTACGTACTATAAAGTAGCGGCGAGAGAAGCAAAGATGAGTAACTCGCGGTGGCACGTTGATATCGCAATTATTGGGCTGTCCTGTCGGTTTCCCGGAGCGGCCACAGCCGAAGAGTATTGGAACAATTTGTGTGACGGCGTCGAGTCCATCACGTTTTTCGCCGATCAGGAGCTTGTGACGGCCGGCATTGATCCGAGCCTGATCGCAAATCCCAACTACGTAAAGGCGGCGCCGATACTGCGGGACGTCGAGCTGTTTGATGCCTCCTTCTTCGGTTATTCCCCCAAAGACGCCGCACTGATGGACCCGCAGCAGCGCATGTTCCTGGAGGTGTGTTGGGAGGCGGTCGAAAATGCAGGCTATGACCCGGCCAACTACCCCGGCAAGGTTGGTGTTCTGTCGACCGGAGGGGGCGTCGTCACGAGCTATCTGCTGGCGAAGCTGCACCACGCCGAACTACCCGGCCAGACAGCAAGCCTGCCGCACATCAATAACGACAAGGATTTCCTGAGTACCCGGGTCTCCTTCAAGCTCAATCTCACGGGCCCCAGCTTCACGATTCAGTCGGCGTGCTCCTCCTCCTTGGTGGCGGTCCACCAGGCCTGCCAGAATCTGAGGTTTAATGAATGCGACATGATGTTGGCCGGAGGATCGGTGGTCCGTATCCCGCAAGTGGCGGGATACTTGGCGGAAAAGCGCAATCTGCATTCCCTGGACGGGCATTGCCGCCCCTTTGATGCCATTGGTCAGGGTACCATTTTTGGCAGCGGCGTCGGGGCCGTGCTGTTGAAACCCTTGCAGCGCGCCGTCGCCGACCGCGACCACATCTATGCCGTCATCAAGGGAACCGCGGCGAACAACGATGGCGCAGGCAAAGGCAGCTATACCGCCCCAAGCTTGGGCCAGCAGGCCCAGGCTGTAGCCGATGCGCTGAGGTCGGCGGGGGTTAGCGCCGACAGCATCGGCTATATCGAATGTCACTCGACCGGAACCATTGTCGGCGACCCGTTGGAAATTGAGGCGCTGAGCATGGCGTTCGGGGGCGCAAGCCAACGCAAGCAGTATTGCGCCGTCGGTTCGGTGAAAGCCAATATCGGCCATCCCGAGCAAGCGGCGGGCATTGCCGGCTTGATCAAGACCGCGCTGGTGCTGCATCACAAACGCATTCCGCCGAGCATCAATTTCCAGGTGCCAAATCCTGCCATCGACTTCGCCGCCTCGCCCTTCTACGTGAACACAAAGTTGCGGGATTTTCCCGGCGCGGACACGCCCCGGCGCGCCGGCCTCAATAGCCTTGGCATCGGCGGTACCAATACCTTTGCCGTGCTCGAAGAGGCGCCGCCGAGGCCCGCGGCGCAGACCTCCTCACCGGGCTCGTTGCCGTGCTTGGTCACCCTGTCCGCCAAGAGCGCCGAGGCGCTGGTGGGCCGCGTCGAGCAACTTCTGCATTGGCTGCACGCCAATCCGGAAGTCCCCATAGCTGATGTTTGCTACACCACAAATCTCAGCCGAAGCCAGTTTGGCTTTCGCTTTGCCGCGCCTGCCCGCTCGATCGCGGATCTGAAAAAGCAGCTCGCAGCATGGCTGCAAGCCGCGCCCAAGACTGTCGCGGGCCAGCACGGCGCGGGCAACGCGCCCATCGCTTTCCTGTTTTCCGGGCAGGGCTCGCAGTATGCCGGCATGGCCGCCGATCTCTACCGCACGCATAGCGTTTTTCGCAATGCGCTCGATCGTTGCCATGCCCTGGCGCGACCCTATCTCGAGCACGACTTGCTGGACGTGATTTTTAACGGCGACGGCGATGCCGCGCTCGTTAATCGCACCGACTACACCCAGCCCGCGTTGTTGGCGGTCGAGTATGCTCTGGTCGAGCTTCTGAAATCCTTTGGCATCGTGCCCGCGGCACTCATTGGGCACAGCCTCGGCGAAGTCGTCGCCGCCTGTATCGCCGATGTCATTGGGCTCGACGACGCAATGCGATTGGTCACGGCCCGCGGCGCGCTGATGCACAGCCTGCCGAGCGGCGGGGCCATGGCCGCGATAATGGCCGAGGAATCCGTGGTGCGCGCGCTGATCGAAAAGGTCGCTCCCGAGCTTGCCGTGGCGGCGCTGAACGGGCCGCTGAACACGGTTGTCTCCGGCGACCAGGAGGCTCTGCGAAGGCTGGCGGAGGAGTTGGATCGGCAGGCGATCAGCTATCGACACTTGCGAATTTCCAATGCCTTTCATTCGCCCCGTACCGAGCCAATTCTTGCCGACCTGGAAAATATTGCCGGCCAGATCGCATACAACACCCCTAAGCTGCCCCTGATATCCAACCTTAGCGGTGGGCCGATGTCCGCCGCGCCGGATAAATCCTATTGGTGCCGACACCTGCGGCAAGGGGTGCGGTTCGCGGACGGCATGCTTGCGCTCGCCAAACTCGAGTGCCGCACTTTTGTCGAGATCGGACCACATCCCGTGTTGCTACCGCTCGCGCAGGTCTGTCTTGGGCAGCATGCCAAGTCGGCGGCCTGGATCGCGACGCTGAACCGGCAAAAACCTAATGCCGACTCAATCAGTGAAATGCTGGCCGCATTGTACCTGGCGGGCCATAAGATCGAATGGTCAGCGGTGCATGCCGACGCCTGCTGGCGACGAATACCGCTACCCACCTATCCCTTCCAGCGCAAGCGCCACTGGATCGAGGACAGTCCGATCCGGACTGCGCGATCCGCAACCGCAATCGACCACGGCCATCCCTTGCTCGGAACACGCTTAAACTCGACCGACAAAGGGGTACGTTATCAAGCGCGCTACGGCGTGCAGCATGTCGGTTATCTTGCTGATCACAGGGTTGTGGGCACCGTCGTGCTCCCAACCACCGCCGAACTCGAGGCGGCCATGGTCGTCGGCCGCATGCATTTCGGCACGCCGTGCGTGCGCTTTGAGGATGCCATGCATCATCAAGCGATGCCGTTTGCCAACGGGGAGGACCGCTTGGTACGGCTGCTGGTAGATCCGCTGAGTTCCGATCGGGCAAGCTTCCGGCTGGTCAGTGCGGCGAGCGAGGACGCCGAGACTTGGCAAACCCACATGACGGGCATCCTGCGCACGTCCGGGGCGCCGCCCTGGCCGGCATTTTCATCGCTGCAAGTTCGCTCTCGCTGTCAGAGAACGCTGCCGGTTGCCGACTTTTATGCGCGGCTCGGCGGGCTCGGGTTGGAATATGGCCCTAGTTTTCGTGGCGTTCAGGAAGTGCACGTCGGCCAACGCGAACTGCTGACCAAGGTGCGGCTTCCCGACGGGATGGCACAGTCGCCCTACCTGTTGCACCCAGCGTTTCTGGATGCCTGCCTGCATGCCTATCCTCTCGTCCTTGCGGCGGCGGAGATGGACAAACGCGACGGGCGCAGCGCCTATCTGCCCGTTTCGCTCAAGGCTTTCCATTGCCATCAGGAGGGCATCGATCACGCCTGGGTGCACACCAGGCTGCGCAGCGTTGAGAATGACGACACCCAGGTAATCGATATTCGAATCTACGATCTGGCAGAGCGGCCGGTGGCCGAACTGGAAGGCCTGACGGTGCGCCTGTTGCCGCTCGCCAAAGTGCGACAACCTCAGCCAGGCACGGACGAGGTTTTCTATCGGGCGGCCTGGCGCCAGAGCTCGAAAGCCGTGGCCAATCCCAGGCCCGATCGCGCTCCGGCAAGCTGGATAATCTTCGCCGACGCCAAGGGTGTCGGGGTCGCGCTCGCCGGCCGGCTGGAAGCCGAGGGCCATCGTTGCCACCTCGTCTACAGGGATGATGCATACGGCCAGCGCGGCGCCCGAACCTGGACCGTGAACGAACGACAACCGCATGGTTTTCGCCGCTTGCTTGAGCAAGTCGCCGTCAGCGACGGGCTCCCCTGCGCGGGCGTGCTCTACCTGTGGGGTTTGGATATTCCGGCCATTGAGGCCACAACCCTGCAAAGCTTGAAGAGCGGCAGTGAGATGATGTGCCGTGGGGCGTTGGCGATCTTGCAGGCGCTTGCCGAAACGCGCTCGACCGGCCAGCCCGACCGGCGCCTTTGGTTTGTCACGGCAAACACGCAGAAGACCGAGGGCCATGACCAGCACATCGATCCGGTTCAGGCGCCGCTCTGGGGTCTGGGACGCACCATTGCCATCGAATATCCGAGCATCTGGGGAGGATTGATCGATCTGCAGTTCGATCCGCGGCGGACGCCGGACGTAGAGCCATTGGCGGCGGAGTTGCTCGCACCCGATGGTGAGACCCAGATTGCCATTACCGCCTCTGGTCGGCGCATGGTGGCGAGGTTTGTCAAACAAACGCTGGCCGACCTGCCCGCACGGTCGCCGCGCGTGCGCGGCGACGCCACCTACCTTGTCGCCGGCGGGCTGGGAATGCTGGGCTGTAGCGTTGCCAAGTGGCTGATCGGCAAAGGTGCCAAACACCTTGTCTTGACGGGTCGCAAGGCGAAGGCCGAAGCAGCACAAGCCATCTTCAGCGCCGCTGAGCTGAACGGTGCCAAGGTGCACGTTGCTGCCGTCGACATCAGCCGAGCTATGGAGGTCAGGCAGCTGATTGAGACGATTGGCAACGAGTTGCCGCCACTCAAAGGCGTGGTGCAGTCGGCCGGCGTCCTGGATGACGGAATCTTGGCCCAACTGGATTGGGACAGGTTCGCCCGCCTATTCGAGCCCAAAGTTTATGGAAGCTGGCTGCTGCATGAATATACCAAATCGCTCGAGCTAGACTTCTTTATCTTGAAGTCCTCATTGTTGAGCCTGCTCGGTTCGGCGGGCCAGGCAAACTACACGGCCAGTAGCGCTTTTCTCGATGCCTTGATGGCGCATCGCCGCGCCGCGGGCTTGCCCGCCACGGCGATCAATTGGTGCGCCTGGTCCGGGGGCGGGTTGGCCACGGTTTCGGGCGCCCGCGGCGAGGCGATGTGGTCCGCACTGGGCGTGAATTTTGTGTCTCCCGACCGCGCCATAGAGCTGTTCGACCAGCTGATGCACCGCGATGTGGATCAGATCGCGGTCGCGATGGCTGATTGGCCGACCTATGCCGGCAAAGTGGGCAGGCCCCCGTTCTTGGCGGAGCTGATGCGCGTGGGCGGGGTCGTTGAAGCATCGAAGAGAAATGAGGCAAAGATCAGCCCGCCTGCACCCCAGGTGGCAACGAATGGTCACGCACGTCAACAGCTTCGCATCAGATTGCAAGAGCATATCACGGCGAAACTTGGTTTCGCCGAAGCGATCAACCCGGATCAGCCATTGAACGAACTCGGGGTGGATTCGCTGATGGCAGTGACCTTGTCGAACAGCCTCGAAAATGAGTTCGCCATTCCGGTTCCCGTCGCCGACCTGATCAAAGGACCGACGATCAACCAACTGGTCGATCATCTGGCCGCCGAGTCTACTGGCACCACCCCCGCCGACCCCGCCAACACGCGGTCGGCGCCGACCTCGGTGCCCGTGCTCAAAATGCTGGATCTGCCGACGCCTGTCGCGCCGGTTCCGTTGCGGGTGACGCCGGCAGCATCCGCGCTCACAGCTGCGACGGTGCTGCAACTCCAAATCGCCGGCAGGCAACAGCAAGCTGGCGAGCGGGCACAAGTTGCGCCCCACAGCGTTGGCGCGGCAGCAATGGCGCCTGAAAACGGCACGCACTCAGGGAGCCGTCCGGCTTCTGAAGGAACCGAGGCTGAGCTCCCCAGCAGCAAGGGCAATGGCGCCGGGTCAGCGGCTGTCCGGTCGCCGGCTTTAAACTTCACCACCGAGATCGCTTCGCCCGCCGGCGGCAAGTGGTTGGTCGCGCCCCGGCCAAATCCCGGTGCCAAGGCCCGTTTGTTCTGTTTTCCCTATGCGGGGGGCGGCGTCGTGTCGTTCCGGACGTGGCCGCAATGGCTCGATTCAGCCGTGGAGTTGGTGGCGATCGAGCCGCCGGGCCGGGGAACCCGCATCAAAGAAACAGCCGTCGATAACCTCGATACGTTTGTCAAACGTTTGTTGGCGGAATTGGTCGGCTGGCTCGACAGGCCGGCTGCCTTTTTTGGGCACTGCCTGGGCGGACTCACAATGTTCGCGACGCTTTGCGCGCTGCCGCAGGCGTCTGCGCGCTACATCAAGCACGCGTTTGCCTGCGGGGTAAAGCCACCGCAGCTGTTGCAGCGCCGGGGCGCCTTTGAGGACAATTTGATCTATGACATGATGCTGCACCCGCAATTCGAGCTTGGTGCTCCGCCACACGCGCAACCGGACGATGTTTTTGCGGACATCATACGTCAATTCGATACGCCGGCTGCCGATCGGATGCTCGAGATACCGCAGCTGAGAAAAGCATTGTTGCCGACGATCCGCGCGGAATTTGAGATGGCCTCTAACTATCGGCATCAACCTGGCGACCCGTTCTCCTTCCCGATCAGCAGTTTTATTGGTGATTTGGACCCCTGGGTGTCGGCCGAAGATTCGGCCGGCTGGGGCGAGCTCACGCGGGCTGGCTTCACCAACCATGTACGCAAAGGCTCGCATTTCCTGATGGCGGATGACCGAGACTACATTTTGCAAACAATCAACCGCGAGTTTGCAAAATTTGCCGCCTAAATCGGGTGCACCCGCGAGTGGCGCTGCGCCTCACCTCGAAGGCCCCAACCTTATTGTCGCTGCTGGGGAAGACGACGCCGTAGACAATGTTGGCGGCGGAGTTGGCTTGTTTGTAGTTGATGGTGGCGGCCGTTGCGAATGGTGGATGCGGTTCTGATGTGTTAGTTATTCCGTAAACTGTGTACTATTCTCATTCCCGCTTGGGTTGGCAGCCGGTGGGCATTGCCAGTCTTGCGCGAGAGCAGCCAGTAAATTGGCCGGCGTCCTGCCAGGACACGTCGATTACCGGCCGCCGGCTGCTTGCCCAATTCTCATCTTGCGGTTTGTGCTTGCAGCCAGCCTCGGCCACGCAAGTGTCCCGCTGCGCGAATGTCACCTCGAACTTGCCCATGGCAAAGGCTTTGACCGCGACCTTGCGCTACGGCCCTTCATTGCCAAGGTGGCCGCGCTCGCTCAATGGCGTTGCGACAACGGCGTCCGCCGTTCGAAGCGAGCTGGTGCGGCTGGCAAAGCAGATGTCACCGTTAGCAGACGCAGGTCCTGAACCACGTCGTGTTCGCCGATGGCAAGCTTGTCAGCAAGCGAGATGCTTCCCGCGCGGTGTCGATCGCCGCGCCATGCGGTCCGGGGCGGTCGATCGTGTCGAGCAGCAGAGGTCGACCACGTTCGCCGTATTGGTCGCCGGCGCAGGGGCGGCAGCGGGCTCGGATCAACGTGACGGCGCGCAACGATAACGAGCGCCCAGCGCGGCAATGAGCGCGGCAAGGCCCCAGGCCTCCCGGAAAAAAAACAAGAAGCACCCGGCCCCCGCGAGCCGGATGCTTCTCCAGGGTCTCCTGGACACCACCGCGGCACCCGCGGCGCGGTGTCGGCATCCAGAAGCCGACTTGGCTCACGTTAGGACTCACCAGGGCGCGCCATTCTTCCCCGCCTGACCGTAACCATCGGTCAACTGTGGCTTCGATGCCACATTTGCATCGCCGCCACGGCTTGGGCGGGTAAGCTGGTCAAAGAGCATCCCGCCTATTTTGGCCCGCCGTCCCGAAGGCTCCCCAAGGGGTTGTGCGGTAAGGCTCCTCTCTTAGTGGCGTGTCGTGTCCAAATCCCCGCCAGGTGCTGCGCGCGAGCACCCCTGCGGCAGCGGCTTTGCCCTCCTGTGGCGCTCGATTGCCCATCCTGGCCGATTGCCTCAGCGACCAGCCTCCGCAATCGGTGATCTCGCCTCGTTTTTCCGCTGCACGCCATCGGCGGTTAGGGAAAAATTGCCCATGCTTACCTCCCGATCGCATCCGAGTTGGCGGCAATCGCAAACTTGCTTGCTTGACGCCACCGCCGGCTACGGCGGACGATCGCCAGCTGCAAAACGCGCGCAAGCCATGCGGTCCTGCCCATGCGCGTGTCGACGTCGACTGGAGGCTTTGCTAATCGATACTGAGCATATGGCAGGGTATCGAGCGAGCCTATTTCGGAAATTCAATGCTATCGCCGGTGAACGGGGAGCGATCTCGAATGCTAGCCAAAAAGGTGATTTGGGTTACGGGCGGCGGTACCGGGATCGGCAAGGCAACGGCGCTCGCCATGTCCCACCCTTCCGTCCACATCGTCCTCTCCGGCCGTCGCCAAGCGGAGCTTGATGGAGCCGTGGCAGCGGTTCGCGCCGCCGACGGCAACGCCGAGGCGTACGTGCTCGATGTGAGTGATGGGAGCCAGGTGGCAAAAGTTGCTCAATCCATTTTGGCGCGCCATGACCACGTCGACATCCTCATCAACAGCGCCGGAACCAACGTGCCAAAGCGCGCTTGGAACAGCGTGAGCATGGAGGATTTTCGTCGCGTGGTGGATGTAAACCTGAATGGAGCCTTCAATTGCATCAGTACTGTTCTCCCCGCCATGCGCGCGCGGCGCAATGGAACGATTATTAATGTCTCCTCATGGGCCGGCTTTTACCTGACACGTTTGACCGGACCTGCCTACAGCGCCAGCAAGCGAGCAATGATCGCGATGACGGAGTCGCTGAACATGGAAGAATGCGCCAATGGAATTCGCGCCTGCGTAATCTCACCGGGCGAGGTCGCGACCGAAATTCTTCGGACGCGAGCAGCGCAGCCTTCCGAAGAAGACATGCACCGCATGCTGCAGGCGGAAGATCTCGCGCAATCCATCAAACTCGTTTGCGATTTGCCCCAGCGCGCGGCGATACACCAAATCGTCATCGCGCCGACGTGGAATCGCATGTATCTGGGGTTCAAAGAGCTCGGAATTTAGCTACACCTGGAGTGATCGGGCCCGCGCTGCCGAACGCGGAGCGCAAGGCGCGTGCGCGCGATCGCGTGCTATTGGGCAGGGACGCTCTTCAAAGTGGATAACCACTCCATTTGCAATACCTTTGCCGCCAGCTCCTTATCGATATGCGGGACAATCAGCTTCTGGAAGGCGGAGCGGACTTGCTGATACTCGCGTGGGCAATTGGCCGCACGTTCCTTCGGCAGGTATTTGTTGTCTACGATGTCTTTAAACATTTCCGGGTTGGCTCCATAGGCCATGCACAGAAGATTGTAGAACCGCTGCTGTGGCAGACCGTGCACATCCGAAAAAGCCTTGATCGGTAAGATCACATTGGGATTGTCCAATACCGAGCTGTAGGAATAGGCAGCGCCACCGATAAGTCGAGGCGCCTCGTCTTTTCCAAGCAGCAGCATGATGTAGGCAGAGAATTGATCGGCCACGTCTTCTGCGTTCCCAAATGACGGCACGTCGAGCAGGCTGAAAACCGCATGCCCAAACTCATGGGCGACTACATATAAGAACTGTCCGACCATCGCGTCCTCGGGCGCGAGACCGGAAGTCGTCGTCGTTTTTGGTACGTTCTGTCGTATCTCCTCCAGGTATTCGTAGCAAAGAGTTAGCTCGGTGCCCCAATACCAGGCGTTCGATTGGCCGTTGCATCCGGTCGTCTTGATGGTCAAATCGGTCGGCAGACGAAACGGGCCGAAAATTTCCTGCAGCTTCTCGAGGACGCGGTGCTTTTGCAGCATCTCATAGAGCTGCTGGTGCGCCGGATTTTGCGGCTCGACATACTCGATGCGTATGCGCTGCGGTTCCACGTTGTTGGCGGCCAGCGCGGCGCCGATGGCCACAAGGAGCGACGTTGCGGCGGCGAGTGTCAGCTTGGCGATCTGCATTTACCCGACCTCACGCTGGATGCTTGGCTGCGGTACTCGTCTCGACGACAGTGGCTCCGCCGTCTGGGGTCAATGGCGCGAGCCGTTCGAGGGCAGCCTAATGTGCTGAGCCCGATATCTTAATCCGCATTTTTACGCAGTTCCCAATGCGGTCGACCCCCAGCACAGCCAAGTACTGCGCGTCTGCACGCTGGCCTCGTCGGTGCCGACCCGCACGTGTCCCTCGCACGTGTAGGTTGTGCGCTTGCCGTGTTCACGGGCTTGGGCCGCAATCCGGCGAGCCGTGAAGCTCAACCAGGGCGACCTGCCGTTGCCTGTCCTGCCGACCGTACTGACGCGGCGCATTGAGTGCTCAGCATGCCCATCAACTCGCCACCGTTGTGATGGCCGGCGTCAGCGGGGCTTTGCTTGGCGATCTGGCGCAGTATTGGTTTGCAGGGTCTCCGTGTTTCCTCGCCCTTGGCCCACCCGGCGCCCCGCCGTACGACGGCCGCCGCAAGGGGAAAAGTAGCATGACGTAAAGCAAGATCGCCAGGCGGCATTGGCTTGAAGTGTCGAGATGACGTCGGGCATAGTGAGATACTCATTGTTCAACTGTCCCATGCAGCGCGCCCTTCCTCTTCGCCTGATCTCGATCGGACCCTCCCGTGCAACAGGCCGCGGTAGCCATGAAACTGAGCAATTTGCCTCCGATACTCGCCGCCAAGCACTACGCTGAGGTCTCGACCTTCACGCCGCAAAATCTGCTGCGCGAGGCACGGCGGCAAAAGCGGCTCGGCGAGGCCGACGTGCCGTCGGTTTGTGTCCTCGACCCGGACGGCGACCTTGTCCGGCGCCTTAACCTGAACGGGCAGGCTCGGCTCGACCATGCCTGGTCGTGTTACCACACACAGCTTTACCGCTGGTCACAAGATGACCTCGAGTTAGGGTTCGTCGCTTGCGCCGTGGGTTCATCATTTGCCGTCTTGGTTGCCGAGCAGCTATTCGCGTCAGGCTGCGGCCTTCTGATCAGCATGACTTCGGCCGGCCAGCTCGTGCAGCTCCGCCCGCCTCCATATTTCGTGCTGATCGAGCGTGCGCTCAGGGACGAGGGAACGAGTTACCACTACCTCCCGCCGGGCGAGTTCAGCTCGGCAAACGCCGGCCTGCTGGCTGCGACGTCAGAGGCGCTTCTTGCGCTGAACCTAGCCGTTGAACGCGGCGCGGTTTGGACAACCGATGCACCGTTCCGCGAGACCGGCACGGCCATCGGGGCCATGAAGGCCAAAGGATTGCTCGCGGTGGAAATGGAGGCTGCCGCGCTCTATGCCTTTGCCGAGGCGCGGGGCAAGCCGGTCTTATGCTTTGCACATGTGACAAACCAAATGGCGACGATTGCCGGTGACTTTGAGAAGGGCGAAGCAGACGGCACGGTCGCCGCTTTCGCCATTATCACCGCTGCAGCGCGCGCCTGGCGGGCGAAGCCAAGCTGAGGCTCGAGACGTCCGCGCACGCAGTTTCCGCCAGACCTTACGGGCGGGCATTCTCCACCGCTTTGCCACTTGCCAAGGCGGCAAGGCTGCTCGGCGCGCAAAGACGCCCGCATCGGGGAACGCGCCGCAGGGTCAGCGGCAGCCGCAATAACCGCGCCGACCTTGAGTGTTATTTTTTCGAACGCAACTGAGCGAACTGGCTTAGGCCGAGCAAAATAACAGAGAGCGCGATCAGCAGCGTCGAGATCGAGGCGATGGTCGGATCGATCTCGTCACGTAAGGCGTTGAACATGCGCTTGGTCAAAGTCGCTTTGTCGCCACCGGCGATGAACAGCGAGATCACCACCTCGTCGAGCGACGTGATGAAGGCCAACAGGGCGCCCGAGATCACCGAAATCCGGATCTGAGGCAGCGTCACCGTGAGGAAGGCCCACGGTCGGCTGGCGCCCAGGCTGCGCGCGACCATTTCCTGATTCATGTCGTAACTGTTGAGACTCGCGGCGACGGTGATCACGACCAGCGGGATGGCGAGCACGGAGTGCGCCAGCACGATTCCCGTCAGCGTGCTGTTGAGCCCCAACTGCGCGTAAAAAAGAAAGATGCCGATCGCGATCAGAATGGCCGGAATGACCAGCGGTAGGGTGAAGGCGCCGTAGGCCAGAACGGACCATCGGCTGCGCAGTGTTTGCAGCCCATAGGCGGCAAGCGTGCCCAGTGTTGTCGAGAGCAGCATCGTGAGCATCGCGGCCGCGAACGAGACATAGGTCGCCTCGCGCCATTCGATGGCCCCGAAATAGGCCGCGTACCAGCGCGTTGACCAGGCCGGGGGCGGGAACGTCAGGTAGCGCGAGTCCGAGAAGCTGAGGGGAACTATGAGCAGGCTGGGTGCTATCAAGAATAGAACGATCAGGCCGACAATGGCGTAGAGCCACAATCGCCGTCGGTGTGTGATCTGAGTTTCCGTCGCTGGCTTGGCGCGCATGTCAGCGGGCCCCGGTCAGCTTGTCAAAGCCAATGACGCGCGCCAGCAGCCAAAGGATGCCAAGCGTCAGCACCAGCAGGACGACGCCTAGCGCGCTCGCCGCGCCCCAATCTCCATAATAGGAGACGTTGCGCTCGATCTGCATGGACCACATCATCACGCGACCTCCGCCGAGCAGGGCCGGTGTGACGTAGAATCCGAGGCAAAGCACGAACACGATGACGATACCGGCGGCGAGGCCCGGCCGCGACAGCGGCACGTAGATCTGCCAGAAGGCTTTCGCCGGCGATGCCCCGAGATTGGCGGCGGCCCGCATGTAGTCGGGATTGATGGCACGCATCGACGCGTAGAGCGGCAGCACCATGAAGGGCAGCATGATGTGCACCATACCAATGGTGGTGCCGGTGAAGTTGTGCACGAGCTGCAGGGGCCCGTCGATCAGCCCGAGCTCGGAGAGCCAGGTGTTTATGAGCCCGCGCCGCTGCAGTAGCACGAGCCAGGCGTAGCAGCGCACAAGCAGCGAGGTCCAGATCGGGAACAGCACAAGCAGCAGCAGCACCGCGGCGATGCGGGGGCGCGCCTGGGCGATGACATATGCGAGCGGATAGCCGAGGAGGATGCAGATGCTGGTGACGAGGAAGGACAATTCGAAGGTGCTGGCAAGCGTGATCACGTAGGAGGGATGCAATAGTCGCGCGTAGTGCGCCAATGTCATGCCATCGGCGTCGCGGAAAGACAGCCAGAACAGCCAGACTATGGGGGCAAGCGCAACGATGCCGATCAGCAGGAGCCCCGGCAACGCCAGGCCGCCCAGCATCCATTGCTCGGCGCGCTCCTGCGCCCGCAGCGCGGCGGCGTTGCGGCCGACCTGGTGCGGCGCCAGGTTATCCGTGCCGATCGTCGATCCGACCCCGGCGGCCATAGCTGTCACGTCTCCTCGGGGGGAACAATGATCGTGTCCGCCGGCGCGAGGCCGAGCCTGATAGGCGCACCCGGTGGCGGAGCGCGTTGCGCGCTGCCGGCGGGTTGACGAATTGCGATCGGCTGACCGTCGGCCAGAGACACATAAAGCAGCGAGCTTTCTCCTTGATAGACGAACTCCTTGACCTGCCCGGGAAAGACATTGAGCTCGGCGCCGTCCGCCGCATCGATGACCTTCAGCTTCTCCGGTCGCAGCACCAGAAACTGCGCGAAAGCGGTGTGCCGTGGCGGCTCCGCAAGCCGTATGGCGCGTTCGCCGAAATAGGCCACGCCGCCCCGGACCTCGACCGGCAGAAAATGCGATTCGCCGACGAACTCGGCGATGAACCGATTGTTGGGCCGCTCGTACAGGTCCTGCGGCTTGTCGATCTGCCGGAAGCGGCCGTGGTTGATGACGGCGATGCGATCCGACATGGTGAGCGCCTCGCGCTGGTCGTGCGTCACGTAAACCGTCGTCATGCCCAGACGTTGGTGCAGGTGGCGCACCTCGATTTGCATTTGCTCGCGGAGCTTCTTGTCGAGGGCCGACAGCGGCTCGTCCATGAGCAAAATTCGCGGCTCGAAAATGATGGCCCGCGCCAGCGCCACCCTCTGCCGCTGACCACCGGAAAGCTGATCCACCTGGCGCTCGCCGAGGCCTGCGAGCTGGACCATGTCGAGCGCGCGCGCGACGCGCGCTTCGACCGCGGCGCGGTCGACGCCGCGCAGCTTGAGGGGGTAGGCGAGGTTGCCGGCCACCGTCATGTGGGGAAACAGCGCGTAGTTCTGAAACACCATGCCGATGTCGCGCTTGTGCGGCGGTATGAGGGTGACCTCTCGATTGCCGAAGCGAATCTCGCCGCTGTCGGGACGGATGAACCCCGCAAGCACCATGAGTAGTGTGGTCTTACCCGATCCCGACGGACCGAGCAGGGTAATGAACTCCCCGCTGGCGATCTCGAGACTGACGTTGTCGAGCGCGGCCGTGCGCCCATAGGTCTTGGTGACGTCGCGGATCGAGATCGGCAGTGAGATTGTCGTGATCGTCATCTAGGCGGCAACGGCGGCATTCCTCGTCAGGCGGGGGGCGCGACCACGCCGGCGTGCGGCAAGCCGCGCGATTTCTTAAAGCAACTTACCGAGCGCCTACTTCTGCGCGAACGCGTCGAAGCGTTTCACCATCTCGTCCGAGTTCTTGACCCACCAATCGACGTTCAGCAAGAAGCCTTTGCCGATGTTCTCGGGCGAGTTGGGAAGTTGGGCCGCCAGCTCCTTGGAGATCAGCCCGGTCTCGAAGGCGGCGAGGTTCGCCGGCGCGTAGTTGATATATTGCGGCAGGCGTGCCTGCACGTCGGGCCGCATCATGATGGCGATTGCCTTCATGGCGAGATCCTTGTTCGGCGCACCTTTTGGAATGAGCCAACAGTCGGAGACGAGCATCTGCTGCTCGAAAGTGATGGCGAGCGGCCCGCCTTTGCCTTCCTTCTCTTTCATAACCGCCTGGATGCGGCCGTTCCAGGCTCCGACCATATCGACCTCGCCGTCCTGCAGGATCTGCGCCGACTGGGCTCCGGAGTTCCACCACACCAGTACGTGCGGCTTAAGCTGCTCGAGCTTCTTGAATGCACGGTCGACATCGATGGGGTAGAGCTTGTCCAGCGGTACGCCGTCGGCGATCAGTGCCGCTTCGAGGTTGTAGATTGGGTGACGTCGCATGGAGCGTTGGCCGGGGAAGTTCTTGGTATCCCAGAAGGCCGCCCAGCCCGCCGGCTTGTTGTCACCGAAGGCCTTGGCGCGCCAGCCGATGGCAATCGAATAGACGATCTGAGAGATCCAATACTCGGTTTTCAGCTCCTTGGGCACGCCTGCGTCGTTAACGATGGCCGCATCGAGCTTCTCGAGCTTGCCCTCCTTCTCCAGGATGCCACAGGTGTAGGCACCTTGGGTCGAAAGGTCCCAGGTGGGACGGCCGGAGGCGACCTGCGCACGGATATCGGCGACACCGGAGGTCGTGTCCTCCTTGATGGTGATGCCGAGCTCCTTCTCGACCACGCTGAACCAGGCTTCGCGCTGCGCCTTCTGGAAAGCTCCGCCCCATGACGAGACCGTGATGCTTTGCTGCGCGATGCTTTCGCCAGCGTCGAGCATCGTGAAGGCGCCGATGAGCGCTGCGCTTGCGACAACGAACCTTTTCATGGCCTTACCCTCCACGCGGCGCCGATCCGACCGGCGCATTCCAACAATTCGAAGTTCACAGCTAGCTCCGCTGCAAGTCAAGGAAATCAAGCGCTTGCGTTCGAACGGCGGGACGGTTTGCCTTTAAATCGAGCATTTGCAGGGAGTTCGATTGTGGCTGCACCCGCGGCCATTGATTTGCGCGCTTGCGGCAGAGGAAGCTCACAAGGTAAACGGACGCGCAAAGGAACGACCCAGCCCATGGCCCTGCATTTCCTGCGCAGTGAGTTCGACGCCCGGCTCGCAAGGGCGCGCGCCGCGCTGCAGCGCCAAAAGCTCGATGCCATTCTCCTGTTCGCCCAGGAGAGCCTGTTCTACCTGACGGGCTTCGATACCAGCGGCTTCGTCTTCTTTCAGTGTGCCGTGCTCACCGCCGACGCCGGCGAGATCGTGCTGCTCACCCGTCGGCCGGACCTCGAGCAGGCGCGCCGCACCTCCATCATCACCGACGTCCGGCTCTGGTATGACGGGGAAGGCGCAGACCCCTCCCAGGAACTGCAAGCGATACTCGAGGAAAAAAAGCTGGCGCGCGGCCGCATCGGCATCGAGCTGCGCACATTTGGGTTGACGGCGGACAAATACGAGCTTGTGCGCAGGCGTCTCGACGGTTGGTGTGAACTCATCGATGCTTCGCATCTTGTCCGCGACCTGCGGATGCTGAAGTCTCCGGCAGAGATCGCCTACGTGCGCAAGGCGGCCGAGCTCGCCGATCGATCGCTCGAGGCGATGCTGGCAGCGGCCTTACCAGGCGCGTTCGAGGGTGACATCGCCGCCGCGGGTACGGTCCCCATCCTTGCTGGAGGTGGCGATCCTCCACCATCGGGACCCGTGCTCGGCTCGGGTGATCGCGCCCTGCTCGTGCGCAGCGCCACGGGCTTCCGCTACCTGGACCCGGTCGACCAGCTGACGATGGAGTTTGCCGCTAGCTATCGACACTACTGCGCCTGTCTGATGCGGACCATCGCCATCGGTAAAGCCAACGACACGCAGCGCGCGATGTTCGAGGTAACGCGTGATGCACTTGCGGCGATGACGGAGGCGGCGCGACCGGGCCGCCCCCTGGGCGAGATCGACGACGCTCATCGCCGCGTTTACGACCAGGCCGGCTACGGCCATGCGCGCATGGCCGCCTGTGGCTATTCGCTGGGAGCCCTTTATCGGCCGACTTGGATGGATGTGCCGCCGATGCTGTACGCGGGCAATCCGTTGCCGGCCGCACCCGGCATGGTGCTCTTTCTGCACGCCATCCTGATTGACGCCGCCCAAAACCTGGCCATGTCGCTTGGCCACACCGTCACCATAACGCCGAGCGGCGCCGAGGTTCTGAGCCGGCTCGAACCCGGCTACATCGTCAGCAGCTGAGGCACCTGTCTGCGGCAGGTGCCGGTCACGCGGCAAGAAAGTCGTAGGCCGACAGCGCGTGCGTGCGCACAATGTGCAGGAAGTCCTCGATGTCGACGTGTTCGTCGAACGAGCCCATGCCGTTGGGAAATGGGCCGTAAACGCAGGCCTGGATGTTGCGGTAACGCCAGAGCCGGGCATCGGTGCCGCCGAGGCTCACGATCGGCTGTGGTTTGAAGCCGCGCAGCTGCTCGACGTTTCTTTGCACGATACGGATGATCTCGCAGTCCGGATCGACCCACGATGGCAGATTGCAGTTGATCTCCCGAACCGTGGCTTCGGGAAACGTCTGCATGATCTTGTCAACCTCCGTGAGCACCTGCTCCCGCGTCACGCCCAGTGGCAGGCGGATGTCGGCCTCAAAGCTGGCGCTCGACGGCACCATGTTGACCTTGACGCCACCGCTGATGGTGCCGATGTTGAGTGTCACCTTGTCGACGATACTGCCGGCACCGGGCCCCATGGCGCGGTCCATCGTTGCACGACCGGCGTCGATCGCGGCCCGAACGTTATCGGAAATGAGGGGTTTGATGGCGCCGAGCTGCTCGAGCGCAACCGCGATCGCCATCGCGGTTTTGGTGGCGCTCTTACTGGCATGCGTATAAGCGCCGTGCGCACCGGCGGTGCTGACCGCGATTTGCAGCCACAGTGGACCCTTCTCGCCAAAGCGCACGCTGAAGGGGCTCGATGGCTCGCCGTTGAGCAGCGCATCCCCGTGCAGCTCCGGATGGTGCTCGAGGAGATAGCGCGCGCCATAGGGGCCGAAGGTTTCCTCGTCGGAGACGGCGGTAAGGGTCAGCCTGCCTTTGAGCTCGGCCTTGACACTGTGCAGATAGGCATAGGTAAAAATTGACGCGGTCGTTCCGGCCTTCATATCGGCGACGCCGCGGCCGTAGATCTTGCCATCGACGATCTGGCCCCCCCATGGATCGCGCGACCAGCCCGCGCCATCGTCGGCAACCGGAAACACATCGATATGGCCGTTGAGGACGAGATGGCGGCCGGGCTGGGCGCAATCGTAGCTGCCAACGATATTCGGCATCTCGGGATGGGGCGAGATGATGCGGTAGGGCAAGCCTCGCCGTTCCAGAAATTGGCTAATGAATTTGGCGGTGTCGCGCGTGTCGCCGGGGGGATTGGGACTACGGTGCTGGACGAAAGCCTGCAGGAAGCGCACGAGATCATCGCGGTCGCGATCGATCCATTCGAGCAGCTGCCGACGCCCCGAGTTCACGCGTTTCTCCCTCTCACTATCGATCCCACGCAACGGCAGCCTCCGGGCACGCGTTTTCCCGGGCGGCCCGCGCCATCGCCGCTGCCCGAGGGGGCTAGCGAGCGACGGCTTGTTCCTTCGCCCGCAATCGCCGATGCTGGCGGACAGCGCAATATCTGTCATTCTGCTAAAAGCGCAAGTGAGCCGGCGGCTGTCGGGCGGGAGAGCAGGAAGCGGGACTGGGGCGGCGTCGCGACCATGAAAGCATTGCCAAAATCGCTGTGGGCGGCCACCGCTACGCCGGCCATATCTTATCCGCGACTTGCTGGCGATGTGGCGGCCGATTGCGTGATCGTGGGCGGCGGCTTCACGGGACTTTCCACGGCGCTCCACCTGGCGGCGCGCGGCCTAAAGGCGGTGCTGGTCGAGGCGAACGAGCCCGGCTGGGGTGCATCGGGCCGCAACGGCGGGCAGGTCATTCCCGGCCTTAAGCTCGATCCCTCCGAGCTGCGCGCCAGGTACGGCGAGGAGCGCGGCCGCAGGCTCACGGCAACGGTCGGGGCGACCGCCGACCTCGTTTTCGACCTTATCGACCTTCACGGCATCGACTGCAACGCCCGGCGCGGCGGCTGGATCCAGGGCGCCCCGGGGCCAAAAGGCTTGGCCGAGGTGCGCAATCGCGCCAAGGAATGGGCCGCGCTGGGCGCCGACGTAAGCGTGCTCGACCGCGACGAGGTTGGCGCGCGCCTCGGCGGTGGCGACTACGTTGGCGCCTTCTTGGACCGGCGGGGCGGTACGATCAATCCCCTGTCCTATGCGCGCGGTTTGGCGCGAGCGGCAGCGGCTGCCGGAGCTGTCATCCACGGCGACAGCCCGGCCGTCGCACTGGAGCGGGCGGGCCAGCGCTGGAAAGTCTCGACCCCCGCCGGCAGCGTAACAGCCTCGCATGGCGTCCTGTGCACGAACGCCTACACGGATCGGCTTTGGCCGGGTTTGGCTGAGAGCGTGGTGCCCGTGCTTTCCTCGGTCGTTGCCACCGAGCCGCTGTCCGACAATCTCCGCAAGGCGATCCTGCCCAGACGGGAGGGCGTATCGGAGACGCGCCGTGTCCTCAATTGGTTCAGTATCGACCGCGATGGCCGGCTCATCTTTGGCGGCCGGGCTAGCCAGCGCGAGACCGACGATCCGCTAGCCTTCAGTCCGGTGCTGTCACGCCTGCGCAGCCTGCTTCCGATCCTCGGCGAGCCGCGCCTTCAGTTCCGATGGGCGGGCTATGTCGCACTCACGACCGACCACGTGCCACACTTGAACGAGTTGGCTCCCAATCTTTATGCCGGTCTCGGTTACAACGGCCGCGGTGTGGCGATGTCAACCATGATGGGCAAGCTGCTCGCCGAGCGCGTTGCGGGCGCACGCGAGCAGGACATTCCGCTGCCGCCGACACCGATCGAGCGCATCCCCTTCCATGGTTGGCGCGCGACCGCTATTGCGCTGGCGATCGGGTGGAAGCGGCTGCAGGACAGGTTGAACCCTTAGCGGTGAGATGGCTCCATGCGCGTGGGCATCGAGGTCGGCGGCACCTTCACGGACCTGGTTGCCATTGGACCCGACGGCATCTGCCTAACCAAGGTGCCGAGCGTGCCACACGCGCCCGACGAGGGTGCCTTCAACGCCCTCCTCGCCAGCGGGATTGCCATCTCGTCCATTGAGGAGCTCGCGCATGGCTCCACGGTTGCCACCAACGCGGTGCTGGAGCGCAAGGGTTTCCCGACGGCATTCGTCACCACCAAGGGTTTTCGTGACATCCTGGCTTTGCAGCGGCACGGGCGTTCGCGCATCTATGATCTCGAATACCAGAAACCTACGCCGGTGGTGACGCGCGCAGCTTCCTTCGAGATCGCCGAGCGCATCCTCGCCGACGGCACCATTGAGACGCCGCTGGATATTGCCGAGCTCACCCGGTGCTTGCTGCCGGCCCTGCAAGCCGGCCACTACCAGGCGGTCGCCATCTGCCTTCTCAACGCCTTCGTCAATCCAGCGCACGAGCGGGCGCTGCGCCACCTTCTGGCCGAGGCGCTGCCCGATCTGCACGTCACCATCTCCTCCGACATCACGCGGGAGTTTCGCGAGTTCGAGCGCGCCTCGACCACGACGCTGTCGGCCTATGTGCAGCCGGTCATCGACCGCTACATTGAGCGCTTCCGGCAGCGGCTGGCGGCGGCGGCATTCCGCGGCCGCTTCTCGGTCATGCAGTCGAATGGGGGCCGCCTGCCGGCGGAGGCCATGCGCGCCAACGCCGTAAATGCCCTGTTGTCGGGCCCCGCCGCGGGTGTGATCGGGGCCTTGCGCCAGACGGGCCGCTCCGGCTACCGCAATATCGTTACGCTCGACATCGGCGGCACGTCCACGGACGTGTGCGTGGTGACCGGTGGAGCGCCACAGCTGACGCAGGAATTTCACATCGACGGCTTGCCGATTCGCATTCCTGTTCTCGACATCAACACCATCGGTGCCGGCGGTGGATCGATCGTATGGGTCGACGACGGCGGTATGCTGCGCGTCGGCCCACGCTCGGCCGGTGCCGAGCCGGGTCCTGCCTGCTACGGCCGCGGCGGCACGCTGCCGACGCTCACCGACGCTCACGTCGTGCGCGGAACCGTGCGTCCCGAGGCCTTTCTCGGCGGTCGCATGCGGATCGATGCTGCCGCGGCAGCACGGGCGCTGGCGCCGATCGCGCAACGCTTTGGCCTGGCGCTGGAGGCGGCCGCCGATAGTGCCGTGGCGCTGGCGAATGCAAATATCGTCCGCGCCATCCAGCTGATCTCGACCGAACGCGGCCACGACCCACGCGACTACGTGCTCGTGCCCTACGGCGGTGCCGGTCCCCTGCATGCCGCAAGGGTGGCGGAGGAGCTTGGCATTGCCACCATCGTGGTTCCGCCCGCCGCCGGCATTATCTCGGCCTATGGCCTCATCGCCTCGGACTTCGTGCTGTTCGAGAGCATGACACGCCGAGCCTTGGCCGACGCTCGTGCCGCCGAAGTGCTGCGCGAGGTATTCCGTCAGATGCAGGGTCGGGCGCTCGAACGCGCCGAGGCCAATGGTTTGCGGGGCCGGCTCGTCTTCACGCTGACGGCGGAGATGCGCTACGTCGGTCAGGCCTTCGAGGTGCCCGTGATGTTCGAGGCGTTAGAGCTTGAGAGCCTGAGCGCCGCGGACGTGCACCAGCGGTTCGGCGACGCGCATCAGCGCGTCTATTTCTTCGGCGGCGAAGCGACGAAGCCCATCGAGTTCGTGTCTTTTCGCCTCGGCGTAACCGCGCCGCTCGAGAAGCTGCCGCTGCTCGGCCAGTCGAAGCTGGTGGCAGCCGCGCCGCATCCGATCCAAGTCTTCGACGGCAAGGCTTGGCGGGAGGCGCACTTGTTGCCCCGCCAGACGCTGGCACCACAGGAGCGCCTCTCGGGCCCGGCACTGATCGAGGATCCGACCTCGACCCTCTACCTGCCCGCGGGCTGGACGGCCCGGTCCGATGCCAACGACAACACCATCCTCGAACGGCAGTGACCATGCAGGAACGCACAACCGAGCCCGACGTCAGCGCCACGGCAGCGGCGGCGCTAGACCCGGTCGACTACGCCGTCATCTCCCAGGCTCTGATTGCAATTGCCCGCGAGATGGGAACCAAGCTGATCCGGTCGTCCTACTCAAACATCGTTCGCGAGGCGCAGGACGCATCGGCCGCGCTGTTCGACGCGAGTGGCAACGTCGTCGCCCAGGCGGAACTAATCCCCATGCATCTGGGCTCGATGTCGGAAATTTTCCGGGCCTGCGTGGCGCAATGTCCGATCCGCGAGCTTCGGCCAGGCGATTTCTACATCAACAATGATCCCTACGGCGGCGGCCAGCACCTGCAGGACGTCTTCATCTTCACGCCGATTTTCGTCGCTGGCCGCATCGTCGCCTTCGCCGGCACCGTGGCACACCATCTCGATCTCGGCGGCGGCAATCCCGGCATGACACCGGATGCGGTCGACGTGCACGCGGAAGGCATCATCATTCCACCTTCGCGATATACCTACGAGCGCGATTGGAACGGGGGCCCGCTCGAGCGGCTCGTTGCCGCCAATGTGCGCGTGCCGTCGCAAACCATCGGCGACTTCTACGCCCAGTTCGCGGCCAATGCTATTGGCATGGCGCGCATGACGGAACTTTGTGCACGCTACGGTGTGCCGAAGGTGCTGGCCGCCATGCGCGAGCTGATGCGCTACTCGGAGCGTCGGTTTCAGGCCGCGCTTCGCGCCATTCCCGATGGCACCTACCATGGCGAGGACGCTGTCGACGACGACGGGCTCGATGATCGGCCGCTGGTGGTGAAAACGGCGGTGATGATCAAAGGCGAGACAATCACGATCGACTATGCCGGCACCTGCGGCCAGGTCCGGCGCAACCTCAACTGCCCATGGGCCTCAACCGTGTCGGCAACGCTTGCTGCCATCAAGTCCGCGCTGACAAGCCCCGACATCCCCTTCAACGAGGGGTTCAAGCGGCCGATCACCGTGACGGCGCCAAGGGGGAGCCTGGTCAATCCGAACTACCCCGCGCCCGTGCGCGCGCGCTTGCTGCCCGCCTACCGCTGCTTCAACGCCGTGCTCAAGGCCCTGGCCCAGGTGGTGCCCGATCAGGTGATTGCGGGCGGCAACGATTCAACGCATGCGCTCGCCATCTCGCATCTCGGGCCCAAAGGCTATCGGGTGTATCTGGAAATTTACGGTGGCGGTTTTGGCGGGGGACCGCGGCATGACGGCTGCGATGCGGTGGACAGCGCGCTCTCCAACTGCACCAACACGCCGGTCGAGGCGACCGACATGGACTTCGACCACTTCCGCGTTATCGGCTACGGGCTGCTGCCGGACACGGGCGGACCCGGCAAGCACCGTGGTGGCCTCGGCCTTTTTCGCCGCTTTCTTATCCTCAAGGACGGCGCCAACTTCGCCACCTATACCGACCGCGTCCGGCTCGCACCCTACGGGTTGTTTGGCGGCGGTGAGGGAAGCCACACGCGCATCGAGATCGAGCGCGACGGGCGGCGCATCAAACTCAACAGCAAGGACCGCGTCGACCTCAAGGCCGGGGACATCCTGACCCTCTACTCGTCGGGTGGAGGCGGGTACGGCCCAGCGGCAGCCCGCGACAAGCGCCTGATCGCCGAGGATGTGCAGCAAGGCTATGTCAGCCCGGCCGCTGCGGCTCGGCTCTACGGATGGACCGGTCACACATGAGCGAGCTGCCAGCCAGCGCACGGGCCATCATCATCGGCGGCGGTGTGATCGGCTGCGCGGTCGCCTATCACCTAGCGAAGCTTGGTTGGCGTGAGGTTGTGCTGCTGGAGCGCAAGCAGCTTACTTCGGGTACCACCTGGCATGCTGCAGGCCTCATCGGCCAGCTGCGTGCGACCGCCAACATGACCAAGCTTGCGCGCTACGGTGCCGAACTCTACGCCAAGCTAGAGGCGGAGACCGGCGTCGCCACCGGCTTTCGGCGTGTGGGCTCGGTTTCGCTCGCACTCACGAGCGAGCGCTTGGAGGAACTTAGACGCGGGGCATCGATGGCCCGCGCCTTCGATGTGGAGGTCGAGGAGATCTCGGTGGCCGAGGCGGCGCGGCTGCACCCGCTGACGGACATGACCGGCGTTCTCGGGGCGATCTACCTGCCGCGCGACGGACAAGCCGATCCGGGTAACGTCGCGCTTTCCATGGCGCGCGGTGCCACCCAAGCCGGCGTTACCATTCGGGAGAACGTGAAGGTCACCGACATCCTGACCCACCGGGGCCGCGTCACGGGCGTGGTCACACGGGCGGGTCGAATCGCGGCCGACGTCGTTATCAACTGCGCCGGCATGTGGGGGCGCGAGGTCGGCCGCATGGCCGGCGTTCACCTGCCGCTACACGCGTGCGAGCATTTTTACATCGTCAGTGAGCCCAGTGACGAGATCCCCTCCGGGCTGCCGGTGCTACGGGTCACCGATGAGTGCGCCTACTACAAGGAGGACGCGGGCAAGCTCCTGCTCGGCGCCTTCGAGCCGCATGCCAAGCCATGGGCCGTCGAGGGTATTCCCGAGGAATTCTGCTTCGACGAGTTGCCCGCCGACCTCGAGCACTTCGCGCCGATTCTGGAGACGGCGACGCGACGGGTGCCCTTGCTCGGCCGCCTCGGCATCCGCACGTTCTTCAACGGTCCGGAGAGCTTTACCCACGACAACCGTTACCTGCTGGGTGAGAGCCCGGAGGTCGCCGGATTCTTCGTTGCCTGCGGCTTCAACTCGGTTGGCATCCAGTCTGCCGCCGGCGCGGGCAAAGCGCTGGCAGAGTGGGTCGTTGGCGGTGCCCCGCCTTTCGACCTCTGGGATGTCGACGTACGCCGGGCGTTTTCGTGGCAGTCGACGCGCAGCTTCATCATACCGCGCGTGTCGGAGACGTTGGGCCTGCTCTATGCCGACCATTTCCCGTATCGGCAGTTCGCCAGCTCGCGTGGCGTCCGCCACAGTCCCGTCCACGATCAGCTGGCCGCGCGCGGCGCCTATTTCGGTGAAGCGGCCGGCTGGGAGAGGCCGCACTGGTTCCTTCCCGAACCAGAGGCAGCGCGGGGGCAGCGGCCGGCAGCGCACGACACCTGGAAACGTCCGCGCTGGCACAACTATGTCGCCGCCGAGCATCTGGCGGTGCGCAGCCATCTTGGGCTGTTCGACGTCACCCCCTTCGGCAAGATTCGCGTGGAAGGGGCGGATGCGGAGGCGGTTCTGCAGCGCTTGTGCGCCAACGACGTTGCGGTGGCTCCGGGCCGTATCGTTTACACGCCCTGGCTCAATGATCGCGGCGGCATCGAGGCCGACCTCACGGTGACCCGCCTAACTGAGACGGCGTTCCTGATCGTGACGGGTGCCGCCACGCTTGGCCGCGATCTCGCTTGGCTCAAGCGTCACATCCCCGAGCAGGCGAAATGTGCAGCAGTGGACGTGACGAGCGGCGAGGCATGTCTCGCGGTGATGGGGCCGAGCGCGCGCAACTTCCTGCAGGCCCTTACCCCCGACAACGTCTCGAATGCCGCATTCCCGTTCGCAACCGCGCGCACGATCGAGATCGGTATGGCGCACGTGCGAGCCCATCGCATCAGCTATGTCGGCGAGCTCGGTTATGAGCTGTATGTGCCCAGCGAGTTCGCCCGGCACGTGCTGACGGTTCTGCTGGAGGCGGGCTGCCCCCAGCGGCTTCGGGCAGCGGGATTGCTGGCAATGGACGCATTGCGCCTCGAGAAGGCCAATCGTCATTTCGGGCACGACATCTCCGATGAGGATCACGTGCTCGAGGCGGGTCTCGGCTTTGCCGTGAAAATCGACAAGGGGCGCGGCCGCTGCGGCCACTTCATCGGCCGCGAGGCCGTGCTGCGCAAGGCCGACGCAGGCCTGACCCGCCGCCTTCTGCAATTCAAGCTCGTCGACCCCGAGGGGCTGCTTTTCCACAACGAGCCCGTAGTTAGCGACGGCAGCATCGTTGGTCACCTGTCGTCGGGCGGCTATGGGCACACGCTGGGAGCGGCGATCGGGCTTGGCTACGTTACCTGCCGGCAGCGGCAAAGCATCGAGGACTTGCTTGCATCGCGCTACGAGATCGAGGTGGCAGGACGCCGGTATGAAGCTACCGCCACGCTCAAGCCTTTCTATGATCCGACGGGTGCACGTCTACGACAGTAGGTTTTCGCGATTGGCCCGCACTTGCCGCACGCCTCAAACCACGCCGCCCCTCGGCGGCGATCGCAAAGGGCCCGCCCGCTCCATGCCCTCGGCCCGCAAGCGCCGACACACCCGGGGACCGCTCCTCGGTGCCTTGACCCTCGCTTGCGGAACGTCGACCCGTCCCGTCGGCTTCGACCCTTGGCGGCCGGCGCTTTCTGAGGCCGAGCCTCGCCGATCAATTGGCACGCGGTATCGAGTGACCGGCGGTTCATCGCCATCCGGGCGCTCGGCTTGAGTAAAGCAGCCCTCACCATCCCTTCATAAGCGTGGACGTCCAGGACTCGGGTGCTTTGTGCGCCGGTTTTTGATTTTTGGCTTTGGGGGGTGGTATTGAGCCGGAGCCCGGGGCAGTTGCTTGTGGACCGGCGACGCCCGGCGGCGGCAGGGAGCCGGTGGGTAGGCCTTGCCCTGCGATGGCTTCGGGTGACGCGGGCGCCGCTGCCACGCCGAGAAACTGCAGCTCGAATCCCGCCGCCTTGTGCTCGGCACTCATGACCATATTCACCTGACGCACCCTTTCGAAAAATTCGCGCGCCTTGGTCTTGTCACCGCGCCCGATGTAATACTGGCCGAGGTAGAAGTAGCCCTCGGAGGCCGCCATCTTGCGCTCATCGTCGCCCTTTCGCTCGAGCAGCTTGAGCAACTCCTCCGGTGAAAGCTTACCCGCGACGACAGCCAGTGCCGGTCTCGGCCAATTGCCACGGGGATTGGTGGCTGCACGCTGGAGCAATGCCTCGGGCAGCGGCTGGCCTAAGCGTTGGTGGGTCCATGCCAGCCAAAGATCACTGTAAACTTGCGTTTCATTGTCGCCGTCGTTGCTCGCCCGTGCCAGATCTTCGGCCGCTTGCGCCAATTTTCCGGCATAGAACTTCGCTATCCCGCGCTGTTGCAAAATCTTGGCGTCGGTCGCGCCCAGCGCAATTGACTTAGAATAGTCTGTGATCGCTTCTTCGAACTCGCCAGCCCCGAAATGTGCCTGCGCGCGACAGCGCAGCGAGTCCGCGGCATTTGGGACCAGCTTTACGGCCTCATCGGCGTCGGCCAAGGCCTCCTTCGACAGACCCAAGTGACTGCGGGCATTGCTGCGCAGGCAGAGTGCCCCTGCAAGATCGGCGCTCGAGAGCCTGCCGGACCTGATGGCCTGCGTGGTCCTGTCGATGGTCTCCTGCAGCTGTTCCCGAAGCGCTTGGGCGGCATCTTTCTTGGCCGCAGCGGCGGATTTGACCGATCTGATCGCCGTTTTCGGAACCACGACCACGCCCGTCACTATGTTGGCGAGCGAGCGCATGTCTTCGCTATATCTTTTGAGGTCGGAAACCTCCACCTGGTCGGCAAGGATTGCCAACTCCAGGATGGTCTTGGAGGTGTTGCCCCGAAAGGAGGATTTGACCGAGTAGTTGAAATGTTTGTTGGCCACCGTGTTGGTTCGCGGCAGGCTAATGACGTTGACTTCGGCGGGAAACTTGACCTCGAAGGTGTAGTGCGCATCGTACGGAAACAGCGGCAGCTGCAGCGGCGCGGTGCGCGTCGCGGCGGGTGGCGTGGCTAACACACCAATCATGTTTGCGGGAGAGAAGCGCACGAACCAATAGGCCCCGTGCTCCGCCACCAACTTGGCAATCGCGTACTGCGCGGTCATGGTGAATGCGTTGCTGCTCCGGTCATCCACTATTTCCGGCTCTCCCACGAGCTTTGCCCCGGGATAACGGGTTTCCATGGCATCCCCGACGGACCGCACGAGCTCCTCCGGCGCCAGCCGCTGCTGCAGGACGCGCAGTGCTTCCGCCATCGCGCCGCGCCAGACCTGGCGCACCTGCAGCTGGGCATCGGCGTTGAACTTGGGCAGTGTCACGATTTCCGCCACCTCGCTGCGCACCAGGTCGCGCACATTTGCGCTGGCGATGCTGCTCAGCTGGCGGCTTTCGGGGGCTATGACGAGCACCTGTGCACCCTCGTGGATTTGACCCATGCGTTCCAAGCGTCCGTGCTGGCCTAGCAGGGTCGGATCAAGGTAGAAAACCTTGCCGTTGACCATGACCTGCACGATGACATGATTGAAAGGCTGCGGGCTCGGCAGCAAGCTATCTAAGCCCCTGCGCATACCGATTGCCACCAGCACGGGCTTGCTCTGGATGCCGAGAGCTTCCAGCAATGTCATCAACAGCAGCGACTTGTCTTTGCAATCTCCATAGCGTTGCTTCACGACCACGTCGGGTTGCGTGGGCCGGTGCGAACTTTCTCCCAGCGAAACCGAGAAATAGCGGATCTCCGATTGCACGAATTCGAGCGCTCCGACGACGCGTTCCTCGTCCGTGGACCGCTGCTGCAGGTTTTCGACGACTTCGCGGATATCGTCGCTCAGCTGGCCCTGGCGCTGAAAGAGCCGGCTCGCCCAGGCCACCACATCGTCCCAGCCTTGGAATTCCGAGAATTGCAACCGGCGGTGTGCAAGATAGCTCGCCGGCGTAGATGGCTCCGCGTCGACTTTGCCGATCGACCGCTCCTCGAACACGAGCCGACGCATCTCCCCTCGAGTAACCTCCGTCGGCAGCACAGGCTTCGACTTGCGGTCGCCGATTAGCCGCCAGGAAATGCGTCGGCCCAGGCGATGGTTCAGCACGATGCGCCGCAGGGTGGTCGGAAAGGTTTGGTCCCAGCTCGCCGTCTCGATGAACTTGTCCCCGAACACCGGGTTCTGGCCGTGCAGTGAGTAGGCGAACTCAAGCGTATCTCCGACCCGAAGGTCGCTGACCAGGACGGACGCCGTGACCTCGCCACTGTAAAGCCCTTGCTCGAGGGCGGTTTCCCGCTGCAAAAAGCGCACCGTTGAGGAGGCGGTGCGGTCCAGGCTTTCGCCCTTGCGGAAGAGACGCACCGTATGCAACTTCAAGTGGTGGTACTGGGGCACAAATGGGATCGAGATCTGCCCCGCGCCGCTCAGTGACGCCGCATCATTGACCATCAGCGCCCGCCGCACGTAGATCACGGCTGCATCATCGATCAGATACTGATTGTCGGCCAGGCGGAGGACGATCGGGTGGACCTGGCTGACGTCCGGGATCGCAACCGGCTCGACCCAGCTAGGAATTGGATCGCCCAACGAGAAGGCACCGGCTGCAACTTGCACCTCTTTGAGCTGGTTGTTGTCCTGCGGGGCCTGGGCCTCGGCGCTGGACAGCAGCAGCAAAGCGCACGTTATGACGGCTAAGACCCGAGCCTTGAGCGTCGTGAGCGTGTCCAACCGGGAGGTCATGGGCTCATTTTCCCCGTGCTCTGTTTGAATGACGCCATCTCCAACCACGCCCGGCCAATTCGAGCAGGCTAGCGATGCTCTGCACGCGACGCTGCGACGCGCGCAGAAAAAGGGATCCGCCGCCGTGGCGCCGCTGGGACGACGACGTCCTCTGCCGACCCGCTTAGGCTCGGGCGCAGCATCGTCAAAATCCGAAACGCCGTCGAAATTCCCGAGCATGCCCGCATGACGGACCGCAAAAGAACGCAATCAATTCGTGCAACCGCACCGCCGCCCCCGAGGCACGCCGACGCGGGGAGGACCTAATGCAACCATCCTCAGCGGCCGGTCTTGCTGCCGGCGCTCGGGTGCCAAGCGTAGCCAGCGCAAGCGTGCACTTGCGCGCAATAACCATGTCCGCGTGCTCCCTGTTATGGGAAAAAAATCCCCGCACCGGACAAAAAGACTCGTATCCACTATAGGATGAGCACATGCCAGCCACCAGAAACGAAATGACGATCGCCAGCATGCCTCGCCGCGGGCTTCGCGGGACAGCTGGAGAATAACCGGCGAGCGCAATCAACGAACTACGACGATCGGTTGATCTGACCCGACATGCGCACGCCTGTGGTGAGGCGAGCACATCGGGGCGCAAAAAGATTGGTCGCCAACGCGGTGAGCGAGCCCGGCAACGAAAACCAACGCTCGCTGCCGCCGCCGCCAGCGCCGTGCGCTCACATCACTTTCTCGACGAGGCCTTTGCCGGCGTCGCCGGGAACTCGGCGCGCGCGCCGATGCGGTTGAAGATTGGCCAGCGGCCCTGCCGCCGATGTCGCGCCGAGCCTTAAGGCGGCAAGCTTGCTGCGGTCTTTGCGAGGTCGATCCGGGGCACGCGGCCGTTGAGCCCCATCAGCCTCGTCGCTAGCGCTGACGCCTTGGCACTGCGCGATGTCGTTTAGGCTGATGCAGCCGACCCCGTCGGCGCCGAGCCTGGTTGTGAGAGCCGGGGTTCGGGTGAGTTCCATCCTGTGCAGCGTCGGCTTAAAGCCATGCGCCAATAGCTGCGCAATACCGTCCGGTAGCGCCGCGCCGCGCATGATGATGTCGGCGTCGATGCCCGCCTCGCGCACGGCGAGCGCATCGCCAAACGACCCCGTCGCCAGACGGTCGATGGCGAGCTCGGCGAGGTGTCGCGCCATCTCGATGATACCGTGGCCGTAGGCGTTGGCCTTAACCGACGCGATCAGGCGCGTGGCGGGCGAAAGCCGCCGGCGCCGCGCTGCGACATTCGTGCCGAGCGCGGCGTAGTCCATCTCCATCCAGGTCGGACGCGTGAGGGGCAAATGACGCGCAACCGGCTGCACAGCGGTTCGGCACTCGCGCCACCGATTTGCTCATGAAGGCGGCTGCAAAGCCTGTTGACCCGCAGATTGGAACGCCACTAATGTATGGCTGAGCAGACAAGAAATGTCGACACTCCTCGTCAAAAGGCTTCCAGAAACCTTGGATGGCTCGGGTGCGCAGCAGACGGACGGCGGCGACGCACACCTTCCTCGATCCATTCCCCAAGTATTTGCAGATTCGCGAGATCCTGGTGCGCCGCATCGAGCGCGAAATGCGGATCGGCGACCAGCTACCAACCGAGCACGCGCTGTGCGAGGAGTTCGGGGTCAGCCGCGAGACGGTGCGCGACGCGCTGGGAGGGCTGGAGGCGGACGGCGTGATCTCGCGCACACCCGGTCATGGTACCTTCGTGGCGCGCCTGCCGCCGGTCACCCGGGAGGCGCGGCTGACCGGCCTCACCGAAGACTTGAGCCGCTTCAAGCTCGATACCGAGGCGCGCGTGCTCGCCAAAGGGCCTGTGCTGCCGCAGCCGGCAGTTGCGGACGTGATGGCGAGCCCGCACGAGGAGATGGTGTATCGCATCTTTCGCTTGCGCTTTTTCGAGCGTCAACCGTTCGCCTTGCACGAGGCCTTCTTGCCGCTCGATGTCGGCGCCCGCGTCGCCCGTCAGGAACTCGGCAATACCTCGATCGTGCACGTGTTGCGCAGCTCGCTGCGGCTCGACATTTGGGAGGACCATCAGCGCATCGAGGCGCAGGCGGCGGACACCGAGGTGGCGCGCCTGTTGGCAATCGGCATCGGCGCTCCGGTGCTCTATATCGTGCGCCATTTCAAGGTCGGCGACGACCGGCCGATCGTGCTGTTCCGCTCACACTACCGGGCGGACCGCTACTATTACACGGTGAAGCTGGCGCAGAGCCCATCCGAACCGCGCTTGGCCGGCGCGTCGCAAGCCAAGGCCCTACGCAAGCCGCCGAGCAAGGCGATCAGCGCCAAGCGCGCGCACGCCGACGGCAAGGGGCGCGCTTCGCCCCGCCGCCGGTCGCGCGCGTCGGCCGGCTGACCGGAGGATCGCCATGCACGGCGCCAGCCAGCGGAGCTCATGATATGAAGATCGCAATCCTCGGCGCGGGCAACGTGGCGCTGGCCAACGCGTTCTTCCTCGCGCAGGCTGGCCACGACGTTCATATTTGGTCGGCATTCGAGGCGGAGCGGTCTGCCGTCGCGGCTGCCGGCGGCCTCGATGCCGACGGCATCCTCCAAGGCAAGGTGAAGGTTGCCGTGGCCGTCGACGCTGGGGCCTGCATCGCCGGCGCCGGCCTTGTCATGATTGCCGCCCCAGCCTTCGCGCACCAGGCGCTGATGTCGGCCGCCGCTCCGCACCTGGGCGAGGATCAGGACGTGCTGGTGCATCCGGTGACTGGGCTGAGCTCGCTGCTGCTGTCGCGCATGCTGAAGGCACGCGGCGTCAAACCGACCATCATCGATGTCTCGACCAGTCTATTCACGACGCGCAAGACGGGCCCGACAGCGGTGCGCATCTTGAAACTCAAGGACGTGGTGGACATAGCCGCCATTCCCGCCGAGCGGGGGCGGGAGGCCTTGCGGCGGCTGCAGGCAATCTTCGGGCCGCGCTTTCGCCTTGAGGGCAATGCGCTCGCCATTTCGCTCAACAACCACAACCCCGTTTATCATGTGCCGCCGCTGCTCTGTAACCTGAGCCGCGCCGAGAAGGGCGAGAACTGGATTCTTTGGGAGTGCATTACGCCGGGCGTGGCGCGGTTGGTCAAGCTGCTCGACGAGGAGCGCCTGGCGCTCGTGCGCCGCTTCGGCACCACCGAGATCTCGGTCGACGACTACTTCCGCCAGGCGCACGGTGCGCAGGGCGACAACCTCGATGAGATTTTTGCCTCGGTCGCCAAAAAGCTCAAAGGCCCGGTTGGCCCGCAGGAGTTCAACCACCGTTTCATCACCGAGGACGTACCCTACGCGCTCGTGTTCTATCGCTCGCTCGGCGGCGTCGCCGGCATCGACATGCCGGTAATCGATGCCTTGATCCGTCTGAGCTCGGCGCTCTACAGACGCGACTTCATGGCAGAAGGCCACACGCTCGAGAGATTGGGGCTCGGCGGGCTCGCAAGCCGCGACATCCTCGCCATCACCAGCCACGGTTTCTAAGCGCGGTGCAGATGCTATCCCGCCCCGACCCGGATGTGCTTGCCGCCCCCGCCATCGAATTGCGCCGCGTGCTCAAGCACTATGGGGCGCACAAGGTCCTGGACGAGGTGAGCCTCAGCGTGGCGCCGGGCGAGGTGGTCGTGCTGTGCGGACCCAGCGGATCGGGCAAGAGCACGCTGCTGCGCTGCATCAACGGCCTGGAAGCGGTCGATGGCGGCGAGGTCCTAATCGATCGCAAAAAGGTCAGCACGTCCGCCTCGCGACTGAAACGGCTCGACCCGGGCGTCGGCATGGTGTTCCAGGCGTTCAATCTTTTTCCGCACCTCACCATCGCCCAGAACCTGATCGTGGCGCCGACGCTGGTGCGCAAGCTGCCGCGCGCACAGGCGCTGGAGCGGGCCAAGCGGCTGCTGCAGCGCGTCGGCATTCCGGACAAGATCGACGCCTACCCGGACATGCTCTCGGGCGGTCAGCAGCAGCGCGTCGCCATAGCCCGCGCCCTGTGCATGGAGCCAAAGGTGATGCTGTTCGACGAGCCAACTTCGGCGCTCGACCCCGAGATGATCAACGAGGTGCTCGACGTCATGAAGGATCTAGCCCGCGACGGTATGACCATGGTGGTGGTCACGCACGAGATGGGCTTCGCTCGTGAGGTGGCAAACCGCATTGCCTTCATGGATGACGGCCAGATCATAGAAGTGGACAAGCCCGAGGCATTCTTCACCAGCCCCAGAGAGGAGCGCACGCGGCGATTTATCGGCAAGATCCTCAAACATTGAGCCCGGAGGCGAGGCCGCGAGCCAGGTTGTTGCAGCACCCACACCATTGCGTTGAAGGAGATAGAGCCATGAAACGATTTCTGCTGCTGGCGCTCGGCCTAGCGCTGTTCGCCCTGCCGGCTACCACCGCCGTTGCGCAGGACAAGCCGATGATCGAGGAGGTCAAGGCGCGCGGTGTGCTGCGCGCGGGCGTGAAGAACGACGCCCCCTACATGGGTTTTGTCGACGATCGGGGCAATCTCGCGGGCTTTGAGATCGATCTGATCGTCGATATCGCCCGACGTCTTGGGGTCAAGCTCGAGTTCGAACCGGTCAAAGCCTCCAACCGCGTGCAGCTGCTGCAGCAAAGGAAGATCGACCTGATCATCGCCACGGTGAGTCACTACCGCTCGCGCGAGAAGGTGGTCGATTTCTCCATTCCCTATCTCTATACGCCGCAGACGCTGCTGGTGAAGAAGAAGAGCGGCATCACCTCCATGGCCGACCTGGCCGGCAAGCGCGTAGGCGTGGACGCGGGTTCCGGTGCCGTCAAGAAGGTGCCCGAGGCGCAGCCTAAGGCAGCCATTCAGACCTTCCAAGGCTGGCCCGAGGCGTTTTTTGCGCTGGAGCGCGGCACCGTCGACGCGGTGGCGACCGACAACATCCTGCTCGCCGGGCTGCGCGTCGAGGCACCAAAACCCGACGACTACGTGCTGCTCACCAAGGGCGGCTTTTACAGCGGCGGCTACTATGCGGTCGCGCTGCGCGAGAACGACTCCAAGTCGCGCGACGAGATCAACTTCCTGCTGCAGGACCAGTGGAAGGACGGCACCTGGCAGAAAGCCTTCGACAAATGGCTCGGCAAGGATTCAAAGCTCAAGATGACCCTCGCCGACTTCGACGACTTCAAAATGCCGGTATGGGACGAGTGAAAAATTGGGGGCGCGAAAGTGCGGTGCCATGAAACTCGACTGGTCGATTCTCTGGGGTGACGCCGGCGTGTTGATCCTGCAGGGGCTCCTTGTCACCCTGCAGCTTTCTGCCTGGGTGCTGGCGCTGGCTTTCGTGCTCGGGCTCGCGTTCGGCACCCTGCGCTGGATCGGCCTGAGCGTGGCGGAGCCCGTCTGCTGGTTCTACGTCGAGTTCGCCCGCAACACCCCGCCGGTGGTGCAGATCCTGTTCTGGTACTTCTCCGCCTCCTATCTCCTGCCCGGCTGGCTGTTCCTGCAGCTGCGCGACTTCGGCTACGAATTTGGTGCCGCGGTGGCGGCGCTCGCCATCTATCACGGCGCCTTCATCGCCGAAGTGGTGCGCGCCGGCCTCAACTCGGTGCCCAAGGGCCAGTTTGACGGTGCCCGCGCGCTGGGGCTCGGATTCGGGCAGTCGCTGCGGCGGATCATCATGCCGCAGGCGCTGCGCATTACCATTCCGCCGCTGGTCAACGAGTCGGTCGCCATCATTAAGAACACCTCGCTGGCCATGGCGATCGGTGTCACCGAACTCACCTATCAGTATAAACACATCGACATCTTCGACTTCCGCGGCGTGGAGGCGCTGGCAGCCGTAACGGTGATCTACATGATGCTGTGCACGCTCGCCGCCGGTCTCGGACATCTGCTGAGCCTTCGGCTTTCGCGCCACATTACGGCGCGGCGCGGCTTGCGTCCCATGCTGATCAGCGAGTGAGCCGCATGCAGTTCGAGCGGGTGTGGACGGCGGCGAATTGGGAGCGGTTGCTGGTGGGTGACCTCTTCAACAAAGGCGTCATGGGCGGGCTGCTGCTGACGCTGGTGCTGGGTCTCGCCTCGATCGTGGCGGCGACGCTGCTCGGCGCCGGCATCGGTGTCATGCGCTCTTCCCCGCGGCGCGCGCTCAGCCTGCCGTCGGCCGTGTACGTGCAGGCGTTCCGCAGCGTGCCCCTGCTGATCCTGATCTTCTGGGCTTATTTCTTCCCGCCGGCCCTCGGCCTGCAGGTCTCCAAGTTCACCAGCGTGCTGATCGCGCTCACCCTGTTCACGGCGGCCTACATCGGCGAGATCGTGCACGGCGGCATCCGCTCGGTGGCTCCGGGCCATATCGAGGCCGCCCGCGCGCTTGGCATGGACCCGCTCGAGACGCAGCTCCGGATCGTGCTGCCGCAGGCGTTCTTCAACATGCTGCCGGCGCTCACCGGCCGCTACGTCGTGTCCATCAAAAACACCTCGCTTGCCTTCCTGATCGGGCTGGCCGACCTGACCGAGATCGGCAAGCAGATCGGTGCGCGCCTGATGACGGCGCCGATCGAGGTCTACATCACGCTGCTGATGATCTACTTCATCGTCAACCGCGGCCTGTCGCTGTTGATGCGGCTACTCGAGGACCGCCGTCGTTTCAACCGCATCTTCTTGCGCATCTGACAACCCGAACCAAGCGCCCATTCGATCAGCGGAGACCCACAAATGGATCGTTCCAAGGCTCGCGAAATCATCAACACCTGGATGTTTCCGACCGAGAAGAAAAGTTATATGGGCGGCCTGGAGGACCGGCCAATCCTGGCCAAATCCGCCGGCGTGATGGTCACCGACACCGACGGCAAGGAGTACTTGGATTTTCAGTCGGGGCAGATGGGGGCCGCGCTCGGCCACCAGCATCCGCGTGTGGTCAAGCGCATCACCGACACCCTCAAGCAGCTGATGCATGCCTCCAACGCCATGCTCAACGTGCCGCGGCTCAAGCTGCATGAGAAGCTCGGCAAGCTGCTGCCGAAACCGCTGCAGAAATCGCTGTTTCTGGTCAGCGGCAGCGACTCGATTGAGGCGTCCGTTGATCTGGCCCGTAAGGCCACGGGCGGGCTCGACGTGCTCGGCTTCCACACCGGCTTGCACGGCTCGACTTCCTATCTCACACGCTCGTTGTCGTTCGCCTGGAGCCGTAGCAAGCATTCGGTCGTGGCGCCCGCAACCTCGGCCATCCTCGCGCCACACTGTTATCGCTGCCCGCTCGGCCTCAAGTTTCCGAGCTGCAAGATCCAATGCCTGCAGACCAGCTTCGAGCTGGCGGACGCCAACTTTACCTCGAAGCCCGCGGCCTTCATCGGTGAGTCGGTGCTGAGCGCCGGCGGCGTGATCGTGCCGCCGCCTGGTTACTTCAAGGCACTACGCGACGAGCTCGATCGCCGCGGCATGCTGTTGATCTTCGATGAGTCGCAGACCGGACTTGGCAAGACCGGCAAGCTGTTCGGCTTTCAGCACGAGGACGCCCCGCCCGACATCATCACCATCTCCAAGCATTTCGGCGGCGGCCTGCCGATCAGCGCCGTCTGCACCACGGCCGAGATTGCCGAGCGCGCGGTCAAGAACGGATACTTTGCCACCCGTTCGCACGCCACCGACCCACTGCTCTGCGCCGCTGGCGAGGAGAGCCTCGACATTGTGGTGGAGGAGGACATGGCGGGCAAGGCCGCGCGCATCGAGAAGCGCATCAAGGGCGCGCTGGCCGAGATGGCCAACGAGTTCGAGCTTATCGGCGACATTCGCGGGCGCGGCGTGCTGCTCGGCATCGAATTCGTGACCGACCGGGAGCAGAAGACGCCGGCCAATGCCGAGGTTGCACGGATTGCCAGCCATTGTCTCGAACATGGCTTGATCTTTCAGCTGCGCGGCACGCAGGGCGATCTCAACGTCATCCGGCTGGTGCCGCCAATGATCGCCGCCGACGCCGAGGTCGATCGCGCCATGTCGATCATGCGCGATGCCATTGCCGCAGTTTCGACTAGCCGCCCGTCCGTCGCGCGCGCGGCCGAATAAGGGAGATGGGGAGATGCTGCGGACACAGACTGCACATCATGCCGCGAGCACGGCGCCCAAGCGCGACCGCTTCGGCAACGTGGTCGATCCCAAGGTTGGCTACGCCCGCGGCCGGGTCATCACCGGCGAAGTCGCCGAGGCGCAGCGTCAGCAGCGGGCGTACGCCATCGTGCGCGACCGATTCGCTCGTTTTGGCGACGCCGGCCTGTTCAATCTCACTGGCCTCATCCGCGCCTTTCCCTACGCGGCGGGCGATCAGGATGCGATGCGCTCCTACGTCCACTTCATCGCCCGCTCGCAGGGCGAACTCGAAGCGCTGGCGCTTCGGCGCATGGGCGGCGAGCCGGCCCGCCACGATGGCTTCTTGTCGACGCGCGTGACCGCGGCCATGCTGGCGATCATGCTGACGCTCGTGCGTCCGCACGACCGCGTCGTCTCGTTGGTGGCGGCGGACCGCTCGCACCCGTCCGTGAAGCAGGCCGTCGACCTGGCGCAGGGCCGCTTCGAGGAAGTGACGGAGATCGAGGACTTCGTCGCGGTGTTGGCGCGCGAGCCGAGGCCGGCCATGGTCGTGCTGACGCTGATCTCCCCCTCCAAAAACCACCTGCCGCGTGCCGTCACCGAGCGGGCGGTGGCCGAGGCGCGGCGAGCCGGTGCCCTGGTGGTGCTGGACGATGCGCACATGGCGGCGCGCATCTCGCTGTTCGACGAGCCGCCGGCGCTGGCGTTCTCGGCACCGGACGTGGCCGTGTGGTCGCTGGACAAACACGTGCCGGGGCCGCGCTCCGGCTTCGTCGCAGGCGCGCGCGATCTCATTCAGCGCATCCGGGCCCGTGCCCTCTCCCTCGGCGTCGAGGCCCAGCTCGGCCAGTACCTTGCCGGTGGGCATGCCGTGGAGGCATTCGATCCCGAGCCGATTCGCGCTGCGGCACGCTTATCGGAGCGCGTGCTGAAAGCCTTGGGGCCGGAGCTGGACGGCAAAGGTTACCTGGCCGGCGCTGGCATCGCCGTCGCTGGCGAGGATTTCCTTGAGATCGCGCTCCGGCGCACCCGCCGCAACGGTAGCATGCTGGTGCCGATCGAGGCCGTGGCCTTCGCCAGCATGAAGATCCTGGAAAGCCACGGCGCCGTCATGATCCCGGCGGTCGGCATGCCGGGAGCAGCCTGCACCTTCCGATTGATGCTTTATCCGGACGGCGAGCGTTTTGGCGAGCGCAACATCCAGGACGCCTGGCGCCTCGGCATGGATGCCCTGTGCGGCGCGCTCGACGACGCGGACGCGGTCCGCGCCATGCTTCACGGCGGACAGCGCCCGAGCACGTTCCCCATTTCGTCCGCCGGCTAAATGTGCAATCGGCAAGGGGGCGCCAAGGGAGCGTCAAGAAGGGTGTGTCAAGGGATATACCGCTCGACCGAGGGGGGTATGGGGTCAAATCGGGTGCTCGCCAGTCCATTCGCGTTCGGCTTGGACGGCTAAGGCACAAGGCCAACGTTGTTTGCCCGCTCCTCACCGGGCGCGCCGCGTTAGCCGGCGTCTTGCCCCACTACTTGATCCCGGCGGCCTCCAGATAGCTGGTGTCGTAGTACCGTGAGGCGTCGGTCAAGGTCTTCTGCGGTACGCCATACTTGGAGCGAAGGGACAATACGGTGTTGGCTCCTTGCGGATCGAAGACCGGCTTCCTGAAGAAGCCGGTCTTGTCGTTGACGTAGACGTCATAGGCCTTGGTGGCGAGTTCTGGCGTCATTCCAGCGGCATTGGCCACGAGGATCGCCTCGACAATCGATCGGTTCTTGGGATCGTACATGGCCTCTACACCTTTGGCATAGGCGCGGATGAAACGCACCACAAGGTCGCGATTGGCCTCGGCCCATGATCGCCGCACGCCGGCTACGAGCCCTAGGTAAGAGCCGAGGACGTCGCGCACACGCGCGATGGTATTGAAGCCGCGTGCCTCGCCGAGCAGGTCGAACGGCGTCATTTGCGTCGTCGCCGCATGGTCCGGATTTTCGATCATCATACGGAAGCGGTTGGCGACGCCGCCTGCCCGCTCGAATTTGACCTCGCTCTCGGGCACGCCCCTCTTGGCCAGAACCTCGCGCAGCACGAAGGCAAATCCCGTGGTCATGGCATCGACCGTGACCGTGCGACCCCTCAGAGCCTCGACAGAGCTGATCTCCTTTTGCGCCGAAATCGACAGAAAGCCGTCGTCGGAGGCCAGGACCGCTATCAGGTCGACCTGCGTGCCAGGCGGCAGATAAGCCTCGTTCTGCCCCTCGCGATAGGCGATGAGGTTATCAATCGCCGTGAAGCCCATGTCGTAGGTGCCCGCGATCAGGTGTGTGAGCTGGTAGGTCGAGCCCGGTGTGAAATCGATTTTGACGTCGATTTTTTCGGCGGCAAACAGGCCCTGCCGCTGCGTCATCCAGATCGGCAGGTTGAAACCACCCGCGAAGTTGAGCATGCGTATGACTTGCGTCGGATTGGGGTGCCGTTCCGGAAATTGCTTGGGTTCAGATGCGGGTTGCGCCACAAGTGGTGCCGTCGTGGCCGCAACCAGCAGTGCCGCCGAGGCTGCCCAGTGCCAAAGTTTCTGCATTGGTTCCCCACCAAGCTCGCAAGGCGCCGATCTTGCCACGACGGCGGCGGACTTGAAACCCAAACCGGCTGTCGCCATGGCGCTGTTGGAGCAAGCTCCTGCCGCTGCCATGCCAGGAGGAAGCCGGCGTCGGCCGGGCGATCTTGCCTGGGGGATTGCCGGGCGGCGCGGCGCCCCGTCCAGCTCTCGGATCCGACGATCGTGCCGCCCCGCAGCGTCGGCGAAATGCTGGCTAACCAGGGGTTTGTAAAGCCTAAGGGCGGCTGCGTTTGCTGCTTGCGCCGTCGGACAGCTTCGCAAGTTCCGAGCCACAGGCTGCTTTTTCAATTTCGCTCGGCCCGGAGGTATGATCGTCATTGATTCGAAATCTGCGAGGAATCGATGCAAATAAGTGATTTTATGGCGTCGGCGGCATTGCTCGTCTCCTTGATCGGCATCATTCTTGCCGTCAGAATGGATCGTCGAAGTAGGTTTATGCAGCTGCGCGAGCGCAAGCATGCTGTGCTCGAGCGATTGGACCTTCTTAAAACTATCTATGATTTGCAGAGCCGCCAGGCGGTTGCCTTGGCAAACGCACTTGGCGAACACGAGCATTCAAAGCTGGTGATGGAAAAACTGCGACGCGATTATTTTCACACGAAGTCGTTGGTCGACGAGCTGGAAGAGACCATGGCAGACATCGAGCAAATGTCCGAGCGCGCCACGACGCACAAAGAGCTCCTAGCCATGGAGAAGGCCGTCGGCACCTTCGGACGGCGCGTGAAGCATGCGGAAGGGTTCCTGCGGGAGGGGCACGAGCTGCTCTCGAAGCTGCGTGCGGCCAATTCTGCTTTGGTTGTGCATGGGGTATGACGGGAGTTGCGCCCAGACAAGGCAGCAAGATTGCAATACGCGAAGCCTGGTATCGAACGCATCGCCCTACCACGATAGGGGGCCGCGGCCCTCGCGCTAGCCGCGTCCGGGGCTGGGCGGTTGCTCCGGCTCGACCTCGCCCCTGCGTTGCAGCCAAACCATAACGGATGCACACAAGAATGCCCATGCACCGCCGATAAGCCATCCTGCGATCACGTCCGTTGGCCAATGTACGCCAAGGTAGACCCGGCTCACGCCGACGCTGGCGGTCAGAACGGCCGCGATGCCGAGAATGTAGGCCTTCACGGCAATGGCAGATTGCGTTCGACACAGCAGGGCGCCAAGCGTGAGATAGACCACGGCGGATAGCGTCGTGTGTCCCGAGGGGAAGCTTGCAGTGTAAACCACGATGTCGCGGGGAACGAGGTCCGGCCGCGGCCGTGCGAAGCCCCATTTGAGTGAGTTGCTCAATAGGACGCCGAGCAGCACCGACAGCAAAATCATTCCTGCGGCGTGCCGCAGCCCCGAAACCGCGAGGAAGCCCACGACGGCCCCGACAATGATGACAAGCACGCTCGTGCTGCCGAGCGCCGTAATATCCCGCATAGCCTCCTTGAGCCAGGGCGGGCCAATCGGAACCGCGTGATCGGTTGGAGTTCGAAACAGCAAGAGGATGCGCTCATCGAAGGCACGGGTGTCGCCTTCGAGAACTTCGCTAGCGAGCAGGGCGAACGCGAGAACAAGCGCAGCAACGAGCACGATGGTCGCAAGCACCGACCTCTCGAGATTGCCGAGCGATTGCAGAAATCCCCATAGGAACGACATCGACGGAGGTCCGAAGCGAGCACTCGCCCGCGACCGTGTGATCTGGGACGCACGTTGCTGGAGGCTAGCATGGGTGGCCTCGGCGGGTCACCTTGCCCCTGGGTGAGGCCATGCGCTCGCCAGCCCTAGCGCGGGCCTGGGACCGTTGCGAGGCTGCGGGCTCGCGAGTGTGGCCTGCAGTCGCTCGCGAAAGCTCTCGATGGTGCACGACCGCCGTTGCGATGGGCGCGGCGTATGTGAGCTCCGCCGGCAAATGAAAAGCTACTGCGGCTCGATTTTCTACCATGCAGGGCACCCCCAGCGCCTCTGCTGGCGGCAAGCCACTCGATCCCAGTCGACTTGCAGCTAGGCAACGACGCCTGGGCCGAGCATGCGGGACAGCAAGCAGGTCGAGGGGGGTGGCGGTCCTCGGCGGCGAGGCCGCGCATGCCGCTCGCGCGGTCGTGCTCTGGGCCTTGCGCAACATACGGCGTGCGCGCGGGCGTTGGAGACGGCCAAAGCTCGCCGGTGCGCAGCCTCTCCGCCAAGCGCTGGGCAACGCCTCCCCGCCTTTTTCGCGCCTCAAGTATGGCTAAAACGCCGCGCAATAGCTCGTTCATCGACATTATCGGGCGCTAGACGTCCCCGCTCGGGCTTGAACAAAGGCCCCCGCAAGGCACACGGCCCAAGCCCATCCCATTGTGGCCAAAAGAACCAGATAGGCAATTCCCAGCCAGCTCGAAGCATCGGCCTGGGCAACGCCTGACAAAGTGATGATCGAATGACGACACCGGCCCGCTGCAATGTGCTGATGATCTACCCGCGGTTCAGCGCAGGTTCTTTTTGGAACTACTCCATCACGTCCGAACTGCTCGGTGCACGCTACCCGACCATACCCTTGGGTCTGATTACGCTGGCGGCCATGCTCCCGGCGCATTGGACGATCCGCCTCGTCAATCGTAATACGGAGATGCTCGAGGATACCGATCTCGACTGGGCCGATCTGGTGATGACAGGAGGCATGCTCTTCCAGCAGGCCGACAGCTTGCGGCTGATCAGGCGCGCCCAAGCCCACGGCAAACCGGTGGCGATCGGCGGGCCAGACGCGACCTCGAGCCCCCACATCTATGCGGCTGCCGATTTCCGGGTGCTGGGCGAAGCGGAAGGGATCATTGCCGACTTCATCGCGGCCTGGGAAGCAGGCGAGCGCGCCGGCGACTTTCGCGCCCCCAAGTATAAGGTTGATATCACGCGATCGCCGATCCCGAGGTTCGACCTGCTCAAATTCGAAGACTACTTGTTCGTCGGCGTGCAGTTTTCACGTGGCTGCCCGTTCACCTGCGAATTCTGCGACATCATCGAACTTTATGGGCGGGTGCCGCGCACCAAGACGGCACCCCAGATGTTGGCTGAGCTCGACGCGCTCTACGCCCTCGGCTATCGCGGTCACGTCGACTTTGTCGACGACAACCTGATCGGCAACAAGAAGGCTGTCCGCGCCTTTCTGCCCCATCTGAAAGCGTGGCAGGAAGCGCACGACTTCCCCTTCGAATTCTCGACCGAAGCTTCGATCAACATCGCCGACGACGCGGTGCTACTTGAGCTGATGCGGTCTTGCGGCTTTTTTACAATATTCGTGGGTATCGAGAGTCCTGATCCCGAGGCACTCGTGGCCATGAAGAAGAAACAGAATACCCGCCGCTGCCTGACCGATAGCGTACAAAAGATTTACGATGCCGGCATGATGGTCACCGCCGGCTTCATCATCGGCTTCGACAGCGAAACCGGATCGATCGCGGCGCCGATGGCCGACTTCATCGAGGATGCCTCGATCCCGGTGGCGATGGTCGGACTCCTGTCGGCGCTGCCCAATACCCAGATGACGCGCCGGCTAATCAACGAGCGTCGGCTGCACGACGGCCACGACGTCCATCCCGACGGCAGGGGAGATCAGTGCATGCAGGGCCTCAACTTCGAGACCGTGCGTGCGCGACGGGAGATCCTCGAGGACTACTGCCAGGTTCTCAGGCGCATCTACGAGCCGGCCGCCTATTGTGCGCGTGTCGAGCGCCTGATCGCAAGGCTTAAGTGGGGTGGGAAGACGCAGCAGGAGTATGCCGCAGACAATTTCCGCCGACGGCATGGGATTGAAGCGGTGCGCCGAATCGTCAGTCACTTTCCAGAGTGGCGAGACCTGTTGTGGACAACCTTCATGCGCTGCTATCAGGCCAACCCGTCGGCCGTCCGGCAGACGGTCTCGCTTCTTGCGCTCTATCTCCATCTCGGGCCGTACGCGCGTGAGGCCATCGCCGAGACCGAAAGGGCGATTGCGCAGATCGCGCGCGGTGGCAATCGACAGCCGGCGCGACCATTAACCGTCTTGAGGCTGCAGGGACCATTGTCCCACTCGGCGTGACGGCTGCCGCACGGCCCGACCAATCTCACCCTGGCGAGCCGTGCGAGGATTGGGATGGACGGGGTGGCATCCAGGGCAGCTTGTTGGGTCATTTTCTGATCGCCGGCGCCCGTGTGTGGATCGTGGCGCCGCCGCATTCGCGTGGTAAAATGCCGGCAATAACGAGCATTATGGGAGAGCGCCAATGTCGACCAGCCGTCGAGAGTTCTTGCTTGCTGGAAGTGCAGTGCTCACGCTAGCGGGCGGGCAATATGCCCGCGCACAATCTGCGCCCCCCACTCATAAGGGTAAGATAGATGCGATGTTGCAGGGCGCGGTCGATGCTGGCGACGTGCCCGGCGTCGTCGCCATGGCAACCGACCGGAATTCGGCGATTTACGAAGGGGCGTTTGGCAAGCGCGTCCTTGGTCAGCCAGCGTCCATGACCGCCGACACGGTTGTGTGGATCGCGTCGATGACCAAGGCGCTTACAGCCACTGGCGCCATGCAGCTGGTCGAGCAGGGCAAACTTGAACTGGATGCACCGGCAGCCAAGGTCGTGCCGGAAATCTCCACCATTGAGGTGTTGGAAGGTTTTGACGCGTCCGGCCAACCCCGCACGCGCCCGCCCAAGCGCCCGATCACGCTGCGCCATCTGCTAACCCACACGGCCGGTTTCGGCTACGACCTTTGGAGCGACGATCTGGGTAAATATCAGACGGTCAAGGCCATTCCGGGCATCATCACCTGCCAGAACGCGGCGCTGCGTACGCCGCTGCTTTATGATCCGGGTGAGAGATGGTTTTACGGAATTAACATCGATTGGGCCGGCAAGATGGTGGAGGCCACGAGCGGCAAGAGGCTTGGAGCTTACCTGCATGAAAACCTGTTCGCGCCGTTGGGTATGAGCAGTACCGCCTTCAAGATCACGCCAGCCATGCGCGAGCGGCTAGCCAAGGTCCACCAGCGCGGCGAAAACGACACGTTCACGCCGCAGATGGACCTCGAAATCCCTCAGGATCCCGAGTTTGAGATGGGCGGTGGCGGTCTCTACGGGACCGCCGGAGACTATTTGCGCTTCGTGCGCCTCATCCTCAACCGCGGCAAGGCGGACGGCAACCAAGTCCTGAAGCCCGAGACCGTCGAGTTGATGACACGCAACAACATGGGCGATGCCCGGGTTACGCTCTTGAAGACGGCAGCGCCGGCCTTGTCAAATGATGCGGAGTTCTTTCCGGGCATCGCAAAGACATGGGGCTTGAGCTTCCAGATCAACGCGGAAAAGGCGCCGACGGGGCGTCCGGCAGGTGGTCTCATGTGGGCCGGGCTGGCCAACACCTACTTCTGGATTGACCCTATCACCGGCATCGGTGGGGTTTATTTGTCTCAGGTCCTACCCTTTGCCGACAAGAAGTCTCTACCGCTCTACTACGCATTTGAGACGGCGATGTATGCGGCCGCCTGACAAGGGGCCACGGCTGGCGTCGGCACGTCGCGACGCCAGGGCCGTTGCCCTGCGCAGCGGCAAGGCCCGTCGCATTTGGCGCGAGGCTGGTCGGTAGCCAGCGCATGCTCGATTGCCGGGGGTGGGCGGGGCGTCGCCCGATTGGGTCATCTCCCCGCTTGTGGCTGCTGCGGACGCCGCATCACTTACAACCGGACACGATGCCGATCGGGTGCGCGCAAGGATTTCATCACCAGCCTCAGGGCCTGATCGACGTCGATCTACTGCGCAAGCTTTGGATGACGCGCGCAACCGACTCCCGGCGGGAGCGACCTACAAGGCAGCACTTGTCATGCGGGCAAAAGCGGTGCGTGGCAAGCCCGATCGGCAGCGGATCGACAACGCGGCGCTGGCTCGTGCGCTTGGGCGGAACGCGCACGCCCTTTGTCAGCGCCAACGTTTCGGCAGGATGACGGCATAACCGATGCGGACCTCATGGCCGCCCTCGCCGCCCCCGAAACCAAACCGCTCCTCGCCCTGCAATGCGGTATCGACCAGCGGCAGCAAGGCAGTGGGAATATTCTTGTTCCCGGCATCCCAGACCGCCAGTAGCCCCTCGCGTTCGATGCGCGGGAGCGAGATCCATGGCGATAGCGCCAGATCGCCGTTGGTCAGGATGGAGGGGGTGTCCTTATGGTTGAGCCCGACGACGGCGGCGAGCCACGGATTGCCGGCAACAATGCGCAAAGGCTGGTCGGTGTTTCGTGCCCAAACCTTCGCGAGCCGTTCCGCCATGGTACGTTGCGGCCAATTCACACGCAGGCTGGAGCCGTAAGGTCTGTGCGCATCGAATTTTACGAGGGCGGCGTATCCAAGCGACACCACGATGAGCAGCAAGGCCGCGCTCAGTGCAATGCGTTGCAACGCGGCCCGCGTGTAGCGCGCGGCTGTCAAGACAATGGCCAGAAGGCCGGCAGTATTGAACATCGAGCTGCCCCAGGCCGTCTTTAGGCCTGCGTGCGACAGCAGGGCGGCGAGAACCGCAAACGCAAGTGGCCCGAGCGTGAACAAGAGTAAAAAGTGTTTGGCACGCGCGCTGATCGCCGCTTCGGTTGCTTGCCATCTGTCGTGCCGCACTGCTGGCCCGGCCCCGGGGCCCAGCATGTTGGCGATCATGAGCATCGCCACAACCCCGGCGACGTTGGCGGTGGTATCGAGTAGAAACAACGGCAACTGATAGACCGGCAGGCCCAGCGAGCGTCGTGCCGCATACCTCAGCGGCGTCAAATCGTGCTGCGCCAACCAGATGGCGAGAGGTATTACCAGCATCGTGAATACGGCGAGCCCGAGCCAAGGACCGAGCGTGCCAAGGCGCGCACGAGCCGGGCCATCCAACAGCATCCAGGCGACGACGGGCACGAGCAGGAAGATGGCGGAAAGCTTGGCGTAGATGGCGCCGGCGGCAAACAGCCCCATCAGCATCCAGCATATTACTCGGCCGCGCTCGACCGCACGCCACAGCATCAGCACGGTGCCCGCCCAGAACGGCGTGGAGGCGATGTTGTGATTAAACTCTGGTGTGGGCCACATATAGTAGGTGACACCCGCCAGGAGCAAGGTTCCCGCGGCTGCGCGTTCCGGACCCATCAGGTCACAACCGAGCGCGAACACCAGCCCGAACGTGGCGGCAATGAAGAGTTGCGAGATGAGGTAAGCGGGCCACCCAGTGGTCCCTGTGAGTAGGCGACTGCCTTCAAGAAACCAGCTTGGTAGCGCTGGATGCTTGTAGGTCGCGATCACCCATTCGCGCCCCCACATGTAGCCTTCTGCCACGTCGATGGGTGGGGCCGTATGCGTCAGCGCGGGCGCAAGGGTCCAAAGCACGATCTGGCTCGCGCCGAACAGCACAACCAAATGTGCCGGCGCCGGCCAAGCGCGTTCTTTCGTCTCTGGCGATCGGGACATCCCGGTTGCCTTGAGTGCGCCCGCTGGGTGTGCCAAGGGCACGGGCCTGCCCGGGGCATTCCAACGGACCGTGCGGGGCCAGGCTCCCACAAGTCACCGGGGCGCTTTGGCAAGACCATACCCCATTGCCGACGGCCGCGCCGCGGCGGCGGGCCAACAACCCGTCCATGCATCGGCAATATCCGCCTTGCTCGCCGCACCCCATTTCTTGACCGGTCCCCACGATCATCGCGGGGCTGAGACCTCTCCGGCGCTCGGGCGTGCGCCTCGGGTGTTGACATCATCGAGAAAAGAGCAGCACAGTAGCTGCGGATTACCGGTCATCCAGTGGAAGCACGATGCCCCGGATTTCCTGCCACGACCAACGGCGGGCCGGGCGCACTGTCCAAGCAGTGCGATCGATGACTGTTGCCAGCGCTGGCCGCGCAATTCAGATTAACCAACTTTCGATTTGCGCCGCGGCGGCTGCTTGCAACGCCGCCGCGACCGCCTCGGCAAAGGCTGCCAACTCCAAGAGAATACGGGCGCCATCCGGAGCATTGGCCGCATCGGGCGGCCAGCAGATGCAAGGCGCGTTCAGGTTTGCGCCGCTTCTTCGTGGCGCCATGGCCTTGGCGCGCGGTGAACAAACATTGGTTTTTCGACTTTGGCCCGCGGCATGTAACTCGCGGCATGTAGGAGGGGATATCCGACCATGGCTCACCGAGACGACATAGCATTGATGGCCCATCTGATGCGGCGTGCGGGATTTGGGGCCTCCCGCGACGAACTCGAAGCGCGCGTGGCCAGGGGCTACGACGCCACCGTGGAAGAATTGCTGCATCCCGAGGCGCGGCCGCCGGTCGATCCGTATACCCTGCTTCGCTACCAGCCTTCCGCCCTGCTGCCTGGCGGCGTGCCGCCGATGGGCAATGTCAATTACATGTACTACTTGGTGACGACGCAGCGCCCGCTGGAAGAGAAGATGGCGTTGTTCTGGCACCACGTGTTCGCCACCGGCAACTCGAAGGTCGACAATTACGACCAGCTCCTGGAGCAGATCGACCTGTTCCGGCAGCAGGGCATGGGCAATTACCGGGACCTGCTGATGACGGTCGCGAAAAACCCCTCGATGATCTTCTGGCTGGACAACAACCAGAACCATGGCACGGAGGTGAACGAGAACTGGGGCCGCGAGCTTCTGGAGTTGTTCAGCCTCGGTGCTGGCAACTACACGGAAGTCGATGTGCGCGAGGCCTCGCGCGCCTTTACCGGCTGGACCTTTGGGACCAAAATTCCGCGGCTGCCCTATGGGCGCTTCCCGTGGAAATTCGAGTATCGCCCGGAGGACCATGACGAGGGCGAGAAGACGTTCCTTGGTCACACGGGCAACTTCAACGGCGAGGACATCATCAACATCATCGTCGAGCAGCCGGCCTGCGCCCGCTTCATCTGCCGTCATCTGTACAATTTCTACGTCGCCGATGAACCGCAGGTGCCGGCCTGGAGTCTGGAGCCACCGCGCGACCCGGCCGCCATCGACATGCTTGCCGAGACTTTCCGGGCCAACAAATGCGAGATGAGGCCCGTGCTGCGCGCGCTCTTCTCCTCGGACTTCTTCAAGGGCGCCCGCTACAAGCACCTCAAGTCGCCGGCGGAGGTCGTGGTCGGCACGCTTCGGCTGATGGGGGGCTACGAAGTCCCGCGCCCCGGCTGCGGCGAGCTGTCGATGCAGCCCTCCTACATGGGCCAGGACCTGCTCAACCCGCCGTCGGTGGAAGGCTGGCATACCGGCCAGGAATGGATCAACAGTGGCTCGCTGATGTCGCGTATTAACTTCGTCGCCGAGCAGGTCGGCAACACCAATCTGCCCGGCGTGCAGGCCATTGTGCGTCGGCTGCAAGCGATGGGTGTATTGGAGCCAGAGCAGATGGTCGACTCCTGCCTCGATCTACTGGGGCCCGTGGAGGTCGGCCCCGACACCAAGAAGGTGCTGACCGAGCAAGCCAAGCAATGGGGACAGATCCGCTGGGACACTCCGGCGCAGATCGAGGCATCCACCAAGCAGACCGGTGAGCTGCTGCAGCTGATCGTGGCGACGCGCGAATATCAGTTCGCCTAACGAGACAACCCGAATTCTACGGAGGAACTCCCCATGGCTGCGATCGAGAAGGATCCCGTGCTGGTCGTCGTACAACTCAGCGGCGGCAACGACTACCTGAATACACTAATTCCTTATAACAATGGCCTTTATCGCGACAATCGCAAGGCCGTCTCGATTGGCGACAATCAGATCGTACATCTGGACCAGACCTACGGTTTCCCGTCCTACCTTGCGCCCATGAAGCAATTCTGGGATCAGGGCAAGCTCGCCATCATGCACGGCGTCGGCTACCTCGATTCGCCGCGGTCGCATTTTCGCTCCATGGACATCTGGCACACTTGCGAGGCCGACAAAGTCGGCACCGAGGGTTGGCTGGGGCGCGTCGTGCGCGAATTCGACCCGCGGAAAGACAACGTGGTCACGGCCGTGAGCTTTGGCCCATGCTTGTTCCGAGCCCTCTCCGTGCCGGGCGTTCCAGTGGCGTGCGTGGCCGGGCCTCTCGAGACTTACGGTTTCTTGCCGAGCATTCGGGACAAGGCCCAGCGCCAGGCGGTCCTGGATCGATTTTCGCGGATGTACACGCCGATCCCGGGCAGTGGCGTGATGGAATACCTCGGGACCACCGGTTTGGACTCGCTTAAGGGGGCGGACATCCTCAAGGTAGCGCCAGGCCGCTACAAATCCGACCTGAAGTATCCCGACACGGCGATCGCCCGGAAGTTGAAGGGCATCGCGCAGGTGCACTTTGCCGACCTCGGAACGCGCGTGTTTTATTGCGATCACGGCAGCTTCGACACGCACGCGGGCCAGAATCCCTTGCACGCCAGCCTGTGGAGCGACCTGAACAAAGGTCTGGAAGTTTTCATGGCCGACCTCCAGGCGCACGACCGGTCGGATAACGTGATCGTGCTCATCTTCTCGGAATTTGGCCGCCGCGTGCGCGACAACGGTTCGGGAACCGATCATGGCGCAGCCGGCGTTACGTTCGTGCTGGGCGAGAAGGTCAAGGGCGGACACTACGGCGAGATGCCATCCCTCGACGCGGCCAAGCTGGTGCAGGGTGATCTCAACCCGAACATGGACTTCCGGGGCATCTACTCGACAATTCTGGACAAGTGGATGCATCTCGATCCGGTGCCGATCGTGAATGGTAACTACGAGCAACCAGGATTCCTGAACTAGCTCGCGACGCCTATTGGGGCGTCTGATGGGCTTGGAGTAAGCGAGCCTTCCGCTGGGTGGGAGGCAGGGTTTGCCTGATGGGAGTTAAGAATGGCGCTAACGACATACGTCAAAGGCCGAGCCTATGACTGGAGCCACGCGATCGGACGAGCCTCGGCGAACGGCACGGGCTTCAACTATCCACAGACCATGTGCCTTGATAACGGTGGCGATGTTTACGTAGCCAACCGTGGCAATGAGAACAATTTCGGCATGCGGGTCAACCACATCAAGGTCGGTGGTCCAGGCGAGGAGGAACTGCTCGCTGAATTCGCAACCTATGGCGACAAGGACGAGAACTGCATTTGGCCGTTCGGCGTTGCGGTCGGCAAGAACGGCGAGGTGTATGTCACGGACGAGTGGAAGAGCACGGTTTCCGTGTTCGACTCGAAGGGTAAATTCATCCGCAAGTGGGGTGGGCCTGGCAGCGGCCCCGGCGAACTGAAGGGGCCGGCCGGAATCGTCTGTGAGGCCGGCGGCAACCTGATCGTCGTCGACAGCGGCAACAACCGCCTTCAAGTGTTCACGCCGGAAGGCAAGTTGGTGACCCAATGTGGCAAGGCCGGCAGCGGGGAGGGGGAATTCAACAAGCCGTGGGGTATCGCGCTCGACCAGGATGGCAACATCTACGTCGCTGACTGGAAGAACCACCGGGTGCAGAAACTTTCACCCAGGGGCGAGTTCCTGATGGCGATCGGCAAGTACGGCAAGCTGCCGGTGGCACCCAGCGCATTTGCCGTGACCTACCTCGGCCCGTTCATCTCCAGCGTGCCGGACATCGAGCGTGCACCGGCCGGCATTCTCAATCACCCGACCGGCGTCGCCGTCGACCCCGACGGCGACATCTACGTCACCGACTGGGGCAATCATCGCCTCTGCATCTTCGACAAAGACGGCAGGCCGCTGACGCATCTGGTGGGCGACGCGCAGGTGATGTCGAAATGGGGCCAGCAGAGCATCGATGCAAACCCCGATATGATGAAGGCGTACCGGCGGGTGCAGAACCTCGAGCAGCTTTGGCGCTTCTGCTTCCCGACCGCGGTCGTTTTCAACGCCAAGACCGATCAGATCATCGTTGCCGACAGTCAACGCAATCGCCTGCAGGTCTACAAAAAGGTGCGTGATTACGTGGACTTCCAAGCGAACCTATAGGGCTTGATCGATCATCGCGGCACGCGCGAGCGCCGAGCCGCGCGCATCCTCGACCGGCGGTTGTGGCGTGGCGGAGGGAGTATGATTGGTGTCCTTACGCATCATTGGGCCAAGCCCGATAGCATTGACGAGGCCAAGAAGCTCTTGGATGGCAATGGTTTGGCGCAGAGCAAGGCTCCCGGTTTTGTCAGTCGCCAAACCCTCGTTGCGCACGCCGACCCTGCCAAGATCACCACGCTGGTGGTCTGGTCGAGCGATGACATCTACGAGGCCTGGAGGGCCAGTCCGCAACGGGCGACCGCCATGAGCGGGGCCGACCGTCTCTGGGCAAAGCCACCTCAATCCGAGCGTTTCCAGATCATTGATTGAACCACAAAGGCAAGTATGTTTGCGAGCGCTGTGCGCGCAACCGCCGATATCATTGCGCGCCGCCATGCCCGGTCGACATGGTGGCGCTGATCGGGTCGATGGCAGCCCGCCAAGTCGGCTTCAGCGCGCCCAACCACGTCATGGCTAAGGCATGAGCGCAACGCTCGGGGTCGACGTCGGCGGCACCTTCACCGACTTCTTCCTGATGGATGCGGCGAGCGGCGAAACGCGCACCCACAAGGTCGCCTCCACGCCCGATGATCCGGCACGCGCGATCCTGCAGGGACTGCGCGCGCTGGCCCCCGCGGGTGGGCTTTCCCACCTCGCCCACGGTACCACGGTCGCAACCAATGCCCTCATCCAGCGGCGCGGCGGAAAAGTCGCGCTCATCACCACGGCGGGTTTCAAGGACCTGCTTGAGATCGGCCGCCAGACGCGACCCAAGATCTATGACCTCAAAGCCGACCATCCCGAGCCGCTCGTCCCGCGCGAGCGTCGCTTCGAGGTTGCCGAGCGCGTCGGCCCGGCCGGTGAGGTCATTCTGGACCTTGCCGACGCCGAGATCAGGCGAGCCACGGCAGATGTAAAAAATAGCAAGGCACAGAGCGTGGCCGTCTGTTTCTTGTTCTCGTTCCTCAATTCCGAGCACGAGCGGCGCATGGGTGAGGCGCTGCGGGCCGCATTGCCTGGCGTTGACGTGTCACTGTCCTGCGAAGTCCAGCCTGAATTTCGTGAGTATGAACGGCTTTCCACCACCGTGCTCAACGCCTTCTTGCAGCCGATTGCCGGCCGCTACTTGAGCCGCCTCGGTGCCGCGGTCGATCATCAGGCAGCCGGTGCCAGTATCGGTATCTGCCAATCCTCCGGTGGGCTGATGTCGATCAGCCGGGCCAGCGAGATGCCGATCCGGACCGCGCTGTCGGGACCGGCCGCGGGCGTCGTCGGCGCGGTTGCCGCCGGCGCGCGCACTGGCCGCCGGGATCTCATTACCTTCGACATGGGTGGTACCTCGACTGACGTCTGCCTCGTCCGCAACGGCAAGCCGGAGATGGCGTTCGGCCGCAGCGTCGCTGGTTTTCCGGTGCGCCTTTCGTCCATCGATATCCACACCGTGGGGGCCGGCGGTGGGTCCATCGCTCACGTCGGGCGCGACGGCCTAATGCGCGTCGGGCCAATGAGCACCGGCGCCGACCCCGGCCCTGCCTGCTACGGCAAGGGCGGCCGCGCACCGACCGTTTCGGATGCCAATCTCGTGCTCGGGCGTCTTCCCGAAGAGCTCATCGGTGGTGGCATGCGGCTCGACCCGTGGCTGGCCGAGAAGGCCATTGCCCCGTTGGCGGGAAAGCTGGGGCTCTCCTTACGCGAGACGGCCCTTGGCATCGTGCGCATCGTCAACGCCAACATGATGCGTGCGATCCGAGTGGTGTCGATCGAGCGCGGCCACGATCCACGTAGCTTCACGCTGTTGCCGTTCGGTGGTGCTGGCGCGCTGCATGCGGTGGAAATCGCGCGCGAGCTTGACATCCGCCGTGTGCTTGTGCCGCCGGCGCCGGGCATTCTCTGCGCCCAGGGTGTGGCGAGCGCCGATACGGAGGAGAGCTTCGTTGCCACTTGCCGAGCAGCGCTCGATGGTGATCTTGCCTCCGTCGCTGCGGCCTTCGACCGGCTGCTCGGCGCGGCCCGGCAATGGCATGCGCGCGAGCGCCAGGTCGGTTTGGAGGAGTATCAGGACAGCGCCATTGATATGCGCTACGTCGGCCAGAATTTCGAGCTGGCAATTGCCGTGCCGCAAGGCCAGGGTTTGCCGACCAGCGCTTGGCTGAAGGCCGCGTTTCTCGAAGCCCATCAGCGCCAGTACGGCCACCATGATCCCGCCGCCGCGATTGAGATCGTCAACGTGCGGATGCGCGCCCGCAAGGCGCGCGCGACCGCGAACATCTCCGCTTTCAAGGCTCCGCCATATCCCCCACAGCTAAACTCGGGCGGCACGCGGCTCGTGTGGTTCAGCGCGGACCAACCGACCGAAACCGTCTGCATCGACCGCGGTGCCCTGGTGCCTGGAACGGCACTGGAGGGACCGTTTGTGGTCACGCAGTTCGACAGCACGACGCTCGTGCCGCCGGGCAGTCGCCTGCTGGTCGCAGCGTGCGGCAGCCTTGAGATCGAGGTCGATCTATGAGTCCGCCGCCGTCCGCATTGGATCCGATTACGCTTGAGATTATCTGGAACGGGCTCAAGTCAATCAATGACGAGTCCTGGATTACGATCCAGAAAAGTGCCTTCTCGACCAATATCAAGGAGCGCCACGACCACTCGACGGCGATAGCCGATGCGCGCGGGCGGCTGATCGCTCAGGCCGAGATGGCGCTGCCTATCCACCTAGCCTCCTTGCTCGAATTGATGCGTATTCTGGTCAGGCGCCGTGGCGGCGACATTGCCGATGGTGACCTCTTCATCGCCAATGATCCGCACGTGGCCGGCGGCACACATCTGCCCGACATCAACATGGCAATGCCGGTATTTGTCGAGGGGCGGTTGGTTGCCTTCGTTGCAAATCTCGCCCATCACGCGGACGTCGGTGGGGCTGCCCGCGGCTCCATGTCGGGTGGCATGTCGGAGATCTATCAAGAGGGCCTGCGCATCCCGGTCATGCGCCTTTATCGCCGGGGCGAGCTCGACACCGAGCTCTTTGATCTTCTTCTTCTCAACATGCGCCTGCCGGCGGAGCGGCGCGGCGATTTGAATGCGCAGATTGCCGCATGCCGTCTGGGTGTCGATCGCATGAAGCAGCTGTTCAGCCGCTACGATACCGGAACGGTGGAATGCGCCTTCGAGCAGATCCTCGACCGAACAGCAAAGCGCATGCGCGCGGGCATCGCTACCATTCCCGACGGTAGCTATCATTTCGAGGACGTGCTCGACGACGACGGCCTGAAGGAGCGCAACGTGAAGTTCGCGCTCGCGGTGCGCAAGGTCGGCGAGCGCATCGTTTTCGACTTTACAGGCTCCTCGCCGCAGGTCCCGGGAAACGTCAATCTTACCCTCAATGCGGTGCAATCTTCGGTTTGCTACGCGTTAAAGGCCATGCTCGATCCGGACCTGCCGAACAATCAGGCGGCCATCGACGCAGTTGAGATCATCGCCCCGGCCGGCACGGTCGCCAATTGCCTACCGCCGGCGGCAGTCGCACTCAGGGCCAACACCTGCCAGCGCGTCATCGACGTGGTTATCGGTGCCCTTGCCGAGGTGCTGCCTGCACAAGCGATCGGGGCTGCCAACGGCGCCAACACGAGTATGGTGTTTGCGGGCATCGACCCGCGCAGCGGGGCACCGTACGTTTACCTCGAAACCCTCGGCGGTGGTATGGGCGGACGCAACGACCGCGACGGCAAGGACGGCGTGCAGGTGCATATCACCAACACGTCGAACCTGCCGGTTGAGGCGATCGAAATGGAATATCCGCTTCGCGTCGAGGAGTACGCGCTGGTCACCGATTCGGGGGGCGCGGGTCGTTTTCGTGGGGGCATGGGGCTAAGGCGACGCCTTCGTCCCGTTGCACACGTCTGCGAGTTCAATGGCGTGGGCGAGCGGTTCCGGCACGCGCCGTGGGGCATTTTTGGCGCCGAGCCTGGGCTTAGGGGGCGCTTTCAGCTGCGGGACCGTGACGGGACCTTGACTGAGCTAGCCCCAAAGACGGGCCGCATGGAGCTCGGGCCGGAGCAGGTTGTGATCGTCGAGACACCTGGCGCAGGCGGCTATGGTCCGGCCCGCGAGCGCGATTCCGCCGACGTCGAGCGCGACCGTCGGTCCGCAAAATTTACCTCGGCCTACTTGGCCCGCTATTATGGGCTTAAGACGCCCCAGCCGGAATGAACCGGTGGCGCGATCAAGCGTGGTTTGAACCGATTTGAGAGGAAAGCTTGCGCTTTGTTAGTTTAGGCAGCCTGTTCAAGGCCGCCCAATTGCCTCCGATTGCCCCAGCCACCGAGATTGGCAGGCAAACACCGCTGTCTTTATTTCAACGCCGGCAGCTTGAGGTAATCGCGCGGGTAACGCCGCATTCGATGGCCGCCCACATCCTGAATACGACCGTCCTGGCGGTCGCAATGGCGGGCTCGATCGCGACCGCTCAGCTCGTCATTTGGTGCACCTATTCCTACGCCGTCGCTTTGATTGTCGTCTATCGCCACACGCGCAACCGCGGTCGCGTGCCACGCAGTTTTCAGCGCGCGACCAGGCGAGCAACCCTTTACGCTTGTTTCCTGGCCCTGCCATGGACCGTCATGGCCGTCTTGCATTTGGGCGAACTGGCGCACGACCAGGAGTTGATCTTAATCGCGCTCACCGCCGGCATGGCCGCCAGCGGGACCATTCTGCTCTCGGCCTTGCCCGCCGCGGCATTCAGCTACATGTCGGGAATTTTGATCCCGAGCGCATTCAAGAGCCTGCTTTTCCTCAACGCCAAAGGTTACGTGCTGCTCGGTGTTCTGGTCCTCAGTTATTGGTGGTTTCTGGCTGCATTGATCGCCAAGGTCGCGCGCGAGATCGGCGAACGCAAGCGGATCGATGTTGCGCTGAAGGAGAGCGAAGTTCGCTTGCAGCAGACGCTGAGGGCTGGCCAGATGGTCGCCTTCGCCTGGGATCCGGGCACTGGCTTGTCGCGGCGCAGCGAGAACGCCTCGGACATTCTCGGTTTGGAAGCGCGGGCGGCTACCCATGGATTGGGTAAGGACTTCCTCACACGATTGCATCCCGATGACCGCAAGTGCTTCTTCGCCCAAATCAGGGGACTTTGCCCTGAGTGTCCATCCTATTCAGCATCCTTCCGCTTCATTCGCCCGGATGGACGGGAGGTATGGCTCGAAGAAACCGGCAAGGCAGAGTTCGACGCTACCGGGCGCTATGTCCGCATCAAGGGCTTGACCTGTGATATCACGGAGCACAAGCGTGCCCAGGAACAGCAGCGCTTGCTGGTGCGCGAACTCGATCACCGCGTAAAAAATGTACTCGCTTCGGTTGGTGCGGTGGCACAGCGCCCCCGAGAGGGTAGTGGATCGATCGACGAGTTTTTACAAGGGTTCGATGGTCGCATTCAATCGATGGCGAATGCGCACGGCTTGCTCAGTCGCAGCCGCTGGCAAGGTGTTAGTCTCAACGAGTTGGTTGGCAACGAGTTGGCACCCTGCGTGAGAACGGGTGGCGCCAGCGTGGCGGGCCCA
>Ga0081540_1000172_pt1 | contig 67524 bp, 65 predicted proteins | sample TabmetS2T1R1_FD_71024 | JGI IMG/M metagenome (GOLD analysis project Ga0081540, IMG submission 71024) | Tabebuia heterophylla rhizosphere microbial communities from the University of Puerto Rico - S2T1R1 | ecosystem: Host-associated > Plants > Roots > Rhizosphere ...
CGCGCAGAGCGTCCAGACCTCAACCCCGCTTTCCGGAGGGCCATCCACCGCCCGCGTGCCAGGCGTGTAGAGTCCCCCGCCGCGGCCCGGGGGAGCGCTTGTGGATGAAGTGATTGCCGAGCTCGCCGATCTCTACCGCCTGGCCGCAGACGCCTCGGTGGACGAGTTCCCGCGGGCCGTCATCCATCGCCTCGGGCGCTGGATCGACTTCGACGGCGCCGTCTTCGGATTCGGCGAGGCGGAAGCGCGGTCGCTTCACATCGGAACGGCGATCGTCCACCAGCGGGACACCTCGATCCTCGCCGACTACGCTCCCCTCTCGCAGGAGGACCCGGTCACTGCCGCGTTCCTTCGCCGCCCTGCCCGACCCATCGTCGTGGACGCCCGGACGATGTACGCCCCCGTCGAGCACGAAGCCGTCCGCGACTTTGCCCGCCGCCACGAGCTGCGGCACCTGCTCCTCTTCGGTGACGCCGAGACCCGCGAAGGGCCTCTTCGCTGGGTCGTCCTCTATCGCTCCAGGGACCGCGCCTTCGACACCGGCACCTCCGAACGCCTGTGGGGCGTCTGGCAGCACATCTCCTGCTCGCTCGACCTCAACCGCGCCGAGGCCCTCCGGCGTGCAAACCCCCGGCGGGACGGAACTCACCTCGCCCTCGTGGACGCCCGCGGGACCCTCGAGGCCGTCGACCCCGAGTTCCGCTCCATTCTCCGCCTCGAGTGGCCCCAGTTCGACTCCTCCCGCCTCCCCACGCCGGTCCTCCGCGCCATGGAACGCGGCTCGCCCTTCGAGGGCCACGCCGTCGAGGTCGAGTTCCGTCCGCTCGGCACACGCGTGGTCTGCCGAGCTCGAGGTCGCGGCCCATCCGCTGCGCTGTCGCCGCGGGAGCAGGTCGTCGCCTCCCGGTTCGCCGCCGGCAGGAGCCACAAGGAGATCGCCGCCGAGCTCGGCGTCTCGCCGCACACCGTCCGCTCGCAGCTCGCGCAGGTGTACCGGAAGCTCGGAGTGAGCGACAAGGCGATGCTCGCCCAGCGCCTGCGGCGCGAGTGACCTCCGTCAGTTCGGAACGGAGATCGTCCCAGCCCCGATCGTGATCGCGTCCGCCGCCGCCGGGGTCGGCGCGATCGGTGGCACGTTGGCGTCGGTCAGAGGATCCGCCGCCGAGGCGCGCGCGACAGCCCGCACCACCTGCGACGCCGGCAGCGCCGCTCCCGTGCTCAGCCGCGCGTACATCAGGTCCAGCGACCTCCGCCCGTAGACCACCAGCGACACCAACACGCGCGGATAGAAGGTCACCAGCGCATCGAAGTGATTCGCATCGATGACCTCGTAGTAGTGGAGGTCCGCCCCGGTGTCCGTCCGCTTGTTGAGCGCAGCGTACGGTCGCGACGCATGGTTCACCGGGAGCAGCGTGTCCGAGCGCCCCTGCACCAGGATCGCCGGCTTCCCTCTCAGGTTCCCGTTCACCCGCACCTCGCCCATTCCGGTCCGGACTCGGGCAGCGAACGCAGTCTCCGCGGGCGAGATCGCGGTGTTTCCCACGGCCGCACCGGTCATCAACCGCCGCAGGCAGAGCGCGCCATCCACGTTGTAGTCCGTCTTGCCGGTGCTCGGGCTGACCGACCCGGTATCCTTGGCCGGCCCTCCCACGGAGAGATCGTTCACGATGGCGATCGGTCCGGCCGGCAGCCCCGACCCCGTGCCCCAGAAGGTCTTCAGCGCATCCGGGTTCGGCCCCGCGGGCGCCGTCGTCCCGGAGAGCCCTCCCACGCTGTACCCGCACACCGCCTCGATCACCGAAGCGCGCGCATACGCGTTGGCGTAGCCCATCGTGACCAGGTTCGTGAACTCGAAGCCGTAGTGGCTGTCGTGGATGAGGTCCGACTCGGCCTCCCACCCGTACGCATGAAGCTTCGCCAGTGCGTCGTTCGCCTGATCATCGAGCGTCGCTCCGGTCACCAGGCCCTGTGCAGCGAGCGCGGCGCAGCGGTTCTCCCCGAACGCCGCGACCACGAACGCCTCGGTCGGCTTCAGCGCCGGAGCCTGGACCGCGCATGGCTGATACAGGTTCGCGTAGGTGAAGTAGTCGTAGAGCGGCTTGCCCGCCCCGGCGATGGCGACCCCACCCCGCTGCACGGTCACCTGCGGGTTGTCGGGGAGGTTCACCTGCGGCTCGCTCACCGCCACGCCGTCGATCAAGCCTTCCGTGTCCTGCTCCGCTGCGCGGATCGCCGCTCCCCCTCCGTTCGAGATGCTCGAGGCGATCACCATCGTGTTGTCGGGCTTGAACTGCCTGTCCGGGAACTGCTTGTTCAGGACGTAGAGCGCCAGCTTGATGGACTGGAGCGTGTAGAGCCCCCAGTCCTTCTCCGGATTCTGCTTCGAGTGGAGGTGCTTCAGCGCGAAGCGGTTCGGGTTCCCGGACCGATAGCTCGCCACGTCCTCGGGGAGAAGGTTCACGTTGAAGACCAGGTCCTTCCGCTGAGCCGCCGGCACGAACGTGCCGTCCAGCGCGTAGGCCTGGTCGGTGTCGAGCTCGTGCGCTCCGACCCCGGTCCCCTTGTCGGTGTAGGCGGCTGCGCAACCCTTGTCGAGCGCCCATTCGCCGACCGTGGGCACCTCACCGTAGACGCCGCGCGAGCCGCTGGAGGTCGCGGTGACGATGCAGGGCTTCGAAGGATCGAAGTGGCTCGGGATCTGAACGGCGAGCGTGACATTGTGCGTCCCGGTGCCGTCGTCGGACACGCCGATGTACTCGGCGCCCTTGTTCGCGCGCGGGTCGAGGATCCCGAAGTACGTCCCGAACCCGCCGCCTGGGCTCAGGTCGAGCAGCCCGAAGTACGAGCTCTGGATCTGGAGGGTTCGCAGCGTCGCCGGCGTCGGATCCCCGGCCGGTGGCGCGTACGCAATCAGCCCGAGCAGATCCGCGGCGTTCCCCGTCACCAGGCCCGCGTCGACGCCGTTGTAGTCGGTCCGCGTCGGTTCCCCGGTCAGGAACGTCGGGCGGACGGCCCACGGGTTCTGATCTTCGTTGTCGTCGTTGCTGCACGCGGTTTCGAGAACCGCTGCGGTCAGAGCGAGCGAGAACAGCACCCGGATTCGCATGACGTCGACCTCCCGGACGGCGGACGGCCGCGGACGGTACGGTCACGATCGACGGACCAACAATCACCCAAATGCACTAGAAACTGCGCCGCGCTGCATCGAACCCACAGAACGGGGATATCCTCGGCGCCATGAACCCGGCGAGGGTGATCGTCGCAAGCTTCGTCGGCTTCGTCTGCGCCATCTCCGTCTTCACGACGGTCGCCGGGCTGACCGGCTCCCTCCCGGCGGCGCTCGCAACCTCCGCGGCCCTCACCACGCTGGTCGCGCTGAAGCCCCGCCGCCGACTGGACGCACTGGACGAGCAGGCCGCGGGCCCTGGGCTCCTCGTCCTGTCAGGTCTGGCGACGGCGCTCGCCATCTTTCAGCTGGTGCGATTGACGGTCTTCACCGTCGCTCCCACCCACGGCGAGTTCTCCGCCGTCCCGTGGAGCACGTTCAGCCGCCAGCATTGCTGCGCCACTGCCTACTTCGTCGCAGGAGGCGCCGCACCCGAAGCGCCCAACGTCTACGACAACACGCTGTACGACGCTCCGGACAGCGACCCGACGGCCAGGCGAAAACCGCGGACGATCGAGGGCTTCAACGTCGACATCTACGAGTATCCACCGCCGTTCCTGCTGCTTCCGCGGCTGCTCATGCGAGTCGTGCCGGACTTCACCCGGTTCCGGATGGTGTGGTTCGGGCTGAGCTCGGCCTCGCTGCTCCTGGCCATGCTGCTCGCGGCCGCCGCCCTGCCCCGGATGCAGGCCACCCGGGCCGTCCTGCTCATGCCGCTCCTCTGGGCAGGGCTGACCACCATCAGTGGGCTTCAGATGGGGAACTTCCAGGTGATGACGCTTGCCATCTCGATGGCCGCCATGGCGATGTTTGCTCGTCATCGCGATGCAGCCGGCGGAACGCTGCTGGGCTTCGCGGTGGCAAGCAAGCTCTTCCCGGGGATGCTCCTCCTCTACCTCGCCGCGCGTCGAGCATGGCGACCGGTGGTCGCGACCTGCGTCGCCGGCGTGCTCATCCTCCTGCTTGCCCTCTGGGACATGGGCCTGCCTCCCTTTGCCGCGTTCATCCACCATCTCCCCCGCCTGCTCGGTGGAGAAGCGTTCGCGGCGTTGAGGAACCCCATGGCTGTCGCGGCCAACGTCTCGATTCCGGGGCTCGTGTTCAAGCTCCGGCTCTTTGGCGTCCAGGACGTCGGTTTCGGAAGCGCGAAGGTGGTGGGCTGGATCTACACGGTGATCGCGGTCGCGGTGACGGTTCTCCTCGCTCGACGCGGCCGTGGCGGCCCCGTCGCCTGGATCACGGTGCTCATCATCGCAACGCTCCGGAGCCCGTTCCTTCCCAACGCGTATGCAGGCATCGCCCCCCTCTGGCTCCTCACGTTGCTCGGTGCCGAGAGCGCCGCGCGATCCCGGACCCTCGTCTGGATCGGCCTCGGCTGGCTGGCGTTCGAGCCCATCTGGCCGGTGGACTGGTCACTCGATCCGCGGATCGCCGTTGCAATCAATCTCGTGCCGATGGCCACGATGCTGGCGCTCGTCGTGCTCGGCGTCCGTTCGGACATCGGCCTTGCGATGCGTCCAGGGACGACAGCCCTCCCAGCGCCGACCCCGGCGACGAGCTGAGGCCCCGGGTCTGGAGCGTGGTCAGCGGACGTCGACCTCGACTCGCACGGTGCGGGCGGGCGGGACGCCGGTCTCCCACGGGCGCCGGTAAACGAGCTCCAGCGTCCCCTTCCCCGGACGCGCGCCACGGACGACGAACGACGTCGTTCCCCCCGAGCCCACCCGTGGCTCGGAGCCCGAGGCCGCGCGGTAGGTCCCCGGGTCGGTCACCGTCAGGACCTCGGGGACTGGCGGCACGATCTCCCAGGCGTAGCCGGTCGTGACGTTCGACTGGAGGTGCACCGCGAGCTCCTGGCCGACCGCGAGCGCGACAGGACCACCTGACTCCGAGACCGTGATGCGTGGCGGCGGTCCGGGCGGCGCCTGACTCGTGCTCGCACAGCCCAGTGCACCCAGCACGACGACCCACGCCGCTCGCATGGTCGCACGATAGACCGCCTCACCGGGTCGCGCTTGCCGCCGAGCACGTCGGCGCCCAGGATGCCGCCGGCGGAACATCGCTCGAGCGGAAGGAGTCGCCGATGCAGGCGGGGAAGATCTGCTACCTCGAGATCCCGGCAAACGACGTCGAGGTCTCCTCGGCGTTCTACGTGAAGCTCTTCGGCTGGAAGCTCCGGGTCCGCGGTGACGGCTCGCGGGCGTTCGACGACACGACCGGCGCGATGAGCGGCTCCTGGGTCCTCGGCAGACCTCCCGCGCGCGACCCGGGGATGCTTCCCTACGTCATGGTCGAGAACATCGATCGCACCCTCGAGCAGGTCCGCGAGCTCGGGGGCGAGACCGTCACGCCGCGCATGGCGCTCGGCCCCGGCGATTCCTTCGCCATCCTGCGCGATCCCGCCGGGAATCTCCTCGGGCTCTACCAGGGCCAGTAGCGACGCCCTCGGCCTACGACGCTCCGAAGGCTGTGGGAATCGTCGAGCGGTCCCTCGCCGCCGCTCAGTCCTGATCGTCCCAGTCGAAGACGTACTCGCCTTCCGAGGTGTAGACGTCGAGCTCGGCGACCGGCTCCGAGCCCTTCTCCCCCGCGAAGATCACGCCCGCGTCCCACGGGTTCTGCGGCAAGGAGTTCTTCGCGATGAAATCTCGCGCCTGATCCTCCACCCAGCGCCTCGCCTTCACCAGCGCCGCGGCGGCGTCGGAGCCGGCGGCGAAGGTCATCGCCTGCGGAGGGCTGGTCCGGACCTCGGCACTGTAGGACTGGACGGGGGTGGTGGGCATCGCGGGTCTCCTCGTGTCGAAGCTCGCACCACCACCTCCGGCACGCAATCGTGGATCAGGCGTGCTGTCGGATGAAGGCGCCCGCGTGGGCGAGCGCTTCCCGGCCCGGCTCCAGGTGTGCGTTCCACAACGGCCACGCGTGGATCATCTCGGGCCAGATCTCCAGCGTCACCGCCACCTCCACGGCGCCGGCGGCGGCAGCGAATCGGGTGGCGTCCTCGAGCAGGCCCTCGGCCGAGCCCACCTGGATCAGCAGGGGCGGCAGTCCGGAGAGGTTCGCGTACAGCGGCGAGACCCGAGGGTCGCTCGGATCCGTCCCCTCCGGCAGAAATGCCTCGCGGAGCTCGCGCAGGTACGCCTCGTGGATGATCGGATCGACCGCGGCCTTCGACGCCAGGGTCGATGCCGAGAGCGTCAGGTCCATCCACGGTGAAACGATCCAGCCGCAGCCCGGGAGTTCCTTCCCCGCATCACGCAGGTGGGTCATCAGGACGGCCGTGAGATTCCCACCGGCGCTGTCGCCGCCCACGGCGATGTCCCGGGCGGCGATGCCCTGCGCCCGGAGGAAGCTCCAGGCCTTCACCGCATCCTCGAGCGCGGCGGGGAAGCGGTGCTCCGGCGCCAGGCGGTAGTCGACCGCGAGCGTCCGTCGTCCCGCCTTCCTCCCTGCCTCGGTCACCAGGCGCCGATGGCTGACGATCGACCCCGAGCAGTACCCACCGCCGTGGAAGTACAGGAGCACCCGCGAGGGGTCACTGCCCGGAACGTCCGACCACTCGCCCGGGACACCGTCGAGGTCCACCGTCTCGAGACGCACGTCGTCGGCGATCGGCCAGCTCGACCCCATCTCGTCGAGGCGTTTCCGGCGGGCCGCCCATCCGGCCGGGCGGGGTTTCGACGCCAGCTGCGCCCGGATGGCGTCGATCTCAGTGCGAGCCATGACCTCCGGCATTCCCGCGGCTCCTGATCTCCTTCACCACCTGCCCGGCTCCATACACCTTCTCCAGGCCCTCGAGGATCGCCTGGCCGTGCACCGCCACCGCACGGTTGGTCGCCGCGTCGTACCCGTAGTCGCCGCCCAGCGAGCCACGGTTCCCGTCGAAGATGAGCCCCACCACCTCGCCATCCTTGCCGATCAGCGGCGAGCCGGAATTTCCCCCGATGATGTCGTTCGTCGTCGCGACGTCGAACGGCATGTCCGGGTCCAGCCGAGGCCGGGCCGCGAGCCAGGTCGGCGCCACCGCGAACGGATACTGCCCCGTGTTCCGCGCGTAGAGGCCGGAGAGGTGGGTCATCGCGGGGAGCTGCTTTCCAGCCTCGGTCCAGCCCGCGATGGTTCCGTACGACAGCCTCAGCGTGAGCGTCCCATCCGGGTAGCTCGACGTTCCCCGGACGGCCACGGCGGCCTGGAACAGCAGCTCTCCGTTGCGAGCCAGCGCTCCCTCCACGCGGTTCTCGTACTCCTTCCGGATGGCCCGGGCCTGCGGGTCCAGCCGCCGGGCGAGCGCGATCATCGGATCCTTCGACGCAGCGATCGCCGCCGCTCCACCCTTCCAGAGCGCATCGCGCACCCTGGGGTCGTCGAGATGCGTCCCGTTCACCGCCTCGCGGGCGACCTCCTCCGGGCTCCGCTTCCCGAGCGCCGCCTGCACCAGCGCGTCGTCAGGACCGAACGTGTCCCGCAGCGCGCGCAGACCGAAGGTGAGAAGCACGTGCTCGAGCGAGCGCGGAACGGGGACCGGCCGCAGCAGCCGCGTCTGCAGCAGGGGCAGCCGCGCATCACCGAACTCGCGCAGCCGCTCGGGCGAGGGCTTCGGGCGCTCCTCCGCGGCACGCACCAGCACCACCGCGTACTCGAAGAGATCGGACGGGATGCCGCCCTTCGACTCGGCGAGCTGGTGGCGAACGAAGAGCTCGCGCTCGGCCTGGACCGCCTGGGCGATCCCCGTCCAGGCTCCTCCGAATCGAGCCTCCTTCGCCGGATCCTTCTTCACCGCGGCCCGGAGCTCCGCGTCCTCGGCCCGCTTGCGCTCGAAGTTCCCCGGATCCGCCAGCCAGTCGCGACGCCCGCCGAGGGCCTTGAGGCTGTTCTCCACCGTCCGGATGCGCGCCCGGCTGATGCGAAAGAGCTCGGGACTTCCGGACGAGAACTGGAGGAGCGTCCCCCGGAGCTGGGCCAGACGCACGAGCGTCAACGGGAGGACCAGGTCACGCTGCAGCGCGAGCTGGTCGATGGTCTGGACCCGCTCGGTCCCACCCGGGTTTCCCGCCACGAAGACCAGGTCACCGTCGTGCGCCGGGGTGGCCGCCCACGGCAGAGCATCCGGCGTCTCCACCGGCGCGTCGTTCCGGTACACGCGCAGGAAGCCCACGTCGAAGCCGTAGCGCGGGAACTCGAAGTTGTCTGCGTACCCCCCGAACGCCGCCATCGGGAACTCGGGTGCGAAGACCAGCCGCACGTCCTCGTACCGGCGGTAGGTGTAGAGGTGGTACTTGCCGCCGTGGAAGAGGTTCACCACCTCGCACCGCACGTCGGGCCCGGTGGTGCACGCCCCTTCGATGCGCGCCTGCTCCTGCCTTAGAGCCGTCGCGAACGCATCGCCCTCCTTCCCGGCCGTCGCGCCGCGGATGCGCTCGGTCACGTCGCTGATCGCCACCAGCTGGCTGGCCTCGATGTGCGGGCAGCGGCGCTCGTCCTTCACGGTCCGGGCGAGGAACCCCTTCTCGAGGTAGTCCGCCCTGGAGCTCGACAGGTCCTGCACGCACTCGCGCACGCAGTGGTGATTGGTCATCACCAGCCCATGGGTGGATACGAAGCTGGCCGAACAGCCCTGAGCCAGCTTGACCGAGCCGAGCCGGACCCGGTCCAGCCACTGCTGGGAGGGAGCAAAACCGTACGCAGCCTGGACCTTGGCCGAGGGAAAGTCGTTCAGCAGCCACATGCCCTCGTCCGCGACGGCGGGAAGGGCGCACACCAGCGCGAGCAGGAGCAGCGAGCGGAGCTTGATCACGTCCGGCGGCTTACCCCGGTCGGCTCCGACCCACAGCTGGAAAGCCGTGGGCTGCTTCGAGTACGACATCGCGCGGAGGGAGAAACATGCGCGCGTTGAACGAACAGCTCGCGACCTACGCGGGTTACCACCGTGACCGGCGAAACATCGGTGTGCACTTCGTGGGCATCCCGATGATCACCCTCGCCGTGGCCGTGCTCCTCTCCCGTCCCGCCTGGGTCGTGGGAGGGTTCCCGGTGTCGCCGGCGCTCCTCCTCGCCGTGGGCGCCACGGTCTTCTATCTCCGCCTCGACTGGCGATACGGGCTGACCATGGGCGTCCTCCTGGCGCTGAGCATCTGGATCGGCGCCCAGCTGGCGTCGGCCTCGACGGCGGTCTGGCTGGGCAGCGGGCTGGGCCTCTTCGTCGTGGGCTGGGTGTTCCAGCTGGTCGGACACGTCTGGGAAGGGCGCAAGCCGGCCTTCGTGGACGATCTGATCGGCCTCCTCGTCGGGCCGCTCTTCATCGTCGCCGAGCTGGGATTCGGCCTCGGGTTCCGCACCGAGGTCAGGGACGCGATCGAACGTCAGGTCGGGCCGACCCACATCCGGACCGGCCCTGCCGCCCAGATGCCGCGCCGAGGCATCTAGAGGACCTCGTGGAGCTCGTAGATCACGCGCTCCGGTAGCCGCCGCCCCGTGCCCACGGCGATCACGTCGTTGACCCAGCGGTGCTCGGGCGAGGCGGTCTCGAGGAAGGCCGCGGTGCGGAGGTAGTACTCGCTCGGTGCGACCTCCTCGCCGCGCGCGATGCGCTCCGAGACCTCCGGAGCAGCGTGTCGCATTCCGCGGTAGGTCAACGAGATGAGCGCGCCGTCGTCGGTCCGCAGCGCGAGCCGCACGTCGCTCTGAAACGTGCCGTCCACCCGCTGGAGCAGCCAGTCGCCGCCCACGTCGGGAAGCACCTCGCCGCGCAGTCGCGGTCCCTCGAAGCGCCCGCCCGAGACCGGGACGATGCGCCGTCTTCCCAGCGGAGTGGCGCCCAGGTCGTGGATGGGATGCAGCGAGATCTCGAGGGTGAAGAGCGGCCGCGTTGGAAGTGAGCTCATGGCGCAGTGCATGCGCCCTCCAGTCGGTGGAGGGTCAAGCCGCTCAGGTCTTCCTGGCCTTGCCCACGACGATCAGGTCAGCTCCCACGTCATGAGCCCTCAGGCCAGGTTCGCTTCGTGCCGGAGCGTCGCGCTCCTCCTCGTGCTCCTCGCGGCCGCCGCACGCGCCGACGAGCCCGCGAAGAAGCCGGGCCCCGCGCCGGGCTCCTTCACCATCGAGAGCTTCCGGCTGGAGAGCGGCGTCACCCTCCCCAAGGCCGTGGTGGTCTACGGCACCTACGGAACGCTCAGCGCCGCGAAGGACAACGCCGTGCTGCTGCCCTCGCACTACATGGCCCAGAGCGACGGATACGACTGGCTGATCGGCGAGGGCCGCGCGCTGGACCCGCGGAAGCACTTCCTGATCATGACCGAGCTGTTCGGCAACGGCCGATCCTCCAGCCCGAGCAACACTCCCGAGCCCTTCCACGGCCCGCGCTTTCCGGTCACCACCATCCGCGACAACGTCGAGGCCGTGCGCCGCCTGCTCGAGGACGGCCTCGGCATCCACCACCTGAAGGCCGTGGTGGGCTTCTCCATGGGCGCGGAGCAGGCCTTCCAGTGGGCGGTGAGCCACCCCCGGTTCGCCGACAGGATCGTCGCCACCTCGGGCACCGCCCGTTGCTGGCCGCACGGGATCGTGCGTCTGGACAGCGAGATTCGCGCCATCACCCTCGACCCGGCGTTCAAGGGCGGCGACTACACCGAGCAGCCGGTGCGCGGCATCGAGACCAGCGGCGCGGTGTGGCTGGCCTGGCTCTACTCGCAGGAGTGGTGGAGGCGCGAGCTGTGGAAGAAGACCGACCCGGCCTCGGCCACGATGACGCTGGCCCAGTACGCCGAGGCGCAGACGAAGGAGTTCTTCGCCGGCACCGACGCGAACAACCTGATCTTGCAGATGCGCACCTGGCAGCAGCACGACGTCGGGACCACGCCGGGATTCGACGGAAGCACCGAGAAGGCGCTCCGATCGATCGTCGTGCCGGTGCTCTACATGCCCTCGGAGACCGACCTCTACTTCCCGGTGGGAGACGCGAAGCTGGAGAGCCGGTGGATCCGCAAGGTGACCTTCGCGCCGATTCCATCCCTCTGGGGACACCCGGCCGGCGCGGGCGTGGACCCGGCGGACCTGGCCTTCATCGAGCGGAAGCTGCGCGCCTTTCTTGCGGTGCACTGAGGGGCGCTCCCTGTACAGTCCGGCCCCATGCGACGGTCCGCCTGGCTTGCCCTGACGCTCGTCCCCCTGTCCTCCCTCGCGGCTCCGGCCACTCCGACGGACGTCTCGACGCTCTTCACCCAGTGGCGCGAGTTCCAGCGGCCGCCGCGGGCGAACGGCGTCCCCGACTACTCGCCGAAGGCCATGGCCGCCCAGGCGAAGGCGCTTCCCGGCTGGCTCAAGCGAGTGAACGCGCTCGACGTGAGTGGCGCGCCGCTACCGCTGCGGAACGACGTGCGTCTCATCCGGGCCGAGATGAACGGCCTGGACTTCGACCACCGCGTCCTCAGCCCCTGGACGCGTGACCCGGCCTTCTACCTCACCGTCTTCGACGAGCAGTCGGATCAGCCTGCACGCGAGGCCGAGTGGGCGGACGCCGCGGTGGAGCTCTGGGCGATGAAGTTCCCGCTGTCCCCCACCGCCGAGCGCGAGCTGCTCGACGGTCTCCGCGTCGTTCCCCCGCTTCTGACCCAGGCGAGGAAGAACCTCACCGGCAACGGCAAGGACCTGTGGCGGATGGCCCCGGGGCTCATCGACCAGCAGTCCGCGGCGCTCCAGGCGCTCGCGCCGAAGGTCTCCTCCAGCGCGGAGCTCACCGCCGCGGTCAAGTCGGCGCTCGCCGCGACCGAGGACTACGGGCGCTGGGTCGGGAAGCAGGCCGCGACGAAGACCGGACCCTCCGGCGTGGGGCGGGCCAACTACGACTGGTACCTCGCGAATGTCGCGCTGGTGCCCTACACCCACACCCAGCTGGTGACGCTCATGGAGCGCGAGCTGGGTCGCGCGCGCGCCACGCTCGCCGCCGAGGAGCTGAAGAACAAGAAGCTTCCGCCGCAGCAACCCGCCACCACGGTCGAGGAGCACCAGCGCCGGTTCGACGACGCGTTCAAGACCTGGATCCGCTTCCTCCGGGAGAACGACTACATCACCTGGGAGGACTGGATGGAGCCGGCGCTGGCCACCGCGCCGGGAGGCTTCGACCCGAAGCCGCCCCTCGAGTTCTTCTCCGAGGTGGAGGCGCGCGACCCGATGCTCCTCCGGCTGCACATGTGGCACTTCATGGATCTCGGCTGGCTCGCCAGGCACCCGTCGAGCGATCCGGTCCGTGCGCGCCCCGCGCTCTACAACATCTTTGCCACCCGGACCGAGGGGTTCGCGACCGCCATCGAGGAGCTGATGATGCACGCGGGTCTCTTCGAGGGTCGTCCGCGGTCGCGCGAGCTGGTCTACGTGATGCTCGGGCAGCGGGCGGCGCGGGCCCTCGGCGATCTGCACATGCACGACAACACCTGGACCCTCGAGCAGGCCAGCGAGTTCGCCTCGAAGAACACGCCCCGGGGCTGGCTCCGGCTCAGCGGGCGCACGGTCCGTGGTGAGCAGCAGCTCTTCCTGCGCCGGCCGAGCTACGGGACGACCTACATCGTCGGCAAGGCGATGACCGACGAGCTCATCGCCGCGATGTCGAAGAATGGCCCGCTCCCGATGAAGGCACTCCTCGACGGGATGAACCGCACGGGACTTCTGCCGATGTCCCTGGTCGTCGAGGAGCTCTCGCCGGCACCCTGAGGAAGCGCTGCCGTCGCTTTCGTGACCCCGGGTTCCGTTGCGGCCGCAATCTGCGGACCCGTGAATTCGAGCTCGACCCCTCCGTCGAACGCCGCGGGGCCGGCGCCAGGGACGGAGGAGCAGCATGGATCCGAAATACCGCGCCGATGTGATCGAGCGCTCACACGTCGTGATCGAAACGCCGCAGTCCAGGAGTCCCTCACCTCGAATGCTCCTGCTCGCAGCGCTCGTCTCCGCGCTGAGCGTTGCCGGTTGTGACAACGGTTCCGAGGAATCCGGACCGCCGGACTCGGGCCCCGACGCGTCAACCGATGCCGGGTTCGACGCGGGGGTCGATTCCGGAGTCCCGCTGCACGCCTCGACGCCCACCATCATCCGCTTCCAGGTGAAGCAGGTCTGCGTTCCCGGGCACCAGCCCGAGGACGGCCTCAGCGTCTCCATCCTCCTGGACGTCCTCGACGACCTGGGAACGGACGCCTGGAACTTCCACCTCGTCGAGTACCGCAATCCCGACGGCGGGCCCGGGCTCATCGAGCAGACCTCGCCGACGCTCCCGCCGGGAAGCTTCTCCTATCCTGCCGACCTTCCCGGCCATCCCACGATCACCAGCAGCTCCCCGTCCTTCTCCTTCGAGCTGCCCTTCCTCGCCGAGACCTACGTTCTCCCGGCCGACGGGGGCCAGGTGTTCTCCGGCTCCAAGACGGCCTTCATCGAGCCCCTCGAGACCGGATGCCCCTGAGCGTGCGGTAGGCCACCTCTTCCCGCCGACGCCTGTTCCAGAAGCTAGAGGAGCCGGTAACGTCGGCGGTGGGCATGGACCGGTCGTTTCCTGGAGCAGTGCGGGTTCCCGCGGATCCACTCGACGCCACGGTCGACTTCCTGGAGAGACTCGGCTTTCGCCTGGAGGAGATCGCTCCCGCCGACGATCCTGCCGAGGCCCTGATGACGGGGAACGGGCTACGGCTGATGCTCGACCGGGCGTACCGGGGGGAGACCGAGCTCGTCCTCCCCGCCGGCGGAGTCCTGGCGCCAGGCCGGTACTTCGGGCCGGCGCGCCTGGTGGTCGAGGTGGCTCCGCCCAGAGCGCTGGACGCCGCGCCTGCGACCCCATCGTTCGTCCACACCCGCCTCGCCGACACGCCGTTCCACGAAGGACGCGCCGGCCTGCTCTACCGCGATCTCCTGCCGTCGCGCCTCGGTGGGCGCTGGGTCGCGAGCCACATCCGCGTCGCGAGCGGTGGCCCGGTCAAGGATCGCGTTCACCATCACGCCGTCCGGCTCCAGCTGATCTACTGCCTCTCCGGCGAGGCCGAGCTGATCTACGAGGAGCAGGGCCCGTCGTTCGGGTTCCGCGCGGGCGACCTCGTGCTCCAGCCGCCGGGGATCCGGCACCAGGTCCTTTCCGCGACCGGCGGGTTCGAGGTCGTGGAGCTCGCCTCGCCGGCCTGGCACCCGACGTCGATCGATCACGAGATGGCGTTGCCCACTCCGGAGCGAGCACCCGACCGTCTGCGCTGGGGTCAGAGATTCCTCCACGCGGTCGCCGACCGGATCCCGCTCCTGCCGGCGGCGCCCGGCGTCGAGGCGCGCGACCTCGGACTGGAGAGCGCGAGCGGCGGCGTCGCGACCGCCCGGGTGCTCCAGTTCCGCGACGCGTCAACGGTGGAGCTTCGCGAAGCGGAGGATCTCGAGTTCCTGTTCGTCAGCGCGGGCACGGGCTCGCTCGAGGGCCCGGAGCGGGCCGCGCTCGCCGCGGGTGACGCGGTGGCGCTCCCTCGGGGACCGTTCGTGCTCCGTGGCTCGCCCGGACTCGAGATCTTCGAGGTGAATGTCAGCGGGACGAGCCCCGCTCCGCGCTGAAAGCAGGCTGCAGTCCCCAGCACCCGCGGGGGCTGGTAGCGTCCGCCCCGGCGAACAGGGGCTCACCATGGGCGACCGCAAGACACACGGCATCGAGGCGACGAACCAGGCGTTTCGCCAGTACGACCAGGTCGAGAAGCGGCAGGAGTACCACCTGGCGGAGGCCGATCACCGCGAGGCCTTCGACGAGGAGACGCGGATCCCGATCTGCGACCTCGGGCGGTTCCTGCGCGGCAACGAGGCCGACAAGCAGGCCTTTGCCGTCGAGCTGGGCGATGCGCTCCGCCGCCTGGGCTTCGCCATCCTCGAGGGCCACGGCGTCGACACGGCGCTCCACGACGAGGCGGAAGCGCGGATCCTCGAGGTGTTCACCCAGGTGCCGCTGGAGGAGAAGTTGCGCCATCGCGCGCAGCGCTTCGGGTCGGTCAACCAGGGCTACTTCCCGATCAAGGAGACGACCGACATCCACCCCGACCTGGTCGAGGGCTGGGTGTTCTGCCGGCGCGCGTTCGACCTCGACGACGACCCGGCGTACCAGGAGTCGGACTTCTGGCCACGGCCGGGAGACGAGCCGGTCTTTCGCCGGGTGGTCGAGGCGCACGGGCGGCTGATCCTGCCGGTGATGCAGAGCCTGCTTCTCTCGCTGGGCTGCGATCCGCACCTGTACGACCGCAGGCTCACCGGGACCAACTTCGGGTTCCGGCTGAACTACTACCCGCCGATGAGCACGGCGGACGAAGCCTCGGGGGGCGGCCGGATGCTCGGCCACGAGGACGTGGACCTCTTCACCTTCCTGCCCGCCTCCCGCGTCGAGGGGCTCCAGGTGCTCAACCGCGCCAACGGCAAGTGGATCCGGCTGGACGCGCCGAGAGGGTCCATCATCCTCAACACCGGCGACTACATGCAGCGGATCTCAAACGACGTCTTCCCTTCCACCACCCACCGGGTGAGCCCGCCTCGTGAGCTCGCGCAGCGACGGCAGCCGCGCGTCTCGCTCCCGATGGCGATCTACCTGTGGGAGGACGAGGTCCTGGAGGTCCTGCCCGGTCTCGGCCCGGCGAAGTACGAGCCGATCAAGGCGATCCACTTCCACACCCGGATCACCAGCAAGTACTACGGCGACGACTACGCGGTCGGCTGATCGGGCGCGCTCGCGGGCTCACCCTCGTCGACGACCCACCAGCTCACGAAGCCGACCGCCGCCAGCGCCGCGAGCGCCGCAAGGGTGATGGTCGCCTGCTGGATGAGGGCTCCGACGAGGAGCAGCACGTAGGTCCCGAGGAAGAGCAGCGGGACCACGGGGTAGAGCGGAACGTGGAACGGCGCCGCGGCCCGACGGGCGCGGAGCTTGAACAGCACCACCACCATGAAGCCGTCGGTCACCAGGATGAAGGTGATCGCCAGCGAGAGCAGCCGCTCGAAGGTCCCGGTCGCCGCGAGGATCACCCCGACGAGAGCGACCAGGAGCAGCGCGGTCCACGGCGTGCCGCCCGGATTCACTCTCGACAGCACCCGGGGCGCCAGGCCGTCGCGCGAGAGCCCGAAGACGACCCGGGGGGTGACGAAGAGGTTCCCGTTGAGCGAGGCCAGCACGACGAGCAGAGCGAGCGCGGACATGATCGCGCCCGCCCGGGGACCGAACATCGCCTCGGCCGCGTCACCGGCGACCAGGGTCGAGGTGGCGATGCGCTCGAAGGGAAGGACGTGGACGAAGGCCGCGTTGAGCAGGAGGTAGAGCGCGGTCACCGCGGCGATCCCGCCCAGGAACACCCGGGGCAGCGAACGGTCGGGATCCTTGAGCTCCTCGGCGATCTTCGCTGCGTCGGGATAGCCGTAGTAGCTCCAGATCACCGACTGGAAGGCCACGGCCATCGCACCGAAGAGCGCCGGGCCGGTCGGCGCGCCGGGGAGGCTGCCGCTCCACCCTGCCCCGCTGCCGGCGACGGCGGCGACCACCAGCACTCCCACCAGCGCGAGCACCTTGGCTCCGGTGACGACGTTCTGGGCCATGGTCCCCAGCCGGACGCCGACGAGATGCACCGCGGTGAGGGCCAGGATGAGGAGGACCCCGACGGTGGACGCCATTCGGGGAGGCCAGCCCACGAGGCGAGAGAGGTAGTCCCCGCTGACCACGCCGATCGCCGCCACCGCAGAGCAGTAGGTGAGTGCCTCGATCCAGCCGATGACGAAGCCCGCCCGCCGTCCGAAGCTCTCACGGGCGTAGACGTACTTCCCGCCGGCGTGAGGGTGCCGGGTGGAGAGCTCGGCGAAGATCAGAGCGCCGAGGAGGCCCACCGCTCCGCCGAGCGCCCAGGCGACGAAGGTGAGCGCCGGCCGCCCGAGCGAGCTCGCGACGAGTCCCGGAGTCCGGAAGATCCCCGCGCCGACCATGATGCCCACCACCAGCGCGAGACCGTCACCCCACCCGAGCGTCTTCCTCAACCTGAGAGGCGGCGGGCGCACGGTCGCGCACTCTAGCCCGGGTCGGCCGGCACGCGGCGTGGCCCTTCTCTCGTCCCAGCTCTGGTCGAGGAGAGCGCCGGAGGTGTTTGACACCTCTGCGTCATCTGTCGTCGAGGAGAGCGTCCGGAGGTGTTTGACACCTCTGCGTCAAGTCCACTTGACGCGGTGGCCTTCGAAGGTGTCTGGCACCTTTGTGTCAAGTGCACTTGACGCTGCCGCCGAGCTGCGACGTCGCAACCGCCGGTCAGCCCGCTGCGAGCTCCCTCCGGGCCGGGACCGCGCGCGGGCGCCCGAGCCACACCACCACCGCGGCGGCGAGGTAGAGAACGGCGCCGCCGACCATCGCCAGCTGCACCGCGTGGAGCGGAGCCCGCCCGGCGACGAAGAGCGAGGCGAAGACCGCCACCCCCAGCGCCGTTCCGATCTGTCGGCTGGCGTTGAGCACGCCGCTCCCGATGCCGGCGAGCCCCGGTTCCACGCTGGCCAGGATCGCCGCGTTCATGGGCGGGGCCACCAGCGCGGCGCCGAAGCCCACCAGCGAGAGCAGCGGTCCGAGGACCCAGAACGAGCTCCCCGCGGTCGCCACCGAGAGGCCGGACGCGCCCACGGCGAGCAGCACGAGGCCGGTCATGATCGTCGGCCGCGGACCATGACGCGCGGCCAGCTTGCCGGCCAGGATGCTCGCCACTCCGAAGGTCACGGTGATCGCGCTGACGTGCAGCCCGGCGAGCGCCGCCGCTTCACCCCGCACCCGCTGGAAGTACAGCGAGAGCACCAGGAACCCGCCGAAGAACGCCGCCGCGTAGAGCAGCGCGCCCAGCGAGGTCGCAGTGAACACCGGATGCCGGAACAGCCGGGGCGGCAGCATCGGCGCGGCTCCCCTGCTCTCCATCCGGACGAAGAGCATCAGGCCGAGCAGGCCCCCGACGAGGGCACCGAGGACCATCGGCGAGCCCCAGCCGTGTTCCCCGCGCTCCACCAGCGCCCAGGTGATGCTCGCCAGCGAGAGCGCCGCCACCCCCTGAGCGGGGAGGTCGAGCGTGCGCGACCCCACCGCCGGCGTCGGCCGGACGAAGCGCGCGGTCATCAGGAGCCCCGCGATGCCCAGCGGGAGGTTCACCAGGAAGATGCTCCGCCACCCGAGCGTGGAGGTCAGGATGCCGCCGACCAGGGGCCCGCTCCCGCCCGCGATGGACGTCAGCGCGCTCCAGAAGCCGATCGCGTGGGCGCGCTCCCGCGGGTCGGGATAGGCGCGGGCGAGCAACGCCAGCGACGAGGGCATGAAGAGCGCGGCGCCGAGGCCCTGCAGCATCCTGGCGGCGACGAGCAACCCGATCGTCGGCGCGACCCCGCACAGCAGCGAGGCCACCGTGAACAGGACGAGACCGCTGGCGAAGACTCGCCGTGCTCCGAGCCGGTCACCGAGCCCGCCCGCGAGCAGCAGCGTGCTCGCGAAGGCCAGCGTGTATCCGTCGATGACCCAGGACAGGCCGGCGATGCTCGTTCCGAGGTCCTTCTGGATGCTCGGCACGGCCACGTTCCCGGCCGTCACGTCGAGCAGCGCCATCCCCAGCCCGAAGCTCGTCGCCACCAGCGTCCAGCGCGGCGACCACCCGGTGGCCACCGCCTCCCGGGGAACCCCGGCCACGGGCGAGACCAGTTCGATGGATTCCATGGCTGCATGGATGCACGCCGCGCTCTGGTGACTCGCCTGGATTCCCGCTCGCGTGCCATGCAAAAATGCATGGCAGGTGGCGGACTGGGAGGAAATCCGGACGTTTCTCGCGGTGGCGCGGGAAGGGACGCTGGCGGCGGCCGGGCGGGTCCTGGGCGTCGACTACACGACCGTCGGCCGGCGCGTCCGGGCGCTGGAGCAGGAGCTGGGGCTCACCCTGTTCGAGCGGGTCCGCGACCGGTACGTCCTCACCGAGCCCGCGGAAGGGCTCCGCGAGGCGGCGGAGCGGATGGAGGACGGCGCCCTCGCCCTGGAGCGACGCGCGCTGGGGGCCGATCGCACGGTGTCGGGCGTCCTCCGGATCGCCACCACCGATGCGCTCGCGCAGATCCTGGTCCTCCCGGCCATCCGGGCGATGCACGAGCGGCACCCCGACATCCGGGCGCATCTGCTCACCGGGCCCGCCCGTCTGAACATCACCCGGCGCGAGGCCGACGTCGCGGTTCGCTACGTCCGTCCCGAGGCGGGCGAGCTCGTCTCGCGCCGCCTGGTCAGGGTCGCGGCAGGCTTCTACGCGTCACGCGACTACCTCGCCCGGCGACCCGTGCCGCCGCGAGGCGCCTCGCTCCGGGGACACGACGTGGTCGGAATCGAGGAGGGACTGCGCGGCTGGTCGGAACCGCTCCCCGAGACGCGGGACGTCCTGCGGACCAACAGCATGTCGACGCTGGTCCAGGCGGTGAGCCTCGGCATCGGGCTCGGAGCCCTCCACTGCTGGATGGCCGATCCGGATCCGGACCTGGTGCGCCTGTGGCCCGAGGAGCTGCTCGAGCACGACGACGTGTACCTGGTCCTCCACCAGGACGTGCAGCGCACCGCCCGGGTCAGGGCCTTCGTCGAGGCGCTGGAGGAGCGCGCGGCCGAGATCGCCCCCCGGCTGGAAGCGCGGGCCAAGGCTCGACCTCGGCCTGGCTCGTGAACGCCGTCAGGGCATGGCCGCTCAGCGGACGAAGTCGCGGATCGCCTGGAGGAACAGGTCCGGCTGGTCGACGAAGGTCATGTGCCCCGAGTCGGGCAGGACCACCAGCTTCGACCCCGCGATCTTCGCGCTCATCTCGCGGGACATCACCGGATCCGACTCGTCGTGGTCCCCGACGACGATGAGCGTGGGCACCTTGATCTCCGGAAGTCGGTCCACCCACTCGACCTCCTTCAGGTTGCCGTCGACGACGAACTCGCCGTGCGAGCCCCACATCTCCCGGTACAGCTCCCAGGAGTTCTTGGTGTTGCCCTCGATCGGGTCGTAGTTCGCATCCGGACGCGCGCCGTAGAGGGCCGGGAAGTAACCCACGCCCCAGGCGAGCCTGGCGTACTCGTCGGTGTAGCGGCCGCGCTCCCAGGTCTCGCCCTTGCCGTACAGCCCAGCCTTCTCCAGCGCTTCCAGCCGCGCGCGGCGATCGGCCGGCATCGCCTGCTTCAGCTTGCCCAGCGCCTCGTTGAGCTCACGGGTGCTGGAGAAGGTGCTCGCCAGGATGAGGTGGCTCAGGTTCGCCTGGTACTTGAACGCGTACGCCTGGACGACGACCCCGCCGTACGAGTGTCCGAGCAGCGCGATCTTTCCCAGGTGCAAGGCCGCGCGGACCGCCTCGACGTCGTCGGCCATCCTCTCCACCGTGTATTGCCTGGTGTCCTCCAGCCGCGGCGAGCGGCCCGAGCCACGCTCGTCGATGAAGACCAGCCGGTAGCTCGGGGCCAGCCGGTAGAGGGCCGGGAGCAGGTAGTCATGCGAGGCGCCCGGGCCGCCGTGCACCACGAACAGCGGCGGGCCACGGCCGACCGTCTTGACGTAGAGGATGACCCCTCCGTTGTCGACCAGCGCCTCCTCGATCGGCATCACCGAGGGTGCAACGGTGCTGGCCGGGGTGGCACACGCAGCGAGCAGTGCCCCCACGGCGAGGACGAGGTGCGTCGGTGGACTTGGCGTCATGTTCCGAACCGTAGTCGGCTCCCGGACCCCGGCTCCATCGAGATCGCTCAGCGAGCCTCGCCGGAACGACCCTTTTCAAAATCCGCTGCTCAACGAATGGGGGCAGGAACCTACGAGCGCCGCGCCGCACCCTCCCTAGATTGCGCGGCAACGTCCAGACGCGATGAACGACCTCGAGCCGACATCGCCCTCCGCACCCAGCGTCGGGGGCTCCAGCCCAACGATGGCGGACCTCATCGCCGCCAAGGACTGGTCGAGGACTCCCCTGGGTCCGATGGACCGCTGGTCACCCAGCCTCAGGATGATGGTCCCGTTCCTCCTCGCGAACCGCTTCCCGCTGCTGCTCTGGTGGGGCGAGGACCACATCTCCATCTACAACGACGCCTATGTACCGGTCCTGGGGAAGAAGCATCCCTGGGCGCTGGGGCTCCCGGTGCGCGAGTGCTGGTCCGAGATCTGGGACGTCCTCCGGCCCCTCATCGAGACGCCCTTCCGTGGCGGCCCGTCCACCTGGTCCGAGGATCTCGAGCTCGAGATCCGGCGGCGCGGCTTCCTGGAGGAGACGCACTTCACCGTCGCCTACAGCCCTGTCCCCGACGAGACCTCGGCAACCGGGATCGGCGGCGTGCTCGCCACCGTTCACGAGATCACCTCGCAGGTGATCGGCGAGCGTCGGGTCCGGCTCCTCCGTGAGCTCGCCGCCCGGTCCACCGAGTCGAAGACCGCGGAGGAAGCCTGCAGGATCGCCGCCGAGACGCTCGCCCCCCACTCCAAGGACGTCCCCTTCGCGCTCATCTACCTCATGGAGAACGACGGGAGGCGGGCACGGCTGGCCGCCGCCACCGGGATCGAGATCGGAAAGCCGAGCAGCCCCCGGTTGGTCGAGCTCTCCGAGGAGCCGTCGGGGGCAGGCTGGCCGCTCGCCACCGTCGCGCCAGGCGGGCCCGCCCGGGTCGTGGAGAATCTCCACATCCGGTTCGGTCTGCCGCCCGGAGACGCCTCCTTCGGTGGCGCCGAGAGCGCGGTGCTCCTGCCCGTCCAGCTGACCCACCAGCTCACAGGGATCCTCGTCGCCGGCGTGAGCCCTCGCCAGGAGCTCGACAGCACCTACCGGGATTTCTTCGACCTGATGAGCGCCCAGCTGGCCACGGCGATCGCGAACGCGCGCGCGTACGAGCAGGAGCGCCGCCGCGCCCAGGAACTGGCCGAGCTGGACCATGCGAAGACGGTCTTCTTCAGCAACGTGAGCCACGAGTTCCGTACGCCGCTGACGCTCATCCTCGGCAACGTGGACGACGGGCTCACCGACGACGACGACCCTCTGTCGAGCGGCCAGCGAGAACGCCAGCTGGCGGCGCGGCGAAACGGGACCCGGCTCCTCAAGCTGGTCAACTCGCTTCTCGACTTCAGCCGTATCGAGGCGGGGCGCATCCAGGCGTCGTACGAGCCGGTCGACGTCGGGACCCTCACCGCCGAGGTCGCCAGCGCCTTCCAGTCGGTGATGGACCGTGCCGGTCTCGCGCTGACCATCGACTGCCCTCCGTCTCCCGAGCCGGTCTTCGTCGACCGGGAGATGTGGGAGAAGATCGTCCTCAACCTGGTCTCCAACGCCTTCAAGTTCACCTTCGAGGGCGAAGTCAGCGTCCACGTCGAGAGCGACGCCGAGTGGTTGCGGCTGGCGGTGCGAGACACCGGAACGGGGATCGACGCGGGCTCCCTCCCGCACCTCTTCGAGCGCTTCTACCGCGTCGAGGGCGCGCAGGGTCGGACCTACGAGGGCACGGGGATCGGCCTCGCCATGGTCCGGGAGCTCGCCAAGCTCCACGGCGGCGGCGCCACCGTCGAGAGCCGGAGAGGAGAGGGCTCCACCTTCACCGTGAGCATCCGGACGGGGAAGGCCCACCTTCCTCCGGAACGGATCCGCGCCCCTCGCACGGTGCCCCCTGTCGCCGTTGCGGCATCGGCGTTCGTCGACGAGGCGACCGGGTGGCTACAGGGCAGCGCGGCCGTCATCCCGGAGGAGATCCCGCTCGGGTCCGTGGTGGGCGGGCAATCCGAGGAGCAGTCGGCCTCGACGGAGATCCTCGTTGCCGACGACAACGCGGACATGCGCGCCTATCTGGAGCGGTTGCTCCGGCCACTGGGGCACGTGACGACGGTCGCCAACGGGGTGCAAGCGCTGGAGGCGGTCCACCGCAGGACGCCGACTTTGATCCTCAGCGACGTGATGATGCCCCAGCTCGACGGCTTCGGGCTTCTCCGGGCCCTGCGCTCCGACGAGCGGACCCGCTTGCTGCCGGTGGTGCTCCTCTCCGCGCGAGCGGGAGACGAGGCGCAGGTCGACGACGTGGGGGCCAGCGCCGACGACTACATCGTGAAGCCGTTCTCGGCGCGCGAGCTCGTCGCCCGGGTCCGGGCGCAGCTGGAGCTCTCCCGCCAGCGGAGGGAGCACGCCGAGGCGCTCCAGCTCAGCGAGGAGCGGTTCCGGGCCATGGTCATGGCGAGCTCGGACGTCGTCTACCGCATGAACCCCGACTGGACCGAGATGCGTCTCCTGGTCGGCCGCGACTTCATCGCCAGCACCAACCAGCCGAGCCGTTCCTGGCTACGGACCTACATCCATCCCGACGATCAGCCGATGGTCCTGGCGAGGGTCCAGGAGGCCATCCGGACCAGGAGCGTCTTCGAGCTCGAGCATCGCGTGCTGCGGAAGGAGGGGGCCATCGGCTGGACAGTCTCCCGGGCCATCCCGCTCAAGAATGCCGCCGGAGAGATCGTCGAGTGGTTCGGCACGGCGAGCGATATCACCCAGCGCAAGCTGACCGAGGAAGCGATCCGGAACGCCAACCGCGAGCTCGCCGAGGCGGACCGGCAGAAGAACGACTTCCTGGCAGTTCTGTCGCATGAGCTCCGCAATCCGCTGGCCCCCATCCAGAACAGCATCTACCTGCTGGAGCGTGCTCCTCCCGGCTCGGAACAGGTGAATCGCGCCCGAGAGGTCCTGAAGCGCCAGACGGTCCACCTGACACGGCTGGTGGATGACTTGCTCGACCTGACCCGCATCTCCCACGGCAAGGTCGACCTGAAGCGCAATCGCCTCGATCTGCAGGACGTGGTCCGGAAGACGACCGACGACCTGGGCTGGCTGTTCTCGAAGAGCGAGGTCGAGCTGCGCGTGGATCGGGCGGTGGGACCGGTCTGGATCGACGGAGACTCCACCCGGATCGCCCAGGTGATCGGCAACCTCCTCCAGAATGCGGTGAAGTTCACTCCGGCGGGTGGTGCGGTGACCGTGCGTCTGGAGAAGAGCAAGGACCAGGCGATCCTCTCCGTCCGCGATACCGGCGTCGGAATGGATCCGGGGCAGGTCGAGCGGATGTTCCAGCCCTTTGCCCAGGGAGCGCAGGGCAGCGCGCGGAGCCAGGGCGGGCTCGGCCTGGGCCTGGCGCTGGTCAAGGGGTTCGTCGAGCTCCACGGCGGATCGGTACGCGGAAGCAGCTCTGGACCGGGGCTGGGGTCCGAGTTCGTGCTGACTCTCCCGCTCGGGGAAAGCCTACCGGCAACCGAGGCGCTTCCGGCGCGATCGGGTACTGCTCCGCGCCTCGTCCTCATCATCGAGGACAACCCGGACGGAGGGGACACGCTCGCGCAGGCGATGGAGATCTCGGGACATCGCGCGCACGTCGCCCGCGACGGACGCTCCGGGATCGAGCTCGCGCGCTCTCTCAGACCGGACGTCATCTTCTGCGACATCGGGCTGCCGGACATGGACGGCTTCGAGGTCGCCCGGGAGATCCGGAAGGACGCTGCGCTCTCGGGCGTCAGGCTGATCGCGCTGACCGGCTACGCACAGCCGGAGGACCTGGCCCACGCCACCGCGGCGGGCTTCGATTTCCACGTGGCCAAGCCAGCGAATCTGGAGAGAGTCTACCGGCTGCTCGACTAGCCGGAGGCCGCGCGGTGGCGCAACCAGCCATCCACCGAGAAGCGATCCTCGACGGCGGGCATCGCCAGCAGGAAGAGGAGCAGCGCCGCCCGGGGAATGACGTGGGTGTGGAATTCGTAGAGAGGCTCCAGGAGCAGGTGCCCGAACGTCACCAGGACCAGCACGCCTCCGAGCGCCAGCAGGCTCACGCGGATCCGCAGGCCCAGCAGGAGCAACCCGCCCGCGATGAGCTCGACGAACGGGACGACCGTTCCCGTCGCCCAGAGCGACCACCTGGGAAGGAAGGTGTGGACGTACGGCTCGACGAAGAGCCGCCGCGCATGCTCCACCGGCCCGAGGCTGAACACCTTCCAGAACCCGGCCATGAAGAAGATGAAGGCGAGGATGAGGCGCGCGAAGAGGAGCGCCCAGGCGCGGTTCGACGAGTCCTGGTTCATGGGAGCGCATTGAACCCGCGGGCGACGGCGCCTGACCAGCGCTCTGCAGCATGACGCGCGGCGCTGGAGGAGGACGCCCTCCGGTGGCACCATCGCAGGCGCCGGAACAGCCTCGAGGCGTCGATGTCCGAAGCCCACCTGAAATTCAGGTCTCAGATCGCCGGCCCGCCGGAAGTCGTCTTCGATCTGGTCGCCGACCTACCCAACTACGGGCGCTGGCTTCCCGGTTCATCGGCGTTCAGTGGAACCGCGGAGGTGACGCCCTATCCGGTCCGGCTCGGCACGACCTACCTCGAGATCGGGCCGATCCAGAAGCCCGGCAAGGTCATCGAGTTCGACCGGCCCCGGCGCATCGGGTTCCAGCACACGGTGATGATCCGCAGCCCGATCGAGACCGACGTCGAGGCTCGCATCGTCTACACCTTCGAGGCCGGTCAGGGCGGCACCGCGGTTCTGCGCGAGCTCGACCTCGTGATCGACCTGCGCGGCGTGCTCAAGCTCCTCAGACCCGTCCTCCTCTGGGGCTTCCGGAAGGAGAACGTGCGGACCCTGGCGTGCCTGAAGCGGTACGTGGAGGAGCGCTCGACGGCATCGCGTGGGTCGGCATGAATCGAACCCATCGCCGTTCGCGAGAGAATCGGAGCGGCTCCCGGATTTTCTTGCGAGCCATTCCTCGGAGCGGGTAGCCCGTCGGGATGCACGTTCCATCGCGCTTCCTGCCGCTCGCCCTCGGGTTCGCGGCCGTCACTGTTGCCCGGGCCGCCCCGGAAGCCTCGTCCTTGCGGGCGCCCACCTCGTTGGCCCCGAGCGGGCTCGAGGCGGCGTTCATCGACCGCTCGGTCCGCCCGGGCGATGACTTCTTCCGCTACGCCAACGGGGCCTGGCTGGGAGGGACCGAGATCCCGCCGGACCGGAGCGCGTGGGGCGCCTCGGGCGAGCTCGACGAGCGGCTGCGCGTCCAGACCCGGGAGATCCTCGAGGCCGCTGCACTCTCGAAGGCGGCCGCCGGCTCACTGGAAGGCAAGGTGGGCGACTTCTACGCCGCCGCGATGGACGAGGCCGCGGCCCAGTCGAAGGGCATCGCGCCGCTGAAGCCGGCGCTCTCGCGCATCACCGCCCTGAAGACGAAGGCCGACCTGGCCACCTACCTCGGCGAGGAGCTTCGCGCCGACGTGGACGCGATGGACTGCACCAGCTTCCAGACCTCGCGGCTCTTCGGTCTGTGGGTGGCGCCGCAGCTCGACGCCCCGACACGGAACGTGCCCTACCTCCTCCAGGGTGGTCTCGGCATGCCGGACCGCGAGTACTACCTGTCCACGGCTCCGGCCATGGTCGAGACGCGCGACAAGTACCGCGCGCACGTCGAGACGATCTTCAAGCTCGCCGGCATCAAGGACGCCGCGAAGCGCGCCGCGCGGGTGGTGGACCTCGAGACGAAGATGGCCCGGGTTCACGCCACGCGCCAGGAGTCGCTGGAGGTCAAGGACGCCAACAACCCCTGGCCCACGGCCGAGTGGACGAAGCAGGCGCCGGGTCTCGACTGGACGCGCTTCTTCCGGGCCTCCGGACTCGCGGAGCAGCCGGTGGTCTTCGCCTGGCACCCGAAGGCGACGGCGGGTCTGTCGGCGCTCGTCGCCCATGAGCCGCTCGACGCCTGGAAGGACTGGGCGACCTTTCACGTCGTGGACCGCCGCTCGCCGTTCCTCGGCAAGGCATTCCAGGACGAGGCCTTCGCCTTCTACGGTCGCGTGCTCTCCGGGACGGCCGAGCAGGCGGCGCGCTGGAAGCGGGCGCAGACCTGGATGGACGATTTCATGGGCGAGGCAGTGGGCCGCCTCTTCGTCGAGCGTCACTTCACGCCCGCGGCGAAGGCCAAGGCCTCCGAGATGGTGAAGGCCATCACCGCGGCGTTCGTTCGCCGGATCGACGCACTCGACTGGATGGCGCCCTCCACCAAGGCCGAGGCCAAGGCGAAGGTGAAGGCGCTCTACGTGGGCGTCGGCTACCCCGACCGCTGGCAGGACTGGTCGGGGCTCGAGGTCCGGCGAGACGACCTCGTCGGCAACGTGGACCGCGCCAGTCTCTTCCACCGACAGCAGGAGCTGGCGAAGCTCGGCAAGCCGGTGGACCGGACCGCGTGGTGCATGAACCCGCACATCGTGAACGCGGTGAACCTGCCGGCGCGAAACGCGCTGAGCATCCCGGCCGGCATCCTCCAGCTGCCTTACTTCGACCCCGACGGGCCGGCGGCGGTGAACTATGCCTCCATCGGAGGGACCATCGGTCACGAGGTCAGTCACAGCTTCGACGACCAGGGCGCGCTCTTCGACTCCACCGGCAAGCTCCGGAACTGGTGGACGAAGGAGGACCTGGCGCACTTCCAGGCCTCCGGCACGGAGCTGGCGAAGCAGTTCGACGGCTACCGACCCTTCCCGGACCTGCACATCAACGGGAAGCAGACGCTGAGCGAGAACATCGCGGACCTCGCCGGGCTCGCCGCGGCGCACGACGCGTGGATCGGGACGCTGGGCGGCGCGCCGGCGCCGGTGGTCAAGGGCTTCAGTGGCGAGCAGCAGTTCTTCCTCGCCTACGCGCAGTCCTGGCGGACCAAGTTCCGCGACCCGCTGATGCGGCAGCTCGTGGTGACCGACGGGCACGCCCCCGACCCTTACCGCGCCCAGACGGTGCGGAACTTCGATGCCTGGTACGCGGCCTTCGAGGTGAAGCCGGGGGAGACCCTCTATCTCGGAGCCAAGGAACGGGTCCGGGTCTGGTGATCTGCGCTAAGGGGTGCGGATGCACGCACGGTTGAAGGAGGTCCTGACCCGGATCTCGGAGGACGCAGAGCGCGAGGCCCGCTGGCTGAACACGGTCTCGTTGCTGGAGTTCACGGGTGCGCGGAAGATCGGCCGCACGGTGGCGGACCGTCACCCCTCGCTCGAGGTGCTCCAGCACCTCGCGGACGAGACACGACACGCGCTGGCCTTCAAGCGGCTCGCCGTCGCGGTCGCGGGCCGGGAGATCGGCGAGTACCTGTGCGTCGACGCGGCGGTCACCTACTTCCAGACCCTGGACCGCTCGCTGGCGGCGTGGGCCGCGCACGTCCTCGCTCGGGAGGACGTGCGCGTGAACTACCTCCTCACCACCACGCTCGTGGAGCAGCGGGCGATGCAGGTCTACCCGCTCTACAAGGCCGCGACCCGTCAGGCCGCGGTGAAGGAGGAGCTGGGGAGGATCGTCGCCGAGGAGCAACGCCACCGGCGCTCGATCGAGGAGGTCTGCTCCGAGGTGCTCGGAGCGGCAGGCGCGGATCTCACTCGCCCCCGGGCGATCGAGGCCGCGCTGTTCGAGGGGCTGCTCGCCGCGCTGGAGCACGAGGTCGGGGTCCAGTCCCCCGGCGTTCGATCGCTCGACGTCGACCCGGTCGGCAGTGGGCTGAGCCGCCGCCTGTCGAGCAAGGTCGACCCCTGAAGGGCCTCGCTCCACGCAGAGGCGTCCCCGACGTCGCACCGCCGAGCGCGCTCCTCGGCACCCCAGCCTGCCGGCTGACAGTTTCGGCACGGGGAACTCCCTCCCAGGCGCAGAACCTGCCACCCAGGCCGGAGGCGGTTCCGCGCCGCCGTCACAGGTGCACGGGGGCTCGTCCGGTCCGGAGGCGTACCCATCGCTCCCCGGAGCGCGGAACGTCGCGCAGGCCGCTCGACCGCCCCCGACCCCTCGAGGCGACGGCTCCGACATCCGGCTGCTCCGGCCGCGCGCTGACCGACCAGCCGTCCCGCGTGCTCGCGCAACCCCGCTGAAACTGATCTGGAAGCGGCCGGTACCCGTGACGACAGGAAGGGCATGTCGCTCCCCCTCGAACGTCCCCCGATGAACCCTGCGACCGGAGTCCGCGAGATCCGGCTGGCCCCGCATCAGACGACCGCGCCCCTCACCCCGGTCGAGGACCTCTTCGCCATCTCCCATCTCGGGATCCCCCGGGTGGACCCCTCGCGCTGGTCGCTGGCCGTCGATGGTCTGGTGGCGCGCGGCCGCTCCTTCACGCTCGAAGAGCTGATGGCCCGTCCCAGACGCGTCGTGGAGGCCATCCACCAGTGTTGCGGGAATCCACTCGAGCCCACCGTTCCCACGCGGCGGGTGACCCACGTGCGGTGGGGCGGCGTGGATCTCGCCGTGCTGCTCGACGAGCTCGGAGTCGACCCCCGCGCGCGCTTCCTCTGGTCCTCGGGGCTCGATGGTGGAACCTTCGCCGGCGAGTCCTGCGAGTTCTTCACCAAGGACATGCCACTGGAGCGGCTCGCCGCCGGCGACGTGCTTCTCGCCTACGAGCTGAACGGCGCACCGCTGCCCGCGCAGCACGGGTTTCCGCTCAGGCTGGTCGTTCCCGGCTACTACGGAACGAACAGCGTGAAGTGGCTCTGGCGCCTGCACCTCGCCGAGCAGCGCGCGAAGGGCGTGTTCACCACCCGCTTCTACTCGGACCCCGTGGGCCCCGAGGCCCGGGCGGCCGGCTCCGCCGAGCAGCGCCCGGTGTGGGCCATCGCTCCCGAGTCGATGATCGTCTCGCCAGCTCCCGGGGCAATCCTCCGGCACGGCGAACCGAGCGAGATCTGGGGCTGGGCCTGGTCGTTCACCGGCGTCGCCGGCGCCGAGGTCAGCGTCGACGGCGGCAGGAGCTACCTGCCGGCTCGGCTCGAGGCACACCGCGGCTGGAGCTGGCAGCGCTTCTCCATTCCCTGGTCACCTTCCGAGCCGGGCGAGCTCGTGCTCACCGTCCGCGCGGTCGAGGCCGGGGGCAACGGGCAACCCATCGACGGCGCACGCAACGCGATCCATCGCGTGCGGATCACCGTGCTCTGAAGGTCTGCTCAGTCGCGGAGCTGGACCAGGGGGAGCGCGATCCGCACCCGGAACCCGTTGCCGATCTGCGGCTCGACGCGGAGCAACCCTCCGGCCTCGCGAACCAGGCGCTCGCAGGTCGCGAGGTCACCCTGTGGAGCGCGGCAGCGATCCGTCCGGGTGATGATCAGCTCGAGGACCGAGGCATCACGGGACATCGAGATGACCAGGTCCCCGAGTCGGGCCAGCGCCATTCCCGGCCCGCGCGCGGTCTCGATCAGGACCTGGACCAGCGCGTGACGGAGCCTCGGCTCGTCCGCCTGGACCATCGTCATGGGCAACAGCTCGGTCCGGATCCCACACGAGCGCTTCACCTCCGAGCTCACCAGCCGCAGCGCACCCCGGATGCAGTCGCCCGCGTCCACCGGACCGGGCGAATAGGGAACGGGACGCAGGAACCCACGCAGCTCGTGGACGGGCACGTGCGCTCGACGGGCCAGGAGCATCGCGGAGGCCAGCACCCGGCCGCACTCCTCGAGCTCCAGGGAAGGATCGGTGTCGGCGAGCGCTCCCACCTCGTCCGCGACGATGCCGATCAGCCCGAGGAGCTGCTCCAGCGGGGCCTCGACCTCCTCGGTGAGGGCAGAGGCCAGCACACCGGCGATTCGCTCGCGCTCGGCGGCGTCATCGAGCGCGAGGTCCCGGGCTCCGGTCCAGTCCTGGTTGATGTAGCCGAAGTGCAACGTGCTCTCGGCAGCCTGCGCGAGGGGAAGCAGCCGGGTGGTGAAGGTCCGCAGCCCGTAGCGCGTCGCCAGCTGCCAGCGGACGTCGAGCGGCTTACCGAGCTGGTGCGCCGCGTCGAGCGACATCAGCCAGCCCTGAACCAGCGGCGGAGGCATGCCGAGCTCCAGCGCCGAGCGTCCGGACATCTCCGCAGGGATGCAGCCGAGTTGCGCCGCGCTCGCCGCGTTGGCCTCGAGGAAGCGGGCGTCCGTCCCGTTCCGGGCGAGGACTCCCATCGGCAGGGGGGCGTGACGGAAGAAATCCTCCCAGGGAACCGGGAGGATGAGGGGCGACGAGGGTGATTCTGGCATTCCTGACAAGGTTCGCGAGAGCGCGACCCGGTCGTCGCCTCGGAGCTCCAGCTCGAAAGATGAACCGGGTCGAGTACTCGGTCCACGGCCGACCCGTCGAGACGGATCGATTAGAAGCGCTCATTGTTTCCATCTAGTCTTGCCTCCCCGCCCGATGACCTCTCCAGCTGCGCTCCCCTCGCTCGCCTCTCGGCGGGCGCTCGCCGCGGTCGCGGCGGCGTACGTCGCGGGGCTGCTCGTGGCGCTCGGGGTGGGCTGGGCGCTGCGAGGCCGGAGCCCGATCGTCGTGGCTGCCCTCGCCGACCTCGCCGCGACCCTCGTGGTGTTCGGCTTCAGTGTCCGGCGCGACAACTCGAGCATCTACGACCCGTACTGGAGCCTGGCGCCGATCCCGATCGCGGCGTTCTGGGCGAGCTGCGCCCCCACCGGCCCGACGGTTCGCGCGAGCGTGGTGCTGGTTCTCGTGTCGGTATGGGGCGTCCGGCTCACCGCGAACTGGGTGGCGCGCTGGCGTGGCCTCGAAGACGAGGACTTCCGCTACGCCGAGATCCGCAAACGGACCGGTCGCCTCTACTGGCCGGTGAGCCTCCTCGCGATCCACCTGCTGCCCACCGGCTGGGTCTTCCTCGGTCTCGTGGCAGCGTGGCCCGCGCTGGGGACCGAGGGCCGCGCTCCGACACTTCTCGACGCCCTGGCGCTCGCGGTGACCGCCGCGGGGATCGCCATCGAGGCCCTCTCCGACCTCGAGCTGCGGCGCTTCCTCCGCTCGAGGCGCGACCCATCGGCCGTGCTCCAGACCGGCCTGTGGCGGCTGTCGCGGCATCCCAACTACTTCGGCGAGATCAGCTTCTGGTGGGGTCTGTGGCTCTTCGGGATCGCGGCCGATCCGGGATGGGCATGGAGCGTCATCGGTCCGCTCTCCATCACCCTGCTCTTCGTCCTGGTCAGCATCCCGTGGATGGATCGGCGCATGCTGTCGCGACATCCCGGCTGGGCCGCACGGATGGCGTCCTCCGCCCTCGTTCCCTGGCCCCGTCGCGGCTGACGGAGACACCGGGCTGCTCTACCCTGACCGCCGTGAGCACCGCCTGGTCGCGCCGTGCGCATCGCTGCCTGTCGCTGGTCGTCATCCTGTTCGCCAGCCCCACGGATGCCACCGAGCCGGCCGGTCCGGACCTCGACGCGCTTCGGCGCCGGTACGCCGGCGAGTACCTCTTCGTCGGTGGCGAGGCGGAGCGGGCCTCCGTGCCCGCGGCGGTGGAGCGCTCGGTCGATGGGATGTTCTTCATCGCGCGGGGCATCGCCTACGACCGGCTCCTCAAGAGCTCCGAGATCTGCGCGCGCTACACGTTCGACCTCGGCGGCGGGACCATCGCCATCGCCGGCTCGTGCCGGACGCCCGACGTGAGCCCGGCCGACGGACGCGAGGTGGAACATCGGACGAAGCAGGGGGAGACCAGCAAGCTGAGCCAGCGCTTCGTGGGCGAGACGATGGTGCAGGACTTCCGCGGCGACGAGGGCGCGAGGAAGGTGGTGTGGACGCTGCTGGCCGATGGGGAGACGCTCCGTGCCCAGGTCGTCATCAGCAGCAAGCACCTGCCTCGCGCCGTCGAGTACGCCCTCACCTACCGGCGCAAGCTCACGCCCGCTCCGGCGGCGGACGGCCGCTCCGCCGATGCGGGCCGCTGAGCGGAAGGGCACAGGCGCTCGCGCTCGCGCCGGTCCCCGCCTCGAGGAGCACCCGGGCGTGCCCATCATGCGTCCTGCCGGCCGGCCCGGTGGCTGACGACGAAGCCGGGCCTCGCCTTTCCGGCGACGATGAGGTCGCGCGGGGACGCGTCGGTGCACCGCGCATGTCGCGTCGGATCGGAAGTGCCACCGCTTTCCCCGTGAGACGGGGTGGCGCACGGACGCGGCCCGGCAGTAGGGTCCCCGACGCTCGGCCAGGGGGCCGAGCCTTCACGGGAGGTGACGGACCATGGGAATCATCTCGATGATCGTCGTGGGCCTGATCGCCGGACTGATTGCCCGAGCAATCATGCCCGGGTCGGACCCGATGGGATGGATCGGCACCATCCTCCTCGGCATCGTGGGCTCCTTCGTCGGCGGATTCCTCGCCAGCATGATCTCCCACAAGGGGACGGACAACGCGTTCGAGCCCTCGGGGATCCTGGGGAGCATCATCGGCGCGCTGATCGTTCTCTTCATCTACCGGAGGGTGAAGCGCCCGGCCTGACCCGCGGGCTTCCTCCCCGGGGTGACGGTCACCGATGCGGGTCATCACCCTCCTGACGGACTTCGGGCTCGAGGACGGATACGTCGCGGCGATGAAGGGAGTCGTCGCGACCATCGCGCCCGAGGCTCGCCTCGTGGACGTCACGCATCTGGTGCCCCCGCAGGACGTGGCCTCCGGGCGATTCCGGCTGCTCGGCGTCGCTCCTTACTTTCCCCCGGGAACCATCCACCTCGCGGTGGTGGATCCTGGAGTGGGCACGGCGCGTCGCGCGGTGGCCATTCGCGCCGCGAGCGGCTCCTGCTTCGTCGGACCGGACAACGGGCTCCTCCTCGGCGCGCTGGAGATCGACCCGCCGGTCGCCGCCGTGGAGCTCACCGAGCCGAGCTTCTGGCGAGCTCCGACGCCCAGCGCCACCTTCCACGGCCGTGACGTCTTCGCTCCGGTCGCGGCCCACCTGGCGCGCGGCGTGGACCTCGGCGCGCTCGGATCCCGCATCTCGCCGGAGACGCTGGTGCGGCTGGAGCTCGCGCTGTGGAAGGGTCTGCCCGGTGGCGCGGAGGGAGCGGTCCAGGCGCTGGACCGGTTCGGAAACCTCATCTCCAGCCTGCCCGGCTCGGTCATCGCCGATCGCGCGAGGTGGAGCGCGTCGATCGGCGGGCGCACCGTCCCTGGTCATCGGACCTACGGCGAGGTGCCGGTGGGCGAGGCGCTCGCCCTGGTGGGAAGCCACGGCTTCGTCGAGATCGCCGTGCACCGCGGGGACGCGAGAATCGCGTTCGGCGCACGCGTCGGCGATCGGGTGCAGGTCCGCTGGGAGTGAGCTAAGCCAGCGGCCATGGCCGACACACGCGAGGTGCGTTGCTACGACTACGTCCCGGCACCGTTCGAGCGCGTGCGCGAGATCCTGCGTTCCGACGGCGTCAGGATCTTTTCTCGAGCCACCGCCACGGCGAACGAACGGGCCCGCGCGCTGGTGGCCACCCTGCGGCTGGACGTCGGCGGCGTCGAGCTCGGGATCGACGTCCAGCTCCGGGTGAAGGGCATCAGCGACGGCGTCGACGCGACCGGCGAGCCGCGGACGCGCCTGGACTTCTCCTGGGAGGCGACCCATCGCACCGGGCTCTTCCCCAGGATGGACGCCTCGCTCAGCGTCTATCCCCTGTCCCCCGAGGAGACGCAGCTCGACCTCGACGGTCACTATCACCCCCCGCTGGGCGGCCTGGGGAACGCCCTCGACGCCACCGCGGGTCACCGGGTCGCCGAGGCCACCGTTCTGAGGCTCGTCAGGGACGTCCGTGCCCAGATGATGTCCGAGCTCGGCCTCGGCACCTGATTGCCGGCGCAATCATGGGGCGACGCGGAGCGTCGAGGCGCGACGACCCGGGTACCCGCGTGCCGGGCGCTCCGCCGGCCGACTGCCTCGGGCCTGGCCCGGACGGTACACCTCGCACCGCGAGCGTTTCACCACGGTCGGATCCGACGCGCACCCCCGCGCCGGCCTGCGACCTCGTGGTAAGAACCGAGAAGCTCACTCCGACGAGGAGGCGCCCGTGTTCGAGCTGAAGCCGCTGCGCGCCGAGGCCATTCCTGCTGCGCTCGCGAAGGCCGAGCGCTACCGGCTTCTCAACGAGCCGGAGCAGGCCGAGAGCATCTGCCAGGACGTGCTCCGGACAGAGCCGGGGAACCAGCAGGCCGTGACCCTCTACCTGCTGGCCATCACCGACAGCTTCCGGACCAGCCATCAACCGGACGTGTGGCGAGCACGCGCGCTGCTCGAGCAGCTCACCTCCGAGTACGACCGCTGCTACTACTCCGGCATCGTCGACGAGCGTCTCGCTCGCGCGAGGCTCGAGTCCGGCGGGCCGCTCGCCCCGCAGGAGGCCTTCAGCGGCTTCACCCGTGCGATGCGGTGGTACACACAGGCCGAGGCGCTCCGGCCTGCCGGGAACGACGACGCGGTCCTCCGCTGGAACAGCTGCGCGCGCATGCTGATGGAGAACCCACATCTCCGGCCCGCAGCCGAGTACGACGAGCGCGTCGAGCTGCGTCTCGAGTAACCGCCCGCGACAGTCCGCGCTTCATTCCTTGACACCCCCGGGGGCGGCCCCGGATGCTTTCGCGCTGCTGTCCGCGAGCTCCTCTCTCTCCTCGATGGAGGTCTGGATGTCGGCAGTCGCACCGCAGGCGCCGCCCACCTCGGCATTCCCGCGCGCGCCCCAGCGGGTGGACGCCTGGTGGGTGACCCCCGTCGTCACCGTCGTCGTGCTCGGCGCCTTCGTCGTCTATGCCACCTGGGCGGGCCTGCAGAACGCGTACTACTGGGCGGATCCATATCTCTCGCCCTTCTACTCGCCCTGCCTGAGCAGCAACTGCGCGCACTCGGACGTGACGATCTTCGGTGACTGGTGGAAGTGGTCGCCGGCGATCCTGGTCCTCTGGGCACCCGGAGGGTTCCGGCTCACCTGCTACTACTACCGGAAGGCCTACTACCGGTCCTTCGTCTGGGCTCCACCGGCCTGCGCGGTGCCGGATGCGCGCGCCAAGTACTTCGGCGAGAGCCGCTTCCCGCTCATCCTCCAGAACATCCACCGCTACTTCTTCTACTTCTCGGTCCCGATCCTGATCTTTCTCTGGTGGGACGCGTTCCGGGCCTTCCATTTCCCCGACGGCTTCGGGATCGGCGTGGGCACGCTGGTCCTGCTTGCCAACGCGGCGCTGCTCACGCTGTACACGCTCAGCTGCCACTCCTGCCGTCACGTCTGCGGTGGCAGCCTGAACCAGTTCTCGAAGGCACCGACCCGCTACGCACTGTGGAAGAAGCTGAGCGTCCTCAACGCGCGGCACCCTCAGATCGCCTGGGTGAGCCTGTTCGGCGTGGCCCTGTCCGACGTCTACGTCCGCCTCGTCGCCATGGGCACCATCCATGACCTGAGGCTCTTCTGATGGCCGAGTACGAGACGCACGAGCACGACGTCCTCGTCATCGGCGCCGGTGGGGCCGGGCTGCGCGCCGCGATCGAGTCCTCGGCGCAAGGCGTCGACACCGCGCTGATCTGCAAGTCGCTCCTCGGCAAGGCGCACACGGTGATGGCCGAGGGCGGCATCGCCGCCGCGCTGGGCAACGTCTGGCCCGAGGACAACTGGAAGGTCCACTTCCGGGACACGATGCGGGGCGGGAAGCTCCTCAACAACTGGCGCATGGCGCAGCTCCACGCACAGGAGGCGCCGGCCCGCGTCCTGGAGCTCGAGGAGTGGGGCGCGCTGTTCGATCGCACCAAGGACGGGCTCATCCTCCAGCGAGACTTCGGGGGGCACCGCTACGCCCGGCTGGCCCACGTGGGCGACCGGACCGGGCTGGAGATGATCCGCACCCTCCAGCAGCACGCCGTTCACAAGGGGATCACCGTCTACATGGAGTGCACGCTGGTCAGCCTCCTCAAGGACGGCGACCGGGTGAGCGGGGCGCTGGGCTACTGGCGCGAGTCGGGGAAGTTCGTCCTGTTCAAGGCGAAGTCGGTGGTGCTGGCCACCGGCGGCATCGGCAAGGCCTGGGAGTTCACCTCGAACTCCTGGGAGTACACCGGCGACGGCGTGGCGATGGCCATGGAGGCCGGGGCCGACCTCATCGACATGGAGTGCTACCAGTTTCATCCCACCGGGATGGTCTGGCCGCACAGCGTCCGCGGCATCCTGGTGACCGAGGGCGTCCGGGGTGATGGAGGCGTGCTCCGGAACTCGACCGGGCGCCGCTTCATGTTCGATTACATCCCCGAGTTCTTCAGGAAGGAGACCGCGGACTCGGAGGCCGAGGCGGACCGCTGGTACACCGACAAGAAGAACAATCGCCGCCCACCCGAGCTGCTGCCCCGCGACGAGGTGGCGCGGGCGATCAACGCCGAGGTGAAGGCCGGCCGGGGTAGCCCCCATGGCGGCGTGTTCCTCGACATCGCCACTCGCCGCGACGCGGAGACCATCAAGCGCCGGCTCCCGTCGATGTACCACCAGTTCAAGGAGCTGGCGGACGTGGACATCACCACCACGCCGATGGAGGTGGGGCCGACCGCGCACTACATGAACGGAGGCGTCCGCGTGGACGGTGAAGGTTCGGCCACCGCCGTTCCGGGACTGTTCGCAGCGGGCGAGGTCGCAGGGGGCCTGCACGGCGCCAACCGGCTCGGCGGGAACTCGCTGTCGGATCTCCTGGTGTTCGGCCGTCGCGCGGGGCTCGCTGCGGCGGAGTACGCGAGGTCGCTGTCCGGCAAGCCCGCGGTCGACGAGCGGCGGGTGGACGCGATCTCCCGGGAAGCGCTGGCGCCCTTCGATCCGGGCGGCACGGAGAACCCCTACACCCTGCACCACGAGCTCCAGAAGGCGATGCAGTCGGACGTGGGGATCATCCGCGTGCAGGCCGAGCTGGAGCGGGCCGTGGAGAAGATCGGCGAGCTCCGGAACCGGCTGAAGCGGGTCCGGGTGGAGGGGCATCGTCAGTTCAATCCCGGCTGGCACCTGGCGCTGGACCTCCGCTCGCTCCTGGTCTGCGCGGAGGCGGTGGCCCGGGCGGCGATCGCTCGGAAGGAGAGCCGCGGCGGTCACGCTCGCGACGACTTCCCGAAGCCGGATCCGGCCTTCGCCAAGGTGAACATGGTGGTGCGCAAGCGAGGAGAGGCTCTGTCAGTGTCCCAGGAGCCGATTTCCGAGATGCCCGCGGAGCTGAAGGCTCTGCTCGAGGGGTGACGGATGGCCCGGGTGGCGAAGCTGCGGATCTGGAGAGGTGACGCGTCGGGTGGGCAGCTCCGCGACTACGACGTTCCCTGGGAGGAGGGCATGGTCCTCCTCGATGTCCTGCACGTGCTCCAGGCGACCCAGGCCGGGGACCTGGCGGTGCGCTGGAACTGCAAGGCCGGCAAGTGCGGCTCGTGCAGCGCGGAGGTGAACGGGAAGCCGAGGCTGATGTGCATGACCCGGATGAGCTCGCTGGACACGAACGAGCCGATCACCGTGGCGCCGATGAAGACCTTCCCGGTGCTGCGGGATCTGGTCACCGACGTCTCGTTCAACTTCGAGATGGCCAAGCGGGTTCCGGCGTTCAAGCCCGGGCCGAAGGGACCGGACGGGAAGTACCGGATGATGCAGGAGGACATCGACCGGGTTCAGGAGTTCCACAAGTGCATCGAGTGCTTCCTCTGCCAGAACGTGTGCCACGTCATCCGTGACCACTCGGAGAACAAGGCGCACTTCGCCGGCCCACGATTCTTCGTGCGCTACGCGGCGCTGGAGATGCACCCGCTGGACACCAACGACCGGCGCCAGCTGCTCAAGGAGAAGATGGGCCTCGGGATGTGCAACATCACCAAGTGCTGCACCGAGGTCTGCCCGGAGAACATCCGGATCACCGACAACGCGATCATCCCGTTGAAGGAGCGGGTGGTGGACGACTTCTTCGACCCGCTCCGCTGGGCGTGGCGGAAGGTGACCGGGAAGGGCGGCGACCCGGAGTAGTCAGGAGACGGCGGTCGCCGGGCGGACGGGGCGGAACGCCTGCAACACCGCGAAACCCGTGGTGTCAGGTGCGAGCGATGCTCGACCTCACCTACCTCGGCGCGCGCGCGAAGCGGGCCCCGGCCGGCCGACTGGGTAGACTCGGACGAGGGAACCGCAAGGGCACACCGAGGTGACGTCGACCGAGATCGGCTGGTTGTCCCTGGCGGTGATCGGGCTGGCGTACGCCGTCGGCTCGACCTGGGGAACCGCGCTCGTCGTGCGCGCCGTCCCGGTCCTCTTCCGCGATCGCTCCCCTCCTCCGGCGCGCTGGCCCCGGGTCTCGCTCATCGTTCCCGCGCGGGACGAGGTCGAGACGCTCGGGCCGGCGATGCGGAGCCGGCTCGCCGAGGGGTATCCGGAGCTCGAGGTGATCCTGGTCGACGATCGATCGACCGACGGCACGAGCGCGGTGGCCGATGCCATCGCGGCCGAGGATCCCCGGGTCCGCGCGCTGCACCTGAGCACCCTGCCCCAGGGCTGGCTGGGGAAGCTCCACGCGATGCACGAGGGTCTGCGTCTGGCGACCGGCGAGTGGCTGCTCTTCAGCGATGCCGACGTCCATCTCGCTCCCGGCACCATCGCCCGGGCGGTGAGCTACGCGGAGGCACGAGGGCTCGAGCACCTCTCGGTTCTTCCGCAGCTCCAGCCAGCGACCTGGCTCGTCGACGCCGCCATCGCCGCGTTCACCCGGACTGGCCTGGTGATGGGGCGGGTGTGGCTGGTGTCCGACCCGCGCTCGAAGGTGGGCGGGAGCGTGGGCGCATTCGGGATCGTCCGCCGCTCGGCGCTGGAGCGAAGTCCCGGGATCGAGCACCTGCGTCTCGAGGTGGTCGACGACCTGGCGCTGGGGCAGATGCTGAAGGACTCCGGCTCACGGAGCGCGGTGACGAACGGCCGGGGGCTGGTGCTCATCCACTGGTACCGGACGCTGGCCGAGCTGGCGCGGGGCACGGAGAAGGCCGGTGCCCTCTTCGACCACCGCGTCCTCCCCGCACTGACGTGGACGGTATGCCTCGGTGCGCTGGAGCTCGGCCCGTTCCTGGTCGCCTTCCTCGCGCCGCTGTCCGCCGCGCGCTGGCTGGGCGTTCTCGCGGCGGCACTCCTCCTCGGGAGCACGCTGTGGATCTGCCGGTTCGCCGGCCAGCGAACGCTCGCGGCGCTGTCGTTCCCCGCCGGCGTCGTCGTCAACGGGGTGCTGCTGCTCCGCGCGGCGGTGCTCGGGAAGATCCGCGGCGGCCTGCAGTGGCGGACGACGCTCTACCGGCCCGAGGAGCTGCGGCCCGGGAGACGGCTCCGGGCGCCGTGGAGCTGACCCGGAGCCGGCTCGATCCGCGGATCAGCGACTGCCCAGGCGAACGCGCAGGTTTCCGGCAGGCGCGTTCGGAACGGCGACGACGTCCGTGTAAGGCACCACCACGACGAACTTCTGCATCTCGACGTTGCTGGCCTGCGCGAGAAGCGGGTCCGTGGTGTGAATGACGAGATAACGTTCGTCACCCGCTCCGACCTGGATGTTCCCCACCAGCTTCTTTCGCCAACCCGAGGTCTCGAAGACGGTCGCCGTCTCCCAGCGAAGCACCTCCGTGCCGATCGTCCGGAGCGGTCGAAACCCGGAGTCGAGCATCAGGACCACCGGGCAGAACACGTACCAGTTGGGCGGATCACCGACGACGTAGCTGCTGAGCGTCACCTCGTGCGGCCCGCCCTCGGGCAGCTCGAATGCCCTGAAGTAGCTGCGGCCCGTCTCGAAGGCGTAGGCGCGCGAGTCCTTGCCGAGCTCGAAGGCCTGGTCGTCCGATGCCCCGAGCTTCACGTATCCGAGCTCGGAGAGCGAGGCGCAGCAGGAGCTCACCTGGGAATGCTGCTGCCGAACCGTCTCCATCGACGGAGCGCAGCTCGCCAGGACCAGGACCGCGAACGTCGCGACGGCGAGTCTCAGCATGGCAGACCCCTCCTTCGGCCGATGCTCGTACTGGAGAGAATTCTACATCTGCGACGAGACTTTCGCGATTCAGGAGGCGCCGGGAGAGCGGGGCTACCAGCCGTGCAACGCGTCCTCGAACAGATGCGCGAGATCCGTCTCGGTCACCGGTCGCGGTGAGAGCTTCGTCACCCGCGCTTGCGGCAGCGTCCCCTGCACCAGCGCCGGGATGTCCGACTTCTGGTAGCCGACCGAGCTGAGCCCGTTGGGCATCTTGAGGCGCTGCATCACCTTCACCAGCTCATCGGAGAGGATCTTCCCGGCGTCCTCCGGCTTCGCGCGTGAGACGTCCGCCCCGAGGATCTCCGCCGCGATCAGATGCCGGTCCGGGCAGGCCTGCGCCGTGAAGCGAAACACCGCCGGCGCGTTGAGGATCACCGACATGCCGTGCGGCACGATGGGATGGTCGACCGGGAAGCCGTGCGGATGGAAGTCCTTCACCATTCCCGAGACGGGGTAGGACATCCCGTGAGGGAGGTGCACGCCCGCGTTCCCGAAGCCCACGCCCGCGAAGGCGGCGGCCAGCTGCATCTTCTCGCGCGCCTCGTCGTCGTCGGGGTTCTCCACGGCCCGGACGAAGTACTTCGACACCCAGCGCATCGCCTCGAGCGACCAGACGTCGCTGATCGGATTCGAGCCCTGGTAGGCCGGACGGACGATGGGCCGGTCCGGCCGCGGGCGCTGGTGGAAGGGCAACGCGGTGAAGGACTCGATGGCGTGGCTCAGCACGTCGAACCCGCTCGTCGCAGCCACCTGGGGCGGCATGCTGCGGGTGTTCTCCGGGTCGAGGATGCCCAGGAGCGGCTTCAGCCGGCGGTGCGCGATGCCCGTCTTCGCGTGGAGCGGCGTGTGGTCGAAGATCGCGACGCCGGTGGTCTCGCTTCCGGTGCCCGCGGTGGTGGGCACCGCGATCAACGGCTTGATCGGGCCCGGGACCGGCTTCCCCTTCCCGATGGGGGCGTTGACGTAGTCGAGGAACTCCGCCGGGTAGCTCGCGTAGAGGTCCGCCGCCTTCGCCGTGTCAATGGTCGAGCCGCCGCCGACCGCGACGAAGGCGTCGAACCCACCCTCGGTGGCGAAGGCGATGGCCTCTCGGAACGAGACGTCGGTCGGCTCGACCCTCACCCGATCGAACAGCGCGTGGTTGATCCGGTTGTCGCGCAAGCTCTGGAGCACGGTGTCCACCGGCTGGAGCTTCGCGAGGCGGGCATCGGTGAGGACCATCACCTTCTGGACGCCCATCTCCGCCAGGTCCATCCCGATCTCGCGGGTGACGCCTCGCCCGAAGCGGATGCTGGAGGCTGCCATCTCGAACGCGTACTCGAGCGCCATGTGACCTCCCGGGAGCGGCCAGTACCCCCTCGTGGGCCGCCGACTCTACTCCTCCCGTCGCCCATCGCACGCCACCAGACGACCGGGTGCCTGCCTGGAGCCGCGCGCGACGCGGACCCTTGCTCCCCGGGGTCTCGACTCCCACCCTCCAGGCACGGAGGAGAGCTCGTCATGCCCGAGATGAGAACTGTGAAAAAGGCGAAGGAGGACCTCAGGGAGGGAAAGAGCCCGACGACCGCGGCGGGCGAGTTCGTTCGCGAGGAGATGGATCACATTCGCGAGGGGAAGCACGGTGCCCGCTCGACGAAGCAGGCCATCGCCATCGGCCTGTCCAAGGCGCGCAGGGCGGGAGTTCCCCTGAAGCCACCCGCGAAGGGCCGGACCAGCCGCCGCACCCGGCAGTCGGCGAAGCGGGCGTACGAGGTCGGCCAGGGGAAGCGGAAGCCGAAGTCCCCGTCGAGGCGGAGGAGCCGCGCCATTTCCCGGGCGCTCCGCCGGGAGCCTCGCCGGGCAGCCTCGCGGAAGGCGCTCTCCCGCCAGGCACGTGGTGCAGCCCGGACACGACGCAATCGGCGCTCGCGCTCCCGGCGCTGAGGTACCGCGCCGCAACGTCTGCCACTCGCACCGGGCGCGTGACCCGGCTGCGACTCCACGCCTCCTGCTCGCACCCCCTTGCGCAAGGCCGAGCGCCGCGCGAGAGGTGCGTCGTCGGCGCGTCCCGGACACAGGCTCGCCCAGGCGCGGAAGGAGACGGTCATGAAGAGTCGCCGGATCACGGGTGGTGGTCGCGTGCAGCTCCACGTGGTCGAGACCGGCAATCCGCATGGCCGACCCATCCTGTTCCTCCACGGCACGTCCCAGTGCTGGTTGCAGTGGAGCCGCCAGCTGAGCTCGAGCCTCGGTGAGCGCAAACGGTTGGTCGCGATGGATCTCCGAGGTCACGGTTCGTCCGACAAGCCCCGCGACGGGTATGGCGACTCGCAGCTGTGGGCCGACGACGTCCACGCGGTCATCCAGGGACTCGAGCTCGACCAGCCGGTGCTCTGCGGCTGGTCCTACGGACCGCTGGTCATCCTGGACTACATCCGGCTTCACGGGGAGGACGACGTCGGCGGGCTGCACTTCGTCGGCGCGATCACGAAGCTGGGGAGCGAGGCGGCCATGTCGGTGCTGTCGCCGGAGCTCCTCGCCCTGTTCCCGCAGTTCACCTCGGCGGACGGCGAGACGTGCGTCCGCGGCCTGGAAGGTCTGCTGCGCCTTTGCTTCGCCCGGGAGCTCGCGCCCGAAGAGCTGTACGGAATGCTCGGCTACAACGTCTCGGTTCCCCCGTACGTGCGGCAGGGGTTGTTCGCCCGCGTGGTCGACAACGACGACCTCCTCCCGAAGCTGCGCAAGCCGATCCTGGTCACCCACGGCACGCGAGATGCGGTGGTCACGCCGAGCATCGTCGAGCAGCACCGGTCAGCGATGCCGCGGGCAGAGATCCACCTGATGCCAGGCGCGGGGCACGGAGCGTTCTGGGACGATCCCGCCTCCTTCAATGATCGGCTGAGCGCTTTCTGCGACTCGCTGTGAGCTCGGTGGTGGACCGGGTCTTGCGGCGAGGTCAGCCGCGGATCTTGATCTTCTCCAGCTCGGACCGCGTCTCCTTCGAGTACCAGATCTCGACGAACTCCCGGATCGACGCTTCCTCTCTCTTCTGCATCTCCTCCGCGAGATCTCGGCGGAGGAGTGCCTTGATGCTGCGAAACGCGTGCGGAGGTCTTCCGGCCAGCTGCTCCAGTCGCCTCCGCGCCTCGTCGAGCAGGGCGCCGTCCGCGACGACCGCGTCGACCAGGCCCAGCTCCAGCGCCTGCTCCCCCGTGTAGAGGGCTCCTCCGTAGACGATCTCCTGCGCTCGGCGGTCGCCGACCCAGAAGCGGACCAGCTCCAGGCTTCCGGCGAAGATCGACGAGCCGAAGCCGATCTCGTTCAGCCCGATCTTTGCGTTCTCCTTCACCATCACCCGGACGTCGCAGGCAGTGGCCAGCATGCATCCCCCGGCCACGGTGTGGCCGTTCAGCGCGGCGACGACCGGCCGTGGATGGATGAAGAGCTCGCGATAGAGGGCGGTGAACTTGCGAAGGTAGCCGGCGAACTCCTCCTTCGGCACGCTCAGAAACTCCGGGATGTCGAAGCCGAAGGAGAAGAACTTCCCGGTGCCGGTGAGGAGAACGCCGCGCACGGTCGGGTCACTCTCCAGGCCGCGAAGACAGCGAGACAGCTCGTCGACCACCTGCTCGTTCAGCGCATTGACCTTGCCGCGCTCGAGGCGGACCGTGGCGAGGCCTTCGTGGGTGTCGAGGTGCACGAAGCTCATCGGGTGCTCCTTGTCGTGGACCCGTGCCTCTCAGGACGGCAGGGTCAGATTCCGGGTGCGCTTGCCCAGGATACCGACGGCGGTTCCCCTCGGGAGAACCCGGCGCATCAGGAACGAGGCGAAGCGATTGAACCCCCCGGGGACCATCACCCCGGCGTGACCGAGGCTCCGGAGCGCCTCCTTCACCACCTGCGCCGGCTCGACCATCCCGGGCTCCCCCCGGGGCGACGCCTTCAGGAATCCCGGGGTGCGCGTCGCTCCCGCGGCGCAGGCAAGCACGTCCACGCCCCGGGTCTGCAGCTCGAACCACAGACCTTCCCCGAGCACCAGGTTGAACGCCTTGGTCGCGCCGTAGGTGGCGATGAACGGGCTGCCGTGGAAGGCCGCGAGCGAGGACATCAGGACCAGCCCACCTCGCCCGCGCGTGGCCATCGCGCGGCCGAGGACGTGCGCCATCGTCAGCGGTCCGCGACAGTTGACGTCCACGCTCCGCAGCTGCTCCTCGAGGCTCAGGTCGAGGAATGCTCCACGGGGCGCATGCGCGGCGTTGAAGACCCCGAAGCCGACCTCGAGCGATTCCGTGAGACGCTCGAGCTCCGAGGCGAAGCTTGCTCCGGCGAGATCGAACGGATGGGTGCGCACCTCGATCCGGTGCCGGGCGCGGATCGCCGCCGCGGTCGCATCCAGGACCTCGGAACGCCGCGCGAGGAGCACGAGGTTCAGCCCCCGGACGGCGAGCGCTTCGGCCCATGCGGCGCCGAGGCCCTCGGAGGCCCCGGCCACGACGCCCCAGGTCCCGTACCGCCGCACGAAGCCCTCATCGGTCACCGCGTCCTCCTCGGGTCGGCATGCGCGCGACGCTATCAGCCCGTTAGCGATGGGTCGTGAGAGTCCTCGCCATCTCCGGAAGCCTGCGCGCACGCTCGTCCAACCGCGCCCTGCTCCGCGCCGCCGCGACGCTCGCGCCGTCCGGAATGAAGTGGGAGCACTACGAAGGGCTCGCCGAGCTTCCCCACTTCAATCCGGACGACGACGAGGACGGCCGCCCGGTCCCGCCGGCGGTCGCCGAGCTCCGGCGACGCGTCATCGCCGCCGAGGGCTGGGTCATCTCCAGCCCCGAATACGCGCATGGAGTCCCGGGCTCGCTGAAGAACGCCCTGGACTGGCTGGTCTCCTGCCCCGAGCTACCCGGCAAGCCGGTGCTCCTCCTCAACGCCTCGGCGGCGGGAGGCGACTTCGCCCAGGCGGCTCTCGCGGAGACGCTTCGCACCATGAGCCTCGAGGTCCTGGAGGAGTCGCTCATCCGGCCGTTTCTCCTGCGCAAGCTCCAGGACGGCAGCGCGCTCGAACCGGACGCCGCCCGCACGCTCGGGCACGCGCTGGAGGCGCTCGCGGCAGCCATCCGCCTCAGTAGATGAAGGGGACGATCCGCCAGCGGACTCGCTCGCGATAGGCGCTCCACAGCGGTCCGTACTTCTGCGCGCACCGGCGGTCGTCGTCGAGCTGCCGCGGCACCAGCAGGGCCACGTAGTAGAGCGGATAGAGCCAGGGCCAGAAAACGTTGGGGTGACCGAGGCTCAGCGTCAGCGCCGTCGCCATCAGCAGCTCGCCCAGGTAGTTGATGTGGCGGGACAACCCCCAGAAGCCGCTCACCAGGACACGGCCCTCGAGGGCCTCGGGGACGATGAGCCCGAACGCCTTTCGCGACGGGTCCCGCTTGAACCAGTACTTCTGGAGGTTCGCTCCCCGCGAGAACGTCCAGCCGGCGAAGAAGACCACCGCGATCAGGGCGTACCCCACGGCGGGCCAGTGTGGATCGGGGAGCTCGGCGGTCGTCCACACGCCGACCGCGTAGAAGTACGGGTAGAAGCAGAAGCAGCCCCACCCGAGCTTGAAGCCCACCCGTTCCGCGACGAAGTCGTAGGTGTAGAGGTGGACCCGCTCGAAGGCGAGGTACTCGACGAGGAAGAAGCTGAAGAGGAGCAGGTACAGGGTCACTCCCGGCGATGGGTTCTCCGGGTGGAGCAGGAAGTGGTGTGCCCCGAACGACAGGAGATTCAGCTCGAGCGATACCGCGCCGAGCAAGTAGAGGAACATCTTCGCGTCGACCCTGCCGCCGAACCACTGCGGCTGCTCGACCCGGCCGAGGTAGAGCTCCTTGCCGAGGCTCCAGCTCGGAACACGGGAAGCCGGGAGCACGACCCCGAGCGTGAAGAGGACGCCGAGCACGCAGGCGCCCGCGGCCATCTCCCAGCGGTGTAACCAGAACGCGTCCCAGGCGAGCCAGCCGGCACGGCAGGCCCCGACCCAGATCGCCACGCTCACCGCGAAGACCAGCGGGCCGTTCAGCCGGTAGCGGAGGGGGGCTCCGCTCGCGGCGCGCACGTACCCCTCGACCTGGCGCGCCGGGAGCAAGGCGTGGAGCGCGAAGATGCCGCCGGCGATGACCGCCGGCCAGGCGAAGGCGAGCGACACGCGCGCACGCTAGCAGCCCTCCTTTCCGGCCGTGGTCAATTCACGCGTCGTGACCGGTCAGTCGTGTCCGCGGTCGTGGTGGTCGTCGTCGTGCCCACCGTCGCGGTGTTCGCCGTCGTGCTCGTGGTTGCCCCCGTGGAGGACGCAGACGCCGTCATCGCACTCGAAGCCGTACGGGCACTCCATGGAGGCGAGCGCTCCGCCATCGGGCCGGTCGTCGTCCCTACCGCCGTCGTGATGCTCGCCGTCGTGGTGCCCACCGTCTTCCGCCCCGCCGTCGTGATGCTCGCCATCGGGATACCCACCGTCGGCCACTCCGCCGTCGCGGTGCTCTCCGTCGCGGTACCCGCCGTCGGCCACTCCGCCGTCGTGGTGCTCCCCGTCGTGGTACCCACCGTCGGCCATCCCGCCGTCGTGGTTCTCCCCGTCGTGGTACCCACCGTCGGCCATCCCGCCGTCGTCGTGATCGCGGTCGCGGTGATCGCCGTCGTGGTGCTCACCATCATGGTCGTCATCGTCGCGCTCGCGGCACGCCCCGGGAGCTCCCGCGTCCGATCCATCGCCGGTCGCCAGCCGGACCTGGGTCAAGTGGTCCAGACGGAGTCGGGCACTGGCCCCGGAGGAGTCCTCGATGCGCATGTCCACGCCCATGGGCTGCTCGCCTCGATGGGTGACCTCGGTGATGCTGGAGATGTGCCGCGCGCCGTCGATCGACACTGCGAGCAGCCCAGGCTTCGCCAGCGCGAGCTGCATCGGCTCGAGGGTGACCAGCACCGACCGTGAATCCGCGCTGGCGTACAGTGAGACCGTCGTCTCGGTGGTGAGCGCTCCCGGTGGAACGTCGAAGGTGACCGCGGGGCTCGCAAGCGACAGCGAGCCACCTGCGGGGCCGATGCTGGCCTGGACTCCGGGATTGCTCGAGCCGCACGCCGCCACCCCGACCAGCGCCGCGGCGAGCGCGACGTGGACCAAGCTTCTGGTCAATCTCATGACCCGTGACCTCGCTTTCATCCCAGCCTTTGCCGGGACCCCGGCGCTTCCGTCACGGGCATCGCTGGCCGAAATTTCGAGCGGGGTACGCAACGATCGCGAGGCGCTGGTGTCTCCTCGCGTCGCCCGGGATTCACCCTCGAGCGAGGGCCGCGGCCTGGTCGAGCCCGATCTTTCCGAGGAGCGGGTCGGCGTGCCGGTGCACGAGCCGCCAGACGGCCACATCACGGCGATAGATCTGGGTCACCCGGAGCGACCAGTCCTGCTCGGGAAGCCCACCGACCGCTGCGCGCATCCGGAGAATCAACGCGAGAACGACCATCGACTCCGCCGAGTAGCTCTGAACGAGCTCGACGGTCCCCGAGCCACCGTGGAAGAAGCGCGACAGCTCCGCGAGACGCGCCGGTGAGGTGTCGAAGCCCCGGCGAGGCGCTCCACCGAAGGGCGACATCAAGGTGTAGTCGTCCGAGTGAGAGATCAGCGAGAGGTACCGCTCCATCTCCCCCCGGACCCATGCGTTCTCCGCGACTGCGGTTCGATCGACCAGGCTCGCGATCTCCGTCTCGCCGACCTTGCGCTGCATCGCACCGGTGGCAGCCGCACCCAGCATCATGTCTCTGCGCGTCATCATCCCGTTCGCTTCTCCCTGGACGTGGCCGCGGATTGTCCACGGCGGTCGGGGGAAGACATGGTGGAGTGGGCATGCTGAATCCAGTGATATGATTTCAGCAATGTGCTGAACGAAATTGACCTCTCGCGGGCCGATCTGAATCTCCTGGTCCTGTTCGAGACCGTCCTGCGGGAACGTCACGTGGGACGGGCCGCGGCCCGGCTGCACCTCTCGGCGTCGGCGGTGAGCCACGGGCTCGGTCGGCTGCGCCGGCTGCTCGGAGACCCGGTCTTCCTCCGGACTCCCCGCGGCGTCGTCCCCACCGCACGCGCCCTCGAGCTGGCCACGCCGATCGGCCAGGTCCTGGCCGGGGCGCGGAGCGTGCTCGCGACCGCGACCCCGTTCGACTCGCGTACCTCTGCCCGGGAGTTCACGATTGGCGCGCCGGATGGAGCCACGAGCATCTTCTTGCCACCGCTCCTCGAACGACTCCGGCGTGAGGCGCCGGGAGTGAACATCCGTCTCCGTCAGCTCCTGCCGCCGGAGGGCGGGCTCGATTCCACTGCCTGGGAGCCGGTCTTCGACCTGCTGGACAGCCGCACTCTCGACCTGGCGATCGCCCCGTTCGGGAGCGTCCCGGCTCGCTTCACGTCCGAGACCTTGCGCCAGGAAGACTTCGCGATCGTCTCTCGACGGGGACATCCGTTCGCACGGGCTCCGGATTTGCGCTCCTACTGCGCCGCGAACCACCTCGTGGTGTCCCTGGTCGGAGACCCGCGAGGTTTCGTGGACCTGGCGCTGGCCGAGCGGGGCCTGAGCCGCCGGGTCGCGCTCACCGTCCCCGGCTTCTTCATGGCCCTGGCGCTGGTGGCGGAGAGCGATCTGCTCGCGGCGGTTCCCCGCAGCTTCGCCCTCGCCCACGCCCGGCGCGCCGGGGTGGTGGTCAGGGAGCCTCCGTTGCCGCTTCGGTCCTCCCGCCTCAGCGTCGTCGTTCCGGTGTCGGCGGCGGGCGACGAGGGCCTGGCGTGGTTGCGCTCGGCGATCCTCGCCTCGACGCCGCCGGCTCCTCCCTCCGCGGCGCGTGGCCCGCGTGGCCGCGACCGGCAGAGAACCGCCCGCTGGCGTTGAGGCTTCACCGCCCGGGCGTCACTTCTCTCCCTTCTGGTACGTCCCGACGAGCTCTGCGGTGCCGACGATGTGACCCTCCATCGCCTTCAGGAGGTCGGCCTTCGTGGGCTTCGCCAGATCTGGAAGCACCGTGTCGAGAGCGTAGAGCTTGAAGAAGTACCGATGCCGGCCGATGGGCGGACAGGGGCCCCCGTAGCCGGTCCGCTTCCAGTCGTTCACCCCTTCTCGCGTCCCGGCCGGCAGGGACTTCGAGGCACCTTCGGCCAGCGACGAAGCGCTGGACGGGACGTCGTAGAGCACCCAGTGCACCCATGTCATCCTAGGAGCCTTCGGATCCGGCGCATCGGGGTCGTCGACGATGAGGGCGATGCTCTTCGCCGACGCGTGCAGCCCGGTCCACGCCAGCGGAGGCGAGGTGTCGGATCCCTCGCAGGTGTACTTCGCGGGAATCGCTCCCTGGTGGGTGAAGCTCGACGAGGTGATCTGCATGCGTGCCTCCGGAGGGTTGCCGCGGGCCGGGGAGAGAGGGAACAGGAGCAGCGCTCCGAGGAGCTGCAATCTCGTGAGCGCCCCCGTCCGTCCGGAGCTCATTGCTGGCCCGGGCTCGCGGGCATCGTCCACAGCTCGAATCCCGCCTTCATCTGCTCGGGCGGAGCCTTCATCTGCTCCATCGCGGGGACGGACGACTCGTAGAGGACGAGGAATCGCTTCATTCGGGCGCCTCCTGGAACGACTGCACCATGCGCGCGGCGGGACTCGCCTTCAAGGTGGGCGATCCGACATTCAGGGCTCGACGGCTCCTGCCCGTGCGGGCGAGGCGATGGTCGAGTCGTCGACCTTCGGCTGGCGCAACGCGGTGGGACCTCGCAACCGGTGGGACGCGCCGTGTCGCCGGGATGAGGTCGAGGGGCTGCCCTTCGACCCGAGGGAGGCGGCAATGAAGCGTGTTCTGGTCTCTGTGTTCCTCTTGACGGTGGCGATCGTCGCGGCCTGCAGCGACGACGAACAATCCGCGCCCCAGCCCAAGGTCTTCAGCAACCTCGCCTTGTCTCCGGCGAACGAGACGCCGCCGTGCACGGACGCAGGCGTCAACGCCATCGGGACCGCGACGGTCACGATCCCTGCGGACAACGCCTCGGTCGTCGTGGAGGTGGCGTACGCGGGCCTCTCGACCCCGGTGTTCATGGCCCACATCCACTCGGGAACGTCCGCGGCCGCCGGACCGATCGTCCTGCCGTTCACGGCTCCCTTTGACTCACCCTTCACGAAGACGCTGACGGCGAACGACTACACGCCGGCGGCCGGAGCGCCGCCCGACTTCGCCAGCTTCGTGACCGCGCTCAAGGCGGGCGGTGCCGGGTACGTGAACCTCCACACCGATGCCTGCAGGCCCGGCGAGATCCGCGCCGAGATCCAGTGACGAGCCCGGCGCTCACCCGCCGGAGATGAGCGCCACCGAGACTCCGGCCAGGGCGAGGCCGACGCCCTGCCAGCGGCCGATGCGCTCGGCGAGCAGCCACCGCGCGAGCGCGATGGTCACCGCCGGGTAGAGCGAGGTGAGAACCGCGACCACAGTCAGCATTCCCCGCTGTGTGCCGAGGAAGAAGCAGATCGCGGCGAGCGCCACCAGCACACCCGCGAGGATCGGCCCGAACCGGAGCCAGCGGTCTCCGGCCTCCACCGGCTGCCGGAGGGCGCGGGCATGCAGCGCGAGCATGGGAAGCACGCCGACGATCTGCGATGCCGCCGTGGGCCACAGCCCCTCGCCTCGGCCGGCCCGCTGGAGGGCGATGAAGAGCACCGCGAACCCGAGTCCGGCCAGGATGCCGTCCAGCGCGCCGCTCGAGGCCGCTCCGGCGGACCCACCGGGCTGCTCCTCCGTGCGCGCCGTCAGCCAGACCGCGGGAAGCGCGAGTCCGAGACCCGCCATCGCCGCGACCCCCGGCCTCTCGCCGAGCACGAGCCCGAAGAGCGCAGGGAGCGCGGCGGCCAGGACCGCCGAGAGGGGGGCGACGACGTTCATCCGCCCGCGAGCGAGCCCCCGGTACAGCGCGAGCGTCCCCAGGCCACCCCCGAGGCCCGACAGAGCGCCCCACGCCAGGGAGGACGCCGACGGGCGCCCGCCCACCACCAGCGAGGTCAGGAGCGAGCCCACGGCGGAGGTGATCTGGGCCAGGAGCGAGACACGTGCGTAGTGGCTCCGGCGCGAGAGCACGCCGGCGAGGAAGTCGGCGGCGCCGTACGCCAGCGCGGAGCCGAGGGCGAGCAGGATGGCGCTCATGGTCCTCCTGTGCTCCGGCTGCGAGCCGACCGCCACCCCATTGCGCCATCAGCCCGCGGCGGGGGGACGCGCACTGGACGGAGACCCCTCGCCCGCGCGTCATCCCGGCGATGCGCTGCAATGACCGCACCTCCCGCTGCAGCAGGATGGTGAGGCCCGGGAGGTTGCTCTAACGCAAAGCCCCAGGGAGATCGCGCATGCACCTTGCCTCCGGCTGTCACCGGCTGTTCCTCCTGGTCCTGCTCGGCGCAACGCCCGCGCTCGCGCAGGCGCCACGCCTGACGCTTCCCGACGCGAGCCCCCACGCCTCCGTCAGCCAGCGCGTGGGTCTCACCGACATCACCATCGACTATCACCGCCCCGCGGTGGGGAAGCGGAAGATCTGGGGCGCGCTCGTCCCGTACGACGAGCCGTGGCGAGCGGGTGCCAACGAGAACACCACCTTCACCTTCTCCAGCCCGGTCACCGTGGGCGGGAAGCAGCTTCCGGCCGGGACCTACGGGTTCCACATCATTCCCACCGCGAAGACGTGGACCGTCGCCCTGAGCACCGTCTCCACCGCCTGGGGCAGCTTCAGCTACGACCCGAAGGAGGACGCGGTCCGGTTCAACGTCACTCCGACCGCCGCCGAATTCGAGGAGAGCCTCGAGTACCGCTTCGAGAATCCCACCGAGACCTCCACCACGGTCGTGCTTCAATGGGAGAAGCTCCAGGCCACGTTCCCGATCACCGTGGACACGAAGGCCGTGACCGTGGCCAGCCTCAAGGGCCAGCTCCGGGGGCTGGCGAGATTCTCCTGGCAGCCCTGGAACAACGCCGCGGCCTGGTGCATCAAGGCCGAGTGCGGGGCAGACCAGGCGCTGGCCTGGACGGACGAGTCGATCAAGGTTCAGCCCACCTTCGCCAACCTGACCACCAAGGCCAAGCTGATCGAGAAGAAGGATCCGGCGGGCGCCTCGAAGCTGCGCGCAGACGCGATGAAGATCGCCAACGAGGTCGACGTGAACCTGGCCGCGTACGCGCTGCTCGGTGACAAGAAGTACCCCGAGGCGCTCGACCTCTTCCGGAAGAACGTGAAGGACCATCCGGAGTCCTGGAATGTCTACGACAGCCTCGGCGAGGCGCTGGCGGCCACCGGCGACAAGAAGGGCGCCGTCACCAACTACGAGAAGGCGCTCGCACTGACCCAGGACCCGGTGCAGAAGAAGCGGATCAACACCGTCCTCGCCGGGCTCAAGTAGAAGGCGCGCGGCCTACTGCTGCAGGCTGGCCTTCACCGACATCGGGATCTTGAGCGCCGCCGAGATCGGGCATCCGGTCTTGGCGCCCTCGGCGGCCTTCTCGAATCCCGAGGCATCGAGGCCAGGGACCCAGCCCTTGACCTCGAGCGTGGAGGAGCGCACCTCGAACCCACCTCCAGCCTTGGGGCCGAACTCGACGACGCAGCTGGTCTCCAGCTTCTTCGCCGGATGGCCGCCCTGCGCGAGGGCGTGCGAGAGCGCCATGGAGAAGCAGCTCGCGTGCGCGGCGGCGAGCAGCTCCTCGGGCGTGGTCATGCGTGCGACGCCCTCGGTCCGCGCCTTCCAGCTCAGGCCCGCTCCCTGGAAGACCCCGCTCGCGACGCTGGTCTTGCCCTGCCCGCTCATCAGATCGCCCTGCCACTCCGCCGTCGCTCGGCTCTGCATGTCGGTTCCTCCGTGGATTGCTTCGATCTGCCTCGGGCGCGGGCCGCGCGCAACGGCCGCGAGCCTTCGGGCTCGGGATCGAGCGGGAGCCGGTCACGTGGCCGACACCGCGTTCAGCACTTGCGGCGCGGATCCCCTTCCCGGAGCTTGTTCCGGAGCGTCTCCAGCCGTGGCGGCGTCCAGGCGACCACCGCGTCGATGAAGGCGCGAACCTGCGGCGGCAGGAACTCCTTCTCTGGATAGACGAGCGCGACGCGAGCCTCCTCGCGAATGACGTCGGGGAGAACGTGGACGAGCTCGCCGCGCTCGATGAACGGGAACGTCAGAGACAGCGGGAGCAGCGCGATTCCCAGTCCGCCCAGGGCGGCTTCCTCCAGGAGCACCATGTCGTTGCTCACGAAGTGACTCTCGATCGGCACCTTGCCCCCGGAGCGGCGCGGCCAGTGCGTGCGCGCGACCTCGCCACGGGTGAAGCCGGTGAGGCACCGGTGCTGGCGCAGAGCCTTGGCAGATCGGGGCGTGCCGTGAGCCTGGAGATAGCTCGGGGCGGCCACCGCGACGAGCGCATCCCGCAGCAGCGTCCGCACCACCAGTCCCGGCTCGGTGATGGTCCCTGCCCGGAGCGCGAGGTCGTATCCCTCTCTCCGCAGATCGACGTGACGGGCGGAGGCGTTCACGATCAGGCGAACGTCCGGGTGGGCGCGCGCGAACTCCGAGACCATCCGGTGGAAGCCCGGATCTCCGATGGGCGGGATGGAGACCCGGAGCGTGCCGCGGATCGGCCCGTCCTCACGCCGCACGCTGGACTCGGCCTGGTTGACGGCGTCGAGCGCGATGCGGGCGTGACGGTAGAAGGCCTCGCCCGCGTCGGTGAGCGCGAGCGCCCGGGTGGTGCGCCGGAGCAACCGGGTCGCCAGCTTCTCCTCGAGTCGCGCCAGGCGGCGCCCGATGGTCGCCCGGGGGACGCCGACGCGCCGCGCCGCCGCCGAGAGCGAGGCCGTCTCCACCGCGCTGGTGAAGGCAAGGAGCTCCGCGGTTTCAGGGGGTTCCGCCATATGGATCAAAAGCTAGCAGGTGAAGCCAACCTGTGACACCTGGCGACCTATCCGGTCGGAGCGCATGAAGAGAGGCATGAAAAAGACCCTCTACTGGATCTCCACCGGGCTTCTCGCAGCGTTCCTCCTCCTCGGCGGCGTGATGGACGTTCTCCACGCGCCTCCGGTCGTCCAGACGGTCGTCGCTCTGGGCTACCCGGTGTACCTGGCCACCATCCTCGGGGTGTGGAAGCTCCTCGGCGCCGCGGCCATCACGACGCCCGGGCTTCCACGACTCAAGGAGTGGGCCTACGCCGGCGTCCTGTTCGACTTCTCCGGCGCGGCGCTCTCGCACGCGATCTCCGGCGATCCGCCGGCGAAGGTGGCCGTGCCTCTGGTGCTCCTGGGAATCGCCGCCGCCTCCTGGGCGCTCCGTCCCGCGAGCCGGCGACTGGGCGAGGTGGTGCCGGGTGCAGTCGGCGCCCCGCTGGCGAGCCCGATGCCCGCTCGGGCCGCCTGAGCGCGTCACTCCCGCAACGTCGACCGGCCGGGCGCGTCACCGTGAACGCGGACGGTGGCCGCCCGACGCCATACGAAGGTGTCCGTAACGAGGTGTCTGACACCTCGGAGTCAAGTGGACTTGACATGAAGGTGCCTGACATGAAGGTGCCAGACACCTTCGACAAGCCCGGGGTCAGAGCCGGTCGACGACCGGGAGCTCGACCGAGACCAGCTCTCCGTACTTGAGACCGGTGCCGGTGTTCATCAGCACCACGCGCTCGTCCCGGTCGATCGTCCCGTCTGCCACCAGCTTCTTGATGCCCGCCCAGACCGCACCGCCCTCCGGCGCCGCGAACACGCCCTCGGTGGACGCGATCTCCCGCATCCCCGCCAGCGCCTCGTCGTCGGTCACGGTGAGCGCCGTCCCGCCCGAGCGGCGGATCAGCCCGAGCATGACGTAGTCCGCGACCGCCGCCGGCACGCGCAGGCCGCTGATGCTGGTCCGGGCACCCTGCACCGCAGGCGCGTGGTCCAGTCCCTGCTGGAAGGCCCGGACGATCGGCGCGCAGCCCTCGGTCTGCACCGCGATCATCCGCGGCCGTCGGGAGCCGATCCACCCGAGCTCCTCCAGCTCCTCCAGCGCCTTCCAGATGCCGATCAGGCCCGTGCCCCCGCCGGTCGGATAGACGATGACGTCGGGCACCTCCCAGCCGAGCTGCTCCGCCAGCTCGAGGCCCATCGTCTTCTTGCCCTCGGCCCGGTAGGGCTCCTTGAGCGTCGAGACGTCGAACCAGCCTTGCTCGGCCGCGCGCCGGCGCACCCAGGCGCCGCAGTCGTTGATCAGCCCCCGCACCAGGACCACCTCGGCGCCGTAGACGCTCGATTCCTTCCGGTTCAGCTCCGGCGCATCGACCGGCATGTACACGTGCGCCCCGAGCCCCGCTCGCGCAGCGTACGCGGCGAGCGCGCCACCGGCATTGCCGGCAGTCGGCAGCGCCACGTCCTTCGCGCCGAGCTCCCGGGCCCGTGAGACCGCGGCGGAGATTCCGCGCGCCTTGAAGGAGCCGGTGGGGTTCGTCCCCTCGTCCTTCACCAGCAGCCGCCTCAGCCCCACCCGTGCACCCAGCCGCGGCGCGGGGAGCAGGGGCGAGTCCCCCTCACCGAGGGACACGATGTTCCTCGCGTCCCGGACCGGGAGCAGCTCCCGCCAGCGCCACATCCCGCGCGGGCGGGCGGCGACCTCCTCGCGGGTCAGCGTCCGCGCCGCGCGCCCGAGATCGTAGCGAGCGAAGAGCACCTTCCCGCAGTCGGGGCAGAGGGTCTGCAGTCGGTCCGCGTCGTGCTCGCGCCCGCAGGCGGTGCACTGGAGATGGGTCAGCGCGCTCGTCGGTTCCGTTCCGGAGGTGGCCATCGGTGCCACCGTAACCGTCACCCCGCGGCCGGCGCGAGCACCACGACGCTGTAGCCCACCGCGGCCACCTGACCCGGGTTCGAGTAGGCGTGCCGCTGGTCGCCGCGAAAGACCACCACGTCGCCCGGGGCGAGCTCCCAGCGCTGCCCGCTGGCCGCGAGGCGGATCGTCCCCCGCTCGCAGGTCAGGTACTCGCGCGTTCCCGGCGTGTGCGGGACGCCGGTCATCGATCCGCCCGGGGGCAGCTCCATCCGTTCGATGATCATCCCCGGGATGGGATCCGGCAGGAGCGAGCGCAGCTCCACGGGCCCTCGCGTGCGCGTGGGCAGCGCTCCCTTCGGGTAGTGACGCGCCCCCGCCCGGGGCGAGGCGAGCAGCTCCTCGATCGAGACCTGGAACACCATCGCCACCCGCTGCAGCACCGCGAGCGTCGGATTCGCCGCACCGGACTCGAGGTTGGCCCACGTGGCCCGGGGGACCCCCGCCAGCCTGGAGATCTGCTCCTGGGTCATCGCGCGCAGCAGCCGCAGCTGGCGAACGTTCTCGCCCAGCCGGCCGGCCGCATCCTGGGAGCTGGCGCCCATCGGGTGACCTTCTGCCAAAGGACTGGCGCGCCGGTCAATTTCCTGGAGGGGGCCCGCTATCCCCGGCGCCATGGAGCTACGAGGAGCTGCAATCATCGTCACCGGCGCGAGCCGCGGTCTGGGCGCCGCGCTCGCCGAGGAGCTGGGACGGGCGGGCGCACGCCTCGTGCTGGTCTCCCGCGACGGGGAGGCGCTGGGCTCGGTCGTCGAGCGGATCCGCGCCCAGGGTGGAGAGGCGCACGCCGTCGTCGCCGACGTCTCCGCACCGGAATCGGCATCGCGCATCGCGGGCACCAGCGGCGCCCTGGTCGGCCCGGCCGATGTCGTCATCCACAACGCCGGGACGCTGGGCCCCGTCCCGCTCTCCCCGCTGGCGGACACCTCCGACGCGGACTTCGAGCAGGCCCTGGCCACCAACCTCCTGGGCCCCTTCCGGCTCACCCGGGCCCTGGTGGGCAGCATGGCGCTCCGAGGACGGGGGACCGTGGTGCTGGTCAGCTCGGACGCGGCGACCACTCCGTACGCGACCTGGGGTGCCTACGGCGTGTCCAAGGCCGCGCTGGAGCACCTGGGACGGATCTGGGACACCGAGCTCTCCGCCGCGGGCGTGCGCTTCCTCACCGTGGACCCCGGGGAGATGGACACACGGATGCATCGCGAGGCCGTCCCGGAGGCCGATCCCTCCACCCTGCTGCGGCCCGAGGAGGGAGCAGCCCGTGTCCTCTCGAAGCTGCGGGAGGCGCCGTGAGGGACGTGGTCCAGGACGCCGCCACGACCGTCAGCGAGACACCGGGGCGGCTCCTCCACGTCGACCCGCTCCGGGGAACGCTCACCGACACGCGCATCGACTCCCTGCCCGAGTTGCTCCGCCCGGCCGACCTCCTGGTGGTGAACGACGCGGCCACGCTCCCGGCCTCCCTGCAGGGCTCCGCGGAGGGCGAGCCCATCGAGCTGCGGCTCGCCGGCGAGGAGCCGGACGGCACCTGGCGCGCGGTCGTGTTCGGCGCCGGCGACTGGAGGACGCCCACCGAGTCGCGCCCCCCACCGCCCGCCCTCTCTCCCGGGGACGTCCTGCGCCTCGGCCCGGGGTTCCGCGCGCGGGTCGTCTCGCGCTCCGAGCTCTCGGCGCGGCTGGTCCGGGTCCGCTTCGAGACGCCCCCCGATCGCTTCTGGGCCGCGCTCTACCTTCACGGGCGGCCGGTCCAGTATGCCTACGAGGCGCTGCCACTGGCGCTCGCCCGGGTGCAGACGCCGTACGCGGCGCGACCCTGGGCCTCGGAGATGCCGTCGGCGGGCCGCCCGCTCCGGCTGGAGCTTCTCGCCCGGGTCCGCGAGCGCGGCGTCCGGCTCGCCTCGCTCACCCACGCCGCGGGACTGTCCTCCACCGGTGATGCCGCGCTCGATGCCGCGCTGCCCCTGCCCGAGCGATACGAGATTCCCCCCGCCACCGTCGCGGCGGTGGCCGAGACCCGCCGGCGTGGCGGACGCATCGTCGCGGTCGGAACCACCGTGGTCCGTGCCCTGGAGGGAGCGACGCGTTCCGCGGGGGGCGACCTGAGACCGGGAGCCGGCGTCACCGACCTCCGGATCGGCCGGGGATTCGAGCCACGGGTGGTGAACGGTCTGCTCTCCGGAATCCACGGAAGGGACTCGAGCCACTTCGAGCTGCTGAGCGCGTTCCTCCCCGGCGCGTTCGGCCTGCTCTACACCCTCCACGTGATCACCGGCCGCTACCGGGGTCACGAGTTCGGAGACTCCACGCTGATCCTCGGGTGAGGCTGTCGAAGGTGTCTGACACCCCGGTGTCAAGTCTACTTGACGTGGAGGTGTCAAACACCTTCGACGTGATTGCTCGGCTCAGGCGCCGGGCCTGTTCATCGCCGCGGCGATGGACCGGACCACCGACCGGGGCCCGAGGCGGACGCTGAAGGCCAGCATCCGGTTCATCCAGCCGTGCACCACGAACGGAGTGCCCCGGTTCATCGCCCGGTAGGCGTTCGCCGCGACCTCCGCCGAGGACATGACCCCCGACTTGAACAGCCGCGTGCTCCCGCTCCCCGCCACCGAGGCGAACTCGGTCGCCGTCGCGCCCGGAAGGCTCGCCGTCGCGGTCACTCCCGTCCCCTTCAGCTCGTGGGAGAGCGCCTCGGTGAACGAGTTCACGAACGCCTTGGTGGCGTAGTAGACGGCGCCGAACGGCCCGGGCTGCAGCCCGGCGGTCGAGCCGATGTTCAGCACCCGCCCGCGCTTCCGGGCGAGCATCCCCGGGAGGAACGCGTGGGTGAGGCGCACCAGCGCCCGGACGTTCACGTCCACCATCCCCAGCTGCCTGTCGAGCGCGCTCGCCGCGAACGGACCGACGTTGCCCAGGCCGGCGTTGTTGACCAGGAACTCGACCTCCAGCGGAAGCGCCTGCACCTCCCGGACGAGCCGCTCCACCTCCTGAGGGACGGAGAGGTCGGCGGTCACCACGTGCACCGACACCTTCCGCGCGGCGCGCAGCTCGCCCGCGAGCGCTTCCAGCCGGTCGCGGCGGCGCGCCACCAGCACGAGGTCGACTCCATCGGCGGCGAAGAGACGGGCGAACTCCTCGCCCAGGCCCGACGAGGCTCCGGTCACCAGCGCAGCTCGGCTCATGACCGGCAGGACTAACGCACCCGGTGGGTGGAATCTCGTGCGGCGTTTCGATCCCCGGTAAAACACGTTCCATCGACCGACACCTCACCGACACCCTGGAGGCCCTGCGTCGCCCCGGCGCCGTCACCGCGGCCTGGCGTGAGGTGTGGAGCGACCAGCGTTTCCGCGCGGAGGCCGTGGTCACGCCCATCGCGCTGGTCGCGGTCCTCGCCGTCATGGCCCACTTCCTGAGCTGGGTCGAGCACCGGCCCGGCGTGGTGCTGGCCGACCCGGTGCTCGCGCACCTGCCCCCGCGCGACATGACCTGGCTCACCTTCGGGCTGGTCTACGTGGGCCTGATCACCACGGTGGTGGTGCTGCTGCCCTACCCCCGCCGCCTGGTACTCGGGGCCCAGGCCTACGCGGTGATGGTGCTCTTCCGGATGGTCGTGATGGCAGTGACGCCGCTGGAGGCCCCGCCGGACACGATCCCCCTCAGGGATCCGCTGGTCCAGATCCTCGGAACCGGCGAGGTGCTCACCCGTGATCTCTTCTTCTCCGGCCACACCGCGACGCTGGCCCTCCTGGCGCTGCTGGCGCCGGGGCGCGTTTCCCGCCGCTTCTTCATGGTCTGCACGGCGCTGGTCGCCGTCTGCGTGCTCTGGCAGCACGTGCACTACACGGTCGACGTGCTGGTCGCGCCGTTCTTCGCCTTCGCCAGCCGCGAGCTGGTGTTCGCCCTGCATCCCCGGATGAGGCGAGCCGGAATCCGCTGACCGCCGCCGCCGCGGCTACAGCTCCCGGGTCATGAACACGCTGAACGGGTCCTCGCGGTACTCGCCGAAGGGCCCACACCGCCGGAAGCCGGCGCTCTCGTAGAGTCGCAGCGCCGGGACGAACGCCGGCGAGGAGCCGGTCTCGATCCACAGGCTCCGGAGCCCACGCACCCGCGCCTCCGCCGTGAGGTGCTCGAGCATCGCCCGGCCGATGCCCTGCCCCAGGAATGCGTCCGCAACGCGCATCGACTTGAGCTCGCCGCGTTCGGCATCCAGGACCTTCAGCGCTCCACACCCGGCGAGGTCCCCGCCCGCCCAGACGGACCAGAAGGTGACCCCGGGCTGACGCAGGCGGTCCACGTCGAAGGCGTGCACACTCTCCGGCGGGGAGCTGGCGTGCATCCCATCGAGATGGCGGGCAATGAGCGCGCGGATGGGCGCCCCGGACAGGTCGTCGAGGAGGAAGCGCAGCGGCGGTGTCACTCGCAAGGGGCGACGGTAGCATCCGCCGTTCCGCGTCGGGCTGTACCGAAGGCGGCGCGTCACCGCTGTGATGGGGCACCGCGGTCCCCGGCGGCACTGCTACGGCAGAGCCGTGAGCTTCACCCCGAGGGTGATCCAGCTGTGCACGGCTTTCTGATCGATCGGGCGTGAGCCGGTCAGCAGCTGGTTGTTCGAGATCGAGAGGCTGCCCACGGTGAACTCGCTCACCGTGGCATGGAGGAACGGGCCGATGCGCAACCAGGGCGTCAGCGGGAAGTCCACCCCCAACCCGATTCGCCCGATGTCCCAGCCATGAAGCGTGGCCGAGCCGCTCACCTCTCCCGCCCCGGAGGACGCCGAGGCGTGCAGCGTGTCCCACTCGTAGCCGAAGCCGAGCGAGAACCAGGGGTCGACCGTCCCCTGACGCCCGGCAGGATGGATCTGCACCTCCATCCCCGCCCTCCACGCCGAGGCCGAGCAGCTCGCGTCACCGCAGTCGATGGTGCTCCCGGTGAGGCCCGCGGCCCACTGGCCGTAGGCGCCGACGACCACGTTCCCGAACCGGTAGCCGAGGTCGACCCAGAACGGGAACTGGACCCCGAACCCGTCGGAGAGCTTTGCCCCCGATGCCGCGTCTCCGACCGGGAACATCACGCCAGTCCGGAAGCCGATCTCGAATCCCTGCTCGGAGGGCGCGGCTCCGGCGACGCCTCCCACCAGCAGGCTGCCGATCGTCAGGGCTCCCGCGAGGGCGATAGCCGACACCGGTCTCATGCGTTCCCCCGTCTGCGGCCGGCGAAGGTGCCGGAATGGGGCAGCCTAGCGCGAAGACCCCCGCTCGGGAGCACCGGCGGTAAGGTGCGCGCCGTGGATACGGAGCCGATCCTCCACATCCGTCTCCTGGGCGGGCTCAGCCTCGTGCACGGCGAGGAGGCGGTGACAGCCGTCCACTCACCGAGGCTTCATTCGCTCCTCGGGTACCTGCTCCTGCACCGTGACACGCCACAGCTCCGGCAGCACCTGGCCTTCACCTTCTGGCCGGATTCCAGCGAGGCGCAGGCGCGCAACAACCTCCGGCAGATACTCCACGAGCTGCGTCATGCGCTCCCCGAGGCCGAACGCTTCCTCTTCGCGGACACCCGCACCGCCGGCTGGCGCCGCGATGCGACGTTCGAGCTCGACGTCGCCGCCTTCGAGTCCGCCCTGGCCGAGGCCGGCGCGTCCCGGGGAGAGGCGGAGGAACGAGCGGCGCTCGAGCTGGCCGTCGCTCTGTACCGGGGGGATCTCCTTCCCGGCTGCTACGACGCCTGGATCGAGGGCGACCGGGAGCGACTGCGGCGGCTCCACCGGCGCGCACTGGCCCGGCTCGCCGAGCTGCTGGAGGCCGCACGCGAGTACCCCGCTGCCCTTGGACACCTCGAGCGCCTCGCCCAGGACGAGCCCACCGACGAGGAGGCCTGCCGGCAGCGGATGCGCGTGCTCGCCCTGGCCGGCGACCGCCCGGGCGCGCTCCGGGCCTACCGGGATCACGCGGCGATCCTGCGGCGCGAGCTGGGCGTCGAGCCGGGGGCCGAGCTGCGACAGGCCCACGAGGCGCTCCTCCGGGACGCCGAGCCGACCGCTGCGACTGCGACACCCGACTCCGGGCCGCCGCTGGTCGGTCGCGGCCGCGAGTGGCAGGCGGTGCTCGATGCGTTCCGCGCGGCCGCCGCCGGGCCGCCCGGGTTCGCGCTGATCACCGGCGTGCCGGGCATCGGGAAGTCGCGGCTCGCCGAGGAGCTGCTGAGCTGGGGGCGCCGCCAGGGAGTCACCGTCGCCTCCACCCGCTCCTACGCCACCGAGGGTGAGCTGTCGCTCGCTCCGGTCACCGACTGGCTGCGGAACGCGCTGCTGCGCCAGGGGCTCTCCCGCCTCGACCCGACCTGGCTCTCTGAGATCTCGCGGGTCCTGCCGGAGCTTCGCGCCGAGCGTGCCGACCTGCCCGTGCCCGAGCCCATGACCGAGTACGGTCAGCGCCAGCGATTCTTCGAGGCCCTGGCGCGCTCGGTGCTCGCCGCCCCCCAGCCGCTGCTGCTCCTGGTGGACGACCTGCAGTGGTGCGACCGCGAGACGATCGAGTGGCTGCACTACCTCCTCCGCTTCGATCGCCAGGCGCGCATGCTGGTGGTGGGGACGGCGCGGGACGAGGAGATCCCCGGCCAGCATCCGCTGCGGGGGCTGCTCCTCCACCTCCGCGCCGGGAGAATCCCGGTCACGGAGATCGCGCTCGAGGCGCTCGACGCCGCGGAGAGCGCCAGCCTCGCGGGGCACGTCTCGCGGCGCGAGCTCGACGAGTTCGCCGCCCTTCGCCTGTTCCGCGAGACCGAGGGCAACCCGCTCTTCGTCGTGGAGATGGCCCGGGCAGGGCTCGGCGCGGCCACGCCAGTGGTGCCGGAGCGACCCGACCCGATCCGGGTGGCGCTTCCCTCGAAGGTGCGGGCAGTCATCGAGTCGCGCCTGGCGCAGCTTTCTCCGCCGGCGCGAGAGCTGGTCCAGCTCGCCGCCGCGATCGGCCGCGGCTTCGGCTTGGACCTGCTCCTCACGGCGGGTCAGCTCCCCGAGGACGCGGTCGCGCGCGCACTGGACGAGCTGTGGCAGCGACGCCTCGTCCGGGAGATCGGCGCCAACCGCTACGACTTCACGCACGACAAGCTGCGCGAGGTCGCGTACGCCGAGATCGGCCCCGCGCAGCGCCGCTTCCTCCATCACCGGATCGCCGAGGCGCTGGAGAAGCTCCACGCCGAGGCGCTCGACCCGGTCAGCGGCAGCATCGCGAACCATCACGAGCGTGCCGGCCTGGAGCCGCGGGCCATCGAGCTCTACCAGCGGGCCGCGGCCGTCGCCCAGCGCACCTACGCCAACGAGGACGCGATCGACCTCTTCCGCCGGGCCCTGGTCCTGCTCGAGCGGCAGCCGCCGAGCCTGGCGCGCGACGCCAGGGAGCTGCGCATCCAGCTGTGGCTGGCACGGCTGTACCGGATGACCCTCGGCTGGACCTCGCCGGAGGTGGAACGCACGCTGGACCGCTCGGTGGCGCTCTGCGACACCGTGGGCGACGACGCTCAGCGGGCCCAGGCGCTCTACGGACTCCAGTCCCTCTTCGTGGTCCAGGCGCGGCTCTCCGAGGTCGAGCTGGTCCACGAGGAGCTGCACCGCCTCTACGCCCGGATGAACGGCTCGTCCCCGCCGCTGGAGAGCGAGACGATGCTCACCGGCGCGCGGCTGCATCTGGGCCGGCTCGCCGAGGCCGGGGAGTCGTTCGCCCGGGCGCTGGCGCTGAACGACCCGCTTCAAGTGCAGCGGATCGCGGAGGAGCAGGGCTGGAACCTCGCGGTGCACGGCCGGGCCTGGTACGCGCACGTCCTCTGGTTGCAGGGGCGCGTGGACACCGCGCTCTCGCACGGCCTGGAGGCCATGCGGATCGCGGACGAGCTGCGCCAGCCCTTCAACCAGGCGCTGGCGGCGACCTACCTCGCCCTGCTGCAGCAGATCCGCTCCGATCGAGAGACCGCCAGGGTCTACGCCGAGAAGGCGCTGGCCATCACCACCGAGGCCCGCGCCCCGTACTACAGGGCCTGGTCGGAGATCCTGGTGCGGCACGCCGAGGCGACGCGGCGCCTCGACGGCGAGAGCATCACCGCGCTCCGGCGCTCGATCGACGCCTTCCGCGCCAGCGGTGCGCGACTCCGGCTGCCGTATTACCTCGGGCTGCTGGCCGGAGTTCTTCGAGACGCCGGGCGCGCCGAGGAGGGAATGGCGGTCCTCGACGAGGCCCTGGCCGAGGTCCGCGGCAGCAACGAGCGCTGGTGGGACGCCGAGCTGCACCGCCTGCGTGGGGACCTGCGCCTGCTGGGCAACGGGGGAGAGGACGAGGCCGGCGCGGCCTACCACCGCTCGCTGGAGATCGCCCGCAGCATGGGCGCGCCGTCGCTGGCCCTTCGCGCGGCGATCAGCCTCGCCCGCCTCACCCGGGTCCCGGGACCGCTCCCGGAGCTCCTCCGCACTCTCGGTGAAAGGGCGGAGACGCCCGATCACACCGCGGCCCAAGCGCTCCTCTCCGAGCTAACGGCGCACTAACGCCTCCGGCGGTCTCCTCCCCGCCCGCCGGACCGGCACCGAACGTTCCGCTCACGGTCGTGGGGCGACCCTCGCGGACACAACGCTGGACCGACAAGGAGCGAGTGACATGGCAAAGCTGGACGACAAGGCACTGCAGGACTTCCGGGCGCAGGTCCGCGGCGAGCTGCTCCGCCCCGGCGACGGCACCACCTACGAGGAGGCGCGCAAGGTCTACAACGGGATGATCGACCGCAAGCCGGCGATCATCGTCCGCTGCGTCGACGTGGCGGACGTCATCGCCGCGGTCAACTTTGCCCGCAACCAGAAGCTGGCGGTGGCGGTGCGCGGCGGAGGCCACAGCGGACCTGGCCTGTGCACCGTCGACGACGGCCTGGTGGTCGACCTCTCGCGGATGAAGGGAATCCGCGTCGACCCCGAGGCCCGAACCGTGCGCGTCGAGGGAGGCGCGAAGTGGGGCGACGTGGACCACGCGACTCATCCCTTCGGGATGGCGACGCCCAGCGGGTTCATCTCCACCACCGGCGTGGGTGGGCTCACCCTGGGCGGCGGCATCGGATACCTCGCGCGCACGCACGGGCTGACGCTCGACAACCTCCTCAGCGTGGACATGGTGCTCGCCGACGGGCGCTTCGTCACCGCGAACGCGAAGGAGAACAAGGACCTGTTCTGGGCGGTGCGCGGCGGCGGCGGCAACTTCGGCGTGGTGACCTCGTTCGAGTTCCGCCTGCACCCCATGAACCAGGTCTACGGCGGACCGATGATCTGGCCGCTGGAGAAGAGCGGCGAGCTGCTCAAGTGGTGGCGCGACTACATCCTCAAGGCGCCGGAGGACATCAACGGCTGGTTCGGCTTCATCTCGGTTCCTCCGGCCGCGCCGTTCCCCGAGGCGTACCACGGCAAGAAGGCAGCCGCGGTCGTGTGGTGCTACACCGGCCCGCTGGAGAAAGCCGAGGAGCGGTTCAAGCCGATCCGGGCCTTCGGCCCGCCGGCGATCGACTTCGTCGGCCAGGTTCCCTGGCCCGCGCTGCAGAGCATGTTCGACGCGCTCTATCCCTCGGGTCTGCAGTGGTACTGGAAGGCGGACTTCTTCAAGGAGCTCACGGACAAGGCCATCGACCTGCACGTGAAGTACGGCACGCAGCTGCCGACGTTCCACTCCACCATGCACATCTACCCGATCAACGGCGCGGCCCACCGGGCGGCTCCGGGTGACACCGCGTTCAGCTTCCGGGACGCGAACTTCGCCCAGGTGATCGTGGGCGTGGATCCGGATCCGGCGAACAACCCGAAGATGATCGAGTGGGCGAAGAACTACTGGCTCGCGCTCCACCCGCACTCCGCCGGCGGCGCCTACGTCAACATGATCATGGACGAGGGCGAGGACATGGTGAAGGCGGCCTACCGCGACAACTACCCGCGGCTGGCGGAGATCAAGGCGAAGTACGACCCGGGCAACCTCTTCCGGAACAACCAGAACATCAAGCCCGCGCGCTGAGCCGGTCGCTCGGCTCCCCCCATCTCGCCTCCCCCGCACCAGGGGGAGGCTCGCGGAGCGCTCACCGGACCAGCCCGTACTCCGGTCCGCCGTGGAAGAAAGGCCCGGGGGTGATCACCCCCTTCTGCTTGAAGACGACGCCGTCCTTCATCACGAACTGCACGTCGCGGAGCGCGTCGATCTTCTCCAGGGGGTTCCCCGGCACGGCGATCAGGTCCGCGGCCAGCCCGGCCTTGATCGGCCCACGGGTGCTCTCGGTCTGGGCGCAGCGGTAGCCGGTGGTGGTCATCGCCTTGAGGATGTCGCGTGGAGGGATGCCGGCGGCCTTCCACGTCTCGATGAACTCGATGGCCACCTCGCCGCGCGTCTTCCCCGGCACCCAGTAGTCCGCGTCGGTGGAGTAGGTGATGTTCACCTTGTTCTCGTAGGCGTTCTTCAGGCTGGCCACGTCGCGCTTGAAGCCCTTCTCGGTCTGGTGGTCGGTGAGCGAGAGCGGCGTCTCGGTGCCTGCCCGGAAGGTGCCCTTCTTCACCATCAGCTTGTGGTTCGCATCGTCGAGCCCGAGGTCGTGGGCGATGCTCCAGACGCCGCCCTCGATCGCCCGGCGCGCACCATCCACCGTCTGCGCGTGGGCCTCGACCTTCAGACCTGCCTTCGCCGCCTCGGCGACCACCAGCTTGATGTCGTCCCCCGAGTAGCCCCACGGCTTGCAGTCGGCG
>Ga0081540_1000173_pt1 | contig 67488 bp, 79 predicted proteins | sample TabmetS2T1R1_FD_71024 | JGI IMG/M metagenome (GOLD analysis project Ga0081540, IMG submission 71024) | Tabebuia heterophylla rhizosphere microbial communities from the University of Puerto Rico - S2T1R1 | ecosystem: Host-associated > Plants > Roots > Rhizosphere ...
CGGTCCGCTATCCGAGCACGCGCGCTAAATTTCTAAGGGTGCTCCATCTCTCTATAATTGCGCTTATGGAAGATGGGAGCATTGTCAAGGCTTCGATTTGCGCACGAAAGCCGAAGGTACGGGATCGTTTGCAGCGCGCGCAGCGGCAGAAACCCACCTAGCGCTAGATTGAAAAGCTACCGAAGATGGATCAATGTTCATCTTCGGACAGCCTCGGTCCGCAGGAAGGTTGGAATGCCTCAGAAAGGCACCTCCCACAGCGGGCGCCAATTTTCATCAGCAACGATGATGCTTCTTTTCTCGGTCCGGTTGTCTGGCGCGCCGATCTCTCGGCCGCGGCGCACCGCTTCCTTTTTGGCTTCTGCCAGACCAACTAGTTCGGCCCCGTCATGGTCGAGCACGGTCGCTTGTCCCCGCTTCACATGAAAGTAGTATCGAGGCAGGGCTAATCCCCCAAGGGGTGAGAAGTCGCAGCGATGCCCCTAAAATAGAGTTCCAAAAAAGATAGTCGGTATGCAACCGTACCCTCGACCGTCGTGGCAGACCGCCCTACGCCAACAAGTTTTGTCAGACACTTATTTGCAGAATGGTCTCTCGCTTGATCCCCCTCACGGAGGAGAGTATTTCGCGTAAGCAGCGGTTAGATTACGAGCGCGCCGGCGAACACAGATAGCCCGGCCACCGGTTAGTCAGTGGTGCGCGCCATGTTTGTTTATCTTTTCAGAGATGAAAGCAACCGGGATACGCTTGCCTATTCAACGGACGTGACTGGCCGAATCATCCCGCGCGCATCGTCGGATGCGCAATGGAATTTCGTAGCAGCAGAGAATATTCAGGGTCTTGCTGATTTCGCCGAAGTCACACGAGACCTCAGACGGCAGGGTTTTCATATTTTCCGAAGGTCACATACGCCTTGAAGACTTACGCTATCTCGCCACGATCGCGTTGGCCTCACTTGGCATCGGCGTTACCACGCTCATCCATGTGCCTTCTTTCTCCCCCCGTTCAGGTCGTTGGCTATGCTGTTCATGAGGTCGCGACCCTTCTTGGACAGGCGCAAGGTGTATCGTCTGCGATCCTCGGTGCTCCGTTCCAATTCAATGAGCCCGAGGCCGTTGGGAATTTCTTTGGTGCCCACGTCAGAGAGCGTCGCGATGGCTCGCGATATGGTGCTCTCGGTCTGGGTGCCTAATGGCTTCATAAGCGCGCGGGCAGATATGCCGGGGTTGGCGGCAATGTATGTGAAGGCCATCACCTGCAGAGCGGTCATGTCGCGATGCCGCTCTTTAAGCCTACCCAGAGCCTTGGTTAGGCGAGCGCCCTCCTCGTATGTGGCATGCATGGTCATGGGATGTACCCTAGTGCTGCATCTGAAACGGTTCCCTTATCGAATTGCTTGCGGTTCCGCAAGTCATCCAGCAGGGCCACAGTACGGCCGGCGCGCGCCACGATGGTCAGTTGCGCGTTAGCCTAATGATATAGTTTCTTACTTTGCCGGTGCACATGCCTTTGCTTCCCGAGCCTTTACCGCCGCTGCCGCTTGCTGATGCTCCTTGAGCTTCGGAGCGCAGGCTTCATCGGCGGTTTCCGTCGAGAACAAGCTTGGCTTCTGCCAATCCGCCAAGCATTTCTTGTGATCGGCGTAGGCGGTCTGCCGCCGCTTAATCAGACTTTCGACCTCGCGGGCCTTCTGGGCGTTGCACTCAGCCAGTTGCTCCTCCTCTTTGCGGCGTCGCTCGGCCGCGGCGCGCTCCTTTTCCAGGACGCGCTCGGCGTGGAAGGCGGAAACCCTCGCCGGTAGGTCGATCACGGCCCCCACCGCAAAGAGGAGCGCGAGAAAGTAGATGGTGACGATCACCCACTTTGGGGCGCTCCCGAGTTTGGGGTGGTCGAAGGCTTTGAACGTGCGCAGCGCCTCAAAGACCATGGTGGCCGCCAGGACACCGGCTACGAGGATTGCCCTGTTCAAGAACTCCCCCTTCATGGCAATGCCGTCGGGGAGTTGATAGGCGCCGGTCAGGTAGGCGCCGATCAGAGCCAGGAAGAAAGCGGTCAGCGATCGAGCAAGCCATCCCGCCTCGCGCAGCGAGGAGGCGGGTGGCGGATCAAAGACGTTTAGCTGGTATGGGTGATTGAAAGTCTTAGACGGTTTACGGCGATCAGGTCTACTCGACGTTGGCAACTTGCCCATGGTCATCTCTTGGATGAGGCCCGGGCGACACGCGGTCGCGTGGAATTGACAAGGCGAGGTCGTCGCCCCAATACTCCATCGCGAGCGGGCCTACCAGGGTTCGCGGTTACGATTGAAGGGGCCCGGCGCGGGAGCTGCAATTTCTGCGTCGGGCTCGTGTGCTTTATTCGTTTGAGTGCCTTGTTTTACATTGTGTTCCCTCCGGCGGCCCGCAAGCGAGTTGATCCTGCCCGGTTGATGTACCATTCGTGCGCTTGCGTCCAATCCGGTCCGGACGATCACAAACGAATCGGTCATCTGTGAAAGTGTATAAAAAAGAATATGCGCCGCTTCGGCCAAGCTACTGAAATTAGATGATTTTAAAGCGAACCACTTGGATGGCTTGTATTAAGCGCGTTCCGCCAAGATTCCGTTTGTGCCGAGTCCTCGCGGCGAGTGCGATTCGGCTCGCAAATTTTCCAGCGAAACCGATCAATGAACTAAGCACTTGATCTTGCTGATGTAGTAAGTTTTCCAGAGAAGATTGGGGCGATTAGAAAAAGCGCCGGTTTTGCGACAAATGTGCAACAGCTCCGAATCTGCAAGTTATCCCCAATCTTCCGCTCGCGAATGATAAGTCAGCGTGATGAGGCGATGGGGTGACTGAATGCGGCAACCGACTTCAGCCGCCTTGCCTCACGGTCAGCGCGCCATTGCCGCTAGCGCGGCTTATAAGCACGCCCCGTTGAGGCAGCCGACGCCTCGGCAATTTTGGTCGTAGCGAAGCGTGATCAGGGAAGGCCGCGTATGGCGGCCCTAAACGGAGCGGGTAACTATTTCACCTTTTCCCAAACCAAAGTGTTCTGGCTCATCCTTCCATCACCGGAGAACCGGGCGGGTGGCGATGTATACAGTAGCCGGTCGCCGTCTCTCGTTACTTCCCGGACCAGCGTCGTGCCGGTCAATACCTCGTTCCACGAGATATCGACGTAGTGTTCAACCCGCTTGCCGTCGAACTTGTACGTCCCCCCGTATGCCGTCATCGAGCGGTGCAGGTCCGCCCGCTGCTGATCTGTGATCCTGTCAACACTCTCGGGCTTCGGTCTGTCACGTCTCACGATTAGAACGAGCATGCGCCCATCCTTCGCATAGATGATGAATCCGTTCGGGTCCTTTCCCCAGGTATCCAGGACCTCGCCAGTGTCCAGGACCTTCCGTGTGCTGCTAATGAGCCTGTACGTGCCCGCCAGTTCCTCGTCGGCTGCGACCGTGGAGAACGGCAGCGCGGCAATCGTAGCCGCTAGCATCAGCTTTCTCATTTTGTGCCTCCAGAACCAACCAGTTGACCTGATCACCGATCCCAGCCGGGCAGTGGCTCAGCAGAGCTATTCCTCGTATGTCGCACAACATAACCTCTGCGACATGGACCGGACCAGGGCCATCTTCCCCGGTGTCGGTCGAGCAACCGGACCTCCCAGCTCGCTGCCTTCTCAAGGGCCTCGATGCCGCAACTCGCGCGGGGCCTTCTTTTACGTGCGAAGCATCACAGGCGTTTGATGGCTGAGGGTTTCAGTCCGAGACCGACGATAGTGGATGCCGACAGATCGCCTATCAGCTCTACGCTTTCTGGAGGTCCCGAGTAAGACGCTTTGAAAAGGCTAAGCGCCAGATCGTCGTCGTCCAGCGCTACCGCATACAGCTCGTCCGGCGTCGAAGAACCTAGCGGACGTTTGATCCGGATTAGACGGCCAGCCAGCGACGGTTTATTGCTCATACACCAGGGTAACGCGTGAGAGGGAAGAGCGTTCAAAACGACCGCTAGTACGATTTCACATCGGTTCATTCCACATGGAGCTGACTCTTATCCATCAAGTCTAGCTCGTCATCTCGCGCTACGGCGCAGGAGCCTGGAGCAAGCAACGTTTCTGGGGTTGAGATGTGAGCCGGCCGCGCCCGCCGCAGCGTTCGCAAAGTTTTGTGCGGAATGGCAGACGGCTCGAAACTCGGCCGCGAGCCTGACACTCGGGGCACGGGTAGTAGGGTGCTGGTCTTTTCATGGGTACGTCACTCGGTCCAAATGCACGTCGAACAGACCGACGCGCCCGCGTAGTTTGATTGGTTCGATGAGTTTGGGGTTGGCGAGCACCCAGCCGTAGGGGCCGATAAAGAATGGCGACGGGTGTTCGGTTACGATATCGATCAGATCAACGTGGCCGATGATTGCGCCGAATGTGAACCGATCGGGCAAACCCTCGATCGCGTCACCGTCGAAAGAACGGCCCGCGTGTATGAACAGCCGACCACGATAGTCAGTCGTCCACGCTCTATTTTCGACCGTCTTAATGCCGGCGACGATCAGGTGCGCCCACGGCTGTTTCACCGTGAGCGCCTTGTAGGTTTTCATCTTGGTACTCCGTTGAAAGTTTGTTGGGCCTCCGGTTATCCGCAAACGCACGCCCCGCAGCGTGCTAACCGGAGGCCCTACCTCCCGAGGCCGTTTTAGAGGGACTAGGGCCTCAAGGGAGAAACCGCTTTAGTGTGCGCCCACGTCGATGCCGCGCGCGCCCCACGGGCAATTTTTGATCAACTCTCTAACGCGCGAGGGGTAACCCGTGACCGCGAACAGCGCGGGGCAGTGCGGTTCGGGGCCGGGGTCGCCGTTGTCAAGAGCGGTGAAGCATATGAGCACCGATGCATCCTCGACGTTCTCGGTCACGTGCTGAAACAGCGGCTTTAGATTGGTGCCGCCGCCACCGCGTGGATCAAATTCGATCTGATCACCATCGCTGAACTCATCAACGCGGGTCACGCGGACATCGCCGTAGACAACGACCACGTCATCGATAACGCCATCGTCCATCAACCCTTGCACTTCATTGCACACGGCTTGAAGCGCTAACTCATCTATCGAGCCGGATGTATCGATGACGATCGCGGCCTTGCTGATGCCGTCCTTTTGCGACGACGGCAGGATCTGTCGGCGTGCAGCGAAGCGACGATTGGGCCGGTTCCACGTTTCAATGCGCTGGGCGCCTTGTTCGCAGAACTCCCGCAGCTCATCGCGCCAGTTACGCGTCGGGTTATTGGCCCGCTCGATTTCTCGAGTGACGTGACCGGGCAGCTCTCCACGCGCAGCGGCGATCGTTGCGGCCTCGCGGGTGATCCGTTCCCACTTGATGTCCTCGTCGGCCATCTCGCTGGCATCTTCGACGCTGTCCAAGACTTCGCCGCAGACTTGATGGGGCTGGGGTTCAAGATGCACTGGTGAATCTTGATCGCTCTCGCCGTTGCCGGCGGCGCCCGGCATGGTATCGTCGGATGGTTCATCGCCATCGCCCGAAGCGCCGCCGGTATCGACGTGCTCGCCATCCATATCGTTCTCTTGGTCGCCGCTATCGGGTTCATCCTCGCTCGGTTCCTCGTTCTCATCGTCAGCGGGCTCGTCCTCACCTTCGGTGTGGTCCGCGCTAGCGTCATCACTTTCGCCGTCGTCTTGTTCGTCGTCGGGCTCGGTGTGATCGTCCGGTTGCTGTTTCTGCGCGGCCTCATCTAGCTCGCGGGAGCGATAGATATCTTCCGCGGACATGCCGCGATATTTTGCATCGATCAGCGCGCCCGTGGGCAACTTGAACCCCTGGTCAACTAAATCAACGTTGATGGCGTAGCCGCACGCCACGTTCCACTTGACGGCATCGCGCCCGCTGCGACGCGTGCCGTGGTGGCGCGCATCGTGCTCGCTCTCGTGCGCTTGCACGGTGAGCAACTCTTGCTGGGTCAGCGTCGCGATAAAGTCAGGATTGAAAAAGTGTCGCTTGCCGTCCGTCGCCATGGTCGGGTGAGCCCGCGATAACACGGGCTCGACGTTGGAGACGAGCACGCCGTAGAAGCGGCGCGTTAGGATCAACTCGCCACGTGCCTTGAGCACGCGGTCGGTCGCCAATTGATCAATGTCACGCATTGGACTGCTCCGATTGAGTTACGCCAACAGCGTGCGAACGTCGGCGAGAATGTCGTCGGCGCTCTTGGCGACGCTCTTGCGAACGTCGTCATCCTTGCGCAGCACGCTGGCGTCCTCGGCGCAAAGCTCTTTGACGATGCGCTTGGTCAGACGCGTTAGCTTGGGATCGTTGGTCAGATTGAAGGCGGGCAACAGCTCGGCAAGCTCGCGGACGTTCTTAACGAGGCTGTCAGCGAAATACTTGCCGGGCTGGACTTTGTATTCTTTCAGTTTCTCGGCCATGTGGCCCACGACCTCGATAATGTCGTGCGCGGTGGCCTGCATCGCGTTATCGACGACGGCTTTTGCCGTCTCCTCGATTCCGCGCTTGATGTCGGCGACCGTTTCATCGCACCCGCGACGCCAGTCTGAAAAACACGTCCACCTATGGGAAGTGGGCCGTCGCCAACCAAGACATCATGATCCAATAGGAGTGTTCAATGGCCCCAGTGTGGTGGCGTCGTGCACGACTAGGATTTGGCTCTCGCGCGGCAGGCGATTGGCGTAGGTGACAATCGCGGGCAGCGTTTTCTTGGTCGCTAGTCGAGCACACTGACCCAGCAATCCGATTGAGCACAACCAGGCGCTCGTCGCCGTTTTTGACGAAGGCGCCCGGAATGATGAACACGCTCGTGTCGAGTTGCGGGATCGCCAGCTCCCATTCCCACCTGAGAGAGCAGACTTCCGGATCACGGCAGCCCGTGTTGAGCGTGAACAGCGCCATCTGCGCCAAATAGGCTGGGACCTCGCTGAAAAGCCGCTCCTGCTGGGTGGCCGCTTGTGAAGGTCTGGAACGGAGCTTGATTTTGGGGGCCGCTGATATCCAGGTCAGCCCCTGCTCGTCGCGAGGTTTAGGATGCGTCGAACGATCTTCAACGGGGCGTGCTCAATCCACCTCCGCTATGATGCGCGTGGCGAATTGAATCTCCTTAGAGCCGCCGCGCCGTCGCGGTTCCACCGCCCGCGATTTCGTGCGTTGTCGCTTCTCGGACCCCTCCGGTCAATGCCCGTCAATGCGATGTCATCGCCGCTCGCCCCGTAGCATCTGCACATTGCCAGTCACTCTAGGCATATGGTTGCTCCCGCGGGTTATGGAGATGATCCACTCGCGCTCAGAGCTCGTTAGGATCTCCGCAAGCCAAGTGCCGCCAGGGCCACCCTGGTGTGGCTGGATGGTCAACTCTAGTCGGATTGCGCCGAGGAGACATACCGACCTCTTTCCTCGCGCCACAACGACCTTTAGCCAGTTATTGACGCTACGATCGATACCAATCCGTGACAGTTCGATTACAAAACCGGCCTCTCCCATGTGGCCTTGCGGCCCATGCGCTCTTCTTGATGATCTCGAGCGCAATGGCGGTCGTCACTACTGAGGTAGCTTATGCTCAGACCGACGGCGACGGCGTTCCAGCTCAGTCGATTGCAATAGGTCTTCCGCACAACGGCGATCCAGGAGGGCGCCGCAAGGCGCTGTCGGGCAGCGGCATTACTTACGGATTGAACTACATTGGAGAATGGCAAACCAACGTCTCGGGTGGGGTAAGCCGAGGCAGTGAGTATATTGGCCGCCTCGAGGGTGTCATCGACATCGATATGGCCAAGCTCGCCCGGTGGCGTGGATGGGCCTTCCACATCAATGCCTATCAAATTCAAGGCAACGGGCTTAGCCGCGAACACGTCTTCAACTTGATGCCCGTCAGCTACATCGAGGCCCTGGCAAACACACGCCTCGCCGAACTCTGGCTGGAGCATAAGCTTTTCGACGACAAGTTGAGCGTCCGTTTGGGTCAAATGGCGGCCGACAATGAATTCAACACCTCGCTCTACGCGACCCAATTCATCAACAACACGTTCGGCTGGCCAACCATTCTTTCGGCCGACCTACCGAGCAGCGGTCCCGCCTATCCATTCGCCACTCCGGGAGTCAGAGCCAAGCTCGATCCGGTAAAGAGCATGTCGATCCTGCTCGGCGTGTTCAACGGCGATCCTGCCGGACCGGAGCCAGGCGATCCTGAAAAGCGCGACCCACACAGTGAGCTGAGCCCCTTCTTTCAGCAAATCTGGAGACCCAAGACGGGCGAACCGGACAAGGGAATTGGGGTCTTTGCTCGAGCGTCGGCGAGCCCCGCTGACAGAAACCTCGTAGACCTCTATATCGACGGAGGGATTGTCTTCGCTGGGCTCATTCCCTTTCGGCCGGACGATGTCCTCAGCTTCGGTGGCGCTTATGCGCGGATCTCGGATCGTGCCCGCGGGCTTGACAGCGATGCGATCGCTCTCGGCGGCGGCGGCATCATTCGAGACTTCGAAGCATTGTTTGAGGTCAACTATCAGGCTCAAGTCGTGCCCGGTCTGCAGATCGATCTCGATCTGCAGCGGATCATTCAACCGGGTGGCAGCATTGCCGGACCAAATGGGGTGGCCATACCTGATGCTACCGTCGTGACGTTCCACACGTCCATCAAGTACTAGACACTTCGCGCCGTAGCTGCTGCGCGTGCCTGATAGCGAGCCGGCCGACGCAACGCCACCAAGAAGAGTGATGAACTCCCGCCCACACACTAGGTCACGCCCATGGACTGTTCGGCAGCTACACCCAAGGGCGTGACCGGCGCTGCCGCTGTCTGGCATTTGCGGCGAGAGACGGCCGCACACGCTGAGCCAGCTACCGTCGTCCCGTTTGGGCGAGACTTTGCGACTTTTGATAAGTTCCGAGGCTGGTAAGGGTGAATTCCTGTCAGCCAGCGGGCAAGCTTGTAGCCAACGCAGTCAATTGCATACGTTCACCTTCTTCGGCTACGCTGGCTTCGTGAACCGCGAAGCGATTGTGTTGGTCTTGATTTCTGCGCTGCTGTTCGGCGCGTCGACGCCGGCAGCCAAGGCACTTCTTGGCGCGATCGATCCGGCCATACTCGCAGGATTGCTCTACTGTGGGGCCGGTATCGGCGTCGGGATCCTGCGCCGTCTCCGTACGCGGCTCCTCTCTAGAGCTGGCCCCGCCGAGGTCACCTTGGGTAGCAAGGAGTGGCCGTGGTTGTTTGGTGCCATTTTGTCTGGCGGCATCGTTGGCCCGATACTCCTAATGATCGGTCTCGCACGTACGGACGCATCCGCCGCGGCGCTGTTTCTTACCTTGGAAGGGGTAGCCACCGCTTTGCTGGCTTGGTTTGTCTTTCGGGAAAACTTCGACCGGCGCATCGCCCTCGGCATGATGTGCCTTATCGCCGGGGCGCTGGTTTTGTCGTGGTCGCGTCAACCGAGCAAAGCCACCGTGCTTGGGCCCATCTTGATCATCGGAGCCTGCATTGCCTGGGGTCTCGACAACAATTTGACGCGTAAGGTCTCGCTTTCTGATCCCCTGCAGATCGTCGAACTCAAAGGGCTAATTGCGGGCCCTGTGAATTTAGGCCTCGGCTTGCTGGCGGGTGGGTATTTCCCCGACCTGTTTTCTGTTGCAGCTGCGGGTGTGATCGGCTTTCTCGGCTACGGTGTCAGTCTGGCCCTCTTTGTCTTGGCACTGCGCCATGTCGGTACTGCGCGGACAGCCGCCTACTTCTCGACGGCGCCGTTTTTTGGCGCCGTGGTGGCCATCGTGTTCTTGCGAGAGCCTCTTACCCTGCAACTGTTGATTGCGGGCCTCCTAATGGCGGCCGGCGTGTGGTTACACGTCACCGAGCACCACGAACATGAGCACGTTCACGAACCAATGGAACACGCGCATCCCCATATCCACGATGCGCATCACCAACACGAGCATGGCCCCAATGACCCACCCGGCGAGCCTCACACGCATGTACACCGTCACGGACGCCTAAAGCACACTCACCCGCACGTGCCCGACATGCACCATACGCACGGACACCGGGAGCGAAGCACCTGAACTTCGGAAGAACGCGCAAGCAGCATCAACGTCAGTCCCCGTAGTCTTGCAGCAAGTCCAAAAACCTTTGCGGCGCATTTGTCAGTAACTGATCGCAGGGCTGTCCATACTTCGTGTGCATTATTCTCAAACTGTTCGGTGGGTCGTTGTTGATGGTTTCGACCATCTCCTTCAACCGAACCTGACTTCGTTCCGTCGGCGCGTTCTCGTCTATGCCGATGTATTTCGCGATGTTGATCGCCTGGCTCAGCATGGCTTGCGCAGTCAACTTCATGCGCTCGGCGACGCTAGCCTTGCTGTCACCTCCAGCCGACTTTTGGACAATTGAAGACAGGAGGGAAAAGTAGGCAGCGCAGGTGGACATTTCCTGGCTGAGCTCGTCCAACCCAGAACGACCCCTCGCCCGACGTTGCTCATCGGCTTGCAAGGGCTGCCAGAGCAGTCCGCAACAAAGCGCCGAGATGGTAAGACGCTTCGCAATGGTCATGGGTGGCATGGTCGTCCTCGCTCATGGAGCAACGGAGTCGCTGACGACGCGATAGTCGTCGATGTACATGTGGCTGTCTGCCTTCGACCAGACGCCAATCTTGCCTGAGATCGGCTGCGGCAGTTGGTGGCTGAGAGTGGGCTTGCCATTCAGGAACGCGTCGACGGTATTGCCCTTGATGACAACTTTGAGCTCGTGCCAGGTCTTCGTCGGCGTTGGCACGTCCCTCACCCACTTCACCGAGCTACGTTTGCCTTTCTCGAATTTCCACAACACCAGATTGTTCTCGAGCGGATTGGCCCGTACGGTCAGATAGTCGCCGTTCGGTTTCAGATTGAAGAGGATGCCCGCGCCTTGGTCGATGCGGCCCGAGATACCCTTAAAACGCAGGGAGATTTCGCCCTGGCGAAATTCATCGATGCCCGTGGCAACGGCGTATGGGAAGTAGGCAAAAGCTTTCACATTATCGAGAAACTCTCCGTAGCGCTCGCCGTAGAGCGACTTTGCCCGCTCGGCTAGCCCGGCCGACGTCTGTCCCTGCTGCCATTTTCGCCCGTCAATGACGAGGACCTTGTTGTTGCCCTCGCTGCCGATGCTGAAATTGCCCACGATGGGAAGAAACGACTTGGGCTGGCTACCAACCGTCTCGTCTTCGAAGTCGAACTTGGTTTCGGGTGTTTTTTGTCCCTGCGCGCTCGCCGTGAAATTGCCTGTGAGCGCCAGCGCGCCGATGGTGGCTGCAAGCAGCGTTTTCCTCATGTCACGTGCCTCCATGAAAAGGGCGACGAGTGCGAGAACGAATTGCTTGTGAAGACGGGGTAGGCCAAACCGTCGCCTGGCGTTGTCCGAGCGCCCAACCGGCAAGAATAAGCAACGGCAAAAGCCCGTAGAACCAGATCTGGGCGAGGCCCGTCTGCGCCTGCAAGGGGTAGCCCGGGTATGGTTCTCGGTCGGGAATAGACTTTCGCTCGACACCGGCGAGACCGTAGATCAAGGGCAGCGCCTCGCCCTCACCGGTGGAGCGGCTCTCCGCTTGCTTGCCGTCATACCGATAACGAACCACCCCGTAGTCGTCTGAGGCCTCGAAGAGACCAGAGCGGGTGTCGGATTGCAGCGTGACCGCCACATCGCGAACGGAGCGTCGCAACTTGGAGAGGACCTTGCGCTCAAAGTCCATGTGACGGGGATCCTCAGGGGCAAGCCGGACCAACACCAGCAGCGGCTTATCGAGAGTCGTGAGCGTTGCCACATCAGCAAGAGGAAACGAATTGCGAGCATCTTGCGTCGCATCCACGTAGAGGGGGCGAAAGGCGACGCCGGCGGCGAGGGCAATGGCAAGCACCACGGTCAGCGAGCTCGTTGCAAGCTTGCGCGCGAGCGCCGTCCTGAGGTCGAGCCAAATGCCGGCGATGCTGATGAGAAGGGCGCTTGCGATCAGCGCTCCCAGCGCCGCGCTCGACGAGAATATGCCCTGCTCGAAGCCACGCAGCAGCGTCGTGAGCGACAGACTGGAAAGGCTCTTCAGGAGGCCGGCCTCGCCGGCGGCCGCAAAGTCCAGCACCCAAAAGGCCAGGGTCACCGCCAGGGTGAGAATTGCCGCCGTAGCGCTGGACTCGGTCAGCGCTGCCGCGAGGAAGGCTATGCCGACGACGACGAATGCATAGAGAAAGTGCCCCAAAAAAAGATTGGCGACCTCAACCAACCCGACATGTCCGCCAGATAACGACCATAGAGCCATAGCGGTGAGGCACGGGAGCGTTACGATCAACCAAACCGCCAGGAGCACAAGTACTTTGGCCGTGACGATGGTCGAGAGCGAGCACGGCAGCTGCAAAAGCAGCTTGAGGCTGCCGGTTTGCTTCTCACTCCCAATGCTGCGAATGGCGATAAACGGAAATAAGAAGGTATTGCCCAGGTAGAGCGCACCGAACGTGGGCACAAAGACGCCATCGAGCGGCGACAGACTTCGCGCGACCTCAGGCAGCTGTTGCGCCGATTTGCTGGCCTCGCCGTACAGGGTCACGGCCTGGGTGTAACTGTAGCCGACGAGCGCTGATAGCAGGAGCAAGAGAACCCAAATTGTTTGCCCGGTCAGAATATCGCGCCATTCCTTGCTCAGCAGAGTGAAAAAGGATCCAGCGCGCGGCTGTTGTGTCTCAGGTGAGGGCAAGGAACACCTCCTCGAGGTCACCATGTCCTGCACTCGCGCGAGCCCTGAGATCTTCGAGATTGCCCTCCCCCCTTACGCTTCCGGCTGAGAGCAGCACGAAGCGGTCGCAAAGCCGTTCCGCATCTCTGAGTTGATGAATCGAAAGAAGCAGCGTGCGACCGGCACCGCAGAGTCGGCGAAGAACGCCCATGGCCTCGCGCGTTTGCTTGAGATCAAGCCCGTCGAACGGTTCGTCGATCATGATGAGCGGCTGTGGCGCGAGCAGGCCCAGGGCAAGGAGGAGGCGGCGGCGGTATCCCTTGGAGAGAAAAGCAACGCGCGTTTGGAGGACCGGCGAGAGGGCCAGCTCCTCGATGGTACCGGCAAGCCGATCGTCGGTCTGCCCGAACAGCTGAGCAAACAGGGTTAGCACGTCTATGGTGCGGCGATCCGGATAGGGATCCACGCGCTCCGGTAGATAAAACATGACGTGCTTGCGGTGTACTGCCGGCAGCGACCTCTCTTCCCAGTGAACAGATCCGCCATCGGCCGGCAATAGCCCGCTCAGGATCTCAAGCAACGTCGTTTTTCCCGCACCATTAGGGCCGATCAGTCCGAGGATCTCGCCGCGCCGGGCGGTGAAGGTGATGCCGTTTAACGCGAACATCGGCCCGAAGCGGCGAGAGATGTTCTGAACCTTCAACACCAGCGTCGGCCGGTCTTAGGATTTCACGGCTGCCTGGGCATCCAAAACCCGTTTCAAAGATTGGGCGAGATCGACGGCTTTGCCCTTTCCCCAATAGTGCAGAAAGAAATAGCGCGGTTGCTCGGTCGACATATGCTGGTGGATGGCAACGATATTGATGCCTTCCTTGCGCATGCTGCGCAAGACAGTCTGCAGCTCACCCTCCAGCATGGCGAAGTCGCCATCGAGCACGGCTGCCTCGTCGCTACCCGCGAAAGCCGCCCAGGTGTTGACACCCATCTCCTTGCCAATCGGAAGGCCATGCATCGTGGCCGTGCGCCCGATGACCACCTTGAACATGCCTTGATTGGCTTGGCCTTTCAGTCCGAGCACCGTCTCGAGCGGCACGGCAGTAATCGAACTGGGAGACGCGATGTTGCCCGGAAAGGATTTGAGCGGCGTTGGGCTGGCGGCACGGATCTCGCCGATCTTGTCGTAAACCTTCTTCACGCCGGCCGCGAGCGCTTTGGCCTCGCCATGCCCACCGATGTGCATGAAGTAGACTTTGGGCTCTTCGAAGAAGAAGTGATTGTGCAGCGCCGTCACCTCGAGGCCAGCGTCGAATGCGGCACTCATGACGGGATTGACTTCGTCCTCGAACACGACGGTGTCACCCATCATCGCCACTTGCGAGTCGATATGTGAGGGGGTGAAGGCCGCCCAGGACGAGAGCCCCATGAAGGGCGGCATCGTCCATTGGTCGACTTGGATTTTGACGTCCGTGCGCGGTTTCGTAACCTTGAACACGCTCTCTTCCGCGATTAGCTGTCCCTTCAAGCCGGTGCCTTGCTCGATGGCCGCAGTATCGAGCCCAGCGTGCGACTGAGCCCTCGTAGACTGTGTCAGGCCGAATGCGACGATCGCAACGACGATGGCAGCGACCGCGAGGTTTGCTTTCATGACGACCTCCATAGCTGAGGTGGACTAGTTATGCCTGACAACGTTCGAATGCCTGTTTGTGGCTGGAGCACACGGAGTATTGATGCTGCGCTTCCCACATTAAGGCAGTATTTTTTTAATTCAGGGCCGGACCATGAGCGGCCTTTACTTGCGCGGCTCCTAAATTTTCAGGGCGCCCTCAACCGGCGGCAAGCCTGAGCTGGACACGTCAAAACGCGACCCTTGTGGCAACAGCCAAAATTCCGCATCCCTTTCTTGCCGTCCTGTGAGCACCCCTCTGGCAGGGTTCAGGATGGCCGGACAATAGCCCAAGGCCGTCATGAAAAATGCCAGTCACATGGCCTACCAGGCGATGCAAGCCGCCGGTGATCTGGTTACGGCAAGATTGGCGCTGATCCACCTCCCCAATCTTGCGTATTACGTCTCCGGCTGCCGCCGCCACCGTGGTGCCTAGCATGGGCTTAAGGCGCCGCTCACGCCCGCTTGTCACCTGCTCGGTATATTACCTCGTCGTCAGTGCAGCGAACAATTCGTCGGCATTGCTCCAACGGATCGCATCCATGAAGGTGTCGACATAGGTCGCCGCCTTGGCGCCGTAGTCGATATGGTAGGAGTGTTCGTACATGTCGAGCGCCACGATCGGTTGTCCTCCAGCTAGCGTGTGGCAGTGGTCGGCAGCCCACTGGTTGACAAGCTTGCCGTCGCGCGCCGAATGCGACAGCAAGACCCATCCCGACCCGCCGCCCAGGGCCTTGCCCATGGCGATGAATTCGCTCCGCCAGCGAGAGAAGGAGCCAAAGTCGCGCGCGATCGCCGCTTCAAGCGCCTTGCCCGGTGCACTCTGCTCGCCGAGTCCCTCGAAAAACAGCTCGTGCAGGATCATGGAATTGGTGGCGATCAGCTCCTCGCGCTTGAGGCCGTTGATCAGGAAATTGGGAGCCGTATTGAAGTCGAGGCCCGCGAGCTGCTCGGTTATAAGATTGAGGCGCTTCACGGCGCCTCCGTAGTTGTTCTCGTAGTGGCTGACGATCAGCTTTTCCGACATGCCCTTGATGCGCTGCGGGTCGCACCCAAGGGGCTTCATCGTGTAGGCCATGGCGCGCCTCCTCTAAGGTAATGGCTTGAAGTCCAGGCGATCAAAGCGAGTGACACTGTCCACCTTGGTGCAGAGCGCGATGCTGCCAGCAGCGCGAAACATCGCATCGGTTGCGGCCGAAAGCGGTTGCTCGTCCAGGGCGACAAAGAAACGATCACCTTCGGCTTTCACCGTAAGCGTGTGCCATCGTCTCGAAGTGACATGGGCTGGCGCGCTGGCAAGCTCGTCCCAGGCGCCGTGCACGACACGATAGAGCCGAACATCATGCGCCAGAGCGCTTGCGCGAACCGCGTAATCGTCATCCGGCGTTGTCAACCGCACGGCAACGCCTGCCGATCGATCCAAGCTCCCTGAAATTGTCTTGAAGCGAAGGGTGACCTCGACATTGGCGGCAACAAATGGTTTGTAGATCGCCAGCGGAGCGCGCTCTACTGTCGGTTCGTCTCGATACTGCTCGAAGGCGCGGCTGGCTCGCACACTCTCATCACTGACGACTGCCCATTGACCCGGTCCCGCATCTCCTGTGCCCCAGGAATCGAAATCGGCAGGGGCGATACCCACTACATCGTGTTCGAATGTGATGGTCTCCGCGCAAGCAATATCGGCGATCCCGCACGACAGCGCGACCATGACAAAAAGGGTCGCGCAGCGCCTCATCCAATCGCTCCCACCATGTATAGGCCAATGCCCGCCAGGCAGCACGCCGCAAGCGTCGGGATCATGCCAACCTTGAATCGGAAGATAGCTATCGCGGCAGCCATGGAGAGGAGAACTGCCCACAGGTTGACGCTGGCGAGGTTCGGTGCCTCGAATGACAGGGGAAAAACGCGGACCGGAATCGTCTGACGAAAGACGGTGTGAATCGCAAACCAGATGGCGAGGTTCAGCACCACGCCCACCACCGCGGCCGTGATGGCAGAAAGGGCCGCGCTGAGGGCCTTGTTGCCGCGCAGCGTCTCAATGAACGGCGCGCCGAGGAAGATCCAGAGGAAGCACGGCGTGAAGGTCACCCACGTGGCCAGCAGGCCGCCCAATGTTCCCGCAAGCATTGGCGAAAGCCCACCCGGATCGCGAAGGGCGGCCATGAAGCCCACGAATTGGAGCACCATGATCAGGGGTCCCGGCGTCGTCTCCGCCATGCCCAGACCATCGAGCATTTCACCAGGCTTCAGCCAGCCGTAATGTTCGACCGCCTGCTGGGCGACGTAGGCGAGCACGGCATAGGCGCCGCCGAAAGTGACCATCGCCATTTTGCTGAAGAAGATCGCGATTTGGCTGAAGACGTTGTCGATGCCGAAGGCCCACAGCAGCGTCGCCACGGGAATGAGCCACAGGGCAAGCCACAGCGCCGAAACTTTCAAGGCCCGCATTACAGTGGGCCGTGCGTGCTCGGGTAGCTGTTCACCTAGGAGACTATCGACAACGGCTTGCCCGCCAGCGGTCTTCGCGGGACCGTGGCCACCGCCGCCACCCTGGAAGGCGGCGATGCCCATCGTGCCGCCGATGAAGCCGATCAGTGCCGCGGCGAAGACGATGATTGGGAAGGGAATGTTGAGAAAAAAGATGCCGACGAACGCAGCCGCAGCCAGGCCGATCAATAGTTGATTCTTGAGTGCGCGCCTGCCGATCCGAACCACAGCCTCAACAACAATTGCCAGCACAGCCGCTTTGAGGCCGAAGAACAAAGCGGCGATGATCGGAACGTTGCCCCAGCCGGCATAAATGTAGCTGAGGCCCATGATGGCAATAATACCAGGGACGACGAATAGACCGCCCGCCATAATCCCGCCGAGCGTGCGGTGCATCAGCCAGCCAATGTAGGTGGCAAGCTGCTGCGCTTCGGGTCCCGGAAGCAGCATGCAGTAGTTGAGCGCGTGCAGGAACCGCTCCTCGGATACCCACCGCTTTTCTTCGACGAGGATGCGGTGCATCACCGCGATTTGCCCGGCCGGCCCACCAAAGCTTAACGCCGCAACCCGCAACCACGTCCAGAAGGCTTCGCGCAATGTTACACCGTGGCCGGGAAGGTCCGCGGCCCGAGGCGAAGCGCGGGTTACGGATACGCCCATGTCAGGCTCCGGGCTTGTTCGTCGGCCAATTGTGCGTTTCCGCCGTTGCTTCGCGGCACCAGCGGTACATGGCATCGTAGAAACCCATCGCGGCCTCGAGCTGCTCAAGGTCGTCGCGGTACATCCTGGAATAGCCAAGCGACGCGGCAAGTAGACCGGCCGCTTGTGGGGCGAGCTCCAACCGGGCCGTGTCGGCGCCGCGCACGATGGTCGCCAACCGCGTCAAGGGCTCGGTCTTGAGTCCAAATTCCTCGAGCATGGTATCGAACGTGCAGGTCGGACCGCGATGACTCCAAAATACGCCGTCGATGTCGAACGGCGTGGCGTTGAACCGTTCTGCGACGGCCGTAACTTCTGGCGGCATCACGAACAGAAACACTGCATTGGGGTCGACGAAGCGGCGTATCAGCCATGGACAGGCGATACGATCGACTTTCGGCCGGCTACGCGTCACCCAGACGGTGCGGCCCTGCTCGTCACGAGGCGGCAGCTTGTCGGTGCGAACGAGGGTTTCGTTGGCTTTTCGCCACGCTTCAAAGCCGCCTTCGAGCGTCTGCGCGTCGATACCCTCGTGCCGCAACCACGCGGCAGTGCCTTCGCTCAATTTTTGCCCACGCTGGCAGACGACAATGACGCTTCTGCCCCGATACTCGGGGGCCCAACTGCCAATGGCACGGTGATCCCGCCTTCGCGACCCTGGCAGTAACCTCGGGTCGGCGCCGTAGTCGTCATCGATGCGCACATCGACAACGGCCGGTGAGTGCGGCAGGCCTATGAGACGTGAAAATTGCGGAACGGTGATGAGGGTCGTGGCAGCCATGGCGTCCCCCTTCCCTGGTTGGGAGTGTGGACGCGATCTTTCAGCCGCAGCCTCGCGGGGTAATCGCGGATAACCCCGTGCGCCAATGATGGCACCATGCCGTTAGCGACGCAAGAGGAGAGGGCAGCCCCCGGTGTGCGACCCCAGTCTTTCCGACTTTCTTCGCCGGCCACGCGCAACTTCGATAGTGTAGGATGCCTTGGTCGAGAGTGCGCAAGCCTGCATCCTGCCGTCAGGGCAACGTACGATAGACCCAGACGGCCGCGGGTTCTGAGTCGCTGGCGCGTACCGCAACAGCCAGGCGGTCTAGCCCGGGCATAAAAAGGGAGGTGCGCGCTCCGCGCCGCGTTGCGAGCCGAGCCATTGGCGCATAATCGGCCCCCGCATCAAAGACGTCGATGGCGCCTTCTCCACACGTTACGTAGACCCGCTGACGTTTGCTATCAAAGAAGACGTCATCAACGTCCCCGCAGGTGGCGCGTTCGGCAACCGATCTTCCCGTTTGCATGTCGCGGACACTAACCTTCGGCGGGTTTCTGAAGGCAATAATCACGCGCCGCCCGGCGTCGTCGAGTGTCATGGCAAAGTTGCCGTGATCATCACCAGTAGGCCAGCTTTGGTTGAGGCTGCCGGCATGCGTATCGATCACCGCGATCGATTGCGCGTCCGGCAGATTGACGAACACTTTCTTCGTGTTCTGGCTGATCTGGAAGCTCTCGGGGTGGGCCGGCAAGGCGATGTCCTTGCTCTTGGTGTGGCTGGAGGGGTCGATGACGGCTAAGGCCCCGTCGCCGTAGCCGACATAGATCGATTTGGAATCCGCATCGACCCGCACGTTGTCGGCGTCTTTGCCAAGCTGCATTTTCGCCGTTGCCGCAAAATCATCACCGCGGAAGAACCGCACCGAGCCGTCACGACCGTTGGCGACAACCAGCATATCTAACTTGGGCACGTATCCGATGCCCTGTGGCTGCTCTAGGCCGGTAATCCGGTGCAGGAGACTGCCGTTGTTCAAATCAACAATCGCAACGCTATTGTTTTCCAGTTCCGCAACGAACAGGTGCTTGCGCTCAACATCGACAGCCAAATGATCGATACGGCCGTTGACGGTTCCCAGTGGGATCCGACGCTCCAACTCCAATGGGCTCTGTTGCGCTTGAGCTTCGCTGCCTATCCCGGCGAGCAACGAGACAAACAATAGAAACGCAGGGATAGAGCGCGGTGTCCGGGAGGCCCGAGCCCTTGTCCTGTCTCTTCGAAGCCGCATGATGGTGAGATCCTCGCCGTGCATTCAGTGTTGCCGTCGGCCCATTTCAGTCATCATCGTCACCGCGTAGACGACCAGTCCGGGAATCGACCACGATATGCGCGGTCTGCTGATCTTTCGATCCCATCACCTGGAAGTAGGGCCCCTCACGGCTGACTAAAACGTCGGTCCATCCGTCCGCCACCATTTTTTGGCGCACTTGGTCCTCCGTGATCGGGCCGCTACCATCGATGAAGACGGGTCCATCTTCGCGCTCTTTCGCGAGATCGACAGCGGTCACGATCGCCACGAGCACCGCCGTCCCAATCACCCACGTGATCACTCTCGAGAGCATGGGCTCTGTTCCAGAATTTGGTACAAAACAAAGCACCCGCCCTTTAAGGCAGTCTTAAATGGGTAACCAGCCAAGCAATCGGTGAGGGCGTACCATCCCAACTGTGGGAACAATTTACCGTGATAGCGTTGAGGACCGGCGGGCCCAGCGCCCTTAGTGGTCCGCGTTATTTTCCATCTACCCTGGCAGTCACGTTGGTTCAAGTGCCGGGAGGAAGAAAGATGCACACGATCTGCTTGCTCCCGCCCCAGCCCCGCATACATGCGTGCATGCGGTTGTCTTTTGATTCACGGCGCGGAAGGTCCCGTGGCACGATCCCGGTGCCATGTTTCGTGGTCACAGAGAACCGCGGCAAGCTCCCGCTCTGGATGGGCTGTGCAAACGCCCAGCGCTCAACAGGAGCACAGTCCTTCGCATGGCAGCATTCCTCCGGATACCAGTCGTGCGCGTGCGCGTTCCCAGACGTGATCAGACACGCAACGCTTGCAGCGAAGATGAGGAAAAATGCCCCCGCACGAGACACATAGGATCCTGGAACCTTCGCCTGAACTGGCATCACAAAAGGTTGGCGCTGCTGTGCACAACGGTTTGGGTCCTGAACCGCAGTGACAAGGATTCGTTCCGACCGCACTTTGTCCGGAACCGGACGAAAGCATCGGGGCGGCCGCAATTGTTAGCCGCTTGAGACGCAGCAATTCGGGTCAGCCCGAGCGCCGGTGATTAGGTCAGGAATCAGCGAGCGCGGCGGGCAACAAGGTCAACCCTGAAATGAGGAGCAAAAGCAGGACGATCCGGCGGAAACGCACCTCGTCGAGGGTGCCGTACAGCTTCAATCCGAACCAGGTGCCCAGGAGAGCCGCCGGCAGGCCCATGAAGAACAAATGCACGACGTCGGTAGTGACCATGCCGGTTCCGCCAAACCACAGAAGGGTCATGGCGAAAATTGCGACGACGACAGGCTGAAAGACTGCCCGTTGTTGGTCTTTGGACCAACCGTGACCCGTCGACCAAATGATGACCGGGAGGCCTGCCAACCCCGTACTTGCACCAACAATGCCACTTGCAAGACCCACCAAGCTATCCCCGATGTGCCCACCGCCACGCAGTTTGAGCTTTGGGCGCGCTAAGCTGTAGACACTGAACACGACGAGCAGCAAACCTATCGTCGCCCGCAAATGATCCGCTGAGGCAGTACGCAACAGCACACCACCAAGCGGAATACCCGCAGCGCCGCCGGCAACGAAGGGGAGCAGGCGAGCGACCTGAAGCGCATGGCGCAACTTCCAGATGGCGAAGCCCTGAATGATGATGGCATATCCCGATATCAAGGCCGCACTCTCAGCGGGCGTGATGACGTGAAGCCAAATGGCCGAGGCAATCAGGCCGAAGGCAAAGCCGGCAACTCCGGCAATAAGCGCCCCGAGAAAGGTGGCCACGACGAAGACAACCAGGTGCAATGGAACTGTATCGAGCATGGCGAGAATTCCGGATCGAGAATGGAGGGGATGCGCAGCTCAACCGTGCCGCTCATCGGTCGCGTCGCGCGCCCAGCGGTACATGGCGTCAAAGTGCGCCATCGCGGCGTTGAGTTGCTCGACGTCGTCGCGGTACATGCGGGAGTAACCGAGACAGGCCGCCAGCAGTCCAGGCGATTGCGGCGTGAGATCAAGCCGGCCCGTATCGGCGCCGCGCACGATCAGCGCTAAATAGGCGAGCGGCTCAGTATCGAGCCCGAACTCTTCGAGCATGACGTCGAATGTGGTGCGCTCTCCGCGGTCGCTCCAAAACTCACCCTCAACATCGAACGCGGCGGCGCTGGCATGCCGTGCGACACCTGCAACTTCCACCGGCGGGACGAAAAGAAACACAGCGCTTGGGTCGATAAAGCGGCGAATGAGCCACGGACAGGCGACGCGAACGACCTTGGGCCGCGCTCGCGTTACCCAGACGCTCCGGCCCTCGCCGTCCCGCCGAGGAAGCCTATCGCCCCGAACCAAGGGTTGGCGCTCGGCCCGCCATGCCGCGTATCCACCAACCAGCGTCTGAGCATTGCTGCCTTCGTGCCGGAGAGCAGCGGCTGTGGCTTGGCTTTCGGTACCGCCGTCTTGGCAAACGACCACGCTCGATTGGCCCATGTATCGCTTCCACCAGGGCGACACATTCTGAGAGCAATGGCGCCGCGCGGTGGGAACCAGGCGGGGATCTGCTCGGTATTCGCTATCCGAGCGCACGTCGATGAGGACTGGTGAGCCGGGAACACCGATCAACCGCGAGAGCTGAGAGACTGTGATTTCCGTTGGAGCGGGCATGGCAGCGTCCACCTCAGGAGAGGACATGGACGCGATGTTTCGGCCGAGGCCTCACGGGGCAATCGCGGTCGACCCCCTAACACAAGTCCATACAACTTTTCCGAGGCTGTCAACTCCCTCCGGTAAAGGCTACCGCGGAAGGTTGTGCGCGGTTGAAAAACCAGCAGATCGGTTGGTGCCTGGGCCTGGAGAGCCAAGTTAGCGCCCCAAGGGTGGGTACCACGTGGATCAGTGAAAGCCCATTTGCAATGATGTCGAGCGCCCAATGCCAACCAATCAAAAGCGGCCTGGCGCGGACAACTTCTTCAACTGACGCAAATCGTTGCCTGCCTCAGCCAGCAACCAGTCGCGGAATGTAACTATCTTGGGTAGCGTCGTCGTCGCTTTTGGGCAAATGATCCAATAGGTTTTTGCTAGCCGCAGCTCCTCCGTAAATGGGCGCAGCAAGCGACCATTGATCAGGTCGGTGGCTGCCAGCGTCGTACGCGCTAGTGTGATCCCTTGGCCGTCGAGGGCTGCATCGATCGCCATGCTTACGCGATTGAGCACCGGGCCATGGGAAAGTTCGGCGCCATCAACGCCAGCCGCCTCCAGCCATCGCGTCCAATCTTTTCGGTCATCGACGTGGATGAGCGGAAACTTCAGGACGTCGGCCGGTTTCGCCAGACGGGTGCGGCCAACAAGCAGTTTTGGGCTGCAAACGGGGAACAGCTGCTCCGCGCTGAGACGAACCACGTCCAAGCCCGGCCAATTGCCGTCGCCGTGGCGCACGGCGAGGTCGACGTCCTCACGCGCGAAGTCGACGTGATGCAACGTCGCGGACACGCGAAGATCGATGTTCGGATGCTCTTCGGCAAAGCGCCCGAGGCGATTGACCAGCCATTTGGCGGCAAAGTCAGGCGAGGTGCTGACGGTGAGAGCACCGGAGCTCTGACGTTGAAGTAGGTTCTCGGTGCCGACGGCAATCCGGTCGAAGGCATCGCGTAGGATCGTGAGATATTCGCGTCCCGCCTGGGTAATGATCAGGCGTTGCCGCTCGCGGTTGAAGAGCTTGACACCAAGCTCCGCCTCCAAGGCCTTGACCTGGTGGCTCACCGCACCCTGCGTGACAAAGAGCTCCTCCGCGGCCCGCGTAAAGCTCTCGTGGCGGGCCGCGGCCTCGAAGGCCTTGAGGGCGTTCAATGGCGGAAGGCGGCGAAGCATTGGCCAAACTTCATGAGGAAAACTCAGGCAGGGTAGAGAAACGATGCTTTGCGGGCAACTGTTTCCTGGTTTTATTGGTGTGCTCCGTTGCAGACGCTCATCGCGGGCGATGCCTCAAAACCGGAGTACCTCCCGATGCCAACTGAAATGGCCGCGGTCCCAAGAATTGGCCCCTCAGTGATCGCCAAGATGCACTCGATTGTGAGGGGATCAGTGCGGACATTGGTGATGTGGCGCCTACTCAGTGCCGAGAGAAGGGCACTGCGTGAACTGGCCGAGGATCCGCATCGCCTAAACGACATTGGCCTTACCCGTGAACAGGCGTTGCATGAAGCGGAAAAGCTCTTTTGGCGCCCCTAGCGTAGCTGGTCCGGCCTTAGGAACTATCGAGGATGGAAGAACATGTCCGAACTTGTCGTCTACGGTTTTCCTCGCAGCACCTTTGTTAACATCGTGCGGCTGGTGCTCACCCACAAGGAAGTCCCTTACACGTTCCACGACCTGGAACCGGAAATGGGTAAACCTAGTCACCTGGCGTTGCATCCGTTCAATCGCGTGCCGATCCTGCGGCACGACGATTTCACGATTTACGAGACGAGCGCCATCGTCGGCTACCTCGAGGAAACCTTTCCCAAACCGGCGCTACAACCCAAGGACCTTCGCGACCGCGCTCGCATGAACCAGTGGATCAGCTCGATCAACTCTTACTACTATCCGTACATGATCTACCACGTCACACACGAGCGGCTGGTTTTCCCGGAACTTGGAATTGCCTCGGATGAGAAAGTGGTGGCGCATGCCCTCCCCAAGGTAGAACTCGGTTTACAGTTGGTTGAACGTCAGCTCGGGCATGGAAAGGATTACCTGCTGGGCTCTCAGCTGACGTTGGCAGACTTCTACCTGCTGCCCAGCACCTTCGCCTTCAGTCTTACCGAAGAGGGCAAGGCCATGTACCCAAAGTACCCTCGCTTCGGTCGCTGGCGCGAGATGATGGAGGCATTGCCGACCGTCCGGAAATTGCGCGCGGCTATGCCGCCGCGTACTCCGATCGAGCATGCCAGAGAATGGGCGATATCACATCGACCGAAGTATTGATTGCTATTGAGGGGGAATATAGGGGTTTGCCATGTCAACGCCTGCAGCGGTCGCGTCGGAGATCGTGTTGCTGTCCGGTCATGATCTTCGGAGGCTGTTAAGCCCTCGCGTGGTGATCGACGCGTTGCGGGAGACCTATACCGCGCTTGCCGACAACCGAGAGGATCAGGGGCGATCGATTGGCTTCATGATCGAAGGTGGATCCATTCACGTTAAATCCGGATTGTTGCCGGGCTCGCACCTCGCCTTTGCTTCGAAAGTGAACGCCAACCTGCCCGACAACTGGAATTCTCGAAAGCTGCCGACGATTCAGGGTGTTGTCGTCGTCTCGGACGCAAAGGATGGCCGACCCCTCGCGATGATGGACTCCATTACCCTCACCGGCATCAGAACCGCGGCCACAGCAGCGCTGGCAGCTCAATTTGGCGCGCGCAGGGATTCCAAGAGCGCAGCCATCATTGGCTGCGGAGCCCAGGCCAAGTATCAACTCGAAGCGCTTCGGGCAGTGTTCCCGTTTGAAATAGTGCGCATCTTCGACATTGACGCGGCTCGTGCGGAGGCTTTCGCATCCGCCTGTTCGACGCCGAGCAGTCCCATCAGGGCGGTACGCAGTGTTCGTGAGGCCGTGGCGCAGGCCGACGTCTGCATCACCTGCACAACATCGAAAGTGCCCGTGCTGACCGAAGACTTGGCTCTTGGCGGATGTTTCATTGCCGCCATCGGTGCGGACAATCCCGAAAAACATGAGATCGCGCCCGCGCTCATGGGTCGTGGGCGCATTCTGGTCGATGATATTGAAGCCTGCGCATTGGGCGGGGATCTCAATCATGCGCTGCGCGCGGGGGTGGTTACGAAAGACCAAGTCCACGCCGACTTAGCTGACCTCGCGGCAGGCCGAAAACGCGGCCGAATGGCGGACGAAGAGCTCGTGATCTTCGATTCCAGCGGCAGCGGCGTGCAAGACGTGGCGGCGGCCTGGGCTGCCTACCAGGAGGCCAGTCGAGCCGGCATCGGTGCACGGTTCAATTTGTCCGGCGCTCCGACGGAATAGGCTTCTGTTGCGGCCAACGGCGCCATGTCTTTGCGGGGTCAGGAAAAGAAAGGCCGGCTGCACTCTAGGACTTTCTTGATGCGACTAGGGAAAGAAATCGTCGCTCAGTACGTAAGCGACCAGGGCTAACACCTCTTCCGGCTTGTAAACGTCCTTCCAAGCGGGCATGGCGCGAAACCCGTTGTGGACCCGGTCCCAGACGAACTCGGGCTTGTAAGTGCGCGGTTGGAGTTTCGGCGCTTTGCCGGGGTAAGCCCTGGCGCCATGGCAATGCGTGCACTGGTCACGCCAAAGTTTTTCGCCCTGTGTGATCATCGCCGTGTCCTTGAGCAGCCCTGCCGGGATCACTGGCGGTGGGTCGCGTGGCGGCTCTGGCTGAGTGGCAGCCGGTGCGGGCGACTGGCCCATGACCGGCGCCGCCAACCCTGCGCCGAAGGTAGGTATTAATACGACGAGCAGGACGATCCAACGCAAGGATAACCCCGAACCTTGATTGTGGGTGCCTCGATAGATGCGTTCACGGCGCCCGCGGCACTGTCCTTTCCAAACCCATTGATTGTGTTCATTGCGGGCGCGGCCTGTGACCATCACCTGACGGCGCCGCTTGAGTGGCCAATACGACGTCCCCCGTGGATTGATTGAAGCAAAGTTTATCCATTCGCCAGTACCCGGCGGGACATTGCGATTCAGTGCTATTGGGGCTCTCCGCTGCTGCAACCGAAGAGCCAATGGCTACTCCGATCATGACAAATATGCTGCACAAGTTGGTCCGCATGCTTTTTGCTCCGCTCACGAGGTTTTGAAGGCGCGCATTAACACAGGTCCGGCTTTGCGCTATCATAGTGTCAATGGCGCGCCTATTAGGGATGAGGCGCGACAGGAAGCTAGGAACTCCCGTCACCAGGAATGCTAGAGGCGTTCCATTAAGGTAGTTTTCGGTGACGAGACGAGGAGTTCCGGATGCGGATACTTATTGTCGAGGACGAAGAGCGTCTGCGGAGCTACGTACGCGGTGCGCTCGAGGATAGCGGTTTCAGTATCGACGAAGCCGCTTGCCTTGATGACGCAACCGCGCATATCGAAAGCGTTCCCTATGATGCCGTTGTCCTCGATCTTGGGCTGCCCGACGGGGACGGTCTAACCCTCATCCAGGCCATTCGCCGCACGCGCGGTGGTCTGCCGGTTCTGGTCTTGACCGCGCGCGACAGCGTCAAAGATCGCGTCCGGGGGCTCGACACTGGCGCCGATGATTATTTGGTTAAACCTTTTGCGATGGAAGAACTGGTGGCTCGCATTCGCGCGCTGCTACGTCGGCCCGGACAGGTACTGGGGGCGGTTTTGACCGCCGGCAACGTCACGCTCGATACCGTGGCCCGCAACGCCGCCGTAGCTGCTGCTCCATTGAACCTCTCGCGTCACGAAATGGCGATCCTGGAACAACTCATGCGACGGCAAGGCCGGCTCGTACCCAAGGATGTGCTCTTTGACAATGTCTACGGTGCGGATGCATTACCCGAGACCAATACAATCCCGGTGCACGTGCACCACCTGAGAAAGCAGCTGACTGCCCTACAGGCAACCGTCGAGATCGAGACGCACCGCGGTTTGGGCTACCTCTTGCTTGTGTCGAAGGAGACGCGGTGATGTTCGACCGCAATTCGCTCGTGACCCAACTCGGCTGGCGATTGGCGATTGTTCTTTCGATAGGCACCGTGCTGCAGGTGGCGTGGCTGTTCATTCATTTCCGCGGCATCGAGGCGGGCTATGCTGATGCCGGGCTGATCGATGAGCTGCTCGATTTTTTCAAAGACGTCGCCTGGACCACTCCTATTATCGGCCTCGCGACGTTCATAGTTTGCACGGCCGGAATGAAGCGCCATTTGCAGCCATTACGGCAACTCTCGGAGCAAGCCGCGCGGATCGCACCCGGAGACAAACACACCGCCCTTCACGTCGAGCAAGCTCCCAGCGAGGTGCAGCCGCTCGTAGTGTCGGTGAATACGGCCTTTCGACGACTGGTGGAAGCCGTCGAGGTCCAGCGCCGCTTCACGGCCAATGCTGCCCACGAACTCAGGACGCCTGCTGCCGTGGTCCAGGCAGGTCTCGAGAGATTGCCGACAACCGATGACGTGACTGTTCTGCGAACGGAAACCGAGCGCATGGGCCGCATCGTGGGCCAACTCTTGAGCCTCGCACGGCTCGAGGGCTCCAATGGAAGCAGCCTAGAACACCTGGACGCAGCCGGCGTCGTGCGCAGGGCGGCCGAGCCGCTGACTCACCTTGCTTCCGCGCAGCGTATTAGCTTGGCATTGGACGTCGAGTGTGATCCGCTCATGGTGTTGGGAACGGAGGAAGCGCTCACCGAAATCACGCGCAACCTAGTCGAAAACGCTGTCGGGCATGCACCAGCCGGTTCAGAGGTCGCCATTACGCTGGCTCGCAACGGAACCCTGAGCATCGTCGATCATGGTCCCGGGATCCCGGAAAGAGACCGCGGGCATTTATTCGAACGATTCTGGCGAGGTTCATGGACCTCGCGTCCCGGCAGCGGGCTTGGCCTCGCCATTGTCGCCGAGGCCTGTCAGCGCATTGGTGCAAGCGTCCGATGCCTGAGCACCCCTGGCGGTGGCGCGACGTTCGAGGTTCGGTTGCCGACTGCGGGTTGAAAGTCCCGGCAGCTTCATGTCAAGGACAAAGCGAGGCCGAATTGGCCTGGGAGGACCGGACGTCATGAGTGGATCCAGCGATATGTTGCGAGCAATAGGCGCAATTCGCACGAAGGACCCTACTCGGCGCCAGCTTCTGTGGGGTACGGCAGCGACTCTCGCTGCGACGGCGCTTGGAGTCACCGAGGCTGTTCCGGCGACCTCCCCAATCAAAACCATCAGCCATGGGGAATTCTCGATAACGGTGCTGAGCGATGGTCATCTGACAATTCCCACCCGCTTTCTCGCCCGCAATGCGAGCGAGCGCGACATCAAGACTGCCATCGATCTTACTGGAGATCTTGTTACGCCCCCATGCAACGTCACGCTGGTGCGAACTCCCGGTGAGACGATCTTGATCGATGTCGGCGCGGGGCCGCATTACATGCCAGGTGCCGGCAAACTAGCCGACAATATGGAGGCTGCCGGCATCGAGCGGAAATCGATCACCAAGGTTGTTCTGACACATGCTCACCCTGATCACCTCTGGGGCTTGCTCGATGATTTCGACGGCACACCCCTGTTTCCCAATGCTTCCTACGTTATGTCCACTGCCGAGTTTGCGTTTTGGACGGCCGAAGACGTCGCAGTGCGCTTGCCGGAAGATCGCCGCAACTTTGTAGCGGGCGCGCAACGCAACCTCACCAGCGTTAGGGACAGGCTTCACCTGATCGCACCAGGCGCGGACATCGCCAGCGGTATCCGCGCGATCGATGCCGCCGGGCACACTGCCGGACATATCGCCGTCGAGATCGCCTCTGGCAAAGACATCGCGCTGGTGCTGGCGGACGCGCTCATGCATCCCATTATTTCATTTGCCCATCCGGACTGGAGCCCGGCCGCGGACCACCACGATCCCGACCGCGCGATCGCAACGCGCAAGCGCCTGCTAGGCAGACTAGCGTCGGATAAGAGCCTTGCGATTGGTTATCACTTGCCATTTCCAGGTTTAGGGCGCGTGGAAGTCGACGGGTCCGCCTATAGGTTCGTACCCGCTAGCTGACGCGCCCGTCACCCCAGCACATGCCACGGCCTCATGGCTCCGCTCCAAGTCTTTGCAAATTAGGCCCGATCACTGGGGCAAGCGAGGGTGCCAGGCGAAGTGCCTGCCGGTAGTCTGCTGCGATCGCTCGCTCGACATCACCCATGATTTCGAGTTCGCCGCCCCTGTTGTTGTAGGCGATGGCAAGGCTCGGCATGATCCTGATCGCCTCGGTGTAGTCCGCGATCGCACGACGGTGGTCCTTTTTGGCACCATGCACCAGGGCCCGGTTGAAGTAGTTGCGAGCGTCTTCTGGTTTAATCTTTATGGCTTTGTCGAAATCGCTGAGAGCTTCCTCCAGATTGCCAAGGGCGAGGTGAGCGCTGCCGCGGTTGAGGAGAGTGCTATGATCCCCAGGATTGTCTTCAAGCGCTCGATCGCAATGCTTTAACACCCGTTGAAATTTCCTTACCGAGCTGGGAAGAGACCGCACGCGGCCGTATGGTCGACGGATTGATCCGCCGAGGAACCTGAGGGCTTGGGCGGCGACGGCGCTCGACGACAAGACCCACAATAATGGGACAATAGCGAATGTCCTCGAGCGCCGTGTCTCCATAGCACCACCGCTTTACGAACAGTCGTCAACCCGCGCAGCACGCGGGTTGGTCTCGCTGTTCAATCAACGACCAATGCCAGGTTCAATTGAGAGGCGCCAATCGAGCCTGGAAGCTCTCCCCGCCGACCTTGTCGGTCTTGACAATCACGCGCATGCCCTTCGCTGCCGTGAAATCTCCGGAAGCTTTGAGCGCGTTGCCGCCCGCCGGTTTGAAGTCGACGTTGTAGGTCTTGCCAGCGAGCAAGACCTGTCCCTTGGCGCTGCTGCCGTCGACATTGACGGGCTTTTCACTGGCATCGAGTACATACAACACAAGCTCATTGCCCTTAGCGACGAGTTCCCAATGCTGCTTGCCACCGCCGGCATCGACGAGGTGTCCGCCCTGGGGACCTTTGGTCCACTTGCTGTCGCTGTGGGCGAACGCGGTACCCGCGAGAGCTAAGCTCAAGATCAACGTAACTGCACGCAACATGCCTGGTCTCCTTCATTGTGGTTCAGGTTGGCATCAGTAGGCTTCGCTCACGTTGAACTCAGCCTGAACGGCCCCGAGCCGCTCCAGCGGCTTTGCGCCGTATCTCAGAAACAGGATGGGGGTCAGCACCGTGTCGAGCAGGGTCGAGGTGATGAGACCGCCGAAGATGACGATGGCGACGGGGTGGAGAATTTCCTTGCCCGGCGCGTCCACGCCTATCATCAGTGGCAGCAAGGCAAAGCCCGCGGACAGCGCCGTCATCAGCACCGGCGTCAGGCGCTCCAAGCTGCCGCGGACGATCATACTAGCACCGAACGTCTCTCCCTCGCGCAGAACGAGATTGATGTAGTGGCTGATCTTGAGGATCCCGTTGCGCGCGCTGATGCCGGCCAAGGTGATAAAGCCAATCATGGTGGCCACCGACAAGGGTTGGCTCGCCAGCCAGAGCGCCGCAACGCTGCCGATCAGGGCCAGGGGGATATTGACCATGATGATCAGGGAGAGGACCGCCGATCTGTAACGGCTGTAGAGGACGATGAAGATGGCGCCTAGCGATACCAGCGAAAGGAGGCCTATCAATCGGGAGGCCTCTTCCTGCGCCTGAAACGTTCCCTCAAGAGCGGTCGAGTATCCGGCCGGCATTTGTAAGTCGCCCAGCACGCTCCGAATCTCACCGACGATCCTATTCATGTCTGATCCGTCGGTGTTGGCGAGGACGACGATCCGACGTCGCGTATTGTCGCGCTGGATCTGATTCGGCCCATCGGTGTCGATGACCTGAGCGAAGGATGACAACGGCACGCGCCCGGCCGGAGTTTCAACGATCAGCTTCGACAATCCCTCCGTGGTCCGGTCGGCCTCGGCAACGCGCAATACCACGTCGTGCCGCCGATTGCCGTCGATGATCTGCGAAACAACCCGGCCGTTCAGCAGGGTCTCGAGCGTCTCCGTCACGTGTGCCGGCGTCACGCCGAACATACCGGCTTTCTGGTAGTCGATCGCGACCTGAACCTGAGGAATCCGCACCTGGCGTTCCACCTGCAGATCCACCAGGCCTTTGATGGCAGCCATACTGTTCTGGAGCCGCTCTGCCAGGCCCCGCAAAGTGTCAAGATCCTCGCCGAAGATCTTGACGGCCAGCTGCGCCCGCACGCCGGAAAGCATATGATCGAGCCGGTGCGAAATCGGTTGGCCGACGTTGACTGCAGCCGGCAGCATGGCAAGTCGCGAGCGAATATCCGTCACGATCTCTTCACGGGTGCGATGCGAACGCTTCAAATCAACGTCGATCTCTGCGGAGTGCACGCCCTCGGCATGCTCGTCGAGTTCGGCCCGGCCCGTGCGCCGGCCGACAGTTTTCACTTCCGGCACCTGTAACAGAAGGCGTTCGGCAAGCAGCCCGACCTTGCTGGATTCCGCCAATGAAATCCCCGGACGCAGCAGCATCGAAATCGTGAGCGTCCCTTCATTGAACGGCGGCAGGAATGATCTCGGTAGTAGCGCTGCAGAGACAACGGCGACCGCGACCGCGCAAGTGGCAGCGGCGATCAGGAATGCTTGTTGGCTGAACGCCCAATTCAGCAATCGTCGATTGCCGGACTTAAGCCTTGTTACCAGCCAGGAATCGCCATGGCTCAAACGTCGCATCTGCGGCAGCAGGTAATAGCAGAGCACCGGCGTCAGAGTGATCGACGTGATGAGGCTCGCAAGGATGGAAACGATGTAGGCGATACCCAAGGGCGCAAACAGTCGTCCCTCGATACCCGACAGAGCAAACAGCGGCACGAACACAAGGATTATGATTGCCGTGGCGTAGATGATGCCCGAGCGCACTTCCTGAGAGGCATTGGCAATGACCGCCAGTACCGGCGCGGGTTGCGGCCTGGCTTTGTTCTCACGCAGGCGCCGGAACACGTTCTCGACGCCCACCACAGCATCATCAACGAGTTCGCCAATCGCAATGGCGAGACCGCCGAGGGTCATGGTGTTGATGCTGAGACCAAACACATGAAACGCGATGACAGTGATCAGGATCGAGATCGGGATTGCGGTCAGCGAAATCGCGGTCGTGCGCCAGTTGAGCAGAAACAGGAACAGGACGGCCGCAACGACAATGAGTGCTTCGACCAAGACCCGGAGTACATTGTCGATCGACACTTTGATGAAGGACGCTTGACGAAACAAAACATCGAGGGTCGTGACGTTTTTTGGCAAAACACGTTTTAGATCGGCAAGCGCGGTCTCGATTTCGTTGGTCAGCATCAGCGTGTCGGCGTTTGGTTGCTTCTGTATGGTCATCACTACAGCCGGGTTGCCCATATACCCGGCGTCGCCGCGCTTCACGCGCGCGGCGTAGTCGACCGAAGCGACCTGGCCAAGGCGCACAGCCACCCCTTTGCGATAGGCGATTGGCAAGCTCTCCAAGTCCTGCAGTCGCGTAGTGCGGCCGAGATTGCGGATCAAATATTCGCGCGCGTGCTGATCAACGAAACCACCGGCGGTATTGGCACCGAATTGCTTGAGCGCCGTCTCGATCTCGGCGCGGCTCACATCGAGATTGGTCATCTGCGCGAGATTGAGCGTGACACGGTATTGACGCACCTCCCCGCCTATGGGGATCACTTGCGCAACACCGGGAATGGTCAGCAGCCTGGGGCGGATGACCCAATCGACTACCTCGCGGACCTCCATGGGACTGGCGGTATCGCTGGCAACTGCGATCAGCATGATCTCACCCATGATGGAGGTGATCGGCGCCATCTGCGGGTTCACGTTGCGAGGCAGCTGCTCGCGCACGACGTTCAACCGTTCCGTCACTTGTTGCCGGTTGAGGAAGATGTTGGTGCCCCAGTCGAACTCTGTGTAAATGATGGAGAGCCCCACCCCCGATACCGATCTGACGCGCACGACCCCCGGCATGCCATTCATGGCAGTCTCGAGCGGAAAGGTAACGAGCTGCTCGACCTCCTCAGGCGCAAGGCCCTCCGCCTCCGTGACGAGGGTGACAATAGGGCGATTGAGGTCGGGGAACACATCAACGGGCAGATTGCGCAACGTTACTGCCCCGTAAACCACAAGAAGCAAGGCTGCGCCCAGTACGAACAGTCGGTTGCGTAGGCTCGCCGAGACCAGGAAGTTGAACATGTGGGTCGCCCCGACGATTAGCGGATTTGATTGAGGAGCGTGGCGCCTTCGGTGACCACGCGGACCTCTGGCTTTAGCCCGCTGACGATCACCACACGTTGCCCATCGAGCGCCTCGTAGCGCACAGTGTGCGGCTCAAACCGCTCCGCTTCCGTTTTTACCCACACAATGGGGAGACCGGTCTGCGCGCGCACCACGCTCGCCGCAGGCAGCACAACTCCGCTCAGTTCGACGCTTGATTGGAGTATGACGGTGACAGGCTTGCCGATGCTCAGGTTAGCCGACGATTGGCCAACTCTGAAGCTCAAGGGAGCGGCTTGCTGCTTGAGCGAAAGGCCCAACCCTGCGAACTGCAAAGGCAATTTTTCGCCCGTATTGGTCACCGCAAAGGCTGCACTCAAATCCGAAACCACGCTGGCATCGTGTGCGATGGCCTCGACCCAGAAGCGCGCCGGATCGACGATCTCGAACAGGACCTCGCGCGCATCGACTACTTGTCCGGGCACGACATTGGCCACCGAAACCACCCCGCTGATGGGCGCCCGGATTTCTTCGCGTTCAGCCAACGTCGGCAAGAGTTCTTTGCGCTTCTGCCGCAAAGCCTCGATCTCGCCCTTGGCTTCGTCGATTTTTATGGGCGGTACCGCCAGGGGTGCTTTCAGGAATCGTGACAGCTTGGCTTCCTGCAGCGCAATGCGCGCTTCGAGCTCGGCAATCTCTCCTTGCAGATTGCCCCTGTTGTAGGCCTCGATGTGGTGTTGCAGGTATCCCAGCAGATCATTCTTTTCAACACGCTTGCCGACGTAGGCCAAGCCTCCATTGGCGGGCTCGATACGGCCGGCATGACCAGTCTGGACACGCCCGAAACTGTTGGGGTCGGCGATCACCGTCCCCACCAACTGCACGGTGCGCGGTGCACGGGATTCCTCAGCCAACAGCGTGCGGACGGAGAGCAGATGCTGCGTCGCCTTGGGCACGAACAGGCTGCCGTCGGCCATGCGCTGCGGGACATCCGTCGCCATCGTTGGCGGGACCGAAGGCAGGCCGACCGTTGCTTGTGCGTGTGCCGCATCGTGCAAAAGCAGCGAGGCCCCCGAGAAAATTGCTAGTACTGCCACCGGAGCGCGCCGAAGGTGCTTTACCTTTGCTTCTTCAGCTTGCGGAAAAGGTTCACCCGGATCTCCTGACCGGTCTTTTTCCGCGATGCCTCGGCGCCCGCGCACGCTGGCGCCGACAAGCAGCGTCAGCAAGATGCCCGCGGTCAGGGCGCCAAGGCCGATCAGAAGCAAGTCAGTCCGAGTTTGCGGAGCCGAGGCGGTTTGGGCCGAGTTCGCAACTGCACTATTGGCGGTTTCGAGCCTGCCCGTGAGGATATCCTCATCATTTGGCAGCGTGAGCCGGAAGACGAGATCAATGCCATCGGCGGACCGGAGCCAGGGCGCGGTGAGATCGAAGACCCCAGGCTCCTTGGCTATGGCTTCGACCTGCTGATCACCGCCGGAGACCGTAATCTTGGCATCCTTGACGGGCTCACCGGTGGCAAAGTGATGCAGGAATATCGTTAGGCGCTGCGCGCCCGAGAGCACGCCAACCAGTTCATAGTCGGGGGTCACTGCCACCACGCGGGGCGCGATCGGTAGATTTAATGGTGCGGGTTTGTCGTGGTCATGCCCCTCGTGCGCCGGCGCTGTGGCCACGGCGATGACTTGGGTCACCGCCAAAAGCGCCGCCAGCGCTATTTTGCGTAATAAGCTAGCCCACGCGCCATACAGGCGTCCAAGCCGCTTCGTCCGATCCTTGTTCGGCATAGATGTCCCGGGGTCTGTTCGGCCAACGGCAAACGTCCGGCTGCGGTCACAGCCGGTCAAGCGAGTGGTCAGAACGACAGTGGGATTGGTGGGCGCAGCAAAGCGTCTGGCGGAGCCCCTTGCATCGGCTCCACCGGTAGGATCGCCAGCCGGTCCGATGGACGATGCTGCAACGGAGCCACATCCTGCGCCGGCAGTATGAGGCTCGGGCAGCAAGCGTCGAAATGGACGTGCATGCGGTCTTGACCGGGATCGGCTAAGCCACCGCTGTTGCCATCGTCGTCGTGATGGTGGCCGCCATCACCGTGGTGGTGATCGCCGTCGTCGTGGTGGTGCGAGTGGTGATGGTGGTGACCACGATGGTGCCCGAGCTCATCATCGGCATGGATATGCACCAGGGATCGCGAGAAGGCACCCACTGGTGCCGCAAAAGCCAGGCTCAGGGCGGGCGCGAGCGCAAACAGCCCTGCCATTACCCAGATCAGGGCAATGCTCTGTCGGCTAGCTCGCTTCACACGCGTCAGCATGTAGCTCACTTCACCAGGGTCAGCGTGATGTCACGTCGTTTTGCTTCCCCATTGACTTTCCGGGCTGCGGCCCTTGTAAGGCGCTGTCCTTTATATCCGTTCAGAATATTTTACCATAGCTTAACATGAACGTCGTTTCCGATCAGTTTTCGCCGCGACCTTCTCCGGGACAAAGCGCCCCACAGCGTTGGAAATCCTACATAGATCGGACATGTACCCCTTCGGGATAGTGCAACACCGGCCGAAACAATCCCATCTACAATCAAAGCTCAAGGTTCCCTGACGTGGATTGGCTAATTGTCGCGCAACGCTGGCTCTACGGCGGGATGGCCGAAACGATGCGGTCGGCCTCTGACGTGAATGGCGTCCCCTACCTGATGATAATGGCCTTTGTGTTCGGCATCATCCACGCCTTCATGCCGGGCCACGGCAAGAGCGTCCTCGTCTCGTATCATCTCGGACGCCGCAGCCGGTTGGTCGAAGGTATCGCCACGGGCATCCTTCTCGCTTCGACACATGTCGGCATAGCCATAGTTTTTGTATTTGCGGGGGTTGCGGTGATTAGCCGATCCCTCGCGGTAGCTGGTCGCGCCCCCGCTTTCCAGCTTTTCAGTGCCGCCTTAATCGCCCTGCTCGGAGCCTTTCTGCTCCTGCGCGCGCTCTGGCCGGCGCCGCATCGGCACGCTGGCGATGGCAGAATTCTTGCGATCGCGACGGGGTTGGTGCCATGTCCCCTTACCACTTTCATTCTCACCTACGCCCTCGCCAGAGGTAAGCTGGCCCTGGGCCTTGCGGCCGTCGGAGGAATGCTCGCAGGTGTGATCGTTACCATATGCAGCTTCGCGGTCGGTGCCATTGTCATGCGCCAGAGAGTTCTAGCACTGTTGGCGCGCACCGAAGGGCTGCGGTCTACACTTGGGTGGTGGATGGAGCTGTTCGGTGCCCTCGGCGTCCTGGTACTCGGTCTCGCCATGTTCACGAAAGCCTAGTCGACACGCCATTCTCTTGGCACGCCGTGTGGCGGCCAAACGAGAGCTCCGTTGGCCATGAAAATTTCTCTGGCTGGCCCCAGAAATGGTGCGTTGCAGACGAGCCCGGCAAGGAAATAATGCTGCAGAGTTCGGTAATAGGCGCACCTCCCCGGCATAGACGAGACAGGTCGCGGCCTCCAGGCTGAGAGGAGTTTGCAACAATGGCACTTCGGTCGCTCGGTCATATCGAACTCCCGCCTAACCGAGCAAAGGGAGGCTTCGATCACGCAGACGTCCATCTCCCCAGTGACCGTCTGTACGTTGCCCACACCAGTAACGATGCAGTGGATGTCATCGACATCGCGCGTGATCGCTATATCGAATCAATCCGCGGCCTGACAGGGGTAGCTGGAGCGCTTGTGTCAGAATCGCGGGATCTCGTATTTACCTCCAATCGAGCCGAAAACACGGTCTCGATGTTTGCGCCAGGCGCGGAGCGCGACGCGTTCAAGATCCCCGTCGGCGTCAAACCGAACGGCCTCGCATTCGACGCTGGCCGCGGCATTCTGATCGCCGCCAACGTTGGTGACGCCTCAATCCCAAACTCCTATTCAGTAACGGTCGTCGATATCGCACGCCGGGAGCGCATCGCCGAAATAGCTGTTCCTGGTCGCACGCGTTGGGCCATATACGATGCGGACCACGACGCGTTCTTCGTTAACATCGCGGCCCCGGCGCTGATTATTGCCATCGACGCTCGCGACCCCGCTAAGATCTCGAAACAGTACGAGGTGCCGGCCGAAGGCCCGCACGGGCTGGAACTCGATGCAACCACCGGCCGCCTACTCTGCGCCTGCGATGCGGGCGTCCTGCTGGCGGTCGATGCTGCATCGGGGCGTGTGCGGGGTACTGTCCCTCTTAGCGGCAGCCCTGACGTGGTCTTCCTGAATTCCCAGTTCGGTCGACTTTATGTGGCAATCGGCGATCCTGGCGTCGTTGATGTCATCGACATTCATGCAATGCGCACCCTCGAGGTGGTGCCAACCGAAGTCGGTGCACATACACTGGCAATCGACCGCAAGCGAAACAAGCTTTATGCGTTTCTGCCGCAGACGCATCGCGCCGCGGTATTCGTCGATTCAACATGATTACGAAGCGAGCAGCGCGACTGGACGCAACGCCCTATGACGTGAAGGATGTCGAATTTGGCCACCACCGTAAGGAATGTTCCTTCGACGCCTTTATAAAAAGCACCACCTCTACCGGGACCCGGCTATCGTGCTGATGGCTAAGATCGTCAATGGCGCTGATACAGACAACAATCAGCCGGAAGCAGCTGGGCTCAATGCCATAGCGGAGGGATTTCGGCACATCGGACTCAAAAACGATCACGAGATGCTGGCCGCAGAGTCAGTTATGTACGACGCCCTTTATGCCTACTGTCAGGAGATGGTCCGTCGGGGCAAACCGGACGGTCAATTCCGGTGATACGTTGCAGGGAGGCGTTGACATACTGATCCCTACGATATGCTCTTTGACACGAATCGAAACGGGTCTACCGGCCAGGGCGGGGCTCTATGCTCGTGTTTGACACCAGCGCTTTACGTTGCAGAATAGCGCGCTTAAAGACACGTCGCCTTTCCGCGAACGGCCATTTAGAAGCCTCCACCCGATCCTTTGGTGAAAGCACGGCCGCCGTTTGGCTCTATAAGCATCGGCGTGTAGGCATGCGATGGATAGGCCGCAGGCAAATCATGCAATACCGCATCCAGGCGGGATTGTAAGTGTCGCGCTTATTTTTATGTTGACGTTTGCAGTAACCGGCCCGGCGCTTGCGTTTCGTCCTTTTGATGGCACGGATGCTGCAGTCGCCGATGTCGGGGAATTGGAGATTGAATTTCAGCCCGCCGGCCGACTCCAGCAGGGCTCAAGCGTTTCGGTCCTTGGTCCCGTAACGACGCTGAACTACGGTTTTGCTAAAGACTGGGAGACCGTTGTTCAGGGACAGCTGACAACACCACTGTCGTCCTCGGAATCTCCCATTTTCAACAATGCGGCGGTTCTACTAAAAAACGTCGTGAGGCCCGGAAGCTTGCAGGACAAATCCGGGCCCAGTATCGCCACTGAGTTTGGCGTGCTCCTTCCAGACAGTGGGGGAGATTCTAGCTTCGGCGCGAGCTGGGCGGGAATCGTATCTCAGCGCTTCGATTGGGGCACCGTGCACTTCAACCTGCAGACACAACTCACGCGCGAACAACACGCCGATCTGTTTATCAGCGGTATTATCGAAGGTTCTCACACTTGGAAGGTTCGACCGGTCGCGGAGTTTTTCTACGAATGTGAGTTCGGCCATGCCCAAACGGCACCTGCGCTCGTCGGGCTGATCTGGCAGGTGCAAGAGAAACTCGCCTTGGACCTTGCCGTTCGGGAGGCCGTGATGAGCGGCCAGTCCGTCAATGAGATACGCGCGGGTTTGACCTACAGTTTCGACCTCGGGCGCCGGAAGCCACTTCCCTGATCTGGTCCGCGGCCGATGAATGAACCCGCCCTGGGGATGGATGAACTTACGAATGGGCCGGGCAGGTCACTCGATTTTTCACGTATTACCATTTCATGCTCAGCCTCCTTCATTCAGGAGCCGGCCGAGCGCCTCTTCTACCTGCTGTAGATGCGCATGTTCGCCCCCGCCCATCCCTTCGTCTTCGGCGCGCTGTAGAGCCCTTTCATCGGCCTCCCACGCTTTGAGAATGACCAATTTGTCACCGATCGGGATGCCCGTTGCTTCGACCACCTCCATGGGCCGTCTAAACCAACCTGCAGGGTTCAATATTGCTTCGCCCAGATGCACCGGATCATACATGGAAATTCTCCTATCCATTCTTTCCGATGCGGATCTGTATCTCCCTTTTTTCATCGGTCGCAAAAGCATTGTTTCTCTGCCCTGGCCCAGTTTTTTTCATGACATAGTTCGCCGGCCACGGCTCGGCTGAAGCTTAAGCGGCGGCCGCTCCAACGAAGATTGGGCTCCGATGCCAAAAGCCTCTCAAGACCTGAACCTGAGGCTCACTTGAGCCTCGGAGCTTGTGCTGCGCTTAGAAGCGCATCGACAATCCAACGAATGGGTTGATCCGATCTGCCGATGGGGTAACACCAACGTTCACACCCGCATCCAGCTGCACGTTTTTGGTTAGCTTATACGTGAAACCGGTCCCGAGGACGACAGGGTCGCCACCTGAGTTCTCGGTATTAAAGCGACCCGCAATCTCGTAATAGGTGCCGAACTTTTCGCTCCAGTCGTAGGAAAATGAAGCCGATGCTAGGTACTCAGTATGGTAACGGCTCTCGGCATCCTCCCTTAGGTGAACGAGGCCGCCGTTCAACGTGACCTCCCACTTGTCCGAAAGCTTTATTGCGAGCGGCACCACGATGCCGCCCGCGACGAACTCGGGACTGATCCCATTGCGGCGATCGGTGGGCAGCATCACAAACGGCAGAAGCGCCAATGCCGTTGCGCCAGGTTTCTCGAAGGAATCATTACCCCAGAGATTGACCTTCGCGCGAACGTTGACGCCTCCGATACCGGACAAATGAAAAATCTCGAGAGGGTCTGCCTGTCGAATGCGTGCCGTACCATAGGGCTGCCATACAAAGTCAACTTCAGTGGAGTTCGTAATTCCGATTCTCATGTTCGTTGTAAAAAATTCAAACTCATCGGTAATCCTACGTTCTTGATCTGGCGCAGACCGAGTGTAGCCGACAAGCGTCGTTTCAAACTGGATGTGTCCAGCGTCAACCGTGAATGGACTTTCCGTTATGTCCGGGCGATCGGTTGTCATCTCGCGCAACAGCCGATCTGGCGTCGGGTTGAACAGCCAATACTGGCTCTTATCGGCACCCGCCGCTTTGGCGTTGGATAGCAGCAAGAGGGCCGCCGCATAGCTAATTGCAGCCAGCCTGTTCAAATCGACCCCTCCCAAATCACATCGAGACGTTTGCTTGGGGCTAAATCAGTTGTCAACACCCATCGAGGTGGGCGAGCACCAACGCGTTTTGGGGTGTGGTCAAAAAAGTAGTCCACGAATATGCAGGTTTAGCGCCCTGGCGGCTCCCCAGCTTGGCTTTGCAGGTGACAGCGCCATCCATCATTTCCGGCACGGACATGGATGGACCTCGCTAATTCGGTAAGCTCCCACCGCCTCGTCGACCCAGAACTCCTTTGAAATCACGTTTAGGTCTGGTTTCCATGTAAATGTCTCAAGAAACTCGATGTCGGGCGCGTTCTCCTTCCACACCGTGAATAGGATTGAGAAGGTGCCCGTGTCCGTCGCGCAGCGCGAGGTATCAACGGTAAAGGCCACTGTCCACGTCCGCTCGAGCTTCGGCAGCTTCATGGGCGAATAGTGGGCCTCTGTGAACGCCATCGTCGGTTTGCAGGTCTGCTGGGATAGTGCCTCGCTGACGTAGGCGAGAGTGAGCACAGTCGCGGCCATTCCCGCGGCCATGGAGCGACACATAGGGTTGATCTCCATTGGTGAGAAGCTCTACGCGCCGCGACCAGCAGACGACGACTTAACGCGCCAAACGGCGATGAGCGTCAGGGTGGCGTAAGCGCAAAAGCCAGCGGCGATGGAAATGAAGAACCCGTGCGCGCCGAGGTGCAGCCAAAAGATCGTAATCAGAGCGCAACCGCCGCTGAGGACGAGGCGGGTCGCGTTAGCAATGACCGTCCATAGGGCATTGCCAAGGCCCTGCGACGCGAAGTACAGGCCCATGCCGAGGCCATAGAGGCTGTAGATCGGGCCGACTATTCGAAGGTAGGAAGTGCCGAGGCGGATGGTGGCTTCGTCGGTGCTGAAGAGGTGCAACCAGAGCGTCGGGAAGAGTGCGAAGAAGGTGCCGATGCCGGCGCACGTAACCGCGACCGTCATAGCCCCGGTCCATGCCGCCCTGTGGGCGCGCCGGTATTGTTTCGCGCCCCAGTTGGTGCCAACCATGGCGACGATGGCGGTGCCGAAGCCGAACGCAAGGGGAATGAGGATGTATTCGAGGCGGGCTCCGAGTGCGTAGCCGAGGGCCGTTTCCTTGCCCAGCTGCCCTGCGATGCCGGTGAGCAGGACGACCGATAGGTTCGTGATCACCACATTGATTAGGCCCGGCACGCCCACCTTCAGAATCTCGGCGAAAAGTGGCCATTGCAGGCCAACACCTCGAAGCCGGAGACGGACCAGCGACCGCGGCGACCGGAGGTAGGCGAAGAGGACCAGGCTTCCGACCGCGAAGGACGTCATGAGCCCCCACCCTGCACCTGCGGGGCCGAGGCCCGGTATTGGGCCCCATCCGAAGATCAGCACGGGTGAGATGACGATGTGCCCAACAACGCTCGCTACGATGACCCCAGCAGGCAGAGCCATATTGCCCGTTCCGCGAACGGCGCTTCCGAGCAGGTTCAGCATGCAAATCGAGATTGCGGCACAAAAAGCCACGCTCGCGTAGTCCATCGCAGTGGACAGCACTGCACCTTGAGCTCCCATCGCACGAAACACAATGGGTGCGGCGAGCAGCAGCACCGCCGTGAACGCGACCGCGAGACCGAGTGCCAAAACGAAGGTGTGGAATACCAGAGCATCGGCCATATCGCGCTTGGCGGCTCCGAGTGCCCGCGCAATGGCGGACGATACACCTCCACCCATGCCGCTAGCTGCAGTGTGCTGCATGAGCATGACGAACGGGAAGGCAAGCGACACCCCGGCAAGTGCGTCTGAGCCAAGGCGGCCGAGGAAGAGTCCGTCGAACGTTATCATCCCGGCGATGGCGAGCAGATTGAGCACGTTCGGGGCGGAAAGCCGCAGCAAAGTCGGAAGGATGGGACCTTCCAGCAAAAGCTTTGTCCGCGCGGCGACAGCCGGCTTAGGTGGACTCTGCGCAATTGATCCAGGCGCAAGCGTGATGGTTCCGGCACGCACGGGCGCTTCTTCCACAAAAGGTACAGCAGCGCTTGGGATGAGCGTCATGCCGAAATCGGTGGCTGCGTCGGAGACCCGATCTCGCTTCAAGCCGAGACGCGGGTTACGGCATAGTCCTTCCCTGCATATCGGCGCAAAGCATCGTTTCTTGGGGTGATCCTAGATTTTCTAATGCGCGACCAAACGAGGACATGTTGTTTGCCAACAGCAGTGCGCAGTATCATTTCCACGAAACACGCAAGGTCGTGCCGATGACGCGCCGTCTTCCTCCGTTGAATGCGTTGAGAGCCTTCGAAGCGGCGGCCCGAAGCGAGAATTTTTCGCACGCGGCCGTTGAGCTCGGCGTCAGTCAGGCAGCTATTAGCCAGCATGTGAAATCTCTGGAAGTTGCGCTCGGTCTCAAGTTGTTCGCGCGAGACGGCAAGCGGCTCCTCATCACCAGCGCCGGCCGGGAATATCTGACCGTGATCCGTGACGCGCTGGATCGAATTGCCCTCGGGACAGACCGTCTGCTTCGCAACCGGCCGTCCAGCGTTTTGGCTATCAGCACCTCGCCGGACTTTGGCGCGAAATGGCTGGTACACAGGCTTGGACGATTCATCGCGACCTATCCGGAAATCGACCTTCGCGTTTCGTCAACAATCAAGCAAGTCGACCTCATCGCCGAGCGGGTGGACCTAGCCATTCGGCACGGCAACGGACGTTGGGCGGGGCTTGATGCCGTCGCGCTTTGTCCGGAACGCCTCGTGCCGGTATGCAGCCCCAAGCTCCTGTCGGGTCGCGGTCGCATCGGCAAGGCATCAGACCTGCTGGCATATCCGCTGCTGCGGCTTGAGGGCTGGACTACCTGGTCGAAATGGTTCGAAACCGCCGGAGTTTCGGCCTCTGCTCGAGCCGGGCCGGTTCTGAACCAGGCAAGCATGCTCATCGACGCGGCCATCGATGGGCAGGGTATTGCGCTTGCGCGCACCGCCCTTGCAGCCTGGGACCTGCTGCATGGCCGCCTGGTGATCCCAATCGATATCTCGCTTCCCCTCGAAAATACCTATTGGATCGTCTACCCCAAATTGGCGTCTCGTGAGCCGAGGGTCCTTGTGCTTCGCGATTGGTTACTCGCGGAGGCTGCCGAGGAAGGGCGGCGCTTGGACGATCTGGCAACGCGAGGCTTTCGTGGCAAGCGGAGTCCTCTAACGCGCGGTTGAGGCAGTATCCGCCATCGCGGCGGAACGCCGACCACCCGGCGAACGGCAGTTATTGGATTGGTGCGACTATTGACAGGCTTCGGAGACCGCCGAGGCGCTCATAATCGACCCGGGTATACATTAGCGGTCCTCGAGCAATCCGCGATTGGCGGCAGTCGGGCCGTCGCCAACCACGTCCGCTCGTTTGGGTATTGCGTCATCACGACGAATGGCTCGTAGAATCATCGACCATTCCGGCTCGGTGGACGGCAGTCGCGCTTAACTCTGCGTCTCCTTTCCGATGACAACTTCCGTCAGACAATTGCCGCACGACGCGACTGACCCAAAGGCGCCATACCGTTTTGGCTCAGTAGTGGGGTATTTCTGGGGACCTCGGCCCCTACCGTGCTGCATTCCGTTGGGGCAACGTTTGAGATCGGGCCCAAGTTGCGGCGGAGAACCCATGCTAGCCGTGAGAGTCAACATTTCCCGATACTTTGATGGGTCGTTCCCTGGATGGGTGGAGTGCACTCTGGTCGATGCTTATGGGTATGACCATGTTTTCGTGGAGAAAGTCCCCATGGTGACAAAGGCCCATTTGGATTCGGCAAGCTGCTATCCTCGATCTGGAGCCATCGCTTGTAGCGTCCTGGACCTGGGGATTAGCCAAAGTGATGATGGCCGCCGGATCGTGCACATAGATACGCAAACGCCATGGGGCGTCCAGTCCTGGGCAGGGAGGAGCCGATTTGATGTCTTTCCGGAGCAGCTGGTCGCTGACCTTGGATCGTTGAGCCTTATGAGCATCATTATCTGGAAGGATGTCGAACTGTACGAGCACGGTCTGAAAGACTTCGCGTCTTTGACGCCATTGGAACGCGACTGGTTCGTGGTCAAGGATCTCGACATCTTCTGCGAAATGGAGGGCGGCGCGGACTATTTCCTGAGCGGCAACCACACTTCTCAGCTGATGTGGCTCCAAGACGTGCTCCGACGAATTGGTGACACTGGTGTCGGCGCACATTATTACGGAGCTGCGGGGCATGAACGAGCCGCAGCGCTTGGAGATGGAGCCACTCTGCAATCGCTACTACGATCACCGGGAGCAACGATGGCAGCTGCTGAAGCGGCACCTTGGAAACAACGGAATCACGATTGATGAGAGCCCATAATCACAGTTGGCTACTTCCCTGCCTTGCTGCTGACGCTTCGATTGTCAATCCTGCCCTTTTTCCGGAATTTGTCGCCGCTGGTGCGTTGGACCGAATCCCCCCACGTGTCGTAATTGGTCCCATTTTGCGGACGTTAGTTGGAGCCTGGCTCGCATGGGCGTCTCGGTGAAATACCAGGCAATACCTCCGTCAAGCGTTTTTTTCGGCCGGCTGCAGAGCGACATGGCTTTCGCACTGCTGACCAAGAGAGTCTTCAAATGTGGAAATAGCATCTACTCCCTTTTTGACGAGCCCGAGCGCTTCAAGACGATGCTCATGGACTCGCAGGTTGTCGAGGGTGCCCTGCTGCAAACCCCGCCCGAGTTTCGAGAGACTGCCCGGCAAGCGTTTGAATTGCTGCGTCAGAACCGCGGCAAGCTCAGCGCGGTGATGGGTTTAGCTTTGGACGAAGACCTACAAGAACTGATCGATGAGCACCCGGACGTGTTTGGCCCCGAGCACGAGGCTCGTCGCCGGGTCGACGACTTTCGCCTGGCACTGGAGCAAATCCGGGAGGCCCATCCCGGAATCGAAGGCCGTAACTGTTTGCTTGAGAACGCGTGGCATTCGATTCAGGAAGGGCTAGTGCGCGAATTGGTGGGCGCCCGGGGTACCGGCACGTCGAGGTACGTGAGCTCACTCATGTTCGGCGATGAGCGAATTGGGCGGGACCTCGCGCTCCCCGAAGGAGACCGGATGGGACTGGTCACGCCGGCCTTGGTGCGGGAGGGAGCACACTTGTTGCTAGGGATCGACGCGCCCGCTCTCTTTGCTGAGGATGGCGCTGGATGCATTGAGAATTTCTCGGGTTGGCGGCAATTGTACCAAGCCGCGGCCGCAAGGGACGAGGCTCTGCTGGTGGACTGACGCGACGTGGAAGCCCACTCCCAAGACACGAAGCCAGGAGTTGGGCGCGCTTGCGATCTTGCACCAGGCCGACCAGGTCGCCACCGCAGCGATCCTGTCCGGTGCTGGAGGTACTACAGGCCCGCACAGTAGAGTGCTGGCGATGTGAAAAATTGAAGAGCAAGACACGAAAGATAGGGGCTCGATTACCCATGGACTTGGGGGCTGCAAGTGACCCACGGTCAACCCCCGCCAAGTTTTAGATGTCGGTATGAGAGCGCCTCATTTGCTCTCTGGCCGCGGTCGCATTTCCCGGCCCGTCGGATCGGTTGAGAGCACGGACTCATGCAGCATGCCGATCCCCGGCGGCATTGGATTGCCGTCCATATCGATCTCAAACAGCCCCCACTGTAAATCGGAGAGCTCTTTCTCAGGGAATGACGGGTCGCCCAATAAGTAGCAGAAATAGTGGAGGAGCTCTGCCTGTTTCCCCCGAACGATGTCCGTCAGGTCTTCGGCCGACGCGCCTTTCTCAACGCACCTCCGCAGCGCATGGCCAATACCGGCGTATGGTTCGCCAGGGCGCCGTTGAGCCCTTGCGATTTCGGCCTGAATCCAATCCGTATCGTCTTCGCGAAGGATCAGGCTCCACGCTTGCCTAAGAAATAAAAACCTCTGAAGCTGATTTATGCCTTCGTTAAGCTGCGATCTCGCCCATAATTCCGGTCCTCTCGCGCCCAACTTTTCGAAAAGCGCGGTCAGTTCGTTAAGATCGTTCGGGATTTTCATCTTTCTCTCCCCTTGCAGTCGGCATAATGCATTGGTCAGCAAGTGATTGCACTTCGCGCTATGCGCCTCTCGGTTGATCTCATGCCCAGAAGCAGCGGCGGCCTCAGTAGGCTCACCTAGCGTGCCCGCACAATGATCCATCGGTTTTCGGGCGGCATGATGCCGGCCCGTGCGAACAACCCCGCCGCAGTGCCGCGCCGGCGCGCATCGGAGGCGATGTGGCCGCGCTGCCGCACGATGCCGGCGCCGGCGCGTCCGGCCTGCTTGAGGACTCGCTAGGCAGTGGTGAGATTGGCGCGCCCTGCGCTATCGCGCATGCGCCCCTGTTTCGGCCCAAACGCGCCCTCTCGGCCATTGTAGGCGTCGTGAGAAACACCTCTTTCCGAATGAAAGTGTTTCGGCGCGCAGGAATTTCAAGACGCGCCATTCAGGTCGTTATATATCAATGACTTGCGGAGCTATTTGCGCGGTGGAATATCGTGATGCGCAATTCGCCATAAATAATATCAATGACTTACATGCCCAACTGCGCAGTCCCTTTATCTAGATATTTGTTCAGCAGACGCTCAGACGACTTGAAATTAGGCATTTCAGTGGCGATCTCGCACGACTTCACGCCGCGGTGGCTTTACCTCGGTAAGCGTGGTCTGCCCGCGCTGGAACGCGTACGACGCCTTCTCGATGCCAGGTGTGGTCCGCGTGCAACTGAGCCAAACGCCGCACGGCAAAACCTACTTCTGCCTTGCCTGCACCGTGCGTCCTCCTGGGCGGCCAACCATGCAGGGGGGCCTGACGGAGCGAGGCAAAATGCTCTCGATCGGCCTGGGCTGTGAGGCCGCTCACGCGAGCAACATCATCTAGGCGAATGGGTGCATCTGAGCGACCCTGGCATTGTGACTCCGATTGGCGTCGTGCCGCACCTGCCCCCGCGTCGACTGCCCGGACCGTGCCGCCCCTTCGCTCCCGCAACCGCTCATCATCGATGAGAACCGCAGGGGCCTCTCGCCGTTTAATACGCCCTGACGTCGTGGACTGGGCCGAGGTCGCCTCAGCCGGTTTCGAGTGCGACCATCGACCATCCGACGCCGGTCTGGTTCAACGCGTTGCCTCCTTGAAATCGTTGCTAGGCCGATTTGTCAGGATGGCGCTCGTAATAAGGTGAACGAGATGATCCGCCCGTGGCGCGAATGAGGGTTGGTCGACCGCCCAGCCGAGAGCCGTTATCAGGGCGAACAGGTCGTCCCCATTCATATCGGCGCGCGCCGTTCCCTCGCCCTGAGCACGGAGCAGTAGTCGCGCGCCTGCTGAGTGCACCGCTGCGCACGAAGCATAAAGAGCGGAGTCTGGGTTCGTGTGGGCGGCCGCCAGCATGGCGACAACGCCCCTATAGCTCTGGGCGAATGCCACTAATTCTCGAAACCAGGAGAGAAGTGCTTCGTCAGCCGAAGTCGACGTTTCGAGTTCGTCTGCCTTCTGCGTCAGTGCGTCCAGATTGGTACACAGCAACGCTTCGAACAGGGCTTCTCGCGTCGGGAAATGACGAAGCAGTGTGGCCAAGCCGACGCCGGCCCGGCGGGCGATATCGCGCATCGACGCCTCAGCACCATGCTCGGTGACGACGTCACGCGCGACCGTGAGAATTTGGCTGCGATTTTTTTCTGCGTCGGCTCGCATGGACTGCCTTGATAAACGGATCAGTGATCCACATATGTGGTTCGGCGATCCGATTGTCAAAGCGGATCAGTGATCCACTAGATACAGCGCCTGTAGGTAAGTGGCAACGGGCGTTGTCCGAGACGACCGAAGGAAGAAGTCATGGGAAAGCTTGAGGGTAAGGTTGCAGTCATCACGGGTGGCGCTACTGGCATCGGCCGCGCCGCAGCAAAGCGCTTCATCGAGGAGGGCGCCTTCGTCTTCATCTTCGGCCGCCGGCAGGAAGCGCTCGACGCCGCTGTAGCCGACCTCGGGCCCAATGCCCGCGCGGTGAAGGGCTCGGTCTCCGATCTGGCCGACCTCGACCGACTCTACGCGGCGGTGAAGGCCGAGCGCGGAACCCTCGACATCGTCTTCGCCAATGCCGGGGCGGGAAGCCAGCTTCCGCTCGGCGAGATCACCGCCGAGCACATCGACGAAATCTTCGACACCAACGTGAAGGGTTCGATCTTCACGGTCCAGAAGGCGCTGCCGCTGATGGCCGAGGGCGGTTCGATCATCCTGACTGGATCGAGCGCCGGCACCACGGGCGCCCCGGCATTCAGCGCCTACAGCGCGAGCAAGGCGGCAGTGCGCAACCTCGCGCGGACCTGGGCGGAGGACCTGAAGGGCACCGGCATCCGGGTAAACGTGCTGTCGCCCGGGCCGACCGCGACCGAACTCGCGAAGGAAGCGTTGGGCGAGGAAGGCCAGAAGGTCTTCGCCTCGATGAATCCACTCCAGCGGATGGCTGATCCGGCGGAGATCGGAGCGGTGGCCGCCTTTCTCGCGTCGCAGGACAGCAGCTTCATGACCGCCAGCGAAGTCGCCGTCGATGGCGGCCTGGCGCAAATCTGACGCGCTACGCCAGGCTGGGCTCCATTCAAATATTCGGAGCCCGTAGGGCTCGGTAAACCGAGGGAAATACATGAGCTACGCAATCATCGGCTTCGGCAATATCGGTCAGGCCCTGGCCAAGCCGTTTGCCCGTAACGGCATCGAAGTATCCGTTGCAACCAAGCGCGACCCGGAAAGCTTTGCATCCGCTGCGGCCGCGATCGGCCCCACGATCATTCCCAAAAAATTGGCAGACGCCGTCAAGGCGGACATCATCTTTTTGGCTGTCCGTTTCGAGGCGCACCCGGATGTCGCGAAGGCGCTTCCCACCTGGCAGGGGAAGACCATCGTCGATGTGACAAATGCCTACGGCGTGCCCCCTGAGGAACTGGGAGGACAACCTTCGTCCAAGTTCGTTGCGCAGGCCTTCACTGGTGCAAGACTGGTCAAGGGCTTCAACCATTTGGTCGCCGCGGTCCTTGACCAAGATCCGGCAGTACATGCTGGGAGGAGAGTCGTGTTCCTAGCGAGCGACGATGACGTCGCCGCAGCGGAGATTGGTGCGCTCGCGGAAAATCTCGGTTTCGCGCCAATCAACCTTGGCGGGCTTTCGGAAGGTGGGCTGCTAGTCCAGGCGCGCGGCAATAGCTGGGGTCAACTGATCTTTAAGGACTTGGTCAAGTTCGACTGATGAATCGTGCATGAGCACTATCAGCATCATCGGCTCAGGTGGCATGGCAGCAGCGATCGGCGGCCTTGCCGCCAAGGCCGGACACACCGTCGAGGTGATGGGTCGCGACCTTGCCAAGGCACGGGCGATGGCCGAGCAGGTCGGCGTCGGTGCGACGACAGGTACATTCGGCGCCATCCCGGCCGGGGACATTGTCTTCCTGGCGGTCCCTTACTCCGCCGTTCTCGACGTGGTGAAGCAGTACGGCGAAGCACTGGCAGGCAAGCTCCTCGTCGATATCACCAACCCCATCAAATCCAACTTCTTGGGCTTTTTGACCCCTGACGACAGTTTCGGCGCGCAGGAGATCGCCAAGGCCGCCCCTGGCGATGCGGATATCGTCAAGGCGTTCAACACCTTGTCCCCCCACGTCCTGACTGCCGGTCCAGTCGAAGGCCACCCATTGGACGTGTTCATCGCCGGGGACGACGCGCAGGCGAAGGCACGCGTCTCGGCGTTCATCGAGAGCCTCGGATTGCGCCCGATGGATACGGGTCAGCTGACCATGGCTCGGACGCTGGAGCACGCCTGCATGCTGTGGCTGGGCCTCATGACCCACTCCGTCAAACACACCAACTTTTCAATCGGCGTCAGGCTTCTTCGCTGAGCGTAGCGATAGCGCCACTTCTCGCATCACATTCCTCACAAGGAGCAGTAACATGCATGTTTTCGTCACCGGTGGGACCGGTCATATCGGTCCTTACATCATCCCCGAACTCATCGCCGCCGGACACGAGGTCACCGCCCTGGCCCGGTCGGACGAGTCTGCGGCGGAGGTGTCCGCGCTCGGCGCGAAGGTGCGTCGCGGCGACCTCGAGGATCTTGACGGGCTCAAGGAGGCGGCCGCGGACTCCGACGGTGTCATCCACGTCGCCCACAGGCAAGACCTGCTTCCCTCCGGCGGGCTCGACGCCGTGGCTGCCGCGGAGCGCCAGATCATGCTCGCGTACGGCGAGGCGCTGGCGGGGACTGGAAAGCCGCTGGTCGTGTCGGCGAGCATTGGCTCGCCCGGGTGGGAAAACTTGGGCCGGCCAGCCACCGAGGAGGACCCGGCCCTTCCCGGCGGCGAAGCGTACAAGGGCACCCTGCGGGTTCGTAATGTCGTGGAAAGTACCGTAGTCGGCCTCGCAGAGCAGGGAGTGCGGTCTTCGGTCGTGCGGATTCCTCCAATCGCGCACAGCACGACCGATAATGCCGGCTTCCTTCCGCTGCTGATCGGGCTCGCGAAGGAAAAGGGCGTCGTCGGCTACCCCGGCGCCGGCGCGAACTTGTGGCCGGCCGTGCACAGCCGCGACCTCGCCACCTTGTTCCGCCTGGCGCTGGAGAAGGGTCCGGCCGGCAAATCTTGGCACGGGATTGAGGGCGAGGGCATCCGTTTCCGCGAGATCGCCGAGGCCATTGGCAGTCGCCTGGGCCTGCCCGCCGTAAGCATTCCCGCCGACGTACTGATGCTGCCGGGATACTTTGGGTTCCTCGCGAATTTGGTCACGCTGGACCTCCCAGCGTCGAACCTCATCACCCGCCAGACCCTCAGCTGGGAGCCAGCTCAACCCGGTCTGCTCAAGGACCTGGACAACGGCCATTACTTCCCGGCCGGCTGACTCGCTTAGACACTACGAGCATAACCCAACTCTTTAGGAGACTGCACATGAGCACCATTAGCATCATCGGCTCAGGAACCATGGCCACTGCGATCGCCGGCCGTGTCGCCAAAGCTGGACACACTGTCGAGGTGGTCAGCCGCAACACGGCAAAGGCGCAGGCGCTGGCCGACCAGCTCGCGTCCGGAGCGACCATAGGGACGTACGGCGCCGCGCCGGCGGGCGACATCGTCATCCTCGCTGTGCCGTACGCCAGTGCGGCGGCGGTGGTGGCCGACTTTCGGGAAGCGCTCGACGGCAAGGTGATCATCGACATCGCCAACCCAGTTGCCCCCGACCTCTCGGGCCTCGTCGCCCCCCACGGCAGTTCCGGCGCGCAGGAGACCGCCAAGGGCCTCCCCGCCGGCGCGCATCTCGTGAAGGCGTTCAACACGATCTTCGGTCACGTACTCGCCAAGGGTGGACGCCTCGATGCGTTCATCGCAGCCGATGATGCGGAGGCGAAGGCGCGCGTCTCGACCTTCCTCGAAAGTCTCGGGCTGCGTCCGTTCGACGTCGGCGGCCTGCACATGGCCCAGACGCTTGAGGCGCTCGGCCTGATGATGATCGGCCTGGCCAAAAACGGCGCCGGCACGTGGGACTTCGCCATGAACGTCGATATCGGCTGACTCACCGACACCACGTCCTCACCGGCAGGTCCACAACATACCCGATCAGGTCGGGCACGATCCGACGTAAGGACAAGGAGAGATTTCGAAGAGCACGGAGGAGAATGTCCAGATTGTGAAGGATTTCTTCGCAGCAATTGGCCGCGGTGATCGGCAAGCTGTGCGGGCGTTGTCTGCCGAAGATATTGAGTGGATCATTCCGGGCGAGGACTGGCCGCTGGTCGGCACGCGCCGCTTGCACGCGGGATTGGCGGATTTGCTTGAGACGTCATCCAAGACGATGGAAACTTCATTGATGGAGCCCCGCGAATTCGTAGCGCAGGGAGACCGGGTTCTGGTCGTCGGCTTCGCTAGGGGGAAAATCAAAGCCACGAGTAGGACGTCGGAGGATCATTGGGGTCTTTGCCATTACCGTAGCTGACGGCCCGCACGTTGGAATGAATAATGGCGGTTGTGACCTGGAAGGGTCGGTAGCTGCCGCCGCGTCGCGTCATGTTCTTTCGCTGCAGCGAGTCATTTCGTCTGCCGCATGCAGGGGAGTGTCAGATCCTCGGGAGGGGCAGGCGTACGATAGCGATCGGCCAGCGCGATCACGGTGTGGGCGGCGACGCTCCTAGCCACGCACTGGCATCGGCGGTCGCCTTGCTCGATTTGAAGAAGTCCTGCAGTAGTGGGTTGAGTTTGCCGAACTCAACGACCCAGTGGCGTATGGTGTAGACAAGCGCCCGCATTGCCGGTGCCGTCAGCCGAATGGTCGACAGTGGGCCGCGTCCCTCCTGAACGATCAAGCCAAAGCGCTTGAGATCACCGATGTAGCGGCGCACGGTCTCCAACTTGAACCGATGTCGCAGATCGCGGGACAGTTTCTGCACTGACACCAGCTCGCGCGTCAGGCCGTCGACCAGCTTTTCGACATCATCCACGTCGAAAGGGTTCTTATCGGCAGCATAGAGTTCAAGCAGATACATCAGTATATACCAAGCATCTATTCCCGCAACCATGAGGCGTGGGAGAGCATTGGGCCTGTTTGGCCATCTGCTGCCGGAGCTTCGGTGCTCCGTGCAATATGGCCAATATTGTCACCGGGCACCACGCCGCCAGCGTCCGCACCAGAGTGGGACATTGCGATTGCATGGGCGAGGGCCTTCATTCGTTCCAAATCGAGCGCCAATGAAGTGCTGGCCAAAGCCGTGGCCGGTCTCCGATCAATGATGCTGCCTGTTTCGCGCTTCACTGCATTCAGGCGAGCGAATCGCTGGGCCACGGTGCTCCTCGACACGCCCTTGCTAGGTCTCTTTGATGCCCCGTCCAGAATAGCGTCAATCGCCCGAGACCTTTTGGCGGCGACCGACAACGATCTCATCTGGGAGTATCTGGCAGCACGAGACCAGGCTAGGAAGATCGCGCGGGTGTTGGGCATTGGAACAGCCGGTCTGAACAGGCCTCCCCAGCGCGATGATTTGACCGATGCCATCATCTGGCTCTACGAGCCGATGCTCGACGCCTGCGAGAGCGGCGCCTTCGCCCATGTCCTCAGTGGTGGTGAGCTGGTGGTGCTGGCGTCGCCCCCGATCTGGACGGATGGTCGTCGCCTCCACCGCGCGGATGGCCCTGCCATCGCGTGGCCAGAAACCAAAGTTTACGCCTGGAAAGGATGTGTCGTCGCCGAGCGTTTCATCATGCAGCCGAATAGCACGCGTCCCGATGACATCCGGCTCGTGTCGGATGCCAGGGCACGCCGTTCGCTGATTGATCTCTACGCATCCACACATGGTTATCGGCGCTGCATGCACGACTTTGCCGGCGTAGTGTTGCAGGAGGATGAGACCGGGCGCCTGTGGTCGGTGAGCCCAGATCCTCCGACACTCGCCCCCCAATTCAGAGAAATCAAAATCGTTGAGGTTACGAACGGGACCACCGAGTCCGACGGTTCGCGCAAGACCTACTGGCTCCACGTGCCACCCGACATGCAGACCGCGCAAGCGGCGGTTGCGTGGACCTACGACATGACGCCCAATGATTATCGCGGACTTATGGTGCGAACATGAGAAGCGCTGCTGGTATAGCGAGCGGATGCGAAATCGCCGCTCACACGAGGTCGCTCGACAAGCTGAACTGGTCCGTTTGATGACAACAATCGGTTTCGCTCTCGACGAAACCCTAGCTGTCATAAGTGGCTAAGCGGGTCCGCAGTTGCCCCAACCTCTTAGATGCTCATCGCTTCCTTGCACTATCGTACGCGGCAACAAGCGCATGAGCACGAGCCGAAATCTCGGCGACCGTCATTCCGGGCTTGTACAAATAGCTTCCGATGCCGAAACCGGTGCAGCCCGCTGCAAGAAAATCGGCGAAGTTGTCAGGATTGGCACCGCCGACGGCATAGAGAGGGATCTCGGCAGGTAGCACGGCCTTCATGGCCTTGATTCCGGCCGCGCCGAGGACCTCGGCAGGGAAAAACTTCAAGCCGTGCGCCCCGGCTCTGATTGCCCGGAACGCCTCAGTTGGCGAGAATACGCCCGGATAAGATCGTAAACCGCGGGCACGCGTGCGGGCGATGACCGCCTCGTTGCAGTCAGGTGAGACGATGAAGGTGCCGCTCGCCGCGGCGACGGCATCGACCTCGTCTTCCTTCAGGACGGTGCCAGCTCCCACCGATGCCCTGCCCTCGAGTGCTTTTGCCGCAGCGCGGATTGAGTCGATGGGCTGAGGCGAGTTGAGCGGCACTTCAATGATGGAGATACCGGCGCAAGCCAGGGCCTCGCATACAGCAACGGCCTCTCCCGGCGCGACGCCCCGCAGAATGGCTATGAGGTGCCGGTGATCTTTGGTCATCGCTAACACTCCTGCCGCGTCTCTGGTTAGTGCTGGAGTCGCGCGGCCTTCAACCCGGCCAGGGTGGCCTCGACACCGTCAACGATTCGGGCTTGGCCGCCAACGATTGTAAACCCGCTAGCATAGAGTTCGCCCAGTGCGGCATCGCCGACAATGGCAATTTCGTTTTCGCCGATCCATTCGCGTAGTGCTCCAATCTCTGAGCCGATCAGAAGGCCCGACAGAAACCCAGCACACCAATCGGGTGTCCGGCCAGAGAGAAGCGAGCCCGCGCGAACCTTGAAGAGCATGGCCGGCAGCTTTTGGGGCTCTTCAATGCCGGCGGTAAGTCCGGCCTGAAATCCGTTGTCGTGTTGTGGACCTTTTATTGGACCGGCAAAGGAATGGCGCAGGACGGAATGGGTGCGCAAAACCTCGAACAGTTCGCCTGTCATCGCCGTTGTGAAGCGCTCTACACGCCGGCCGGTCAGCTGCACCCATTTCGAATGGGTTCCTGGCATGCACACGACGCCCCTGAAGCCGGGCCAGAGCATCCCAAGTCCAAGCAGCTGCGTTTCCTCTCCTCGCATTACGTCTTCCTGGCTGGTGGCCCTTTGGCAGATACCGGGGAGAATCCGTGCCAAGATGCGTGCGTCGGGCATTGCGGGAACCACAGCTCTGTCCACTAACGTGTTGAGATCGGCGGGGGCGTCAAGGTAGGGTGCCTCCATCCAACCTTGTTTGGCGCCTGCCATACCGCAAATCAGCACGTCAATCTGCGATCCCTTCGAAGGTAGGTTTACTGATAGGAGGCCGCCGAGAACGCCCGGATAGGCATCGGGCGTCAACTTGCTCATGCCCTGATCGGACATGTGCGAGAACGAAACGTCGCCGCGCGTCCCAATGCCCCATGCGCGCAGATTGGAAGTGCCCCAATCAACGGCAACCCACTCGACTTCGGCCGGGATCATTGACTTGCCTCCATAGCCTCCGGGAGAGGTTGGCATCTGGCAGTGATCGCGGCAACAGTGCGCTGGGTGACACCCGTGCGCCGCGGAATGTTCTAAACTCCTTCGCCTTCGGCACTCTTTGAGACGCGATCTTGTTGGTCTGATGGACCCGGCATCCCCATTAATCTAGTCGAAGCCGGTCGAAGGCAACGCCCTGTCGACCGATGGGGATGTCGCCACGGTACCCGCCCACTACCACACAGCGCGGAGCTATCCTTTTCTCAAAACATCGCTCCCGTCTGTAGAGATCGCTCGCACCTAAATCCGTGCGCATGCCACCGTGCCATACTTTTTGCCTCATCCTAACCACTTGGGAAACATGACTATTCGCAAGTCCGCTGCCCGCGCTGCTGTCGCAGCGACCGCGCCCGCATGACAAACGGCGCGCAGCAGCCTGTTCATCAGCCACGCGGCCGACGACAACGACTTCGCGCTCTGGCTCGGCGCCCACCTCAGCGTCGCCGGAAAGGGTCAGGGCCGACGTCTTACGTCTAAAAGGCGGCGATGATTGGGAGCGCGCGTCCTCGAACAAGCGCTCCGCACCAAGCCGCCAATGCTCTGGGGTCGCCACCAAATACGCTAAGCCGGCCTGATGACCCGCCGACAATCAGACGCGCACGGCCCATCGCTGTCGGCCGGCTTCGGGCCCGGGCGATGGAAGACGGACTTGGTCAACGTAATCTCGGCCACGGAGACGCCGGTCGAGTCGCATCGTTCCGCGGCAGTGCCATTGATGATCATGGCGTAGCCACCCGACTCTCTAGGCGGCCAGAGCAACGACACGTTTGGCGCGCTCGCAATGTTCCTGGCCGCCGATGCACCGATGGCGCAATGGATGACATTGCCGCGGAGTTCGACCGACACGCAGCTCGTGTGCGGGCCATCCTTACCGACGGTGAGGAGGTAAGCCTCCTGACCATATTGCGAGATTGCTTCGGAGAGCGTGGGAGCCGACATCGGTGCGCCATCCTCATTCAGGGCGCGTCTGGTCGCGCACTGAAGTGCAAGCCGACGAAACACGGAGGTCGCCAATTTTAGAGGCCAATTGGTTCGTTCGCAATGCGTCGGTCGGGCGATCCGCTACGTCGCCTTCGAGGACCTTGCCTATTAGGGCCCCTTCTGCAGCGTGGCGGGTGGTCGATGTCGTATGTGGAGGCGCCGACCGACGATCTGACGACGGCCGCGATCGATAACGCCGACCTGCTGATCATCCTCGGCGGCCCGATCGGCGTCTACGAATGGGTGGCATACCCCTTCCTGCGAGGCGAGCTGGCGGCGCCTTGCCCTGGGCAAGCCAACGCTCGGCATTTGCCTCGGATGCCAGTTTATGGCCGCTGCGGTTGGCGCGCGGGTGTCTGTGGAATCGGTCAAAGAGATCGGCTGGGGTTGTGTCGATCTCACAGATGAAAGTGCACGATCCCGTCTCTCACCCTTGTTGGATCTCCGCGCATCGGTCGTGCACTGGCACACGTCAATGGACCCGCTGGCGCCGTCCGTCTCGCGTCCAATGCATCTTACAAAAACCAGGCCCCCGCCTACGGGCGACATGCGCTAGGGCTACAATTTCATATCGAGCCGATACCGGCGCGCCTCGAACATTGGTATGTCGGACATGCAGCCAAATTGGCAGCGACGAAGATGTCCGTCGCCAACCTGCGGAGTACCACAGCGGCGGCAAAATGCGGAGCAGACTCAGACACCAGCGGATCGCATTTTTACGAAGTGGCTCGCCGACCTGCGGTCGGGCAAATAGATGGCTGGCGGCTCAAACGCCGCTCTCCGACCACCTTCGCGAGGTGAAGCCAGACCTTGGTATAGCTGTCGAGCCGGGCATCCGAGACCGCGGGCGACGCCGGAGTTGCCTGACGCCGCAGCGCTCCTCATAGACCGGGTGCGCAAGAGACATCCCAGAGGTGACATGGTAGGGAAGCAACTGACTCGGCAATCGAACAAGGGAATTAGATGGGCAAGATCCATTCCGATTCCGAACATGCGGCTAACCGCGGCAACGAATAAATCTTGGGTGCGTTTGTTGCTGCCGATCTTGTTTCGCAGGCTGATCACATACTGGCGGCGCACGTTGTCGGCTTTGAAATCGCCGCGGGGGCAGGTGGTCAGCACACGGGCATAGTTGGCCTGGGTTTTCGGGGCGAGCGTCTGCTGTAGGGCTAACGGCGTGATCGAGGCCGCCGAGCTCGTCGAGCAGATCTTGCCGCACAAGGGCGATCCCGCAAACTGGCAATCGCTTTGCAAGCGGTGCCACAGACGATCAAGCCCGCGCTCGAGCAGGCGTTCGCTGCGGGCCGGCTGGGCGGTGAGCTCCTCAACCTCGCCCGCCTATCCCTCAACACTTCGCGTAGCGCGTGGGCTGTTGCTTCATCGCCATGCGTTCTGCGGGCTGAAGGCGAGCGTCACCAGAATAGCCACGACTAGCAGACCGGCCAAGATGGCGCCGATTTTGGGGTACGCCACCATCAGCACAATCAAGCCTACGAAACCAAGCAGTGCGAGGAAGTCAAACATGGTACACCTTCTACGGGGCTTCCAGGGACTATTCGCCAGGGGGGAGGGTGAATCTAATGGCACCCCTCGCCCAGACCGCGGAGTTCGTCGAAAAAATCGGCCCAAAACTCCAGACCGAAAATATATAGGCGGGCCAAGGGGTGGTTGGCCCAGGTTTCTCTACGGATGCTGCAACGAGCCATGCCAAGACCCCCACGTAAATCGGCCGAAATTGAAGCAATTCAGGGCCAGCGCGGTCGCAGAAAAAAGCAAAACCAGGCGTGTAATCGCGGCCAAGCGCGACGCCGAGGCGCCTATCGCCGAGCTCGAGGCGTCGGCCGCCGAAGCTGGCGACGGCTCGGCGCTGATGCCTCCCCTGATTGGCTCGACGATCAGGGCAAGCCGGTGTGGCTGCGCCCATGCCCGGACTAAAGCGACAGCACATCCTCAAAGGTTCCGACCTCGGCGCCTTCGCGCGTTGCTGCGATCAGTTCTCGACGCGGCTCAAGCTGCGATCCGAGACCCAGACACCCTAGGGCCGGCGGCCGGCGCCGGCTCATGCATCCAACCTTTAGCGCGCTAGTGCTCGTTGAGGAAAAGCTCATCAAGTATGAGGATCGCATCCGGCCTCAACCCGGCGCAGCGGTCCGCTCTGCTCACTAGCCTTGCCAATGTGCCCGAACCAGATCGGCGCCTCGATAACCGCACGGCCGACGAGAATGGCCGGGTGCAAGGTCCGCCCGGTTCGCCCCTCGGCATCCTCAATACAACCCGCCGCCCTCCCCATACAAGGGCGTGTGCGCGAGAACGCAGCATTGTCGCAGGGGTTCTGGGTGCACCGCGCTTATGGCAGGCGTGAATTAAAGTGGCGGTCGAGAGCACCTTCCACTAATGATAGGTGCCGGGTTATGCTGTATACTGAGAGGCTCTCGTGCGTAAAGCGGGTCTGTTCCCTGTTGCCGTAGGTTTCTTTGTCGCTGCCGTGAGCCCGGTCGTCTTGCAAACGAACGCGAGCGCTTGCATTGCTGCAAAAGGTGAGGTCGCAGGCCTGACGCCGCCGCCGATTGAGTTTGTAAAATGCGACGGCGTCGTTGTGCGCACCATCCACAATGGTCACCTCGTTGTCCGTTGCATACCGGGCAAGAAAAAGGCTTGTGGGCCAGGCGAAGTGTTGGCCGAGACAACGACGCCGGACGGTCGCTACTCCGCCCGTTGCCTACCAGGCAAGAAAAAGGCCTGTGGGCCAGGCGAAGTGCTGGCCGAGACAACGACGCCGGACGGTCGGTACTCCGCCCGTTGCGTACCAGGCAAGAAAAAGGCTTGTGGACCAGGCGAAGTGTTGCACGAGACAACGACGCCGGACGGTCGCTATTCCGCCCGCTGCATAGCAGGCAAGCAGTAGGAATATCTCCCTCAAGTTTCCGGTATGCCAGTTGTCAGCGCCCCAGCAGCAGCGCCTTCTGTTCCTGCAGCGCACTCCACTTGCGGCAGCTCGCGAGGGCCATCTCACATTTGATAACGGAAGGCACCGCAGTCGGCGTGATCGCCGTCGGCTCGTCCTCAGGGGCAGCCGGAGTGCCTGCTGGCTCGCGCTCCACGTTGCTTGCGTCTGCACGTCGCTCGCCACTCAAGGCAGCTAACGTGCGTGTCGGCTCGCGCCCCGAGTCGACGGCAGCGGCGACCGGCTCGCCCTTCAATAGATCGGGCCGCCCAGGCGCCGTCCCACTCACGTCGCTGGCAGCCTTCCGGACGAGCATGGCAACTGTGGCACCGGACATGAAGGGGTTTGCTGCGATCGCTGCAACCGAGAGCACCCTCCTCAAGGGTTGATTGGGACGTGTCCTCAGCAGGCGGACGGCCGCAAAGGGACCGACGAGAAAGGCAAGTCGCACGTTAGCCGGCGTCACTGGCAGGCCGCCGTCCTTGAGAGCTGACATGAGATCGTTGACATAAGCGGCGGCGGCCCGGCGCGAGAAGACCATGTCGGTCCTAAGTGCAAGAACCTGCCGCTCGGAGAGGCCAGTGACTTCGGACGGAAAGTGCCTCTTCACCACAAAGAGGAATGTCGATTCGATGAATTGAAAGGGGCCCAGGGCTGTCGAGCGCGGGTTTTTCCTGTACAGGTGCCCGCCGGACTCCGCCGCCATTAACCGGTCGAGGAACTCATCCATCGGGAAGGCCTGAGGCGAAGCATCCACGCTGCCCTCGGCCGCAGCCGGCATGGCTGGCTCCTCGACCTTGAGACCTGGAGGCCCGGCCGCCTGCACGGGCATCAGCACTAGAAATGCAGCGGACCACGCCGCTATGACCAGCCGTCCAAGCTGCCCAAGGCGTTCTTCGAGCGCAGCCCGGACCGCGGCCAATGCCATACGGCGGGAGGTCCTCTGGCGCAGCACCTGGCTTGTCGGTCTTGCGATCCCTACCGTCACCCTGGCGCACCTAAAATACGTCAGTCCGCTGTGCCGACACGTCGGCAGCCGTAGTGCTCTCGCATGCCCGATTACGCGTCTTACAGGATTGATACGTCGAAACGCTTTCGTGCCGGGTTATTCTCTGGCGCCCGCCAAGACGCCCAAAATATCCTCGCGGGAATCCGAGGCGCTAAGGATGGCGTTTGCGCGTCCGGGCGCCGCGCCCGGCGTCTTCTAAGAATTCAGTTGCAGGTCTAGGAAACTCCGGAGGGGAGTACCTTCAGTGACGTTGAACCCTGTCTGCACCGTAAAAATGGAACAAGCGAAAAGCTCATTCTTAAAAATAGTTGCGGCTACCTCTGTGGTGAGGGTGCATCACTTCTGATAGCCATGCGCTGCGGTCAGTCCGTACCTGTCTTCTACCGCGTCTAGGTGATGGTGGGTGATAGAACTTGGAGGAACTGCAGGTGCAGCCGCGCCTTAGCGCCCTGGGTTCGCATGGACTCGCTCTCAGCCTTCACGCTTGCTCGGGCCCTTTAAACAACGGCAAGGATATCGGCGCGCTTCGCGAGAACGTTGATTGTATTGGTCATCATGCCAAGCGGCACTATGGTCCAAGCGTTGCCGCCTGTTTGTTTGGTCGGACCGGCAATAGTGGCCGTTGGGATGTCTATGACGCCCCAAACGGCAATCTAATCGGCTTCATCGATGGCGACCGACGTTTGGTCGTCGATCATTGGGAGGGGGATTGGGTGCTTTTCACGAGTCGCGTTGCACCAAGCGTCGGGTGGATCAAGGAAAGCAGCGTTAGGAGCCGCTTGAGCACCTGACATACATCCCGATTTTGTCGCGCACGGTCGTTGATTGACGATTGACTCAGATCAACGCCCCTTGCGGAAGAACCCGGTTAGCAACAGGGCCCCAAACGAGGCCGACAATTGGGAGCGGGGTGCCATCGACCGTCGCGAAGAGCCCCACAGGTCCCCAATCGATCGAGAATATCCTCGCCGAGCCTATCGGGCACAACTGCTTTTCGCTTCGCCATGAAACCGCGCCCTCGCCTTTCAGGTTGCTGAGATGGCCGAGCCTGGGCCAAGCGCCGTAGTTCGCAACTCCGGCGCGTGTGTCCGCTTCCTAAGTTCCAGGCTCGGTCCCTTTCGCCCCAGGCCACGATCTATTCCTTGATCGGGACGCCACGCTGCTGGGCTTCCTTGACGGCTCTGGCGAGCATCGGCGAGGGCATGTAGCCCTTGCGGTTTCTGGGGGCTTGACGATCAGGGTGCAAGTGCGTCCGTGCATGTTGGCGAGCGCCTCGGGCGCCTTCAACTAATGATCCACCGACGCGATCAAATAGCGTTCTTTCGTAGCCAATGCCGGAGGCGGGAAATGCAACGGCGATCAGAACTGCGCATCTGACGCAGACGCCGACGCTGGCCTCTGCTGCTCGACATTAGCTTAAGCAAATGGCATTGCCAGACGCATGGCGGAGATGATCCCAGAAGACGTTGCCAGCGTCGAGCACGACCGGCAAAAGGCCGCCCTTAGGGCGATCTGGTTCCCACCCGAACTGCAGCTTCCCCTGTCATTGGCAAATTCTTCTCCTTGATGCCATGCCACGCGTTGAGCCGGATTGATTTAAATCAAACGCCGTGGGGTTCTTCCGTTGACATGCCCAAGAGTGCGAAGCCGCGCGGGAAGAGAGGGTCACTCGGCCATGTCGGCTGGCAACGCTCGCGTGCGGACCCTCATGCGCGGAATTTTTGCATCCAAGAATAAATCAACAAAGCATCAGTGTACTGACTATATCCATCTCGCACACGACCCAGTTCAGATGGCCCCGGATTGTCATCGAGCTTCGGCTAGGCAAGCCGATCCCAGAGAGTCTCGGGTTATCACCCGATTGCCCGTCGGACCTTTGACGACCAACTCGCATGGAGAGGCCCCTTTCATATGGAGGTATCCATGTACCATGCTGTTACCATCGCGCTTGCAAGCGCGTTCCTGATTCTGGCTCCAACTGAACTCCTTGCCCGTGGCGGCGGTGGCCATGGAGGCGGCGGTGGCCATGGGGGTGGCGGTGGCCATGGGGGTGGCGGTGGCCATGGCGGAGGTCACGCCGGATTTTCAGGCGGCCATGGCGGAGGTTTCGGCGGAGGCCGCGCCGGCATTTCAGGCGGCCATGGCGGGCATATGGGCGCCGCTCCGGCCGGACGTGGCTTCCAGGCGATGCCTGGTTCCACACACGGTCCTGGCTTCAATAGGCATGTTAGGGGTCACCGATTCAATAATCGCAGGAACTTCTTCATTGGCGGCGACGGTGGCTATTACTACGGCTGTTATCCGTTCTGGAATGGCTACGCGTGGGTGAACAACTGCGGTTACGACTACTACTGACGTCGCTGCCAGTTTCCAGGCCGCGCGCTCGCTTGTCGGTCACCCACGAAGACAGCCGAGACGTGGAAGTTTTGAAGCCCGCTACACTCCACATCGAAGGCTCGCGCCGCTACGGGCGTAACGGCCACGAGGATGCGGCAGCTGATGCCGCACTCATAGCCAAGCTGACGGGCAAGCCGGTGCGGGTATAGTGGTCGCTCGCCGACGAACACGGCTGGGACCCCAAGGGCCCGCCGACACTCGTAGATCTGCGCGCTGCGCTTGACAGCTCAGGAGGTGTCACGGCTTGGGAATCCCACAACAGACCCCCGGTTGGGTTCTTTGTGCCGTTCGTTGCAGCATCGCTGACGGGCATGCCGTCCGACGAGGAGTCGAGGTGCTCGAGCGGGTCGCCAAATTGGCCAAGTGGGAGAAGCGCCCTTCACCGAAGAGCGGCCAGACCGGGAATGTAGTCACTGGCCGCGGCGTTACCTACTGCACGTATGAGCTGGTGCGCACTTACGTGGCCGCGTTGCCGAGGTCGAGGTGAACCGCTCGACCGGCGAGATCCGCTGCACGCGCTTCTTCATTTCACACGACTGCGGTTAGATCATCAACCAACCAGCTCGAGGGCAATATCATCCAGACCGTGAGCCCAACTCTGATCGAGGTGTTGAAGTTCGACCGCTCCAGGGTGACGAGCCTCGATTGGGCAAGCTATCCGATCCTCGCCTTCCCCCAGGTGCCGGAGATAGTGATGGACCTCATCGATCTCGGCCGACAATGCCGCCTTGGGGTGCGGGCGAGCCCGCTGCGGCCGTGGTGCCGTCGGCGATCTCGAACGCGGTGTTCGACGCCGCGGCGTTCGGCTGCGCTCGGTGCCGTTCACGCCGACCAAAGTGAAGGCTGCAACTGGGGCCGCTTGAGGAAGGCAGAGTAACCTGACAGGCGCCGACAATATCTGGTCTGACCCGTGTCCGGAGGTTCGGACACCAAATATTCACGAGCTTCGCCAGTGAGGCCTGCCAAGGACTACCATGGCACGTGGCCCCTTCAGGGGGTTCGATCAATGTCCGAATAAAGAAGCGGGGGTCTGGTCGCCCCCTGCTTGGGGTCGCGGCTCATCGCGCGACCTCAACCTCGTGGGTGTGATCTGGCTCGAGGCTCGGCATGGGCGCGCCCGTGAAATAACCTAGTGCGCCAGGATGCAGCGGGATGCGCGAGTCAGGCGGCTCGGAGGTCGAAGCTCTCGGGAGCAGCAATTCGGGAAGAACGTCGCGGCTCTTGTCAAAGGCTTCGGCGATTAACCATGCATGCCGTGCTGCAAAATCGTCGCGGCAGGCCAACAGGAACTCTCCGATGCCAATGATGGCGAACAGCTTGATCGGTCCATACCCTGCGAAGGGCGGTCGCCCTTGCTGAAGGGCCGCCGCATCGTCGCGCCGCATGAGCGCCACGTCCATCTGGTGCGAGCTGATTAGGCTGGCGATGCGCTCGTTGTTCGGCGCCCTGCTCACCTGAGCCTTGCTGCTGGGCAAACGATCCGCAAGGACCTCGGCAAGCCGCTTGCCGAGCTCGAACGAGGGAGGATCGGCGCGCGAGGTCAAGATGAGCAGGTAGCGCCGGCGGTAGACGCCCCACTGGCCATAGGGAGCGTGGCCACATAACAATATGGCTGCGACGCCGGCCGCCGCCTTCCAGAGCAACTCCCGGCGGCACGGCCTCGCGGCTACCTCAGGGCCTTCGATTTTGTGCCACACGCTATTTCTTGCGGAATATGGTGGTGGGCAGGATGGCGGAAACCGCGTAGTTCGGCACGTCGACGACATTGCCTATGCGCAGGTCGGCGGCCACGCTTGCCACGACATAGGCCTGCTCCGGCGTCAGGCCCTTTTCGCGCACCATCCAGTCGATCAGCTCGATCAGCGCGTTGCGTGCGGCCAGCATTAGATCCTCCGATAGGTTCTCTAGCGGACCAATTTTCTGGCTATCGAGGTAGGTATGGTATGGCGGGACCTCGCCCTTGGCTTTCAGCGGGAAACCGGTGGTGGCGTAGAACTCGGTCGGCGCCAACCGGATGAGCTGATCGCCGCCCTCGAAGTGCGGCACTTTAATCTTCGTGGCCTGCCCCTTGCGGATCTCGGTGACCAGCGTGACCGTCGCCCCCATCTCAATGGCCGTGCCAGAGACCTCGCCATCACCCTGGGCGAAATGGACGTCGCCGACGAACAACCCACACCCGTCCACGAAGCAAGGCAGCAGCAGCGTCGTGCCCACCACCATTTGCTTGATGTCCATGTTGCCACCGTTCTCTCGCGGCGGAATGGTGCGCAGGCATTCATTTTTGTTGCTGCCGTTCTGACCGCACACATCACTGGGCAGCGCACCGATCGGCTGTGGGGTCAGCGCGACACCGCCCGCGCTCTGCAGCGCCGCCTCTCGAGCTAGGATTGTGCCGACCTCGGGCTGGCCGGGCAGCACTCCGACCGTGCCCATGAATCCGTTAAACGGTATGACGACGCCCGGGATTTGGTCGGAGACCGCCTCCTTGCGGTTGAGTCTCCAATTGGCGATGAACGGCTTGGTGAAGCGATCACGCAGAAAACCGAAACCCGGGACGATCACGGTGTAACCGTAGTCGTCCGGCTGCACATCGAGCAGTGTCACCGCCAGTACGTCGCCGCGCTGGGCACCCTCGATGAAGACCGGACCGGTCAGCGGATGGACGAGATTGAGATCGGCCGCCGACACGTCCTCAGGCTTGGAGCTGAGGTTGAAGTCGGAGTCGAAGGCGTCGCGCGTTTCAAAGACGATATGCTGACCAGGGTTGGCGCGACTGACCGGCTTGATGGCCGGGTGCATGCGGTTCATGCAGTTCTTGTCTTCGACGCAGTGCGCGCCAGTCTTGGCGACGCGCACGACCTGCCATGCCTTGACGGACGTCGTATCCGCATGCGCTGCGGTTGCGCTGAGCAGCAACGTCGCGGCCGCAGTCATGATCCAGAATTGGCCGGATTGCATCATTCGCTCCTCCCTCAGCAGAATTGTGACCCTATCTGGTCGGGACCGCGATCGGCGACCACCTGGACGCCCGGTAGTACGATAAGAAGATCAAAAATCTCGTCCTAACGACCGTCCGGTGAGGCTACTCCCTTTTGGGGGCAGGTGCCAACCACCTGGATCGGAGGGGCGCAAAAGCATGGGCCCTCCCACCAGCGCGGCGTTCTTGTCGACCTTGCCCTCAAAAGCGGCAGCGTTTCAGCGTCGGCGCTGATGCAACGCACACATTCTTAGCGGTCGGATCATCCAAACGACTGGCGCGCAAGACCGGTCAGCAACAGGGCATGTCTGTGGCAACTTCCAGAAGAGGGGACAGATAGAGGGATGCGCCATCTCGGGTCTACCCGCGCACGCACCGTTCGCCTGAGAGCAGGCGGCTCGGAATGATCGTCATGTCGCGAACTTTCGCTAAAAGGGACATCCCCAAGCGGCCCTCGGCAAACTTGGCGCGTCAATGAGCCCTAAGCCCTACCAGAGCCCCGGCCATCACAGCCGTTGTCCGCACCACTATGAGTTGAAATGGCCCGGGCGGCAGGTTGCGAGGCAGGGCTCACACCCATGCCTGCAGGGCGTGGCGACTGCGGTGCGCGACTGCAAGCGAGGCTTGCGACAACGACGGCCGCGCCAAATTTTGACCGGTGGGACGGGGATGATCCTTGCCCGAGCTTTGCGGCGATCATCGCGCAGCCAATTGCTCGATGAGGCCGAGCCCCAGCTGCAACGATCTTGCTCGGCGGCACGCCTTCTCAAAAAAAAGTGGGACGCCTGCTCGCAACAAGCGTCCCGCACCATTCCCGCACCCATGAACTAACCATTCCCGCACCCATGAACTAACCGATCCGCTTAGAGATCGACCCGCACCGAGAGCATGACGCCCGTAGAAGGCTCGTTAATATCGAACGGCCTCAGATCGTATGGATGAGGGGATCAGTGTGCTCTAAGCGCAACGAAATCCGCGGAGCATCTGCCAGCGTTGTGGCGCGGAAACACGTTGCTGAGGTGTAAA
>Ga0081540_1000174_pt1 | contig 67477 bp, 63 predicted proteins | sample TabmetS2T1R1_FD_71024 | JGI IMG/M metagenome (GOLD analysis project Ga0081540, IMG submission 71024) | Tabebuia heterophylla rhizosphere microbial communities from the University of Puerto Rico - S2T1R1 | ecosystem: Host-associated > Plants > Roots > Rhizosphere ...
CGCGCGGGTGGTGGCGCGCGCAGGCGGCGAGCGTCAGCGCGAGAAGCCCGGCCACGAGAGCCCGCGTCACGGAGCCGGCCCCACGGCGCCGTCGGCGATCTGCTGCGCGAGCTGCCACACCGCCATCGAGTACAGCGGGCTCTTGTTGTAGCGCGTGATCACGTAGAAGTTCTGGAACGTGAGCCAGTATTCGGGCCCGCGCTCGCCGTCGAGCGTGAGCAGCGTCGACAGCGTCTCCGCGTCGACGTGGCTCAACGGCGCGTAGCCCCACGCTTCCATCTGCTGCACCGGCGTCTTCGGCTCGATCCCCACCGCCTCCACCGCGTGAGCATCGGCCGCCGGCTGCGCGCGCACCGTCACCGGACCGCCGTTCTGCCAGCCGTGCGCCGCGAAGTAATTGGCGATGCTGGCCGCGATGTCCGGCAGCGAATTCCAGAGATCGACGCGGCCGTCGCCGTCCTCGTCCTTCGCCCACTGCGCGATGCTGGTCGGCATGAACTGGCCCCAGCCCATGGCGCCCGCGTAGGAGCCCTTGAGGTCGTTTATCGGATAGGCGAGATGCACGTCGCCGAGCAGGAACAGCTGCTTCAGCTCGCCGCGGAAGTAGGCCGAGCGTGGCGGGTAGTGGAACGCGAGCGTCGCGAGCGCATCGAGCACGCGGTATTTTCCGGTGATGCGCCCGTAGCTCGTCTCGACGCCGATGATCGCGACGATGATCTCGGGCGGCACGCCGTACTCCTGGCCGATCCGCTCGAGCAGCGCGCGGTTCTCGCGATAGAACGCGACGCCGTCGTCGATGCGCTTGTCGGTGACGAAGATCGGCTTGTAGTCGCGCCATGGCTTCGATTCGGCCGGCCTGGCCATCGCGTCGAGGATGCTCTGCTGCACGCGCACGCCGGCGAGCATCGCCAGCACGGTCTCCTCCGGCGGCCCGCCGTCTTTCGCGACTTCTGCGGCGAATACGCGCTCGTCGTCCCCGATCGGCACCGGGGGTACCGAACGCGCGAAAGAGAAATCAGGGATGCAGCCCGAAAGGCCGATGAGGAGAACGGCGAGTTGAACGCGCGATGCGCGGGGCCCTGCAAGCATGGCGCGTAATGTAACACCGCGGCGATGCTGCTAGGCTCTCGCTGCCGCGGTTTCCTGCCGCGGCCGTCGAGAGTGCTGGGGATGAGCGACGCAGCGCAATCGAACATCGGCAGATCCAATCGCGACGGATCCAATCTCGACGGTTCCGATCGCAGCCGGCTGCGCGACGTCGTGCTCGCCGTCGCCGGCGGCGATCGCGCCGCGTTCGAGACGCTGTACGGTCTCACCTCGGCGAAACTATTCGGCGTCTGCCTTCGTATCTTGGGCAGACGAAGCGATGCCGAAGACGTGCTCCAGGAAACCTACACCGCGATCTGGCACAAGGCCGGACTGTTCGACCCCGAGCGCGCGAGCCCGATCACCTGGCTCGTGATGATCGCGCGCAACAAGGCGATCGACCGCGCGCGCATCGAGGCCGGCGAGCCGCACGCGGCGCCGATCGAGCTCGCCGCCGAGCTGGGCGACGATGCGCCGCAACCCGCGGCCGCTGCCGAGGCGCGCGACAGCGGCCGGCGTCTCGACCACTGCCTCGATCAGCTCGAGCCGCGCCAGCGGACGCTGATCCGCACCGCGTTCTTCGAGGGCGTCACGTACGAAAACCTCGCCTCGCGCGGCGGCGTGCCGCTCGGCTCGGTCAAGAGCTGGATCCGACGCGGCCTCATGAAACTGAAGGCGTGCCTCGAGCCATGAGCGGACGCGACGACATGGCCGCACCGGCCGATCGCAGCTACCTCGCCGCCGAATACGCGCTCGGCGTGCTCGACGCGCGCCGGCGTCGCGAGGTCGAGCTCATGATCGCGCGCGACCGCGCGTTCGCGCGCGAGGTCGCCACATGGCAGGTGCATCTCGCGCCGCTCGCCGACGAAATCGAGCCCGTCGCGCCGCCGATGCACATTCTGCCGCGCCTGCGTGCGGCGCTGTTCGCCGAGAAGCGCGGCCGGCTCCTCGAAAGCCTCGGCTTCTGGCGCTGGCTCGCGGCGGGCACCGGCGCGGTCGCCGCGGCGGCGCTCGTTGCCGTGTTCGTGCTGTCCCGGCCGACACCCTCGCCGTTGCCGCCGCCGTCGGCGGCGCCGATGCTGGCGACGATCAAGCTCGACGACGGCCGTCCCGCGTTCATCGCGACGATCGATCTCGCGCAAGGCACGATGCTCGTGCTGCCGGTCACCGCGACGATTCCGCCCGACAAGGTGCCCGAGCTCTGGCTGATTCCGCCCGGCGACGTGCCACATTCGCTCGGCGTCGTCGACGTCGCGCATCCGGTCGCGATCGCGATTCCGCCGGCGTTGCGCTCGGCGGTGAGCCTGCAGGCCGCCGTCGCGATCTCGGTCGAGCCCCCGGGCGGATCGCCGACGGGTCAGCCGACCGGCCCCGTGATCGCGAAGGGCGGCATCTCGTCGATCTAGCTAGAACGGCAGGAACTTGAGATCGAGGCTGCGCTCGATCAGCCAGCCGCTGGACAGCAGCGCGATGACGCCGGATGCGGTCGCGAGCCCGGCGCGCGGATAGAGGCGCGATTCGCGCACGAGATAGACCAGCGGTACGAGCAGCAGCACGAGCACGAGCTGCCCGATCTCGACGCCGACGTTGAAGCCGAACAGCGACAGCGCGAGCGACGAAGGCGGCAGATCCAGATCGGCGAGCACGCTCGCGAACCCGAACCCGTGCAGCAGGCCGAACGCGAACGCGACCTGCCAGCGGCGACGCGGCAGGATCGGCCAGACGTTGTCGAGCGCGGTCAGCAGCACCGACAGCGCGATCAGCGACTCGACCAGCCGTGACGGCAACGAAACGACGGACAGCGTCGCCAGCGACAGCGTGATCGAATGCGCCGCCGTGAACGCGGTGACCGTCGTCGCGACGTTGCGCAGCGCGCGCGGGAAGCTCGTCACCGGCACCCACGTGCGGCCGCGGCGGACGAGCACCGACGGCAGCAGCAGCGCGACGAGGAACAGGAGATGATCGAAGCCGGCCGCGATGTGCGCGATGCCGTCGGCGACGTAGCCACGCAGTTGCGTCAAGGCCGAGACGTGCTCGAGCGCGAACGTCTGCTGCCGCTTCGTCGCCGGGAACACCGCGCTCACGACACGCGACGACGGCGTTTCGAGCTTGAGCAGACCGCGATGCTGCGCGTCGATGTCGAACAGCAGCGAGTAGTCGATCGTCAGCACGTCGACCGCTGCCGCGCACGTCGCGCGCAGCGTCAGCACGACGTAGCCGCCGTCGCTGTGGCGGTCGACGAGATGATCGGCGACCGCCAGCGGACAGGGCGCGCCGGAGGACGCCAGAGCGAGACGCGATAACGCGTACGCATCGATCTCGGCGTTGCGGCGCTTCAGCTCGCCCCAGTCGATGCGGCCGTCCGCGTTGCGGTCGAGCTCGAGCACCGCGTCGAGATCGCGCAGCGCGATGTCCCACTGCCCATCGACCGCGGCATCGGCGACGCGCAGCGTCAGGTAGCTGTCGCTCGGCTTGTGCGCGAATGCGGTCGACGCGAACGTCGCGAGCCACGCCAAGAGGATGACGCGCGCGATCATCGCTGCGACGCCTCGCTCGCGAGCGTGCGAAGGCGTTCGCCTTCGAGGCCGCTCGATGCGACCCAGGCGACGACTTCGCGAGCGGCTGCCGGCTTGTGCGCCGCGAGCGCCGCTTCGAGCGCGATGCGGGCGTCGAGCGGTTCCTTCTGCACGCGCCAGTTCTCGAGCGCGAGGGCGAGCGCCGCGATCAGGTAGGGGACCCCGAGCAGACCGGTCAGCACTGGGCCCAACGTCACGGCGACCAGCAGCACCGCGTAGGCGACGATCTGGTGGCGGGTGGTGGTCTCTCCGCGGACCACCGGCAGCATCGGCACACCGGTGCGCGCGTAGTCGTCGGAGATCAGCAGGGAGAGCGCCCAGAAGTGAGGCGGCGTCCAGAAGAAGACGATCGCGAATGGCCAGACCGCCTCGAGGGTGAGACCGCCGGTGGCCGCGGCCCAGCCGACGAGCGGCGGCATCGCGCCGGCGGCGCCGCCGAGGACGATGTTCTGCGGCGTCCGCGGCTTGAGCCAGAGCGTGTAGACGAAGACGTAGCCGAGGAGGCCCGCGGCGGCGAGCGCCGCGGTCAAGCCGTTGACCGTGATCCACAGCTGGGCCACCGCGACGATGCCGAGCGTCGATCCGAAGACGAGCCCGCGCCGCGGCTCGATTCGCCCGCTCGCCAGCGGCCGGCCCTTCGTCCGTGCCATCCGGGCATCTCGCTCCCGCTCGATGTAGTGGTTGATCGCCCCGGCGCCACCGGCCGCGAGGTAGCCGCCCAGACAGGTCCAGAGGATGGTCGAGAGCGCGGGGCCCCCCGGGTCCGCGACGAACATCGTCGCCACGCAGGTGAGCAGCAGCAGCGAGATGATCCGCGGCTTGGTCAGCGTGACGTAGTCGTTGGCCACGCCGATCGCGGCGCGCATGGTGCGCAGCCGCGCGTCGCCGGGGGTGACGGAGACGTGGCCGCCTCCCGGCCGCGTCTGGGGTACCCGGTCCTGCCCGGTGCCGAGGTGGACGCTCATGCCGGCGCCGCCGATGCCTGCGCCCTCGGGGCGCGCTCGCCGGATCCGGCCGGGCTCGGCAGCCACGCCAGCTTGTAGGCGATCGAGATGACCGTCGCCCAGAGCAGCGTGGCCACCGTGAGGTGGGCCACGATCAGCGTCCCATGCTCGCCGAGCCAGACGTTCATGCCGCCGAGCAGCACCTGGCCGAGCAGCAGCAGCGCGCCGAGCACCAGCAGGCGGTCGCGGGCCCCGCGCGCGTAGGCGACCGAGAGCAGCACGATGATCGCGAGGGTCGCCGCATAGACGAAGACTCGATGGGTGAGGTGGATGTCCGTCAGCCGGTTGTTGCCGAACGGCAGGAACTTGCCGTCGCCGCAGGTCGGGAACTGGTGGCCGCAGGCGAGATGCGCGCCGGCGATGTTCGGGCCCACCTCGTTCACCCCGCGCTCCTCCGTGCCCGCCATGTAGCCGCCCGCGACGATCGCGCAGAGCAGCAGCACGGCCGCCGCCGCCGCGTACGGTTTCAGGCCCCGCACCGGCTCGCGTACCGGCGAGCCCGCCTCCAGCGCCTCCTCGGAGCGCGCCTTGTAGCTCAGCCAGAGCAGCAGGCCGAGGAGGAGCATGGCCGTGCCGAGGTGGGCGGCGACGAGGGTGTCCTTGAGGCTGTGCTCCACCGTGAGCCCCCCGAGCCCCGCCTGGATCAGGACGATCACGGCCGCGGCGATGCTGCCCTTGAAGGCCCAGTTGTTCCGGAGGCGAAGGTCGCGATACGCGCGCCAGCAGAGCAGCGCGATGAGGACGACGACGACCGCCGCGAGGAGGCGGTGGGAGAACTCGATCAGGGTGTTCTCGTCGCCGACGACCGGGATCACGTCGCCGCTGCACAGCGGCCAGCCCTTGGTCCCGCTGCCGCCGGGCCCGCAGCCGAGCCCCGAGTCGCTCACGCGGACGACGCCGCCGACGATGATCAGCAGGAAGGTGACGAGCGCAGTGAGGTCTGCCAGGCGGCGAAACCGGCGGAGCCCTGCACCGCCGCCGCCGGCACCGGGTCCGGCCATGCGGTCAGGCTACAGGCTCGCGTGTCTCGGACGGCGTGCTCCGAGAGGCGTCCCGGCGGCGCACGGCCTCCCGAATGTCGCGCAGCGGCTCGTCGCTCCTGACGTCCGGGACGACGTCGAAATTGTGCGGTGGCGGGGGCGAGGTGGCGAACCACTCGAGGGTCTCGCCACCCCACGCATCGGGGCCCGTGGGGACGCCGCTCTTGAGCGAGACGTACGCGTTGACGATGCTCAGCACCACCCCGATCGAGAGCACGAACGCGCCGATCGTTGCGATCAGGTTGTACGCGTTGAGACTCATCGAGTTGACGGCGTCGCTGGCCTCGAAGAACTTGAAGATGTCCACCTGCTGGCCCTCGACCCCGGCGAGGAAGAGCGGGATGAAGGTCACCTGTGCGCCGAGGACGATCAGGGTCGCCGATGACCGGCCCAGCGCCTCGCCCATCACGCGGCCGGTGATCTTCGGGTACCAGTAGTAGAGGGCGGCGAACCCACCCAGCACGGCTCCGCCGACGAGGACGTAGCCGCTCGCCGCGGTCGACGCGGTGGTGTCGGCCAGCAGCCAGTTCACCGGGATCACGCTCTGGATCAGCTCCAGGATCAGGCCGAAACTGAGGGTGGAGAGCGCCGCCAGCGAGAAGATCAGAGGGGCGCGCATCCGCAGCACCCCTCCGGCGAGCGTCCCGATCAGATTGACGAAGATCGCTCCGATGGGAATCACCAGGAGCAGCGACATCAGCATGGCGGCGTAGAGGAACCCGATCGGGATCGAGGCGGTCATCATGTTCTGCATCCAGGCGAGCAGCCCGAGCGGCATGATCGCCGTCAACGAGATCGCGAGCACGCGACGGGAGAGCAGCGGCTTGCCGGAGAACACCGGCAGGATCTCCGAGATCGCGCCGAAGGCCGGCAGCAGGAAGAGCAGGTAGCAGCCCGTGAAGAAGATCCAGCTGAGGTGCTGGTAGTAGAGCGGCGCGCCGCCCTCACCCGGGTCGAAGAAGACGCCGTTGAAGTGGCGATCGATCTCGAGCATGGTCAGCGCCGCGACCATCGCCGAGCCGGCGATGATCATCGTCCAACTCGAGACCGCGGCGGAGTAGCTGAAGGTCGGAAGCCGTCTCCAGGCGAGGCCGGGGGCGCGGAGCTTGGCCACCGTCACCGCGAGGTTGATCGAGAGGAGCACCAGGCCGAGCACGGTCAGGCCCACCGCGGTGATCCAGACGTCGATCCCGTTGTTGGAGATGAAGACGGTGTCCGAGAGCGGCGGCCAGGAGTTGAAGCCTCCCTCCGGCGGCGTGTAGACGAAGCTGACGTACAGCAGGGCCCCGCCGAACAGGTAGAGCCAGAGTGACAGCGAGGCGAGCCGCGGGAAGGCCAGCGAGCGCGCCCCGATCTGCAGCGGAACGATGTAGGTGAAGAGCCCGAAGACGAAGGGGAGGGCGAAGAGGACGATCAGCGTCGCGCTGCCCACGGAGAGCAGCCGGTTGAAGGTCACCGGCTCGATCAGGTCGTTCTCCGGCACCGCCAGTTGCAGCCGCATCAACAGGAAGCAGACGATCCCGAGCACCAGGAACGACAGCGCCGCGCCGATGTAGACGCGGCCGACGTCCTTGTGGTCGGAGCTCATCACCATCTCGAGCCAACGCGGCCGTCTCGGAGCGGGCCCGTCGGTGACCAGCTCGGGGCGGTGCGGCGCCAGGGTGCGGCCGTTGGTGCTCATCCTCCCGTCTCCCCGTTCGCCTGCTGGACGAAGGTCTGCGCCTCCTGGATCCCCGCGGCCTGCTGCTCGAGCCAGGCCTGGTAGGTCGGCACGTCGACGACGTGGACGCGGGTCCGCATGACGGCGTATGACGCACCGGAGAAGGCGTAGCTCGCGCCGTCGAAGTCACCGGTCTCATCGGCCTTGAACCACGTCTGGTTGCTCTCCCCCGGCGTCGCGTCGAACTTGCCGCTCAGCCCCGGCACCCACCAGCGGTGGACGACGTCGGTGGAGCAGAGCTTCAGGACGATGGCTGTGTCGACCGGGACCACGAGCTCGTAGTAGGAGTAGGTCCCGTCCGGATACTCGTAGCGCCAGATCCACTGCTGTCCGCAGGCCCGGATCTCCAGCGGCGCGGACTTGGTCGATGTCGCCGGCGGGGTGAGGCCCCGCTGGGCCGTCAGGACCGCGGAGCCCTGGAGACCGTCGGCCCCGGTGGCCTCGATCCGCTTGGCGTCGCTGGTCACGACCACGCCGAGGATGAAGGTGACGATCGCCAGCAGCGCGAAGGCCCCAGCGGTGCCCAGCTGGGCGGGGCGGCGAAGCACCAGGCGCCGCGGCTGGCGCCCCCGCTCGGCGCGGAAGCGCATGATGACGGCGAGCAGCGCGGCGTTGATCGCGATCAAGAGGATGACGCCGATGACGAGCATCACCCAGTAGAGGGTGTTGAGGTCGTCCGCGTTCGGCGAGTGGCCGCCGGGGGGGCTGAGGAGGGCTAGCAAGGCGGCGTGAGTCTATTAACTCGCCTCCCGTCAGCCGCTACTGGCTGGCCAGCCAAATTCGTCTCCCGGTCTGGCAGAATCGCCCGGGCATGGCCGAAAACGGCAACGGTTCTGACGGCAGCGCCCAGCGGGCGCTCCGCAGGATGGCGGAGTCCGACCCCGAGCTCGCGGCGCGTCTGATCGTCCAGTCGCTCCCGGCCGCCGCGGCCGGCCTGCCCGACGGCATGAGCTACCGCCTGGAGCTCGACGGCGTCGGCGCCTGGACCGTGAGCTCGCTCGGCGGCCGCGCCAAGGTTGCCGAGGTGCTGGCCGGGGCGGACCTGAACGGCGAGACCTTCGCCGTCTCCACGGATGCCGAGACGCTCGCTCGGGTCGCGTCCGGCCGCAATCCGGTCGGGCCGCTGATCAACGGGCGTCTGAAGCTGCGCGGGCGGCGCCGCAAGGCGCTCGCCCTGCGCAAGCTGGATGCCGATGCCGGCCCGCGGGAGCTCGCGCGGCTCGGTCACCCCGTGGACGCCGACCTGGTCTTCCGCTCACTCGCCTACGCGATCGAGCCGGAGTGGACCCGGGGTCACCGCTTCGCGATCGCCTACGAGCTGGTGGGCGAGGGCGGAGGGACCTGGCGCGTCGAGGTCGACGACGGCACCGTTCGCGTCGAGCGCGGCCTGGGAGAGGAGGCCGACGCGATCGTCCGGATCCGCTATTCGGACTGGCTGGCGCTGCTCGCCGGCGAGCTCACTCCCGCGGACGCAATGCGGCTCGGCAAGACCGAGGTCGAGGGCAGCATCCCGCCCGTCACCCGCCTCGGCCGCTGGATTGACCAGGCCGAAGGCATCGACGGCCCGGAGCTCGAGCGCGAGGAGCGCCAGCGCCGGCAACAGGCGGACAACGCGGGCAGCTGGGGGAGCAAGGTGACCGACGACGGCGCCTCCGGTCTGTCGGGCGATCCGGCCGAATCGAAGCGGCCTCAGGGCGGCCTGATGGACTATGAGCAGCTCTACGCCCTGTGGGAGCGACAGAACTGGCGTGCCCACGAGCTGGATTTCTCCATCGATCGCGAGCTTTGGGTGGTCACTCCGAGCGAGGCCCAGCGGCACACCGCCTTCAGCATCGGCAGCTTCTACGTCGGCGAGGAGCGAGTCACAGCCGACCTGGCACCGTTCCTGCTCGCGGCGCCGAGCGGCGAGGTCGAGGCCTTCCTCGCCACCCAGCTGGTGGACGAGATGCGCCACGCGGTCTTCTTCGACCGCTGGGCGAAGGAGGTGATGGGCCTCGAGTCGGGCAGCTTCCGCGACCGGCTCCGCGAGATCGAGGACCGCATGCTCGGCCCCTGGCACTTCCTCTTCGACGACTCGTTGCGCGAGATCGCGAACCGGATCAAGGATCGCCCCGACGACCTCGAGATCTTCGTCGAGGGCATCGTCACCTACCACATGGTCACAGAGGGGGTCCTGGCGATGCCCGGGCAGCGGATCATGATCGAGTACACCGCCGAGCACGACCTCTATCCGGGCTTCAACGAAGGTTTTCGGCTGGTCGAACGGGACGAGCACCGCCACATCGCCTTCGGCGTGCGCTTCCTGAAGGACGTCTGCGACGAACGCCCGGAGATGAAGGGCGTGATCGTGCGGCGGCTCGAGGAGCTCCTGCCGAAGGCCGCCGAGGTCTTCTGCCCGCCGGAGGCCGACGACCCCTCCGACTTCGTCTCCTACGGCCACCACTCCTCGCAGATCTACGGCTTCGCCTATCAGGCGCTGAGGCGGCGCATGGCGGCCATTGGGATCGAGATCCCGCCGCCCGAGCGCCTCATGCCCGGGCCGGTCGACTTCGGTGGCCTGGCCGAGCGGCGGGTGCTCGCCGCCGAGGCGGCGAGCTAGCCCCGGCCTTCGAGCTCAGGCCGCTGCGGTCGCGCCCTGCGGCCGCCGATAGAGCACGACGCTCGTCGCGATCAGCCAGATCGGCAACGCGATCATCGGCAGGAAGAGCACCCCGAACAGCAGCAGCAGGCCGCAGATGAATCCGAGCCACGCGAGCCAGCGGGGCAGCACTCTCGTACGCCAGATCACGACCGAGGCCGCGTCGATCAGAGCGATGGCCCCGAACATCGCGAAGATCAGGATCGCGCCGAATCCGGCGCTCGGCACGTAGCGGCCGACGTCCGAGACCGTCAGCGCGTTGGCGCCCCCGATCGACTGGCCGGCCGGGATGGCGGCGAGCAGCGATCCGCCCACCCAGAGCATCCCGACGAGCAGAACGGCACCTCCCAGCGCGACGTTGGAGAGCCTTCCCTCCGGGCCCTCGGCCAAGCGCAGCCACTGCCGGACGCCCGCGGCGAACCAGAGCAGGAAGAGACCGCAGAACGCCAGCACGAAAGCGCCGACGATCACCGTGACCCGATGCCCATGATCGGCGTACCAGGCGACGATCTGGGCATTGTTGTCGTCGCTGTCAGGTGAGTTGGAAGCCATCAGCACGCCGACGATGAAGGTGATCGCCGCCAGAACTCCGGCAGTGGGCGTCCAGAAATCGCGTCGCGGTCCAGCCATCTCGCCTCCTTCGATTGCCCCAAGGGCCCGTCCACGGGCGAACTTACCCGCCGAGGCGGTCGTACTCACCTTGATCGCGATCGGCCGCGATGCGAACATATGTTCGTGTCCGGCTCGATCCTCCACGCTGACGCCGATGCGTTCTTCGCCTCGGTCGAGCAGCGCGACGATCCGAGCCTCCGCGGCAGGCCGACGATCGTCGGTGCCGGGGTCGTGATGGCCGCGAGCTACGAGGCACGCGCGTACGGGATCGAGGGCGGGATGAACGGCTGGCGAGCACGCCGCCTCTGTCCGCACGCCGTCGTCGTGCCGCCGCGCTTCGCGGCCTATACCGAGGCGAGCCGGGGGCTGTTCGATCTCTTCGAGGAGACGGCGCCGCTCGTCGAGGGGCTGTCACTGGAAGAGGCGTTCCTCGACGTGCGTGGACTGGAGCGCATCTCGGGAACTCCCCGCCAGATCGCGGAGCGACTCCGGCGCCGCGCCCGTGAGCGTGTGGGCCTTGCCGTGACTGTCGGTGTCGCCCGAACGAAGGTGCTCGCGAAGATGGCGAGCCGCGCCGCCAAGCCCGACGGCTTGCTCGTGATCGACCCTCAGCGCGAGGCCGAGTTCCTGAGGCCGCTGCCGGTGGAGGCCCTCTGGGGCGTCGGCTTCGCCACGGCCGAGAAGCTCCGCGCGCACGGCGTCAGCACGATCGGGGATCTCGAGCGTCGCGAAGAGTCGGAGCTGGCGATGTTCCTCGGGGGCCACGCGGCGCGACATCTGCATGCCATCGCCAACCGGAGAGATCCGCGCCGGGTGCGCCGAGGTCGACCGCGGCGCTCGATCGGCACCCAGTCGGCGTTCGCCGGCGGCGGCAGGTCCGGGGCCGAGCTGGACGCGCTGCTGGTCACCCTTGTCGACCGAGTCACGCGCCGGGCGCGAGCCGCCGACCGGGCGGGACGGACGGTGACGCTGCGTTTCCGCTTCTCGGACTTCTCCCGCGCCACTCGCTCACGAACGCTGCCGCATCCGACCGCCGGCACCGGCGCCATCCTCGCGGCCGCGAGGACTCTCCTCGCCGCCTCGAGGCCGTTGCTCGAGCGGCGCGGGGTGACGCTGCTCGGCATCACCGTCGCGAACCTCAGCACCGAGGCGCAGCTGGAGCTCCCGCTCGAGCCGCAGGTGAATCCGGCTCTCGACCTCGCGATCGACGAGATCCGCGAGCGGTTCGGAACGGACGCGATCAGGCGGGGCTCCACCGGGCGCTCCAGCCCGCGTCACTTCACGCAGGTCTAGTCACCCGCATGCCGGTGCTCAGGTGGGGAGGTCACCTCCACCGCCCCCGTCGCCGTCGCCGTCATCGGGAGCGCATTGCCGCAGTGCCGGCGAGCGATCCGCCGCGTGCTCGAGTCCCTTCGACTTGTCGTTGCCGACCCTCATCTGCGAGCCGCGCAGAAACGCGGGCGGCAGCGGATCGACGATCCCACCCGTGACGTGATAGCCGCCACGGTGGGAGTTCTCCGCCTCGTTGCACACGGTCGCCGCCTGCCCCGCGGGCGCGAGCGCGGCCAGGTAGGCGACGGCTGCCGTCCCCGCCGTGGCGAGTGCCTTCGTCCTGTTCTTCACGGTGACCTCCGTGTCATGCGTGCGGCGTCCTTGCCGCACATCCTTCGATCTCCGTCGAGCCGGGGCCGCCCGAGCTTGAGAGCACTGGACGCCGGGACCGAGGACTTGGACGGACGAACGAGCACGGCCGTCTCGACCTGAACCGCATAGGGTCCGCTCCGTGAGCAGCGTCCGCGAAGCCGCCTTCGAGCTCTTCCGCGAGCACGGCATGACGACGATCTTCGGCAACCCGGGGTCCACCGAGCTGCCGATGCTGGCGGAGTTCCCCGATGACTTCCGCTACGTCCTGGGGCTGCAGGAGGCGGTGGCCGTGGGGATGGCCGACGGCTTCGCTCAGGCCTCGGGGAGGACGACTCACGTCAACCTGCACACCGCACCGGGGGTCGGCAACGGCATGGGCGGCATCTTCAACGCTCAGGCGAACCACACCCCGCTCCTGGTGACGGCGGGCCAGCAGGTCCGTGCCCACATCACGATGCAGGCGAACCTGACCAATCGCGACGCGACCCGGGTCGTGCACCCGTTCGTCAAGTGGAGCTTCGAGCCGCCGCGCGCCCAGGACGTCCCGCACGCTCTCGCCCGCGCGATCCATACCGCGTCCCTCGCTCCGAAGGGGCCGGCGTTCGTCTCCCTGCCCATGGACGACTGGACCGAGGAGGCCGAAGCCGAGTCTGGTCATCTCCTGGAGCGGGTCGCCGAGACGCGGATGGGACCGGACGCGGCGGCGATCGAGTCGCTGGCCCAGAGGCTGGCGGCGGCCGGCAGCCCCGTGCTCGTGGCCGGTCCCGACATCGACGCGAGCGGGGCCTGGAACGACGCCGTTGCCCTCGCCGAGCGGCAGACGCTGCCGGTGTTCGCCTCTCCGGCCACCGGTGGCGGCCGCCTCGGCTTCCCGGAGGGACATCCGCTGTTCCAGGGTGTCCTGCCGCCGGCCATCGGTCCGGTCTCGGAGACGCTCAAGGGACGGGACCTGATTCTTGTGGTCGGCTCCTCGGTCTTTCCCTACTACCCCTACATCCCGGGACCGCTGCTGCCCGAGGGTGCCTCGCTCGTGGCGATCACCAACGATCCGGACGAGGCCGCCCGCGCACCGATGGGCGACGTGATCCTCGCCGACCCGAAGCTGGCGCTGCTGGCGCTGCTGGACGAGGTCGGGGAGGCGAACCGCGCCGAGCCCGACCCGCTTCCCGAGCCGACCGCCGGCGACGAGACCGATCCGCTGAGCGCGACGGTGGTGCACAACACCCTCGCCCAGGTCTTCCCCGACGACGGCATCGTCGTGCTCGAGTCACCATCGAGCACCCTCTCCCTCCGAAACCAGCTGAGGATCTCGAGGCCCGGGAGCTACTACTTCGGCGCCGGCGGTGGACTCGGCTTCGGACTCGCGGCGGCGATCGGCGTGCAACTGGCCCAGCCCGATCGCCCCGTCGTCTGCGTGCTTGGCGAGGGGTCCGCGCAGTACGCGATCACCGGGCTCTGGACGGCGGCCGCCTACGAGGTGCCGGTCACCTTCCTCGTCCTGCGAAACGAGGAGTACTCGATCCTCAAGTGGTTCGCGAACATCGAGGAGGTTCAGGGAGCTCCGGGGCTGGACCTGCCCGCCCTGGAGGTGGCCAAGGTCGCGGCGGCCTACGGCGTCTCATCGAGCGCCGTGTCCGGCCGGGACGAGCTGCACGCGGGGCTCGAAGCCGCGATCGGATCCGGCCGCCCCCAGCTCATAGAGGTCCCGGTGGCGCCGGGGATGGCGCTCTTCTAGCTCACTCGTCCGAGGCCGGAGAGCCGACGTGGCCCTCGATCGCTGCGTGAATCCGCTGCGCAGCCTCGGGCGCATCGCGCTCCAGGTGCCAGACGTCGCGCTTGAAGAGGGCGATGACCTTGACGGGGGAGGTCGCGACGACCGACGCAGTGCGACGACCGGAGGACAGTACGGCGACCTCGCCGATCACGTCGCCGGGCCCGACCTCACGGACCTTCTCGTCGTGCACGAGGACGTCGGCCGAGCCGGACTCGACCAGGAAGAGCGAATGACCGAAGTCGCCCTCGGACATGAGCGTGTCGCCGGTGTCGAAGTCCAGCTCCGACGCGACCTTGGCGACGGCGTCGAGCTCGGCCTCCGAGCATTCCGACAACACGGGGATGGGCGCGACCCGGCTGCGGTCCACGCGACCAGAATACGCACGTTCGGGAACCCGCGGAGTTGCCGTCCCGTGACCGTGCGGACGCGCGGTTCGCTTAGGCTGCGCGCGGAATGGACCTGCTCTCGCGCGACGTGCATCGCCTCGCTCCCAGGGAGAGCGAGGCGGCCGAGGATCGCGTTCCAGATGAGCTCGCGGAGGGGACGCCCGACCCGCTTCGCAGCGAGCTGATCGGCCTGCTCGGGGAGGACCGCGTCCTCACCCGCGTCATCGACCTGGTCCGCTACGCGTCGGACGCGAGCCCGTATCGGCTGCTCCCCGCTGCGGTGGTGGTGGCGAGGGACCCCTCCGACATCTCGAAGGTCCTCGACTACGCCCGGGCCGCCAAGGTCGCGGTCACCTTCCGCGCCGGCGGGACCAGCCTCAACGGCCAGTCCCAGACCGACGGCATCCTGGTCGACGTGCGCCGTCACTGGAGCGGCGTCGAGGTCCAGGACGGCGGAGCTCGCGTCCGGGTCAGGCCGGGCACGGTCCTGGGCCACGTCAATCGCGTCCTGGCACCGCACGGCCGGAAGCTCGGGCCGGACCCGGCGAGCACCGACATCGCCTGCGTCGGCGGTGTCCTCGCCAACAACTCCGGCGGGATGCGCTGCGGCATCGTGGCGGACTCCTACAGCACGGTCCGCTCGCTCACCTTCGTCCTCCCGTCCGGGACGGTGATCGACAGCGCGGCTCCGGACGCCGCGGAGCGCTTCGAGCGCGCCGAGCCCGATCTCGCCCGGGGCCTGGCCGAGATCCGCGACCAGATCCGCGCGGACGACGAGCTCAGCGAACGGATCCGCCACAAGTTCCGGATCAAGAACACCACCGGCTACCGCCTCTGCGCCTTCCTCGACGAGGACGAGCCGGTGCAGATCTTCCGCCGCCTGCTGATCGGCTCCGAGGGAACCCTCGGGTTCATCGCCGAGGCGGTGCTCGAGACGGTGCCGAAGCCGCCGAGGACGACGGTCTCCTGGCTGCACTTCGACGGCATCGAGTCTGCGACCGAGCCCGTACCGGCCCTGGTGGAGGCTGGGGCGACCGCGGTCGAGCTGATGGTGGCGCCGGCTCTGATGGTGGCGGCGCAGAACATCGCCGGCGCTCCCCGGGAGTGGCTGGAGCTCCCACCGACCTCGGCGGCGTTGCTGGTCGAGTTCGGTGCCGAGAGCGACGGCGAGCTCGACGCCCAGGTAGCAGGCGCGGAGGCGATTCTCCGCGAGTACGAGCTGATCCGGCCGAGCGACTTCACCCGCGACGAGGAGCGGATCGAGGTCTGCTGGACGGTCCGCGAGGGACTCCACGGCCTGATCGGGCGCTTCCGTCCCCCGGGGAGCTCGCTGATCATCGAAGACGTCTGCGTCCCGCCCGAGCGGATCGCGGAATCGGCCCGGGACATCCAGGCGCTGCTCAGCGAGCACGGCTTCCTGCCCGGCGTGGCGGGCCACACCTCGGTTGGGAACCTCCATTTCATGCTCACCCCGGACTTCTCCAAGCCCGAAGACGTCGAGCGCTACGAGGCCTTCATCGACGGGCTGGTGCAGTTGGTGCTCGACAAGTACGACGGCTCGCTCAAGGCCGAGCACGGAACCGGGCTCAACATGGCGCCGTACGTGGAGCGGGAGTGGGGCCCGAGCGCGACCGAGCTGATGTGGCGGGTGAAGGCGCTCGCCGACCCGGACGGCGTTCTCTCGCCCGGCGTCGTCCTGAACCGCGACGCCGGTGTGCACCTCCGCAACCTGAAGACGACCCCGGAGATCGAGGAGGTGGCGACCACCTGCGTCGAGTGTGGCTTCTGCGAGCCGGTCTGCCCCAGTCGCCATCTGACCACCACCCCGCGCCAGCGGATCGTGGTCCGCCGGGAGATGGCCCGCCAGCCCGCCGGCTCACCGGTCCAGCGGGCCCTGCTCGAGCAGTACGAGTACGACGGGATCCAGACCTGCGCGGCAGACGGCACCTGCCAGCTCTCGTGCCCCCTCGGCATCGACACCGGCAAGCTGATCAAGGGCTTCCGCGAGCGGGAGCACACCCCCAGAACGCAGAGACGGGGCGTCAGGGCCGCCGAGCGTTTCGGGCGGCTGGAGGGTCTCGCGCGGGTGGGGCTGCGAGCCGGTGCCGCGGCACCGCCGCTGGCGCGAACGGCGTCCAATGGCGCCCGCGCTTTGTTCGGCGACGATCTCGTTCCCAGCTGGCCCGCCGAGATGCCGCCGGCCGCGCCGGCCAAGCTTCCGGCGACTGCACGCACGGGCGCGGCGGCCGTCTACATGCCTGCCTGTGTGAACCGGATCTTCGGTCCCGTGGCGGCCAACGGGAACGCGCCCTACCTGCCGGAGGCGATGGTGACGGTCTCTGCGCGGGCGGGGATGCCCGTCTGGATCCCGGAGGACGTGGCGGGTCACTGCTGCTCGGTGCCGTGGACGTCGAAGGGCTACTCGGACGGCGCGCGGCTGATGGCGAACCGGACCCTCGAGGCGCTCTGGCGCTGGACCGGCGAAGGCGAGCTGCCGGTGGTCATCGATGCCAGCTCCTGCGCGCTCGGCCTGGCCCGCGAGGTGGCCGACGACCTCAGCGAGGAGAACCGTGAGCGTCATCGCCGACTGGAGATCCTGGACTCGGTCGCCTGGGCGCAGCGCCTGCTGCCGGAGCTGCGGATCACCGAGAAGCTCGGCTCGGTCGCGGTCCACCCGACCTGCTCCACGCGCCATCTCGGGCTCGAGCGCCAGCTCCGGGAGATCGCGGCCGCGATCGCGGACGAGGTCCGCCAGCCGATCCGCGCCACCTGTTGCGGAATGGCGGGGGATCGCGGTCTGCTCCATCCCGAGCTCACCGCATCGGCGACCGAGGAGGAGGCCGCGGAGCTCCGGGGCGCGCAGAACGACGCGTATCTGTGCAGCAACCGGACCTGCGAGATCGCCCTCCAGCAGGGCATCGGCGCGGCGTATGAGTCCTTCGTCATCCACCTGGAGCGCGTCAGCCGTGCATAGGCTGGTGAAGGGCGCGGCCGTGGCCGGTCTCGCCGCGGCTTTCGCCGTTCCCCTGCTGCGCAAGAGGCTGAAGATCCCCGCCGGTGTCACGGCTGCCGCTCTCGCCGCGGGACCACCTGCTCTCGCGGTGGTCGGGCACCGCACGCGCCTCCGAGACGCCGGGATGTACGCGCTGCAGATGTGGATGTTCACCATGGGCCACGAGCTTCCCTACGACGATCCCGAGGCCGCCCGGCGACGGCTGCGGATCACCTATCCGATCCGTGCGGACACCCTGATCGGATCCGGTGAGCTCCCGAACGTCCGTCTTCAGACAGCGCTGGCGGGCCTCGGCCGCCGGAACACCTTCGACCGCTTCCTCTCCTGGGCCCACTGGATGTGGTTTCTAGAGCCACACGGGTCGCTCACCTGGATCCTGGCCAGGCACCCGGAGCACTTCCCGCGCTCCGCCCGGCAGATGTCGGCCGTCTACGACCTCGGTTGCGCGATCTACATGGCGGTTCCGACAGCGCCGCCGTGGTGGGCCTCGGAGGAGGGCTACACCGACGCGGGGGTCCGCCGGATCATGCAGGAGGTCGGCGAGGAGGAGTGGGGCAGGGCCTGGCCCGTCCTCTACGACGCGCTCGGCGGCAACCCCTGGGCGGCGATGCCCTCGCTGCACTTCGCCACCTCCCTGATGGCCGCGCTGCTGCTCGCCGAGACAGGACCGGTGGAGGGGGTGTTCGGCTGGAGCTACGCCGGAGTGCTGGGCTTCGCGCTCGTCTACCTCGGCGAGCACTACGTGGTCGACCTGCTCGCCGGCGCGGCGATCGTGTTCGCCGTCAGGCGGGGGGAGCGCTACGTCGAGCCGGTGGCGCAGGCGATCAGCCGCGGGCTCCAGCGCCTGGAGCGCGTCGCGAACCCCGGCGACTGACGACCTCCGCGGTCCGGGAGCCGCGTTTGCGAACATCTGAAGGGTGAGGGAGGAGCGCCCATCAAGCGCTTCAGAGCAGCCTGAGACGGGCCGCGAAATGGTCGCGGAGGCTGAGCCGAGCTTCTTCACGAATCCGAAGCGGCTCATCCAGACGATGGTCGCGGTCGTCCTGCTCTTCGTGGCGATCTACGTCCTCGTGCCGAGGCTCTTCGATCTGCAGGACGCGATCGACAAGGTGGGCGAGGGCGACCCGGTGTGGATCGGGGTGGGACTCGCCTTCTGCGTCGTCATGTTCGCCGCCTACACGGCGCTCTTCCGGGGAGTCGTCGGCGAGAAGGTCATCCATCTCGAGTGGAGCGAGAGCTACCAGATCACGATGGCCGGGCTGGCCGCGACCAGGTTGTTCTCCGCCGGAGGCGCAGGCGGGATCCTGCTCACCTATTGGGCGCTGCGCAAGGCCGGGATGGAGCGCCGTCAGTCCATCTGTCGCATGGTCGCCTTCCTCGTCGTCCTCTACGCGGTCTATCTGGCGGCACTGGTGATCTTCGGGATCCTGCTGAGGACGCACGTCGTGTCGGGCGAGGCGCCGCTCTCGGGCACCCTGATCCCGGCGGCTCTGGCCGCCGTCGCCATCGTCATCGGCCTGTTGATGACCCTGGTTCCCGACGACGTCGAGCGCAGGATCGAGCGCCACACCTCCGGCCGGTTCGGCAAGATCGCCCAGAGACTCGCAACCGTTCCCGCGACCTTCGCCCAGGGCACCCGCACCGCGATCGAGTTCGTCCGCAACCCCCGGTCGGGAGCCCTGGCGTTCGGCGGGGCGGTCGGGTTCTGGGGCGCCAACATCGCGATCCTCTGGGCGAGCTTCCATGCCTTCGACGTCCACATCCCGCTCGGTGTCGTTGTCCAGGGGTTCTTTCTCGGCATGCTCGCGAACCTGTTCCCGTTCGCGCCGGGCGGCGTGGGAGCCGTGGACGCCGGGATGATCGGGGCGTTCGTCCTCTTCGGGCTGCCGAGCGCGGAGGTCTTCGCCGCCGTCCTCACCTACAGGGTGATCGCCTTCTGGCTGCCGATCCCGCCCGGGGTCGTCGCGTTCTTCCAGCTTCGCAAGACGGTCAATCGCTGGGACCGTGAGGGCCGCGACCGGCCGGAGCGGGTCGGGTTGCGAGAGCCCGAGACGGCCGCCGCCGGGTCGTAACGAAGAGCCCGCTGGCGCTACTATAAAAAGTGAAGTAAAGGCCTCAGCGGATCGCCCAGATGGATGTCCACCGAGGCTCTGGGTAGGCTCCGAAAGGACCCGAGATGACTGACAAGGCGAACGGCAACGAGAAGGTGGAAGACCTGATCATCCTCGGCGGCGGCCCCGCCGGGTATACCGCCGCGCTCTATGCCGCCCGGGCCGAGCTGGAGCCGCTCGTCATCGAGGGCTTCCAGTGGGGTGGCCAGCTGCAGAACACGACCGACGTCGAGAACTACCCCGGTTACCCCGAAGGAATCATGGGCCCGGAGATGATGACCCAGTTCCGGGCACAGGCCGAGCGCTTCGGGACCCGCTTCGTCACCGACGACGCGACCGAGGTGGAGCTGACCGACGGCGGGGTTCACACCGTCCGGGTCGGCAAGGACACCTATCGCAGTCGGGCGGTGATCCTCTCCATGGGCGCCGAGCCCAAGCGACTCGGCATCCCGGGCGAGCTCGAGCTCGCGGGCAGCGGCGTCTCCACCTGCGGTGTCTGTGACGGCGCCTTCTTCAAGGGCGAGAACGTCGCCGTGATCGGCGGCGGCGACTCGGCGATGGAGGACTCCATCTTCGTCTCGAAGTTCGCCGAGAAGCTCTTCTCGATCCACCGCCGCGACGAGTACCGCGCCTCGAAGATCATGCAGGAGCGTGCTCGCGGCAAGGACAACATCGAGTTCCTGACGCCGTACGTCCCAGTCGAGTTCATCGCCGGCGACGACGGCAAGATCGCCAAGATCCGCCTTCGCCACGCGGAGAACGGCGAGGAGACCGACCTCGAGGTCGGCGGCGCCTTCGTCGCGATCGGCCACCGGCCCCGGTCCGAGCTCGTCGAGGGCCAGATCGATCTCGACGAAGAGGGCTACGTGACCGTCGAGGAGCCCTCGACCAGAACCAAGCTTGCGGGCGTCTTCGCGGTCGGCGACCTGGTCGACCACACCTATCGCCAGGCGGTCACCGCCGCCGGCAGCGGCACCAAGGGCGCCCTCGACGCAGAGTGGTACCTCCGCGACATGCCGCCGGACCCCGAGGAGCACTGGGGCACCAACACCGGCGCCATCGTCGAGGCCGTCGAGGCTTCCTAGCGCCCCGGTCCTGGACCCTAGCCGGGGAAGATCCGGCAGGGCTCGCCGCGCAGGCCCGGGCAGGGCGGCAACGGTGTCGGCGCCGAGATGCCAGGGACGAACGGGAGGATCAGGCGGGACGGGCGCTTGTGGGAGAGCGCGATGGTCACCCTCGCGTTCTGCTGCGGGACGGTATCGGCGAAGGCCCAGATGGGCTGGTCCCCGACCGGCGCGCTGACGGTGACCCGGATCCGCGAGCCGGCTCGGTACATGTGCCCCTGGTAGTAGAGCGGGATGATCAGCTTCGAGAAGCCGCCCTTCGGCAGCTTCGCGACGTCCTCGCGGCGGAGGCTCAACACCGGCTCGAGCAGCGTGCTCTTCCGCGGATCGAGCTTGCGCATGCTGGCCCGCAGGTAGCCGCTCTGGACGTAGGTCTCCTTGCCGTCGGGCCGGACCTCGGAGACCGTCACCTGCAGGTCCACGTCCGGAGCCGACGCCCGGAGCCAGGCGTGGACCGCTCCCGCTCCGATGACCGCGGTATCCCGAGCGAGCGGAGGCGTCAGGAACGAAGCGGCGGTGCCCGCCGGCGGCTGGCGCCAGTCGTAGCTCGGATGGGCCGTCCAGAGGTCGCCCCCACCTGTGTCGGTTCCCGCGAAGTCGGTTGGGGGCCGCGCCCCCTTGTCCCAGGTGAAGCTGGTGCTGCCCCCCTTGGCCCCCTTCTTGGAGGGCTTGCGCGTCATCAGCCCGTCGGGCCTGAAGAACCAGGATTGCGGCCTGGTGGTCGGGATCGGGAAGCGGTTGAACGTGCGCTCGAAGCCGGGGTAGGGAGCGCCCGCGGGGCCGCCCGCGCCGTTGTCGAAGAGCACCCGGATCGACGGCAGGCTCTGGAAGGCGCGGAGCGCCGCGTCGTAGCTGGGCTCGCTCTGGATGGGGTCCGGCGGGAGGGTCACTCCGGGGACGCCCATGATCGTCCCGTAGAGGAGCGGGGCAAAGGCGGCCGTGCCGGGAGGCAGCTGGGGTCTTCGCGCGGCGACGTAGAGCTCGAGGAAGTCGAACCAGCGGTTGAAGGTCTCCGGGTCGAGCGAGTCGATGTGGAGGCCGTTGGTGAACGTGAACCACTTGCGCTTCGTGCCGGTGAAGCGGTCGGCGAGGTTCGCGCAGTGGCCGCCGGTCTGCTCGTCCTCGAACTGGCAGGCCATGAAGGTCGGGACGCGGATGTTGTGGACGAAGGTCGCCGGAGAGAGGGGGTTCGCGACCCGGGGCCGGAAGAAGCGGTTGCGATGGATCTTGGCGATCAGGTCCGCCGCCGCGGTGTGGAGCGTCTGGTTCGCCTTGCAGATCTCATCGCCCTGCTCGATCCGCCTGTTGGCCCAGCCCTGACCCTCTGTGGGCGATGCCGGCTTCGCGTCGTCGACTCGGTCCTCGGCCCACTGCAGCGCGAAGCCGGTGTTGAGGAAGCCGCCGGGATAGAGGGTGGTCGCGGTGTTGTCGATCACCGACAGCGGCGTGATCGCCGCCAGGTGCGGCGGCCGGGTGGCCGCCACGAAGAGCTGGCTGATGCCCCCGTAGGAGACGCCCGCCATCCCGACCCTGTCGTGGAGGACCCAGGGCTGGCGGGCCACGGTCTCCACCACGTCGTAACCGTCCAGTCCCTGCAGCGGCTCGAAGTAGTCGAAGGCGCCGCCGGAGCAGCCGGTGCCTCGCATGTTGACGTCGACGACCGCGTAGCCGAGCAGGTTCAGGAGCTGGCTGATGCCGCTCTCGGCGCCCGCGGGATTCGCATAGCCGTAGCCGGCGTACTCGACGAGCGTCGGATACGGACCGTCGGCCGCCGGACCCGGCAGGCGCACATCGAGCGAGAGGCTCGTCCCGTCGCGCGTGTACATGTAGCCGTAGCCGCCTTCCGGCAGGGTCTGGTTGTAGATCGAGGTGTTCTTCGGCGGCCGTGCCGACATCACCGCGACGCGTCTCGAAGCGGAGCCATCGGCAGCGCGCACCCGATAGCCCTTGCCCGTGGGAACCCGGCGGAAGACGACGCCCCCCAGGGTTCCAACCGGCTTCTTCGAGACCACCTTGCCCTTGCGGACCAGCCGCAGGCTGGTCCCGGATTGAGCTCCGGTGACGTACACCTGGTTGACGCTGCCGTGAACCGAGAGGGAGTTCGCCGCGGAAGCGCCGGATGGTGCGATCGCAACGCTCGCCAACGCGACCAGCAATGCCGGCATCGTCGCCCTCTTCAACACCCTGCGCTCCCCGCGCACCTGTCCCGCCGCCTTTCCTTGGCCTGCAGTCCTCTCCACCGGGGAGGATAATCCGAACATGGGCATCGCGACGGCTGACAGGCCGGCAGCAGCACCCGCCACCCGGGCCGGTCTTCCGCCGGGGCCCGACTGGTCGGTCGCCCGGACGACGTGGAACTGGTGGCGGCGGCCGCTGCCGATGCTGGATCACTGCCACGCCCGCTACGGGGACATGTTCACGATCCGGCTCCCCTATGAGGGGACCTGGGTCTTCGTCTCCGACCCGGAGGTGGTCAAGGAGGTCTTCACCGGCGATCCGAATGTGCTCCGCGCGGGCGCCGCGAACATCATTCTCCTGCCGGTCCTCGGCGAGCACTCGGTTCTGCTGCTGGATGAGCCCGAGCACATGTCGCAGCGCAAGCTGATGCTGCCTCCGTTCCACGGCAAGCGGATGCAGGCCTATCGCGAAGTCATGGCACGCGCCGCGTCCGAAGAGATCGATCGCTGGCCCACGGAGACGCCGATCAGGATGCGCCCGCGGATGCAGGCCGTGACGCTCGAGGTGATCCTCCGTGCCGTCTTCGGGGTGGACGAGGGTGCCCGGCTCGCCCAGCTCCGGGATCAGCTCCGCGGGACGCTCAACCTGCTGTCCGATCCACGCTGGGCGGTCCCGACCGTCCTGCTCGGCCCTCAGCGGTTGCGCCGCCTGCGGTGGTTCCGGAAGCGGCTCGAGCCGGTCGACCGGCTGGTCTTCGAGGAGATCTCCGCCCGCCGCGGCGCGGCCGACCTCACCGAGCGTGACGACATCCTTTCGCTCCTCCTCCAGGCGACCGACGAGGACGGTCGGCCGATGAGCGACCGGGAGCTCCGCGACGAGCTGATGACCCTGTTGGTCGCGGGGCACGAGACCACGGCGACCGCGATCTCCTGGGCGCTCGAGCTGCTCTCCCGCCATCCGGCCGAACTGGAACGGCTCGAGGCGGAAGTCGACCGCGGCGGCGAGGGCGCCTACCTCGACGCGGTGATCAAGGAGACGTTGCGGCTTCGCCCGGTGATCGCCCTGGTTCTGCGCAAGCTCGCAGAGCCGACGGAGATCGGTGGCCGGCTGCTCCCGGCGGGCGTCTCGGTGGCGCCCTCGATCTACCTGGTCCATCGCCGTCCCGACGTCTACCCCGAGCCCGAGCGCTTCCGGCCCGAGCGATTTCTCGATCAGCCCCCCGGCACCTACACCTGGATCCCCTTCGGGGGCGGCGTCCGCCGCTGCCTGGGAGGGGCGTTCGCCGAGTTCGAGATGCAGGTTGTGCTCCGGGAGCTGGTTGCGCGACGCAGGCTCCGGCCGACAGGCGGCGAGCCTGAGTATCCGCTGAGGAGAACGATCACCAACGTCCCGAGCGGGGGCGCCGAGATGATCGCGGCCTCACGAACGACCTGAGCCCGTCGTTACCTTGAATGGATGGATCGTCGCGCCTGGTTCTGGCTGCTCTCGCTCGGGGCGATTTGGGGTGCCTCCTACATGTTCATCGCGATCGGCTTGCGCGACCTCTCGCCCGGGATGGTCGCCTTTCTCCGGGTCGCACTCGCCGCCCTCGTCCTGCTCCCGGTGGCCGCCGCCCAGGGCGCGCTCGCCGGAGCGCGCCCGTATCTCGGCTGGCTGGTGCTCGTCGGCGCGATCCAGGTCGCCGGTCCGTTCATCCTGATCTCCGCGGGGGAGGAGGAGATCAGCTCCTCGCTCGCGGGGATCCTGGTCGCGGCCGCCCCCCTGTGGACGGCTGTCCTGGCGGTCTGGGTCGATCACGAGGAGCGCTCCCAGGGTCTCCGCCTCGGCGGCGTCCTGATCGGCTTCGCTGGCGTCGGGTTGCTGCTCGGCGTCGACCTCGGGGGCAACGGATCGGAACTGGTCGGCGGCCTCGCCGTGCTGGCGGCGGCACTCGGCTATGCGATTGGGGGCTTCCTGGTCAAGCACCGCCTCAGTGGGATGGAGCCAGTCGGCATGTCGGGCCTGGTGATGCTCGCGAGTGCGCTGCTGCTGCTGCCGGTGGCCATCGCGACGGCGCCGGCGTCGTTTCCGAGCCTCGGCCCGCTGGCCGCCGTCATCGCCCTCGGCGTGGTGGGCACCGGCTTCGCCTTCGCGATCTTCTACTGGCTGATCTCCACGGTGGGACCGGCCCGGACCTTCACGGTCACCTACGTGGCGCCCGGCTTCGCGATCGTCTACGGCGCGATCTTCCTCTCGGAGGAAATCACCGTGGCGACGATCGCTGGGCTCTTCCTGATCCTGGCCGGGTCCTGGCTGTCGGCCGAAGGCAGGTTGCCCGGCCGGCGTCGCTGGGCGCGGGACGAGCTAGCCCCGAGCGAAGTCCCGTAGGAGCGGAGCGGGCCTGTAGGTCTCGCCGCCGAGCCGGCGGAGCTCCTCGAGGACGCCGAGGGCGCGGCTCCAGCCCAGGCGCTCGCCCCACTCGAGCGAGCCGATCGGCCAGTTGTAGCCCAGGCGCATGGCGGTGTTGATGTCGTCCTCGGAGGCGACCCGGTCCCCAAGCGCGAAACAGGCCTCGTTTGCGATCGTGGCTCCGAGCCGGGTGAGGACGACCGGGGCGTTCGGGCCGGCGACCTCCTCGAGCCGATCCTCGTCGAAGATCGGCCGCTCCGCCTCGATATCGGGATCTCGGGGGCGGTGCGGCTCGCCCGCCTCGTATGAGTAGAACCCCCGGCCGGTCTTCCGGCCGAGCCGTCCGGAGGCGACCATCCGCGCGTGGAGGGGCACCGGGCGCCACCGCGGCTCGCCGAAGGACTGCTCCCAGAAGGAGCGAGCGACGGCGAAGTTCACGTCGATCCCGATCAGGTCCATGAGCTCGAACGGGCCCATGCGCAGGCCCGCCCCCAAGCGCACGATCCTGTCGATCTCATCGTGGGGCAGATCGCCCTCGGAGAGCATTCGCAGCGACTCGAGGAAGAACGGCCGGACACAGCGGTTCGCCACGAAGCCGACGGAGTCGCGAGCGCGAATCGGGGTGCGGCCCATGCCGCGGGCCACCTCCGTCGCCAGGCCAAGCGCCGCCTCGCCGCTCTCGTCACCGGCGACGATCTCGACGAGCTCCATCAGCGCAGGCGGGTTGAAGAAGTGCATCCCGACGACGCGCCACGGCTGCGGCACCGCAGAGGCGATCGCCGTCACCGAGAGGGAGGACGTATTGGTGGCCAGGATGGTCTCCGGGCCAGAGGCCGACGCGAGCCTCTCGAAGAGATTGCGCTTCAGATCAAGGTCCTCGGGGGCGGCCTCGATCACGAGCTCGCAGTCGCGGAGAAGCTCGATCAGCGTGTCGCTGCGGATTCGCTCCAGCGCGGCCTCCGCCTCCGCCTCGCTCCAGCGCCCGCGCTCGGCGCCGCGGCGCATCCCATTGCGGATCAGCTCGAGGCCCCGCTGGAGCTGCTTCTCGTCGATCTCATACAGGCAGGTCTCGTAGCCGCCGAGGGCCGCGATCTGCGCGATGCCGGCGCCCATCGTGCCGGCGCCGACGACGCCCAACCTCATCGCGCATCTCCTCCGCTGCGCGTCCGGGGATGCGCGATGTTCACTACGAGTTGGTGGAGGGAGGGACCATCGCGTTGATCCCGGTGGCGTCCCTCCCGATGATCAGCTTGTGGATCTGGGAGGTGCCCTCGTACAGCGTCGTCACCCGGGCGTCGCGCAGGTAGCGCTCGACCGGATAGTCGTCGACGTAGCCGGATCCGCCGTGAACCTGGATCGCCTTGTTGGCGCAGTCGACCGCGGCCTCGGTCGCGTAGTACTTGGCGATCGACGTCTCGACGGTGTTGGGCTCACCGCGATCCTTGAGATCGCCGGCCCGGTAGACCAACAGCCGAGCGGCGTCGCGCTTCACGATCTGCTCGGCGATCAGCTCCTGGACCAGCTGGAAGCTCGCGATCGGAACCCCGAACTGCCGGCGCTCCTTCGCGTACGCCACCGAGGCGTCGACGCAGCCGTCGCAGATGCCGACGCAGCCGGCGGCCACGCTGTAGCGGCCGTTGTCGAGCGCGCTCATCGCCACCTTGAAGCCGTCGCCGACCTCCCCGAGGAGTGCGTCCTCTCCGACCTCGACCTCGTCCAGCGAGATCTCGGCCGTGTCGGAGGAGCGCAGCCCGAGCTTGCCGTGGATCTCCTGGGCGCTGTAGCCCTCGCTCGCGGTGGGCACCAGGAAGCACGCCATGCCCTTGTGCCTGGAGCCCGGGTCGGTCTGAGCGAAGACGAGGGCCAGCTCGGCCACGTTGCCCATCGAGATCCACATCTTGTTGCCCGTGATCGTCCACCCCGAGTCCGTCCGGGTGGCGCGAGTCCGGAGGCCGGCCGGGTCGGAACCCGCGTCGGGCTCCGTCAGTGCGAAGCAGCCGAGCGCCTCCCCGGAGCAGAGCCGCGGCAGCCACTCCCGCTTCTGCTCCTCGGTGCCCCACCGCTCGACCGAACCGGCCACCAGAGAGGTCTGCACCGAGACGACTGTCCGCGCTGACGAATCGGCGCGCCCGACCTGCTCGACGATCAGGGCGTAGCTCAGGTAGTCGAGGCTGCGGCCGCCGTACTCCTCCGAGACGGGTGCGCCGAGGTAGCCGATCTCACCCAGCTTCGACGCGAGCTCGCGGTCGAATCGCCCGGCGCGGTCGTTCTCGCGCACGCGCGGTGCGATGAAGTCGTCGGCGAACTCGCGGGCGGTGTCCGCGATCAACCGCTGTTCGTCTGTCAGCTGGAAGTCCAAGCTCGGGTCAGCCAGAGGCAGAGGCGGCGAGCTCGCGATCGAGGACCGCGGTGAACGCCTGGGCGGCCGCCTGGGTCCGCGCGCCGGGACATTCTGGCAACTCTGTCTCGTTGACCGCTGAGATCGCCTGGACCTCGCGCACCGTGGAGGCGAGGAACGCCTCGCTCGCGGCCTCGAGGTCGTCGAGCCCGAAGCTGCCCTCCTCGACGTCGAGCTCGCGGACCAGCCGGTCACGGGTGATCGAGGCGAGGATGCCGACGTCCAGGCTCGGGGTGCGCAACCGGCCATCCCTGACCCAGAAGACGGTGGAGGTGGGTGCCTCGAGAACCGTTCCGTCGGGGCGAACGAGCAGGGCCTCGTTTGCTCCCCGCCCCCGGGCGAGCCGGGTCGCCTGCATGTTGGCGGCGTATGAGAGCGACTTGACGCCATTCAGGATCTCCGTCGGCGAGTAGGTGACGGTTGCCATGTCCACCGACTCCCAGCCGGCGTAGGGCGGGAGGTTCTCGGTGAAGGCGAGGCGGCGTCCGCCGCGGGTCGCGACCAGTCGCAGCTGTGCCTCGTGGTCTCCGAACTCCGCGAGCAGAGCCGAGATCTCCTCCTCGAAGGCCGACCGCTCAAGCGGGAGCTCGATGGCTGCGGCGGAGCGCTCGAGGCGGTCGAGATGCTCCTCCAGGGCGAAGGGCCTGCCCTCGTAGAGGCGGATCACCTCGAAGACCCCATCGCCGCGAAGCAGCCCGTCGTCGGCGGCCGGGATCAGTGCCTCGGCGGTCTCGCTTATTCGTCCATCGACACTGGCCAGCTCGGGGGTGCTCATGCCTGAGCGAGGCTATCGGAGGGTGCAAGCGAGTGGACACCCCGCCAGGGCCTGCTCACTGCATCCCGAAAATTAGGTATAAGCACGCATGCGCTTGTGGGCGAGCGGGGTTCCAGAGCGCACAACCGAGGAGGCGTGATGTATCCCAAGCGGAGGAGATGGCTGCGGATCCGAAGGCGGCACACGGCCGTCGCTGCCGTCGGGGCAGACGCCTCCTGGCGACCTTCGGGCGGCAGCGGGGGAACGAGCGGCCAATCCCGCGTCGGGGCCGGCGCGCTCCTCGTCGCGCTCGCGCTGATCGGAGGGGTGGTCCTGTTGATCGCCGGGAGCAGCGGCAGCGGCGCGGGCGGCTCTGACATCCCGAGAACGCTCCCGGATCGGCCCGCGCGCACGGCGTCGAGCGCGATCGGCACCGGGGACCTGAAGGGCAAGGACGCGGGTCCCGGCGAAACGCGTCTACGGAAGGGCTTCGACGACGGTGGCGACGCCCTGGCCGACGCCGACACAGAGGGTGGCGATGCCGTAGCGGGCACCGCGCCGGCGCAGCTCCCAGACCAGGGTGGTCATCAGGCGCGCCCCGGAACACCCCAAGGGATGCCCTAGCGCGATCGCCCCGCCGTTCACGTTGAGGCGCTCCTCGTCGATGCCGAGTCCCTCGGCGCAGGCGAGAACCTGTGAGGCGAACGCCTCGTTGAGCTCGATCAGGTCGATCTGATCGAGCTCGAGCCCCGCGCGCTCGAGCGCCTTCGGAATCGCCACCATCGGCCCGATCCCCATGTACGCGGGATCGACGCCGGCGACGCCGATGGAGACGATTCGCGCGAGCGGCTTGCGGCCGAGCTCCTCCGCGGTCTCCTCCGTGCCGAGCACGAGACAAGCCGCGCCGTCATTGAGGGTGGAGGAGTTGCCGGCCGTCACCGTGCCGCCCTGACGGAAGGCCGGCCGCAGCTTCGCCAGTTTCTCGAGCGAGGTGTCCTCCCGCGGACCCTCGTCCGAGTTCAGCATCCGGGGCTCCTCGCGCTTGCTCCGGGGCGGGACGTCAACCGCCACGATCTGCTCGTCGAAGCGACCCTGATCCCGTGCGGCGATCGCGCGCCGGTGGCTCTGGAGCGCGAATCGGTCCTGCCGCTCACGTGAGATGCCGTACTTCTCCGCCACGTTCTCCCCGGTCTCGCCCATCGACTCGGTCGAGTGGCGTTCCTCCATCCGGGGATTGATCATTCGCCAGCCGAGGGTCGTGTCGTAGAGGGTCTGCTCGCCTCGGGGCAGGCCGTTCTCGGGCTTGGGGAGCACCCAGGGCGCCCGGGACATCGACTCCACACCTCCAGCGAGGAAGAGATCTCCGTCACCCGCGCGCAGCGCCCTCGAGGCCTGGTTGACGGCCTCCAGCCCGGAGGCGCAGAGCCGGTTGACCGTGACGCCGGGGACGTCGACGGGGAGGCCGGCGAGGAGGGCCGCCATCCGCGCGACGTCGCGGTTGTCTTCGCCCGACTGGTTGGCGGCGCCCATGAAGACGTCGTCGATCCGCGCGGGGTCGAGGCCGTTGCGCTCGACCGCGGCCGAGACCACGTGAGCCGCGAGGTCGTCGGGCCGGATGCCGGAGAGGGAGCCGCGGTAGCCCCCCATGGGGGTGCGCAGCGCATCGATGATCACCGCGTCGGGCACGGCCGATGAGAGTAGCCTCACGGACGGGAGATGGTCCTCATAGCCCTCACCATCGGGCTTCTCGTCCTGCTCTTTCTGATCCTGTTCGTGCTCGCGCGCGCGTTCGAGAGCACCAGCGTGGCCGAGATCATCGACTGGAAGCCCACCCGTTCGCCGGAGGTCGAAGCCCAGAACGAGGTCGACGACGTCCGCCAGATGATCGAGGCCCAGAACGCCCTGCGCCGGAAGCGGGGGGCGAAGGAGATCACCGAGGCCGACGTGCAGCGACAGGCCAGGGAGGACCAGCAGTTCCGGGCGCGCGGCAGTGGGCCCTTCGCCCCGGGTGGAGACACCGACGAGTAGTTGGCCCGGGCGCTGATCGTCGGCTGCGGCTGCCACGGGGTCGAGCTCGGCTCCGAGCTGCGCGAGCTCGGCTGGCGGGTGCGGGGGAGCAGCCGGCGGCCGGAGGGCCTCGAGCGGATCGAGGCGGCCGGACTCGAGCCCGCCCTCGCCGACCCGGACAGTGCGGGAACCGTGCTTGAGCTCTGCGCGGATGTGGCCGTCGTCGTCTGGCTGCTCGCCTCCGCGAGCGGGGAGCCGGAAGCGGTCTCGGCGATCCACGGTCCCCGGCTGGAGAGCCTGCTCGAGAAGCTCGTGGACAGCCCGGTGCGGGGCTTTGCCTACGAGGCGACGGGTTCGGTCGGGCGCCAGACGCTCGCCGAGGGCGCCCGCATCGTGCAGCGGGCGGGGGAGAGGTGGCGGATCCCAGTCACCCTGCTCTGCGGCGATCGCGGCGAGGCCGGCTGGGCGACGCGCACGGCGGCCTCGGTGGCCGCCCTACTGACCGGCTGAGTTGCCCTGGAAGCCGTTCGCCTTGGTTGGCGGGGCGCACGGGCTCTGCGCCGGCACCGGATAGGAGTTCCCCGGCTCGCCGCAGGGGTCGGCGGGGTCCTGAGGAGCGGCGTTCTGCTGCGCCGCCAGCGCCGGCCTGCTCGCTGTGGTCGACCAGGGGGCGCTGTCCTTGAAGTGCGTCGGGGGCTTGTCGAACAGGGCGACGAGCAGGAGCCAGCCGCCGACGATCGCGGCCACGACGGCGCCGACGGCGAGGAAGAACATGATCTGGCTCTTGGCCGAGGGACCGTAGGAATGACCGACGACCTGGCGGCGCTTGTCCTGACCCATCGCGTCGACAGTCGAAGGCTCGTGCTCCTTCGCCTCCTCCGAGGGCTCGAACTTGTCGAGCTCCTCGATGTCGGCTGCGCTCGGTGCCGTGCCCTTGCTCGTGCGCCTCTCCGCCATACCCACTTTCACCATACCGCCGGCGATCCCCGCTCGCGCCACCTCCCGCCGCCCACGGAACCGCGGGCCCGAGCTAATTGGATAAAGTCTGATCAGGATTAGAGAGTTAAGCCCCGAGCCACGAGAGAGAGGCGAGTGATGGCGGATTACGCGAACGACGTTCTGGTGGAGACCGACTGGGTCGCCGAGCACCTCGATGACGACGACATCCGCATCGTCGAGGTCGACGAGAACCCGGCGCTCTACGCCGAGGCCCACATCCCGGGAGCGATCGGCTTCGATTGGAAGCAGGACCTGCAGGACCAGGTCAAGCGGGATTTCCTCGGCCCGCAGGAGTTCGGGAAGCTGATGGGCAGCCGCGGGATCTCGAACGACCACACGGTCCTCCTCTACGGCGACCGCAACAACTGGTTCGCCGCCTACACCTACTGGTACTTCCGCTACTACGGTCACGACAAGGTCAAGCTGATCAACGGGCCCCGCGAGAAGTGGATCGCCGAGGACCGCCCGACCAGCACCGACGCGCCGTCGCATCCCGAGGCGAGCTTCGAGGCGAGACCGGCCGACGACTCCATCCGGGCGAAGCGCGACGAGGTCCTCTCCGCCCTCGACTCCGATACGAACCTGGTCGACGTCCGCAGCCCACAGGAGTTCTCCGGCGAACTGATCGCCATGGCCGGCTACGAGCAGGAGGGCGCGCAGCGGTCCGGCCACATCCCCGGCGCCGCTTCTGTGCCCTGGGCACAGGCCGTCAACGAGGACGGCACGTTCAAGTCGGCAGACGAGCTGCGCGAGCTCTACCAGGGCAAGGGCGTCATCGAGGACGGCCGGTCGATCATCGCCTACTGCCGGATCGGCGAGCGCTCGGCCCACACCTGGTTCGTCCTCCGCGAGCTGCTCGGCGAGGGCGACGTCAAGAACTACGACGGCTCCTGGACCGAGTGGGGGAACCTCGTCGACGTGCCGATCGAGAAGGACGTCTAGATAGCGACGGAGCGGCCGACCGGCGTCGATCGGCCGGCCGCTCGCGTCACTTCACGACGCGGTACGTGAGGTGCGCTACCCCGGGTGCCTCGACCGCGCGGAGCTCTTCAAGTTTCAGATCCGGGCCGACGCCTTCGAATAGGCGCTTGCCGCCCCCGAGCAGGACGGGCGGGATATGGATCTCTACCTCGTCGACCAAACCTGCCGCCAGGTACTGGTTGATGCTGTCGGGGCCACCGCCGAGAAGGACGTCCTTGTCGCCGGCCGCCTCCTTCGCCTGAGCGAGTGCCGACTCGATGCCGTCGGTGACGAACTTGAAGCTGGTGTCGGAGAGCGTCAGGGGCTCGCGTTCGTGGTGCGTGAGCACGAAGACCGGCATGTGGAAGGGCGGTTCCTCTCCCCACCATCCCTGCCAGGAATCGTCGTCCCAGGGGCCGCCCTCGGGTGGGCCGAACTTGCCGCGCCCCATGATCTCGGCGCCGACGTCCGCCAGCGACTCCTCGGCGATGGGCGTGCTGGCGTTGACCTCGCCGCCCTCCATGCCGTGGGCCTCCCGCCACGCCTTGAGCTCGACGACCCAGTCGTGCAGCCCCTCGCCGCCCTCACCGAGCGGTTGCTCGCGGGTCTCGTTCGGCCCGGCGCCATAGCCGTCCAGCGAGATGGAGATGTTGGCTCTCACCTTGCTCATGTCCGTACAGACCGGGGCTTGCCCGGAAACTCATCGGTCAATCGTCAGGGTCGAGGCGCTCGAAGAGCATCGCGAGGATGCGGGCCGTCGCCCCCCAGATCAGGTTGTCGCCGATCAGGTAGGTGTCGGTCTTGATCGGGACGCCGCGGCGGACCAGGCGGCGTCTCTCGTAGGCGTCCGACAGGTCCTGAAGCGAGGCCACCAGCACGCTCTCGACCTCGGCCGGGTTGGGCTCGAATTGCATTCCCTCGGCGATCTGGCCGACGAAGGGCGTGATCTTGTAGTTGGTGACGAAGGTGCCGATCGGCGGCAGCGCGCCGGCGATCTCGACGTTGTCGCGTGAGAGCCCGATCTCCTCCTCGGCCTCGCGCAGGGCCGTCTCGATCAGCTCCTCGCCCTCGTCGCGGCGGCCGCCGGGGAAGGAGATCTCACCGGCGTGGCGCTTGAGATCCGAGCGGCGCTCGGTGAAGACGAGCCCCGGATTTTCGGGCCAGCCGTGCATGGGGACGAGCACCGCCGCCTCCATGCGGCCGTGGGCGTCGAGCTTCAGCGCGTCGGCTGGCGCGAGCAAGAGGCTGCGGAGATCCGGCTTCGCCATCAAACGGGTTGCTGCTCCGCTTCGCCTGCGCAGCACCCTCTCATCTCTCAGATGATGATCTGGACCGTCCCGCCATCGACGCTCCAGGCGGCGCCCGTGGTGTAGGAGGCGTGCTCGGAGCAGAGGAAGACGATCGCCCCGGCGATCTCCTCGGGCTCCGCGAGGCGGCCGATCGGGCGCTTCGACCCGGCCACGTCGAGTGCCTCCTCGCGGCTGTCGTGTCCGCCGTGCTCCTGCGACTGGTCCAGGAGCCCGCCCTCCTCCATCCAGAGCTCGGACTTGACCGGCCCCGGGCAGATCGCGTTGACCAGGACGCCGTGGGGGGCGAAGCGGTCGGCGAAGAGGCGTGAGAGGGAGAGCTCAGCTGCCTTCGCCACCGAGTACTCCGGCATGAAGGCCGAGGGGCGCTTTCCCGCGGTGCTGGACACGTTCACGATCCGCCCCCACCCCCGCTCCCGCATCCGCGGAGCAGCGGCGCGCATGAGACGCATCGGCGCCATCACGTTGAGCTCCCAGGCCAGATACCAGTCATCGTCCGGGACGTCGTCGAGGTCGCGCCACCTCGCGGTGCCGGCATTGTTGACCAGCACATCGAGCTGCCCCAACCGGCTCTCGGCCTCCCGCACGATCACCTCGGCCGCCCCCGGCTCCGCGACGTCCGCGACCAGGGACTCCGCCCGCCCGCCGGCGGACTCACCGACCGCGGCACACTCGTCGGCCGCCTCGATCAGCCGATCCTCGGAGCGGGCGACCAGCATGACGTTCGCGCCCTCCGCGCAGAGCATCCGGGCGGTCGTACGCCCGATCCCCCTGCTGGCACCCGTGATCACACAGGCGCGGCCCCTCAGGCCGAGCTCCATGCCTCAGTCCTCGTCCTCGTCCTCATTGACGAATTCGATCGCGTCGTTGATCGCCACGTCCTGCGACTTGAGCGCCCGGTGCACCGGGCACTTCCCGGCGATCGTCAGCAGCTTCTTCTGGGCCTCCTCGTCGAGCTCCCCGCCGAGGGTGATCGTGACGTCGAATTTCGGAGGTGCGTCGGCGGTTGCGTTCTCGAAGTCGACCGCGACCTCGACGGTGCCGAGGCCCCACTCCTTACGCTCGGCATACATCTCCATCGTGATCGCGGTGCAGCCCGCCAGAGCCGCGGCCAGCAGTTCCGATGGGATGGGTCCCTGATCGCCGCCGCCCACGTCCTCAGGCTCGTCGACGATCAGGCGGTGCTCCCTGATCTCGATCTCGTGCTCGAAGCCCTGACGCCTGCGCGCGACCGCCCTCTTCATCGACCGCCTTCCCTGCCCTCGAAGATCTGCGGCCGGTCCTCGTCGGCGAAGCGGGCCAACGCGAAGGCGAGGTCCGAGGCCCGGTTGATGTAGCGGAGGACGACATCCGACGCGAGCCCGTCCGACTCTCGCAGCTCCACCACCCGGCGCTCTGCCCGGCGGATGGCTGAGCGCGCGACGTCGAGTGCGGCCGAGAGCTCCGTTCCGCCGGGGATGACGAAGTGGGGTGGGAGCTTGACCTCGTCCATGTAGCGGTCGATGTCGGCCTCGAGCTGCTGCACCATCTCATCGGTGATGATGCTGACGCCTCCCTCGAGGCGTCCCGCGGCCTCGGGCGCGGTGGCGAGCTCCGCGCCCGCGACGAAGAGATCGCGCTGCAGGGCCAGGATCGTCTCGTGCAGCTCCTCCGCCCCCTCGCGCTTGCAGATCGCGCGGGCGACGCCGAGCGCCGAGTTGGCTTCGTCGACCGAGCCGTAGGCCTCGGTCCGGACATCGGTCTTCTGAACCCGGCCGCCGTACCAGAGGCTCGTCGAGCCGTCATCGCCCTTGCGGGTGTAGATCTTGACCACGAGGCGACCTTACCGCCCCGTCCGACCGGGCTAGGCCAGTGGATTGAAGACGAGCCCCGTGAGCAGCTTCGGGAAGAAGTAGGTCGACTTCGGGGGCATCGTCTCTCCCGCGGCAGCCACCCTGCGGACCTGGTCGATCGGGGTGGGGCGCAGGATGAAGGCTGCCTGGTAATCGCCCGCGTCGAGCTTCGCGCGGGCCTCCTCGATGCTCGGTGTGTAGCCGATGCCGCGCTTGGCGGAGATGTCGTCCGTGGTCATTCCCAGGATCCCCTTGAGGACGAGCTCCTCCAGGATCGCGGCGTCCAGTGTCCGATAGGCCTCGGAGGCTTGGGAGAGCGCCCCGTCCAGTGCCGGATTCGAGGCGAGCCGGAGCCGGTAGGCGCGCTTGAAGTTCGAATCGACATAGCCGAAGACGCCCACGCCCTCGGTCCCCGCCGGGTCGAGCTGATCGTCGGGCACCTCTTCGACCTCGAAGAGGTTGCGGAGGCCGCTGCCGAGCGCCTCCTGCTTCGCCGCGTCGTCGGCCAGCCCGCCGATCAGGCGGTGCGTGGGGAAGACCGTGAGGCCGGGATCCTCGAGGGAGACGAGCGCCATCAGCACGAAGTCCGCCGGGCCGCCCTCGCCGACCTCGCGCTGGTAGGCAAGGGACGTCTCGTAGCGGTGATGACCGTCGGCGATCAGCAGCTCGCCGCCGCGCAGCTCGTCGGAGATCGCCCGGTGGACAGCCGGGTCCTCGATCGGCCAGGCGCGGTGCGTGGTGGCGTCGGAGTCCGTGACCTCGGCCCAGGGGTCGCCGCCCAGGGCCGGCTCCAGGTATCGCCAGGCGTTCCCAGGATGGAGGGAGAAGATCGGTGAGAGGTTGTGAGCGGTCGCCCGCGTCAGCCGCAGGCGGTCCTCCTTCGGGCCGGGTTGTGTGCGCTCGTGCGGCCTGATTCCCTCGCCGTAGGGGGCTAGCCTGACGCGGGCGAGAAACCCCCGGCGTGTCCGCCGGGAACCATCGGGAGCCCCGTAGTCCTGCTCGAGCGCCCAGACCGTCGGAGCCGTGTCGCGGGTGAGGACGCCCTCCCGGGTCCACTGTCCGAGCAGCTCCGCGGCGTGTTCGTAGGGATCTCCGCCCTGCGGGTCGAGCGGGAGGTCGAGCTCCACCACGTTGTAGGGAGAACGGGCTGCGAGCTCACCGCGCCGAGCCTCGTCGATGACGTCGTATGGGGGCGCCACGACGTCCGCGATGTCGACCCGTTCGAGGTCGAAGTGAACGGCGTGAAGCGGATGCACCTCTGCCATGGGGGCGACACCCTAGACTCGCTCGCCACGGGGCGTGGCGCAGCCTGGTAGCGCGCTGCCTTTGGGTGGCAGAGGTCCCCGGTTCAAATCCGGGCGCCCCGATGTAGATTGCGTTCGATCCTGGTCAAGGGGGCGGGAGAAGGCAAATGAAGCAGGTCGTTCGGGGCGGCTCGTATGGATATCTGCTGGCGGCGGTCGCGATCGCGTCGGCGGGGATCGCGCTGTTGCTCTACGCGACCGGCCTCTTCCACGACACCGAGCTCGCGAGCGTCGACACCCGCTTCTCCGTCCGCGGCGACGAGCCACCGAGGGACGACATCGTCCTCGTCCTGATCGACGACACCACCTCTCGCGAGCTGCCGATCAGATTCCCGTTCCCTCGCTCCCTGCACGGACGGGTCATCGACACGATCAGCGCGGAGAACCCCAAGGCCATCGCCTACGACGTCGAGTTCCTGCAGCCCACCACACAGAGGCAGGACGGTGCCCTGACCGGCGCGGTCGCCCGCGCCGGCCCGAACAAGGTGGTTCTCGCAGACAGCCAGCCGGACCCCCAGGGCCGCAGCGGGGTGTTCGGTGGCCAGAAGTTCCTCGACTCCATCGGGGCGCGGGCCGGCAACACCCAGATAGGCGAGGACTCGGACGGCGTGCGCCGCCGCGTTCCCTACGAGGTCGGGAAAATGGAGACGTTCCCGCTGGTGGCGGCCGAGCTCGCCTCGGGCAAGACGATCACCGAGAAGGATCTGGGCGGGCCCTCCGCCTGGATCGACTACGCGGGTGGCCCCGGCACCTATCCGGCCGTCCCGTTCTCGCGAGTGCTCACCGGACAGTTCCCGCCCGGGACATTCGACGACAAGGTCGTCGTCGTCGGCGCCTCGGACCCCGCCCTCAAGGACATCGCCGAGACTCCTATGAGCCGCACGGATCTGATGTCGGGCGCCGAGATCAACGCCAACGCGATCGCGACCGCGCTCGACGACTTCCCCCTCAAATCCACCCCGCTCGGCTTCGACCTCTTCCTGATCGCGCTGATGGGGGTGATCGCCCCGCTGGCCAGCTACAGGTTGTCGCCGCTTCGCGCGCTCGCCCTCGGCCTGCTGGCGGCGGCGCTCTACCTCGTGCTCGCCCAGCTCGCCTTCAACTCGGGCAAGATCGTCCCCGTCCTCTACCCGATGATCGCCCTCGGCCTCTCGCTGATCGGGTCGCTGCTCGTCTACTACGTGCGCGAGGCCTTCATCCGCCGCCGCGTCCGCGACACCTTCGCCCGCTTCGTCCCCGAGTCAGTGGTCGGGCAGGTTCTGGCGCGCACCGACGACGACCTCCGGCTCGAGGGCCGTCGCATGGAGGTCACCGTCCTCTTCAGCGATATCCGCGGTTTCACGACCTTCTCCGAGACCCGGGACCCCGGCCAGGTGCTCGACGTCCTCAACGCCTACCACGAGGAGATGACCGCCGCGGTCATGGATCACGGCGGCACGCTGATCTCCTTCATGGGCGACGGCATCATGGCCACCTTCGGCGCGCCGATCGAGATGAGCGACCACGCGGATCGTGCCTTCGCGGCCGCGAAGGAGATGCTCGAGGTCCGGCTCCCGAGGGTCAATGAGTGGATGAAGGAAAGCGACGTCGGCGCCGAGTTTCAGATCGGCATCGGCCTCAACAGCGGCCCCGTGATGGCCGGCAACATCGGCTCGCAGCAGCGCCTCGAGTTCACGACGATCGGCGACACCGTCAACACCGCGGCCCGCCTCGAGGGCATGACGAAGGGCAGCGGCCACAGCATGTTCGTCGCCGACTCGACCCGCGAGCTTCTCTCCGAGCGCGACGGCGAGCTCAGCTTCGTCGACTCGTTCCCCGTCCGCGGCCGCGCGGAGGAGATCAGGGTCTGGGCCCCGGTCTGACCGGACGGCTCAGCGGTTGCGCGCGAAGTAGCTCTGGCCCGGGCCGAGGTCGAACGACTGCCCGAGGTCGAAGTCGAAGACCGTGATTCCGATGCCGTCGGTGACCTTGAAGAACGTGCCTCGGCAGGTGTCCTTCGTGAGCCAGGTGGTGCCGCGGACGCTGCCCGTGCCGCCGCTGCCCTGCGTCTTGTAGTTGCCGTGACCGCTGCCCCAGACACGCCGGCGGCGCTTGCCCGACTTGGTGGCGACGGGGCCCGAGGACCTGCGCGCGTTCGCCTCGCCGCCCCTCCTCTTCTTCCCGCAGCGGAGCTTCTCCACGAGCCTGGCCGTGGCAACCGCGTTGGTGTCGCCCGACTGCTCGATTCGAATGAGGCCGTCCCAGAAGCTGACCGAGTTGTCCGAGGTCGTGTCTCCTAGGTTGCCGACTGCCGCGGTCACCTGGACGGTGCCGCCCCGGGTGTCCACGAGGCTGCCCACCGGGATCTTCTCCTCGCCGGTGAGCGGTGTGAAGCCCCCGGCACCGGGCTCCTTGATAGTCACCGTGCCCGAGGTGGTCTGCGCCAGGAAGGAGATGCCGTGCTCGGGCTCGAGTGGGGGCGGAGGCGGCGGAGGCTCTTCCTTCGGCTCGACGGTCACGGGGCCGACCGGATCAGAGGCCCTCCACTTTGCGCCCTCGCTGTTCGCGTGGGTCAGCACGCGGATGAAGTGCTGCACGTCGGAGGGGACGATCGTGTAGGTCGGGTTGTTGTGGGCGTCCGGATCGGGCGCCGGCAGGTCCGTCCAATTGGGATCGCTATGCGACTTGGACGCGAAGCAGTGGGCGACCGCCGGGTCGCAGGCCTGCCAGCGGTAGAGCCCGTCGAATTCGTTGGAGATGGCGGCGTCCGTGTCCTTCGAGGTGAAGGCAACGCTGAGGACGTGGCCGATGATCGGATCTCCGCTGATCGTCGGAGCCGGGTCACAGTCGCGCGACGCGAGGGCCGAGGCGACCAGCACCGTCCCGCCGAGCGCAGCGGCGGCGACGCACAGCGCCCCAATCTTCATCCTCAGTCGAGACCACTCCGACATCTGTCCTTCTCCCGGCTAAAAGCTCAACGTCCCCTTAGCGAGGCGATTGAACCAGATATCGCGGCCGAAAGCCCGCCCAATTCCGATTATGTGAGTCGTCTCACGCCTGATGTTCGACCCGATTTATCGCCTCGTGGGTGCTGCCGGCGTGGGCCGGGTCGTCCAGCCGCACCCCAGGGGGAAGTTCGACGTGCAGCTCGGAGGAGGAGTCGAGCCACACGCGGAGCGATGAGGAGCGCGAACCCAGGACGTGGCCGCCGCGGGAGCGGTCATCGCTGATGAAGTGCAGGTGCCAGCCGCTCACCTCGATCCCCTCGACGTAGGAGGGGAACCGGAAGCCGACCATCGACCCGACGACGTCGCGCAGCTCGAAGACGTGCTGGTGCGCGACGACCTCGGTCAACGGGCGGTAGGGGGGCTCCTGGCGGGGGACCGAACGTGCCTCGACGAGCTCGAATCGCCCATCGACCCGAACCGCGCTGGTGGCCGCGTCGGCGGGAATCCGCTTCTCGATCTCGTCCAGCAGCGCTTCGTGCTCGAGCGGTTCGGAGAGGCCGAAGTCGAGCTGCGGAGTGAACGGGACGACGACCGCGAATGGGGTGTGCTCGGAGCCGGGCAGCTCGTCGATCCCGCCATCGACGTCCGCCCGGTAGAAGCGACCGTCGAGGGCGACCATCTCTCCGTCGAGGTGGTTGACGGTGCCGAGCCCGAGGTCGCCGTGCTCGGCCAGCTCTCCGAAGCTCACGTCCCCCTCGAAGGCGCCCTCGAGGAGGGCACCGATCGTGGAGGCCTGGAAGAGCACGTGGGGCTCGTGGCCTCCGTGGAGGTCGGTGTGGCGCATCGCCTCGACGTGCAGCGAGCGGATCCAGCGTTCGTCGAGGCTCATTCAGTCGCGAGCGTCCGGGCCGTCTTGGACTTCTCCACCTCGCGCTGGTCCGGGTTGGTGCCGAGGACCCTGTCGCTGAGGTTGTTGGTGACCCCGTGCCAGAAGTGCTCGTTCTTGAAGTGGTGGAGGCGGTGGTTCTTCCAGATCGCCTTGTAGGCGCCCGACCGGGGCCGGTACGCCGTGTGGATCAGGAAGTGGGTCCACTCGTAGAGGAAGATCATGCAGCAGCCGGCGAGCGCCGCGCTGATCAGGACGCCGAGCGGCACGGGACCGGCCACCAACGTGACGAGCGCCGCGCCCAGGGCGACGACGAGCGGCACCGCGAGCAGCATCAGGAACGCCGCCTGCCACCAGTAGAGAAGGACCTGGTCGAGGTCGTTCGGGTCCTGGTGGTGGACCCGGTGTGCCCGCGCGGCCACGGTCTCGACCTCCCGGCCCCGGATCCTGAACGGCTTCGCGTGGAGCAGGTAGACGTGGATCGCCCACTCCGCGAAGGGATAGATCGCGACCATCGCCGCGGCCGCGGCGATGTCGCGCCAGCTGAAATCACCGAGGAGTCCCCTGGCCACGGCCAGGGCGAGGATGCCCGCGCCGATCGCCCACGGTGATTCGCGACGCAGGAACTCCCGCCGGGCGCGACCGATCGAGCTGACTTCCCGCGAGTGCATCTCGGTCAAACGTTACGCTCGGCCGCGATCGTGAGGGGCTCGCCGAGCGGCTGACGGATGGTTTGGCGGGGGGCGGACGTGGGTAGGGCGGGACCCGTACGGACACAACTGAGGGAGACCAGGGGGACTGGTTATGTGGGTTAGACGGCTATTGGCTGTGGCTGTTCTGGCGGCGCTGACGATGCTCGGCGCAGTGGCGTCGACGAACGGCGCGCCTGGATCTTCCGGGGGCGGGGGAGACCAACTCCAGCTGTATGAGGCCACAGTCGGGCCCGCCAAGGCGGCGGCACTGGCCAACGGCGGCTACGACATCACTCCGGTCCGCGAAAGCGCTCGCGGCGTCACCGTCGCTCTGGTGCTCGCGCCGGCCGAGCAGCGGCGCCTGGAGGGGGAGGGCGTCCAGCTCGACGTCGTCCGCGATGCGCAGGGACGCACCCAAGACCAGCGCGCCGCTCGCCAGGCCGCCAACGGCTTCAACGTCTGGCGTGACTGGGACGGGTCCGACGGCATCGCCGCCGAGGTCCGGCAGCTCGTCAGGAGCCACCCGAAGCTCGCCCAGTTGCGCGTCTACGGGAAGAGCCTCGACGGGCGTGACCTGCTCGCCGTCCGCGTGACGCAGAACGTGAAGAACACCAAGCTCCGGAAGAAGCCGGCCGTCCTCTATCAGGCGACCGTGCATGCCCGCGAGTGGATCGCCACCGAGGTCGACATGCGGCTGCTGCGCTGGTACCTCGACAACGCCGACAAGAAGAAGGTCCGGAAGGTCCTGAAGAAGACCGAGCTCTGGTTCGTCCCGGTCCTCAACCCGGACGGCTATCAGTTCTCCTTCGACCACGAGCGCCTCTGGCGCAAGAACCTCCGGGATAACAACGGCGACGGCGTGATCGAGACCGGGGACGGCGTCGACATCAACCGCAACTACCCGGATCACTGGGGCTACGACGACGAGGGCTCCAGCGTCGTCACCTCGAGCGACGACTACCGGGGCACCGCGCCGGCCTCCGAGCCCGAGACGCGCGCCGACATGGCGCTCTTCGACAAGGCGCGGTTCATCTTCAACGTCAGCTACCACTCCTTCGGACCGCTCCTGCTCTACACGCAGGGCTGGCAGACCTCAACCCCGTCCGCGGACGACCCGATCTACGTCGCCCTCACGGGAACGGATGACGATCCAGCGGTTCCGGGCTTCGACCCCGGAGTCGGCGCGGATCTCTACACGACGAACGGGGAGTTCAACGACTGGGCGCACTCCTCGAAGAAGTCGCTCGGCTGGACTCCCGAGCTGGAGGAGGGCTGCGAGGGCTGCGGGTTCGTCTTCCCGGACGACGAGCAGCTGGTTCAGGAGGAGTTCGAGAAGAACCTCAACTTCGCGCAGCGGATCGCACGCTCGGCCCGGGATCCGGACGACCCGATCTCGCACATGGGCATCGACACGAAGGCCTTCTACTTCGACGTTGCCAGCATCGATCCGGAGAAGACGCACAATCCGCTTTCGGATCTGGCCGTGGACGACGTCTCCTACGCCGGCGGCTCCTCCCAACCCGTCGAGGTCCTCGCGAAGCGCGCCCTGGGCAACGTCCAGCTTCGCTATCGGATCAACGGTGGCCCGATTCGCAAGGTGGCCGCGACTGAATCGCCGAACGGCGAGAGGTTCGGCGGCAACAACTCCTACGACGTCTACTACCACTACATGCGGGGCTCGATTCCGGGGCTGGCCGTGGGCGACAGCGCCGAGTATTGGTTCGAGGGCAAGTCGAAGGGCAACAGCAGTCGGAAGGCGAAGCGGGCCCGCTCGAGCACGATCGGCAGCGAGCACCACCGCTTCCAGGTGGTCGAGGATGCCGACGCCCGCGTTCTCATCGTCGCCGCCGAGGACCGGACCGGGGCGTCGAGCGATCCGCCCTACGACAGCACCTCGGCGGACTCGCCCAACTACCTCTCCTACTACGAGGACGCGCTGGCGGCCGATGGGATCGCCTACGACGTCTACGACGTGGATGCGATGGGCCGCGAGGCGCCGGACAGCCTCGGAGTGCTCGATCACTACGACGCGGTGATCTGGTACACGGGCAACGACGTGGTCCCGCGCGAGCCGGGTGCGGGCCCCGGCAACGCCTCCCGCCTCGCCAACGACATGACGCTGGAGATGCGGCAGTACCTGAACGAGGGCGGCAAGCTCCTCTACACGGGCCAGTGGGCCGGCGGGCTGGAGAACGGCGACGCCGGGGCCCAGTACTACGACCCGGTCGCGAACGAGGTGTGCGTCGTCGACGGCGAGCTCGTCCTCGACCGCTGCAAGCTGATCTCGGACAAGAACGACTTCATCCAGTACTACCTCGGCGCCTATCTCTACAACTCCGACGCCGGCACCGACGACAACGGGCAGCCGCTCCCCGTGGACGGCGTCTCGGATCCGTTCACCGGCGGGAGCTGGATGTTCAACGGCGCCGACAGCGCCGCCAACCAGGTTCACACGGCGTCGTTCGTCACGACCAGCAGCATTCTCAAGCCGGATCAGTACCCGCAGTTCGCCGGCTCCGCACCAGCGATCTTCAACGGCGCGGCTGGTGCGTTCGAGCCGCCGGACGGCTCGCAGTACATGTATTCGCAGCGCGGTGACATCAGCTACAAGCGGCTGAGTCGGACCATCGACCTGACCGGCGACGCCTCTCCGACGCTGAGCTTCCAGACCTCGTACAGCACCGAGCCGGCCTGGGACTTCATCTTCGTCGAGGCGCACACGGTCGGCCAGGACGACTGGACGACGCTGCCGGACGTCAACGGGCACACGACGACGGACGTGGGGGACTCGTGCGGTGAGGGCTGGCACGAGCTCCATCCCTGGCTCGCGCGCTATCAGGGCGACGACTGCTCCGGCAGCAACCCCGCAACGGGTGGGAGCTGGAACGCGACCTCCGGGCGCTCCGACGGCTGGGAGCCGTGGACGGTCGACCTCTCCGCCTACGCCGGCAAGCAGGTGGAGATCTCGATCTCCTACGCGAGCGACTGGGGGACCCAGGGCATCGGCGCCTTCGTCGACGACATCCAGGTCTCCAATGGCGACGGCACCACCTCCTTCGAGGACGACGCCGATCCGATGGACGGCTGGACCGTCTCCGGCCCGCCGCCCGGCAGCGCGAAGAACCCCAACGACTGGATCCGCACCGGCTCGGTCGGCTTCCAGGAGGGCGCGGTCTCGGCGACCGACGACACCCTCTACTTCGGGTTCGGCTTCGAGGGAATCAGCGATCCCGCCACCCGCGCCGACGTGCTGGGACGCAGCATCCATTACCTGCTCCCCTGAGCTGACCGAAGGCGAAAAAAGGGACCGACCCGCGGAGCCCTCCCGTTGGCTCCACGCGCCGGTCCCTCTCTCGTGCCGCTCGCGTACCCCTGAGTACGACCTAAGCTGAAGAGAGCATACCTAATTTTGTGGTCCCTGAAACTAGGTAGCCGAAAGTCCGCATTTTTCGGGATAGCGGTGCCCGCGGGACCCAGCGCTACGCTGCGCCTGCCCGGCCCCCGTAGCTCAGCCGGATAGAGCGCCGGCCTTCTAAGCCGGATGTCGCAGGTTCGAGTCCTGCCGGGGGCGCCTAGAAGACGACCGTCCGCTCGCCGTCGACGAGCACCCGGTCCTCGAGATGGGCTCGGACGGCCCGGGCGAGCACCAGCCGTTCCAGATCGCGGCCGATGCGGACGAGGTCGTCGATCTCGTCGCGATGGGAGACCCTGGCCGTGTCCTGCTCGATGATCGGCCCGGCATCGAGATCCTCGGTCACGTAGTGGGCCGTGGCGCCGATCAGCTTCACCCCGCGCTCCCAGGCGCGCTGATAGGGATCGGCGCCGGCGAAGGCCGGGAGGAAGCTGTGGTGGATGTTGATCGCGGGAGCGCCGAGGCCCTCGAGGAACTCGCCGGAGAGGATCTGCATGTAGCGGGCGAGGACGAGGAGGTCGATCTGGCCGCGCACCAGCTCGAGCGCCGCGCGCTCGGCGTCGGGTTTCGTCTCGTTCGTCACCACCAGGTGGTGGTACGGGAGGCCGAAGGAGCGGACCGCCTCCTCGTGGTCGGGGTGGTTGGAGATGACCAGGACCGGCTCGCCGGGGAGCTCACGCGAGCGGAAGCGCCAGAGAAGGTCGAGCAGGCAGTGGTCCTCCTTCGAGGCCATCAGCGCGACTCGCGGCAGCCGGCCCGCCTCCGCGAACCGGTGCTCCATCGAGAGCGGCTCCGCCACCTCGGCCCCGAAGCGCCCGTAGAGCTGATCGCGCTCGGGCTCGGGTGCCGACTCGAATACCAGGCGCATGAACAGCCTCCCCAGGTCCGTGGAGTGCTGGTCGGCGTCGATGATGTTGCGGCCCGCATCGGCGAGGAAGCCGGCGACACGGGCGACGATTCCGGGACGGTCCGGGCAGCTGAGCAGCAGGCGGGTGGTCTCCATGGGGGCAGTCTCACCGAAACGTGCGGTCCGGGCACGTGTTGGCTCGAAGGACTAAGGTGGCACTGCTGAACCAGGGGGGTTAGGTGGGAGACGATGAAGAGGGCGTTAGGAGCAGGCGTATTCCTCGCCGTGGCGATCGGGTTGCTCGGCGCAGCCGGCCCGTCGTACGCGGCGATCACGTGTAACTACTCGGCGAGCGATCACCTCGTCTCGGTCAGCGCGACCGACGACTTCACGAGGGTTCTCCGCTCGGGCGACGGGATCCAGATCGACGATGGGCACGAGGTCGTGCCCTGCGCCGGTGCGCCCACGGTCATGAACACCGACCTGATCCAGATCGCCCACAGCGGGCGGAGCGCCGCGACCGTCGATCTACACGGCGGGCCCTTCGCGCCCGGATTCACGCCGGAGCCCCTCGGCACCTCCGAGGTCGAGCTCCAGTACCTGGCGCCGACGTTCGTGGACATCCGGGGCAGCGCTTCGCCCGACCGACTTGGCTTTGCGGCAGGCGGAGTGAACCTGGACGGCGATGACGACGCGGACGTCACCGGGCAGTTCACGGTCCTTCTGATCGAGGGGGGCGGCGGCAACGACAGGCTCTTCGCGCAACCCGGTTACACCCGGGTCGCCGGGCGTCGCGTGATGCTCGGCCAGGGGGGACGCGACACGCTGATCGCGACGCCCGACGGCAGCACGCTGCACGGCGGCAACGGCCACGACAAGCTGATCGGCGGTCCGGGCCCGGACAACCTCACGGGCGGCCGCGGCGCGGATGCGATCGACGGCGGCAAGGGCCGAGACCTCGTTCGGGCGATCGACGGAAGCCGCGACCGGGTCAACTGTGGGTCCGGTGTCGACCGGGCCAAGGTCGATGGGATCGACCTGATCAAGGGCTGCGAGCGGTTGATCGCCGTCAAGCGGCGCGGTCCGGTCAAGAGCTGAGACCGCCCGCGGCCGCAACTCCCTGCGGCCTTCCGGGTTAGATTGGCCGAGCTTTCATGGGGAACAGGTCCCGGGAGGGGAACCCGGGTCGAGAGAGGAGAAGGACTTGCACGCCCACGACGTATCGCTTCGGACTCGGAGCGTCATCGCCCTTGTCGCCGTCGCCATGGCGGGTCTGCTGCTGTTCGCACTCGGCTCCGCGCGGGCCGACGCCAAGGCCAAGGCGAAGCCGAACGCCGCAAAGGTCACGAAGGGCCCGAAGGGCCTCAAGTTCTACAAGCCGCCCAAGAAGCTGCCGAAGCAGCACGGCGCGCTGATCTGGGCGCGCAAGGCGACCGGCCTCGTGCCTCTGGCGGACGCAAAGTACACGAAGCTCGTCCTCTACTCCTCTCGCACCCCGCAGGGCGCCAGGACGGCCGTCTCGGGGTCGGTCAGCGTCCCCAAGGGCAAGCCGCCGAAGGGCGGCTGGCCGGTGATCAGCTGGGCCCACGGGACGACCGGCGTCGCCGACGCCTGCGCGCCGTCACGTAACAGCGCGACCTCGCCCGCCCAGGCTTCGATCTCCTACATCTACCCGAATCTCAACGAGTGGCTGCGCGCCGGCTACGCGGTCGCGCAGACCGACTACCAGGGTCTCGGCACCCCCGGCAAGCACCCATACCTGATCGGCGAGGCCGAGGGCCGCAGCGTCCTCGACATCGTCAGCGCCGCCCGGGGCCTGGACCCGAAGATCGGCAAGCGCTTCCTGATCGCCGGCCACTCCCAAGGTGGACAGACCGCGCTCTTCGCCGCGGGCGAGGCGAGCAGCTGGACGCCGAAGCTCAGGCTCCGCGGGACCGTGGCGTTCGCGCCGGCCTCGCACATCCTGGAGCAGGTCCCTCTGTTGTCGCTGCTCACCGCGCCGAGCTCGCTGACGGCCCTCGCGACGATGATCCTGGATGGCGCCGCGACGCAGTCGAGCGCCATCGACGTCAACAAGGTCCTCTCGGACGAGGTTCTGCCGTTCTATCCGCTGCTCCAGAGTCAGTGCCTGCAGCAGCTCGGGGCCTCGAACGAGCTCGGTGGGATTCCGCCTTCGCATCTGCTCCGCTCAGGCGCCGACCTGGGCCCAGTCAATCCGGTGCTGGCGGGGATGAACCCGCTCGTGAGGACCGCCGCGCCGATCCTGATCGCGCAGGGCACTGCCGACACGACCGTCTTTCCGAACTACACCGATCAGCTCAAGGACGAGCTCGTGAAGAACGGCGACCAGGTGACCTACAACAAGTACCCGGGCGTGAACCACGTCGGGGTGGTCACGAGCGGCGAGCCCGACGCGATGGCCTTCTTCCGGCAGATGCTCCCGCCCCGTTCCTGACGGGCGCGGGGGCCCTGCTGGGCCCGCCGCTCACGCTAGATTGAAGCCACGCGGTGGGCGTAGCTCAGCTGGTAGAGCTCCTGGTTGTGGTCCAGGCGGTCGCCGGTTCGAATCCGGTCGCTCACCCCTCATGAAGGCCTCGCAAACGTGGGGCTTTCGTTTGAGGCCAGTGGCTTTGACTACCGGGGAGCCGTGGCCCGCTCGATCAAGCGCCCCAGCCATGGCATCGCCGGCGGGCGCCAGACGTCGCGGCTCTCGAAGGGCCACGCGTAGACCGGGTTGCCGTCTCGAATCAGTTCGAGCAGGCCCGGCTCGCCCAGGGCCCCGGCGGACCACTCGTAGACGGCCTGCAGTTTCGGCACGATCACGGCGTAGTCGAGAAGCCGTCCGAGGCGCTGCTCGTCCAGCAGGTAGCTCGACACGTCCTGATCGAGCGGATAGCGGTCCGGCAGCACGCGTCCGAGCGAGAGGAACGCCCCCGCCAGGCCGAACCGGGGGTCACCGAGCAGAGGGCCGAAGGGGGCGAATCGGCCCAGCGCCAGGTGCGGCGCGCCGACGAGTGCGTGCGCGTAGAGCACGCGGACCAGCGCGACGTTGATGAAGAAGCGCTCCGGGGCGCTCTCGGCCTCCGCGAGCCGGCGGTGCTCCAGGTAGCCGCCCACGATGCTGGCGTTGTGGGCGCGGTACCAGGTGCGCCCGGTCGGCTTCTCGATGAACTTCATCCAGAGCCGCACGGTGTCGGACGAGGGCTCCCCGCCGGAGGGGCCCGCGAGCACGACCGATTCGCAGCCGTCGCGCAGCAGCCGCTCGTTCACGGCTCGCCACCAGACGCTGCCGGGCGGGGTGGCCTCGAGCGAATTGAGCAGGCCGCGTTCCACCTGCCAGCGCATGAAGGAGAGCGCGGCCCGGCGGAAGGGGAGGTGTCGCGGCGCCCGGCCGGTCGGGCCGTGGTAGGTGTGCCTGATCAGCGCCAGCCGCGCCTGGGGGTCGTCGCGCGCCGCGGCGACCTGAGCTTCGGCCAGCGCGAGGGGCTCGTCGCTCATGCCGCGAAGTCATATCGGTGACCGTCTCCGGCCGCGAGATTCGCCTCGCCCAGGTTCGCGAACCTGACCTCGCGCCTCGAGCCGGCTGCCCTGAGCCTGGCCCCATCCGGCCGAAGCGGGGGAGTACATTCGACCCTTGCCCGACTCGAAGGCCGACAGCTCCTCACCGCCCCGGACCCCCACCTCCGGAACGCAGCAGCACCCCTCGGGGTTCCGGGTCGATCCGGCCCCCGACGGCCGGGGGCGGCCGCCGCAGCAGAAGCCCCCGATGGTCCCCCGCAGCCGGTGGTTCATCGCCTTCCTCGTCGGCCTCCTCGCGATCAACATCCTGCTCTCGCTGCTCACCGCCGGCCCCGCCTCGCGGCCCCGAGTTCCCTACCAGCCCTTCTTCGTCAACGAGGTGAAGGCGGGGAACGTCAAGGAGATCACCTCGACGAGCGAGTCGATCGAGGGCACCCTGAAGAACGAGGCGACCTACACGCCGCCGGAGGGCGACGAGGTGAAGGTGGACAAGGACTTCAAGACCGAGGTCCCGACCTTCATCGACCCCGCTCAGGTCACCGCGCTCCTCACCGACAACAACGTCGTCATCAATGCCGAGGCTCCGGACAGCGGCCGTTCGACCCTGGGGACGATCATCCTCGGCTTCCTTCCGACCATCCTGCTGATCGGCTTCTTCATCTGGCTGATCCGGAGGCAGATGGGCGGCGGGGGAGGGGGCGGGATCCTCGGCGGTTTCGGCCGGTCGACCGCTCGGCGGGTCCAGGAGGACGCCCAGAACCGGGTCACCTTCAAGGACGTCGCCGGCATCGACGAGGCGGAGGACGAGCTCGAGGAGATCGTCGACTTCCTCAAGAACCCTCAGCGCTACACGAAGCTGGGGGCCCGCATCCCGCACGGGGTGCTGCTCTACGGACCGCCCGGAACCGGCAAGACGCTGCTTGCCCGCGCCGTGGCCGGCGAGGCGCACGCCGCGTTCTTCCACGTCTCGGCGTCCGAATTCGTCGAGGCGATCGTCGGGGTCGGCGCCTCGCGCGTGCGCGATCTCTTCAAGCAGGCGAAGGAGGCCGCGCCCGCGATCATCTTCATCGACGAGCTCGACGCGATCGGGCGCTCTCGCTCGGGCAACATCAGCGGGCTCTCCGGCGGCAACGACGAGCGCGAGCAGACTCTGAACCAGATCCTCACGGAGATGGACGGCTTCGAGCCCGGCACGAACGTGATCGTTCTCGGCGCGACCAACCGTCCCGAGATCCTCGACCCGGCGCTGCTCCGCCCGGGGCGCTTCGACCGGCGGATCGCGGTCAACCCGCCCGACCGCCCCGGCCGCGTGGCGATCCTCAAGATCCACACCCGGAACGTCACCCTGGCCGACGACGTCGACCTCGACCGGATCGCCGCCTCGATCCCGGGGTCGACCGGGGCCGACATCGCCCTGCTCGTCAACGAGGCCGCGCTCTTCGCCGCTCGCCGCGACCACACCAAGGTCGAGCAGCGCGACTTCACCGACGCGGTCGAGAAGATCCTCCTGGGCGCCGAGCGCCAGGTGGTGATGACCGAGGCCGACCGCAAGCGAACCGCCTACCACGAGTCGGGCCACGCCCTCGTCGGCATGCTCACGCCGGGTGCGGATCCGGTCAGGAAGATCTCGATCATTCCTCGCGGCCAGGCCCTCGGAGTCACGCTTTCCACGCCGGAGAGCGACCGCTACAACTACCGCCGAGAGGAGCTCCTCGCCCAGATCAAGGTGGCGCTCGGAGGCCGTGCCGCTGAAGAGGTCGTCTTCGACGACCTCTCGACCGGTGCCGAGTCGGACATCCAGAACCTCACCCAGGTGGCGCGGGGCATGGTCGGCCGTTGGGGGATGAGCGACGAGATCGGCCCGATCGCCGTCACCGACGGGCGCCAGAACGGCCCGCTCCTGCCCGGCGCCATGCCGGCCTCCGAGCCGACCCAGGAGCTCGTCGACCAGGAGGTCAGGCGGATCGTCGACGAGTCGGAGCGCGACGTGATCGCGCTTCTCACCGAGCACCGGGACCAGCTCGACGCGCTGGCCAATGCCCTGCTCGATCGCGAGACGCTCGACCAGCAGGAGGCGTACGAGGTCGCCGGGGTCCCGCCGGTGGAGATGGACCCCGCCGAGGAGGCCAAGGCCGCGGCAGCAGCGCCCGCAGCCTCGACCTCCGCCGACTGAGCCTCTAGCTCAGCGTCACCTCGACCGCGGCGTCCTGCCCCGGGTAGTACTTCTCGACCTGATCGGCACCGTACTTGCCCCGGAACTTCTCGAGCACATCCGCAACGACTGACGCATCCTCGGTCGGCTTGGCCGCCGCGGATGCCTCGGCTCCCTCGGCGGACAGGCGGATGTCCGGCGTCTTCAGCAGGTTCCGGTACCAGTTGCTGCTCGAGCCGGAGACGGGAAGCAGCAGCACCTGATCGCCCTCCTCGACGAACCAGATCGGGCGGGTGCTCTCACGCCCCGACTTGCGCCCGGTGACCGTGAGGTCGACCTCGTTCGTCTCCTGGAGGGCGTCCCTCAGCTCACCCGCGCTCACGACGGCTCTCCGATCGCGTCCAGTACAGCCGAGCACGACTGCTCGCAGCGCCTGCAGATCTCGCCGCAGATCCGGCAGTGCTCGTGGTGCTCCGCGTGGCGCTCGCACTCGCGGGCGCAGATCGCGCAGAGCTCCCAGCACGCTGCCACCTGTGCTCTCGCGCTCTCCGCGACGAACTCCGTCTGGCGGCTGAGCAGCCGCATCGTCGCGTCGCAGGAGTCGGCGCAGTCGAGACAGAGGCGAATGCACCTGCGCATCTCCGCGACGTCGGGCTCGGCGAGATCGGCGTCGGCGCACGCGGTGCAGACCTGCAGGCACGCGAGACAGTCGTCGATGCACCGGGCGAGGAGGTCGCGATCGAGGTGCGCGGGATCCGGGTGAGTCTCGAGAACCTCCTTCGAGACCGTTGCTGTGGCCATGGGCCCTCCTTTCGGCAGCCGGGTCCGGATGAGCGGCTGCGCGGCCGACCTTACTAGCAGGAACCCGGCCGGTCGATCAGCAGCTGCACCGTGGAGCCCCGGCGAACGGTGGCGTCCGCGTCGGGCGAGGTGCGGCAGACCTCCCAATCGGCCGGGGAGAGCACACCGAACAGCCCCCCGCCGACCTCGTTCGAGCGCAGGCCGAGGTCCGAGAGCCGCTGCTCGGCGACGTCCAGCGGCTGGCCCACCAGCGAGGGGACCGTGATGCCGGTCGGCCTCGACGGCGCGCCGCTCGAGTCGTTCAGCCGCGGAACCACGATCAGCGCCGCGAAGGTGAGGGCCGCCGCAACCAGCAGCGTCAGCAGCGGGATCAGGAACCGGGAGAGACGGCGGCGCTGCTTGCGACGGCGCCGCGGCTGGCGCTCGGTCGGCGCCGTGACGTCCAGCGGCACCGTCTCGGCGAGGGCGGCTTCGCCCGTGCCGACGGCGTGCTCCGGCTCGGTGACGGCCTCGCCGTGCGTCGCCGCCGTGGCGGCTCGGCCCATGTCGCCCGCGGAGGGAAAGCGATCGCCGGGGTCCTTGGCCATCGCCCTGCGGATCACCGGGTCGAGAGGACCACCGGTCGCGGGCGGCGGCTCGTTGAGGTGGGCCCACATCTTGGAGGAGCTCTCCCTCTCGGGGTACGGGACCCTTCCAGTGACCGCGTGGAAGAGGACGCAGCCGAGCGCGTAGACGTCGGTGCGGGCGTCCACGCGGCGCGCCTCGATCTGCTCGGGCGCCATGTAGTCGATCGTGCCGATCACCTCGCCGGTCGCGGTCAGCCCGCTCGTCGAGGCCGCGATCTTCGCCAGGCCGAAGTCGGTCAGGTAGGCCCTCGGCTCGTCGCCGAACGTCTCCGGCTCCCCGACCAGGACGTTCGCCGGCTTGACGTCGCGGTGCACCAGCCCGGCCGCGTGAACGGCGTCGAGCCCATCGGCGACCTGCGCGGTCAGCGAGGCGGCCTGCTCTGCGGGCAGGGCGCCACGGCTGGAGATCAGGCGGCCGAGATCCCGCCCGGCCACGTACTGCATGGAGACGTAGAGCAGGCCGTCCCGCTCGCCGGCGGCGAACACCGTCACCACCCTCGGGTGCTCGATCGACGCTGCGGTCCGCGACTCCTCCCGGAAGCGGGTTCGAAAGTGGTCATCGGCGGCGAGCTCGGTGCGAATCACCTTGAGGGCGACGTCCCGGTCGAGACGCACCTCTCGCGCCAGGTAGACGATGCCCATGCCGCCGTGGCCGAGCGTGCGCTCGAGCCTGAATCCGGCGAAATCCGAGCCGGGTGCCAGCCCGGATCTATCCCTGGTCATTCCCTCGGCCGACATCGGGGACATCCAGTATGGACGGCCGCAGGACCGAATCGCTAGGTTGCGAGCGGACCTCAGTTTTGGGACAGCACGGATGACCGATTCGGTGAGCGGACAAACGAAGACCCCCCCGGCGGCGACCGAAGGCTCGGCCGGGACCATCGTTCAGGCGATCGACGTCAGCCGCCGTTACGGCGAGGGTGACGCCGCGGTCGACGCTCTCCGCGACGTGAGCGTCGAGTTCGAGCGGGACCGCTTCACGGCGATCATGGGCCCATCCGGATCGGGCAAGTCGACCCTCCTGCACGTGCTCGCGGGGCTCGACCGCCCCACCTCGGGCCGGGTGCTGATCGACGGAATCGACATCACCGACCTGGACGACGCGGACCTGACGAAGCTCCGCCGCGACAAGCTTGGATTCATCTTCCAGTTCTTCAACCTGCTGCCCGTGCTCACGGCGGAGGAGAACCTGGTCCTACCCCTCTCGATCGCCGGACGCAAGCCCGACAGGCAGTGGCTCGAGAGGCTGCTCGACACGGTCGGGCTGCAGGACCGGCGCACGCATCTGCCATCGGAGCTCTCCGGCGGCCAGCAACAGCGGGTGGCGGTGGCCCGCGCCCTGATCTCGCGGCCTGCGGTCGTGTTCGCCGACGAGCCGACCGGCAACCTCGACTCGAAGGCATCGGAGGACGTGCTGCGGCTGCTCCGGCAGGCGGTCGACGAGTTCGAGCAGACGGTGGTGATGGTGACCCACGCGCCCGAGGCGGCGGTCTACGCCGACCGCCTGCTCACCCTTCGGGACGGCCAGATCGTCTCGGACGCCGCGCCCGGCTCGGTCGATGACGTGATCGAGCTGATGAAGCAGCTCGGGTGACCGCCTTTGCGCTGAAGAGCCTCTGGGCGCGCAAGCTGCGCGCCCTGGGCACGATCGTGGCGGTGTTCGTCGGCGTCTCGCTGATCGCGGGGACCTACGTGATCACGGACACGATCAACAAGGCGTTCGACCAGATCTTCAGCGACTCGCTGAAGGGCACCTCGGTGGTGATCACCAACAAGCAGCCGGTGACCCAGCAGACGAACACCTCGACGAGCTTTCCCGCCGGAGTGCTGAAGCAGGTGCGACAGGTGCCGGGGGTCAACCTCGCCGCGGGCACGATCTTCACGGGCGGAGGCATCCTCAAGGGCGACGAGGAGGTCGGCTCGCAGTTCGCGCCCAAGTTCATCTCGGCCGTGCTGCCGCCCGAGATCGAGAGCCTGAAGACGGTCGAGGGGCATCGCCCCACCAACTCGCACGAGGCGACCCTGGACAAGGCGGCGGCCGACGACGCCGGGCTGTCGATCGGCGATCCGATCCGGATCGCCGGCGAGCGGCGGGTCCGCACCTTCCGGCTGGTGGGCCTCACCGAGCTCGGCGGCACCTCCTTCGGAGGCGCGAGCATCGCGCAGCTGACTCTCCCCGAGGCGCAGTTCATCACGGGCAATGTCGGCCGCTTCAACCAGATCTCGGTCGGTCTCAACCCGGATGTCTCGCCGGATGAGCTCAGGGACCGGATCGAGCGGGTGGTGCCGCCGACGCTTCGGGTCGAGACCGCGGAGCAGAACGCGAATCGCTCCTCGGACGAGATCCACGACGCCCTCAGCTTCCTGCCGATCTTCCTCGGCGTCTTCGCGGCGGTCGCGCTGATCGTCGGCGCCTTCGTCATCTTCAACACCTTCTCGATCACGGTCTCTCAGCGGATCCGCGAGTACGGGCTTCTCCGCACCCTCGGGGCGTCACGGCGCCAGGTGCTGGCGTCGGTCTTCATCGAGGCGGCTCTGATCGGGCTCCTCGGCGCCATCCTCGGTGTCCTGGGCGGCCTGCTCTTCGCCAAGGGCATCGAGTCGCTGTTCCGGGCGCTGGGCATCGGCCTGCCGACCACCGCCCTGGTGGTGGCGACGCGCACCGTGGTGATCTCGGTGGTCCTCGGGATCGCGGTCACCCTGATCGCCGTCCTCAACCCGGCCCTCCGCTCGACCCGCGTGCCGCCAATCGCGGCGCTGCAGAACCTCGAGCTGACCTCCAGCAGGCGCCGCTCGATCGTGACGGTCGCGATTGCCTGGCTGTTGATGCTCGGCGGCCTCGCGCTCGTGCTGCTCGGGCTCTTCGGCAATCAGAAGACCGGTGACTCGGCGCTGCTGCTCGGCGGGGGCGCCGCCCTCGTTCTCTTCGGCGTCTCGCTCTACAGCCCCCGTCTGGTGCAGCCGCTTGCCGGGGCGATCGGCGCCCCGCTCGAGCGGGTGCGCGGCCTGACCGCGCGGCTGGCGCGGGAGAACTCCCAGCGGAACCCGTCGCGGACGGCGGCGACCGCTGCGGCCCTGATGATCGGGCTCGCCCTGGTGGCCTTCGTGACGGTGTTCGCGGCGGGGCTCAAGGCCTCGATCGCCGATGCAATCGACAACAGCTTCCAGGGCGAGCTCGAGATCCAGAACACGAACGGGTTCGATCCGATCCCCACCGCGGTCGCCTCGTCGGTTCGCGGGCTCGAGGGCGTGCAGACGGTCTCGACGCTGCAGAGCACGCTGGTGAAGATCGACGCGGTGGGGGGCAAGCCGCGGGTCACCGGGCTCGACCCGGCGACCGCCAACCAGGTCCTGAAGCTCGACTTCCAGGGGGACGCCACGCCGCAGACGCTGATGAACCTGACCTCCACCCAGACCATCGTCGACCAGAGCTTCGCCGACGCCAACGACCTCTCTGTGGGGGACACGGTCGATGTCCTGGGCCAGACGGGCAAGCGATCGAGCTTTCGCATCGTCGGGGAGGTGAAGGACAACGCCGACCTCCTCGGCAGCATGGTCGTCACCCACGAGGCGATGGCCAGGGACTTCGCGGTCGCGCAGGACACCTTCGACTTCGTGAAGCTCGCCCCCGGCGCGGACTCGTCCACCGTCCAGGAGAGGATCGGCACGCTGCTCGCCCGCCAGTTCCCGACGGCCGAGGTGAGAAACCAGCAGGAGCTCAAGCAGAACCAGGAGGACCAGATCAATCCGCTGCTCGGCCTGGTCTACGCCCTGCTCTCGCTGGCGATCATCGTCAGCCTCTTCGGGATCGCCAACACGCTCGCCCTCTCGATCTACGAGCGCACGCGCGAGCTGGGGATGCTGCGGGCGGTGGGCATGTCACGGCGGCAGGTGCGGAGGATGATCCGCTACGAGTCGGTGATCACGGCTCTCATCGGTGCCGTCCTGGGGATGGTGCTCGGCCTGATCTTCGCCGCGCTCATGTCGGTCCCGCTGAAGGACCAGGGCTTCGTCCTCAGCTACCCGGTGGGCCAGCTCCTCCTCATCCTGGTGATCGCGGGTCTCGCCGGCGTGGTCGCGGCGATCGCCCCGGCGCGCCGCGCCGCGCGGCTCAACATCCTGGACGCGCTGGCCTACGAGTAGGCCCGCTCGCGGCTAGGGCTGCGCCACCGGCACCGGCGTCTCCTCGCCGGCCTCCGGCGTCACCAGGATCGCGCCCTCGCCGCTCGGGTACGCCTCCTCGCCGTGGTAGATCGAGTCCATTCCGAGCGACTCGTCGCGATCCGGGCCGCGCAGCGGCATCACTGCGCCGACCAGCTTCAGCAGGAGAAATGTCATGCCGAAGGCGTAGACCGGCGTGGCCAGCGCCGCCAGCGCCTGGTCGCCCAGCTGCCCGATGTTCCCGTAGAACCAGCCGTCCGAGACGCCGTTCCAGGATTGCTGCGCGACGAAGCCGATGAAGAGGATCCCGAGCAGCCCGGCCGTGCCATGGGCGGCGAGCACGTCGAGCGTCTCGTCGACCCGCGTCCTGGGCCGGTAGACGATCACGAAGTAGACCGGGATCGCGCCGAGCACTCCCAGGACCAGCGACCACGCGGGGCTGATGAAGCCCCCGGCCGGCGTGATGAGCACGCAGCCGGCGATGATCGCCGTCGCCGCGCCGACCGCCGTGACCTTCCGGTCGCGGATCAGGTCGAGAATCATCCAGGTGAGGAGCGCCGCGGCAGGGCAGAGCAGCGTGTTGGCGAAGGCCAGCACGCTGGGATCGCCGGTACCGAACCCACTGCCGCCGTTGAAGCCGAACCAGCCGAACCACAGCAGCCCCCCTCCGAGCAGCACCAACACCGAGTTGTGAGGGAGGAGGCCGATACGCCCGTAGTCCTTCCGGGCTCCGACCACGATCGCGGCCGCCAGCGCCGAGAAGCCCGAGGCCATCTCGACGGCGATCCCGCCGGCGAAGTCGAGCGTCCCCCCTTCCTGGAGCCAGCCGCCCCCGAAGCCCCAGTGGGCCAGCACCGAGTAGACCAGGACGGACCAGAGCGCGGCGAACACCATCCAGGGCCCGAAGCGCATGCGCTCGACGACGGCGCCGGAGATCAAGGCCACCGTGATGATGCAGAAGGTCGCCTGGAAGGCGAAGAAGACGAGATGCGGGATCGCGGTCCCGTCTCTGGGCGCGAAGGTGACGTCGTGGAGGCCGACGTAGTTCAGGCCTCCGATCAGGTCTCCCGTCCCATCGAAGGCCAGCGAGTAGCCGATCAGCGCCCAGGTCACGCCCGCGATCGCGATCGCGCTGACGCTCATCATGAAGGTGTTGAGCGCGTTCTTGGCGCGGACCAGGCCGGCGTAGAAGAGGCCCAGGGCGATGGTCATCATCAGCACCAGCGCCGTAGCCGCGAGCATCCAGGCGGTGTCACCGGTGTCGATCTGGGTCACCTGCGCGATCACGGGCGCGACCATCAGGCCCCCACCGGAGTCACGGCGGCGTTGTCTTCCTCGCCGGTGCGGATCCGCACCGCCCGGTCGAGTGCGACGACGAAGATCTTTCCGTCCCCGACCTCCCCGGTGCGCGCTCCCTCGCAGATCGCGTCGATGGTCGGCTGCACGAAGGGGTCGGTGACCGCGATCTCGAACCGCACCTTGTCCGAGAGCTCCACCTTCACGGTCGTGCCGCGGTAGGTCTCGACCCTGTCGAGCTCTCCGCCGTGGCCCTGCACCCGGGAGATGGAGACGCCGCGCACCTCCGCGCGATAGAGAGCCTCGAGCACGTCGTTCGCGCGCTCGGGCCGGACGATGCCGATCACCAGCTTCACGATCCACCCCTCTCGAGTCGAAACACGGCGCCAGCCACGGTTCGGAGGCAAACTAACGTCGCCGTCCGACGGATCTCCGGGCGCGGAGGCGCATCGCTAGGCTCGTCGGATGGCGGTGGAAGCTCCGGACGTACGCGCCTGGTCGCTGGCCTCGGGCCTCGGCCGGATCGCCTTCGGCGTCGGGATGCTCACGGCGCCCGAGCGAGCTCTGCGCGTGCTCGGATTCACCGATGTGAATACGGCGACGGTGGCCGTCACCCGAGTCGCCGGGGTCAGGGACCTCGTCCTGGGCCTCGTGACCGTGTCCGGGCTCGGGAACCCGGATCGGCTACGGAGGGCGACGCTGGCCAACGCCATCGCCGATGCGGGGGACACGCTCGCGTTCGGTCTCACCCTCCGCACCTCGGAGCGGGAGGCGGGAGTACGGGGTTTCGCGGTCGCTCTCCCGGCCGCCGCCGCCGGGATCTGGACGCGCTGGAGGCTGGGCTGAGGGCCGACCGGGGACAAGAGGTGCTCGACCGGATCCGCCGGATCCCCGAGGGGCAGGTGACGACCTACGGCGATCTCTCACCGGGCGCGCCGCGCTTCGCCGGGCAGGTGCTCTCCCGTTGCCATGACCCCGCGGTCCCCTGGCAGCGGGTCGTCCGCGCGGACGGTTCACTCCCGAAGGGCGAGAACCAGCGCCGGTTGCTCGAGGCCGAGGGCGTGCGATTCCGTGGAAGCCGCGTCGATATGGAGTCCTCCGCGGTACCGGGCGACGCCCTGAGCTGAGTTGCGAGAAACTCCATCCGGATGACGGGGAAGGCCGACTTCACCGAGGAGGAATGGAAGACGATCCTGGAGGCGCCGCCGAGCGCCGGCCTGATCGTCATCCTCTCCGACCGCGGAGGCTCGATCCGCGAGACCTTCTCGATGGCCTCGGCCTACGCTGAGGCGCGCAAGCAGCACGGCGAGAGCGAGCTGCTCGACGAGATCACCTCCGCGAAGCCCGAGACGGATCACACCCGCTCCGGGTCTCCCGAAGAGCTGAAGCAGCACAACCTCGACAACATCAGGCAGGCGGTAGCTCTGCTCAAGACCAAGGCCTCCGATCAGGAGGTCGAGGAGTACCGCAAGTTCATCAGCGGCCTCGCCGAGAGAGTGGCGGAGGCGCGCAAGGAAGGCTTTCTCGGTCTCAGCGGCGAGCGCGTGAGCGATGCCGAGCGCGCTGCGATCGGCGAGATCGAAGGCGCGCTGGCCGACTAGACGGAGCGTCAGGGTGGCGTCGCCCCAGACAATCACTCCTCGGGAGCACGAGGCAAGCGGCAAGGAGGCGCGCCGGCGTGCGCCCCGCGCGATCCAGGCGCGGTGGGACCCGGGAGCGGACCGGGCCGATCCCGTCAAGATCCTCAGCGACCAGGACAAGAGCCGGCTGCCGGATCTGATCCCGATCCGTCACGGCCGCATGCTGGTTTCCCCGTTCACCTTCTACCGCGGCGCCGCGGGAATCATGGCCTCCGACCTGGGTGTCACGCCGCGCTCCGGTCTCGGGGTTCAGCTCTGCGGCGATGCACACCTCTCCAACTTCGGCGTCTTCGCCGCGCCGGACCGCCGGCTGATCTTCGACATCAACGACTTCGACGAGACCCTCCCCGGGCCGTTCGAATGGGATGTGAAGCGGCTCGTCGCAAGCTTCGCGGTCGCCGGTCGCGACCGCGGCTTCAAGAAAGGCGTGCGCCGCGGAGTCCTGAAGACGGCCACCCGCTTCTATCGCGAGGAGATGCGCCGCCTCGCCACCGAGAGGAACATCGACGTGTGGTACGAGCGCGTCGATCTCGATGCCCTGGAGCAGTACCGATCCGAGGTCAGCCACAAGGTCGCCAGGAAATTCGACAAGGGGCGGGCCAAGGCCGAGGCGAAGAACAGCCTGCGGGCGCTGGCGAAGCTGACGCGCAAGCAGGACGGCGAGCTCCGCATCGTCAGCGACCCTCCCCTCATCGTCCCGATCGAGGAGCTCCTACCGAAGTCCAGGCTGAAGCTGGCCGAGGCTGAGCTGAGCGATCTGGTGGAGAAGTACCGGGAGACCCTCCAGCCCAACATCCGCAGCCTGGCTGACCGATATCGCTTCGTCCACGTGGCCCACAAGGTCGTCGGGGTGGGCAGCGTGGGCACCCGCTGCTGGATCGTTCTGATGCTCGGGCGTGATTCGGATGACCCGCTGTTCCTGCAGGTGAAGGAGGCGGGGCCGTCCGTGCTGGCGCCATACGCGGGAGGCAGCCGCTACAAGCACCAGGGCAGGCGGGTCGTCGAAGGGCAGCGGCTGATGCAGGCCGCCAGCGACATCCTGCTCGGATGGCTCACCGTCGACGAAGGGCTCGACGGGGGCCGCCGCGACTTCTACGTGAGACAGCTCTGGGACGGCAAGGGCTCGGCGCAGATCGAGACGATGACGCCCAGCGTCATGGACCTGTACGCGCGGCTCTGCGGCGCGACGCTGGCGCGGGCCCACGCCCGCTCGGGAGATGCGATCGCGATCGGCTCCTACATGGGCGGCAGTGAGAAGTTCGACGAAGCGATGGCGGACTTCGCCGAGACCTACGCCGACCAGAACGAGCGGGACTACGAGCGGTTCGATGCCGCGGTCGACTCCGGCCAGCTCGAGGCAGTCAGAGACATCTGAGAGGCGGCGCCCAGGCGCGCGTTCGGGCAGGAGCCGGGCCGGCAAGGCGGAAAAGCCAACCCGGAGCCGGACGGTGATCGTCGACAGCGCCCATTACAAGGACGGCGTGCGCCAGCACGACGAGGCGCTCACCCCCGAGCGGGCGGCGGAGCTCCGCTCGGCCGCCGGCAGCGGCGAGTTCGTCTGGATCGGCATTCACGAGCCCGAGCCCGGTGACCTCGATCGGCTGCAGAGGCTGTTCGGCCTCCACGAGCTCGCGGTCGAGGACGCTCAGCAGGCTCACCAGCGGCCGAAGATCGAGGACTACGGCGCGGACGTCTTCATCGTCCTCAAGACAGCGCACTACCACGAGGAACGCGAGATCGTTCACTTCGGCGAGATCCACCTCTTTGCCGGCTCCGGCTACGTGATCACGGTTCGCCACGGGCCCGGCAGCGAGCTCGCCACCGCGCGCCAGAATCTCGAGGCGCGCCCGGACCTCCTGCGACTGGGTGCGGCGTCGGCGGTCTGGGCGATCCTCGACAAGGTCGTGGACGACTACATCCCAGTCGCCGACGCGATCGAGGACGACGTCGAGGAGGTCGAGAGGGACGTCTTCGACGACGACGTCCCGGCGCCGACCGCCCGGATCTACAACCTGAAGCGCGAGGTGGTCGAGTTCCACCGGGCGGTGTGGCCGCTGCTCGCCCCCCTCGAGACGATGGAGCAGGGCGACTTCGAGCGGGTGCCCGACGAGCTGCGCAGCTACTTTCGCGACGTCGCCGATCACTCGAAGCGGGTCGATGAGCAGATCAGCGCTCAGCGGGAGCTGCTGACCAGCGTGCTGCAGGCAAACCTCTCGCTCGTGAGCGTCAACCAGAACGAAACCATCAAGAAGATCTCGGCGGTCTTCGGGATCATCGCCGTGCCGACCTTCATCGCCTCCGTCTACGGCATGAACTTCGACAACATGCCCGAGCTGCACTGGCACTACGGCTACGCCTACGCGCTGGCTTTGATGGCGGTCTGCGTCCTCCTGCTCGCCAGGTTCTTCCGCAGTATCGACTGGCTCTAGGCAGTCCTACGATGGGGGCGTGTTCCCCATCGCGCACGTGGGCGGCCCGGCCTTCGAGCCGCTCCAGGTCTTCGGGTTGACTCTGGTCGCCACGGCGTACGCGTTCCGGGCGATGACGCTCGCCCAGGAGGGTCGGCGGGTTCCCACCTGGCGGGGGATCTGCTTCGCCTCCGGCCTGCTCCTGATCGCGGTCGCCTTCCTCTCGCCGCTCGGCCACCTCGACAGCGAGCTGGTGCTGGCGCACATGACCCAGCACCTGCTGATGGGAGATCTGGGGGCGTTGCTGATCGTGCTCGGGCTGACCGGCCCGCTGCTGCAGCCGCTGCTCCACAACCGCTGGCTCGGCTGGATCCGGCACCTCGCGCACCCGCTGGTGGCGCTGCCGCTCTGGGCGCTCGACCTCTACGTCTGGCACGTCCCGGTCCTCTACCAGGCGGCAACCGAGCACAACTCCATTCACGCCCTCCAGCACACCTGCTTCATCGGCTTCGGCGTGCTGATGTGGATGCCGCTCGTCGGCCCGCTGCCGCAGCCGAAGTGGTTCGGGATCCCGGCGAAGATCGGTTACCTGATCGGCGTCCGCTTCGTCGGGATCGTGCTCGGCAACGTCCTCATGTGGTCGAACTCGGTCTTCTATCCGGACTACGCCGCTGGGGAGGCGAAGTGGCACATCTCGGCGGTGAGCGACCAGAGCATCGCCGGCGTGATCATGATGGTCGAGAGCACCTTCGTCACCCTCGGCCTCCTCGCCTGGCTCTTCCTCGAGTGGGCCAAGCAGGACACCGAGCGCCAGCGGCTTCTCGACCTGGCCGACCAGCGAGGGGTGCCGCTCAGTGACGCGCGCGCGGCTCGGGCCGCTGCGGCCGGCCAGGGGGCGCGGCTGGAAGAGAGGATCAAGGGGTCGACTTGACCCGCGAGCGCGGTCTGCTCTACGTGCTCGTCTTCGTGGTGGGAATGGCGAGCCTCGGAGCCGAGATCGCCGCGGCCAGGCTGATGGCGCCGTACTTCGGCGCCTCGACCATCGTCTGGGCCAACACGATCGCGGTCGTGCTGGTGGCGCTCTCGGCGGGCTACTGGATCGGTGGCCGGCTGGGCGACGACCATCCTCACCTGCGCGGTCTCTGCCTGATGGTGGGTGCCGCCGCGGTCCTCCTCGCCGTCGTTCCCTTTGCCGCACGCCCGTTCCTCTCGATCTCGGTCGATGCGCTCGACGAGATCTCGGCCGGCGCCTTCGTCGGCTCGCTGGTCGGGGTGCTGGCACTGGTGGCCGTGCCGGTCGTGCTGCTGGGAGCGTGCTCGCCTTGGGCGATCAGGCTGGCGACGCCGGATGTCGATCACTCGGGGAGGACCGCCGGTCGCCTCTACGCGATCTCGACCGCCGGCTCGCTCGTGGGGACGATGTCGGCGGCGCTCCTCTTCATCCCCTTCATCGGCACGCAGCGCACCTTCCTCGTCTTCGCCCTCACGCTCGCGGTCGTGGCGACGGCGGGCCTCGGCTGGCGCTACGTGGCGGTGCCGGCGGCCGTCGCCGGTGTGATCGCGATCCCCGTGGGCACGGTGAAGGCGCAGACCGACTCGGGCGATCGAGTCGTCTACGAGACCGAGACCGAGACCCAGTACGCCCGGGTGATCGAGGAGCCCGACGGGACTCGTCGCCTCGAGCTGAACGAGGGGGTGGCGTCGCACTCCCTCTATCGCCCGGGCAGCTATCTGACCGGCGACTACTGGGACGGCATGCTCGTCGCACCCTTCACCAGCCTGCGGCGGGCGCCCGCCCGCGTCGCCATCCTCGGCAACGCCGCGGGCACCACCGCCCGCGCCTACGGGCACTACTTCCCGGCCGCGCGAATCGACGCGGTCGAGATCGATCCCGAGCTTGCCGAGATCGGCCGCCGGTACTTCGACATGCGGGCGCCGCACCTTGCGGTGCACAACGAGGACGCCCGCCCGTGGCTGCGGGCCGCCGAGGGCGGCTACGACGTGATCATCGTCGACGCCTATCGCCAGCCGTACATCCCCTTCTATCTCGCGACCCGGGAGTTCTTCGAGCTGGCTCGCGATCGCCTCGCGCCGGGCGGTGTCGTGGTGGTCAACGTCGGGCACCCGGAGGGCTCGGACGACCTCGAGAAGGTGATCGGCCGGACGATGGGCGTTGCGTTCCCCGTCGTGTTCCGGGACCCGATCGAGGATGAGAACACCCTGATGATCGGGGCCGAGCGGGGATTCGCCGGGCATCTGCGGCGGATGGCGGCCGGGTTGCCGACGGAGCTGCAGACCCTTGCCCGAACAGAGGCGTCGCGAATCGAGCCACCGCTCGACGGTGGCGAGGTCTACACGGACGACCGCGCGCCGGTCGAGTGGCTGATCGACCGCGCGATCCTCGGCTACGCCGAGGACTGATCGCCCCGGAGCCGCCGCCAGAGCCGGCGGCTCGACCAGAGGCCGAGTGCGGCGAGGGAAAGCCCGAGGTCGATCGAGAAGGAGACCAGCCTGCCCGGAGCCCCGGTGTAGAGCCAGGCGCCGACCCGATCCCGCCCGCTGATGGCCAGCCGCTGGCGCCGGTCGGCGTCTAAGGTGGTCTCTCCCATGGAGACGACGGTAGAGAAGCTTCCCGACTCCCGCGTGCGGGTCGACGTCGACGTCGATCCCCACGACGTCGAGGGCAGCATCGCGCGGACCGCCCGAGAGCTCGGCAAGGACATGAAGCTGCCCGGTTTCCGCCAGGGCAAGGTGCCCGCTGAGATGGTCGTGCAGCGCCTCGGGCGCCAGACGGTGCTGACCCAGGCGCTCGAATCCTCGCTCGGCGACTGGTACGAGCGCGCCATGCTCGAGTCGGGGGTGAACCCCGTCGGCGATCCGAAACTCGACCTCTCCGACCTGCCCGAAGAGGGCAAGCCGCTGCGCTTCTCGATCGAGGTCGCGGTCCGCCCGGGAGCGGAGCTCGGCGAGTACAAGGGCGTCGAAGTGGGGCGGGAGGAGCCCGAGGTGCCCGAGGATGCCGTCGAGACCGAGATCAACCGGCTGCGAGAGGGCTTCGCTCGGCTCAACCCCGTCGAGCGCGCCGCCAAGCCGGGCGACGTGGTGCTGATCGACTACGAGGGGAAGATCGACGGCGAGCCCTTCGAGGGAGGCACGGCGCGCGACTATCTCCTGGAGCTCGGCGAGGGACGCGTGCTGCCCGAGCTCGAGCGGGGGCTGGAGGGGGCCGAGCCGGGGGACGAGAGGACGGTCGAGGTCACCTTCCCCGAGGACTACCCGGCCGAGGAGGTCGCCGGCAAGACCGCGCAGTTCGACGTCAAGCTGAAGGAGGTCCGGGAGAAGGAGCTGCCCGAGCTCGATGACGACTTCGCCGCGGAGGCCTCCGAGTTCGAGACTCTCGATGAGCTTCGCGCGGACATCTCCGACAAGATCCGGGAGCTGCTCGACCGCCAGATCGCCGAGCGCTTCCAGCAGGACGCCCTGGACGCGGTCGTCGCCAAGGCGAAGCTGGAGCTGCCGGACTCCGTGGTCCAGGCGAGGGCCGAGGAGATGTGGCGGCGCGTCGAGCGCCAGCTCCGCCGTCAGGGAATGGAACCGGACGACTACCTGCAGGTCCAGGGCAAGACCCGGGAGGAGATGATCGAGCAGGCTCGTCCCGACGCCGAGCAGGCGCTGAAGCGGGAGGCCGTCCTGGAGGCCGTCGCGGACGCGGAGGGCATCGAGATCACCGAAGAGGACGAGCTCGAGGCACTGCAGATCCCGCCGGGTCACGAGGACCACGGCCACCCGGAGCCCGGTGATGCGCTCAGGGAGATCCGGGAGTCGGGGCGGGAGGAGCTCTTCAAGGAGGACCTGAGGATGCGACGCGCGCTGGAGCTGATCGGCGAGCAGGCGACGCCGATCCCGATGGCGCAGGCGCAGGCGCGCGAGGAGATCTGGACGCCCGAGAAGGAGCGCGAGGAGAAGGGCGGCCTCTGGACGCCCGGCTCGGACTGATGCTCGCCAGCGCGCTTCCGAAGACGGTCGAGGAGGTCGGGGCGATCGCCGGCATCGCTTCGTTCGTGCTCTTGATCGGCCTGCTGGTGCTCTACGTGATCAGGGCGCTCGAGCTGCGCAAGCTGCGCAAGACGATGCCCTTCCTGGTCAACCCGCAGAACGGGAAGCCCGACGACGCGTCCCCGCGCGGGCGGTAGTAGCTCGGCTAGACCCCGAGACTCGTCTGCGGCTCCGGGTAGGTCACGAGCCCGTCCTCGACCACGGCGAAGTCGGTGAGCTTGTGCTCCTCCAGGCGGCCGTTCGACCCCAGGTGGAGGACCCGCCAGCCGCGGGCGACCAGCGCGTCCGCGATCAGGCGGCGGTGACACCGGACCCACCAGGCCTCGGCGCACATCACCGCCACGCGCTGCCGGCTGGCGAGCTCCTCGAGCTCCGCCAGGCCCGAGGCGAACTCCTCGGTCGCCATGTAGTCGGCGTATCCCCTGAATTGATCGCTCTCCCAGGCGCCGTTGCGTGAGTCGGGCAGCGGCTTGCGTCTCCCGCCGAGCGTCTCACCCAGCCAGCGGTAGCCGATTCCGGCCTGGAGCAGGACCGCCGCGAGGGCGCTCCGCCCGAAATGCGGCTGCCGCCGCGATCCGGGATAGCGGCGGACGTCGGCGACCAGCTCGACGCCGGCGCTGCGGAGCAGCTCGACGAACTCCTGCTCGTCGTGGTTGGAGTGCCCGACGGTGAGGATCTCGCCCACAGGGGGCATTGCCCGATTTTCCTCGGTCCGGCCGGTCGGTGGTGGTCGCTATGCTGGCGCACCCAATGAGTCCCCTGGTCCCAATGGTGGTGGAGCAGACGTCGCGAGGCGAGCGCGCCTTCGACATCTACTCCCGACTGCTCAACGAGCGAATCATCTTCCTCGGCACGCCCGTGACGGAGGACATCGCGAATCTGATCGTGGCCCAGCTGATCCATCTGGAGTCCGAGGACCCGGACAAGGACGTCTCGATCTACATCAACTCGCCGGGTGGATCGGTCTACGCCGGCCTCGCGATCTACGACGCGATGCAGTTCATCAAGCCCGACGTGCAGACCATCTGCGTCGGCGTCGCGATGTCGATGGGAGCGCTGCTGCTGGCGGGCGGCGCCGACGGCAAGCGCATGGCGCTGCCGAACTCGAAGATCCTGATCCACCAGGTCTCGGGCGGCTTCTCCGGCCAGGCGACCGACATCGAGATCCACGCCAAGGAGATCATCGACGTCCGCCGCCG
>Ga0081540_1000175_pt1 | contig 67078 bp, 61 predicted proteins | sample TabmetS2T1R1_FD_71024 | JGI IMG/M metagenome (GOLD analysis project Ga0081540, IMG submission 71024) | Tabebuia heterophylla rhizosphere microbial communities from the University of Puerto Rico - S2T1R1 | ecosystem: Host-associated > Plants > Roots > Rhizosphere ...
GCGCTCCAACCCCCCCCCCCCTAACCCCTCCCCACACCCGAAGTCGGATGTTTCCGACTTCGGCAATTTTAATATGCCGAACTCGGGTAAACCCGAGTTCGGTTGGGGAGGGGAACAGGCCCTGCGTGTGGCCCGGCTGTGCGTCCACCGCGCGTCGAAGAGAAGACTCTCATGATCGCCAAATTCTTCATCGAACGGCCGGTGCTAGCCAACGTGCTGGCGATCCTCATGGTCGTGATCGGCCTCGTCGCGCTGTTCAACCTGCCAGTCGCGCAATATCCCGACGTGGTGCCGCCGACCGTGTCGGTGACCACGCGCTATCCGGGCGCCAGCGCCCGGGTCGTGCTCGACACCGTCGCGCTGCCGATCGAGCAGCAGGTCAACGGCGTGGAGGACATGCTCTACATGCAGTCCTTCGCCGGCTCCGACGGCAGCTACAATCTCACCGTCACGTTCAAGATCGGCACCGACCTCAACTTCGCGCAGGTGCTGGTGCAGAACCGCGTCTCCGCTGCGCTCGCGCAGTTGCCGCAGGCGGTGCAGAACCAGGGCGTGACCGTCCAGAAGAAGTCGACGGCGATCCTGCTGTTCGTGACGCTGACCTCGCCCGACGGCAGCCGCGACAGCCTCTATCTCGCCAATTATGCGACCATCAACCTGAAGGACGAGCTGGCGCGGCTCTCCGGCGTCGGCAATGTCAACGTGTTCGGCGCCGGCCAGTATTCGATGCGGGTCTGGCTCGATCCGAACAAGCTGCAGGCGCGCGCCCTCACGCCGCAGGACGTGATCCAGGCACTCCAGCAGCAGAGCCAGCAGGTCACCGCCGGTCAGGTCGGCGCGCCGCCGGCGCCGTCCGACGTGCCGTTCCAGTACACGCTCAACGTCTCCGGGCGGCTGTCCGACGTGCCCGAGTTCGAGAACGTCATCGTCAAGAGCGGACCGTCCGGCGAGATCACGCGCGTGCGCGACGTCGGCAGGGTCGAGCTCGGAGCCCAGACCTACGGCCAGGTCTTCACGCTCAACGGCAAGCCCGCCGCCGGCATCGGCATCTACCAGTCGCCTGGCGCCAACGCGCTCAATGTCGAGCAGCTGGTCAAGGCGCGCATGAAGGAGCTCGCCGGCGACTTCCCGCAGGGCGTCGCCTACGACGTGCCGTTCGACACAACCGTGTTCGTCAACGAGTCGATCCACGAGGTCTACAAGACGCTGTTCGAGGCCGGCATCCTCGTCCTCATCGTGATCCTCATCTTCCTGCAGGACTGGCGGGCGATGCTGGTGCCGGCCACCACTGTGCCGGTCACCATCATCGGCGCCTTCGCTGCCATGGCCGCGCTCGGCTTCACCGTGAACCTGTCGACCCTGTTCGCGATCGTGCTCGCGATCGGCATCGTCGTCGATGACGCCATCGTCGTGGTGGAGGGCGCGGCGCACAAGCTCGAAAAGGGGCAGTCGCCACATGACGCGGCGATCAACGCCATGAACGAGCTGTTCGGGCCGATCATCGGCATCACGCTGGTGCTGATGGCGGTGTTCATCCCGGCGTCGTTCCTGCCGGGCCTGACCGGCCGCATGTACTCGCAGTTCGCGCTGGTGATCGCAGCGACCGCGCTCCTCTCCGCCATCAATGCGGCGACGCTGAAGCCGACCCAGTGCGCACTCTGGCTGCGTCCGGCGACGCCGCCCGAGCAGCGCAACGCGTTCTATCGCGGGTTCAACACGGTCTACGACAAGCTCGAGCGCGGCTATGCGCGGCTGATCGACCGCATGGTCGCCGGGAGCGGCGTCGCCGCCGTGATCGGCCTGCTGATTATCGCACTCGCCGGCTGGGGCCTGACCCGCGTGCCGACCGGATTCCTGCCGATCGAGGACCAGGGCTACCTGCTGGTCAGCGTGCAGCTTCCCGACGGGGCCTCGCTGGAGCGCACCCAGAAGGCGCTCGATCGCGTATCCGAGATCGCCCGCAAGGTGGCGGGCGTCGACCAGGCGCTGACCATCGCCGGTATCTCGGCGTTCGACAACTCGTCGTCGCTCGCCAACGCCGGTGTCAGCTATCTGGTGCTCACCGAATGGAGCAAGCGCGGCAAGGGGGAGGATCTGCTCTCGCTCTACCAGCACCTCACCGCGGCGCTCGCGGTGATCGACGAAGCTGCCATCGTGGTGGTGCCGCCGCCGCCGATCCAGGGCATCGGCAATGCTGCTGGTCTCACCATGCAGGTCGAGCTGCGCGACGGCAGCAACGATTTCGCCAAGCTGCAAGGCATCACCCAGGCGATGGTCGACAATGCGCGCTCGCAGAGCGCCTTCCGGCAGGTGTTCACGCCGTTCCGCGCCACCGCGCCACAATTCCGCATCGAGGTCGACCGCGTCAAGACCGAAGCCGTGCGCCTGACCGTCGACCAGGTGTTCTCGGCGCTGGCCGGCTACATGGGCTCGAGCTACGTGTCGCAGATCACCAAGTTCGGCCGCACCTTCCAGGTCTACGTGCAGGCCGACGCGAAATTCCGCCTGCGCACCGAGGACATTGATCGGCTCACCGTGCGCAACCAGAACGGCGACATGATTCCGATCGGCACCCTGATGACGATCACGCCGGACGTCGGGCCGTCGCTGATCAGCCTCTACAATCTCTATCCGTCGGCGCAGATCATCGGTCAGCCAGCGCGCGGTTTCAGCACCGGCCAGGGCATCGCGCTGATGGAGCAGATCGCCAAGGAGACGCTGCCGCGCGGCACCGGCTACGACTGGACGGCGATGTCGTTCCAGGAGAAGGCGGTTGGGCTGCAGCTCTATTTCGCCTTCGCGTTCGCACTGCTGCTGGTCTACCTGGTGCTCGCCGGTCAATATGAAAGCTGGTATGCGCCGATCTCGATCATTCTCGCGGTGCCGCTGGCTCTGCTCGGCCCCGTCTCGGTGCTCAACGGGGTCGGGATCGACAACAACCTCTATGTCCAGATCGGCATCATCCTGCTGATCGCGCTGTCCGCCAAGAACGCCATCCTGATCGTCGAGGTCGCCCGCGAGCGCCGCGTGGTCGAAGGCAAGCCGATCGCCGAGGCGGCGATCGAGGCGGCGCGCGCCCGCTTCCGCCCGATCCTGATGACGTCGTTCGCCTTCATCCTCGGCGTCGTGCCGCTGGTGCTGGCAACCGGCGCCGGCGCGTCCGCGCGCAAATCGATCGGCATCACCGTGTTCTCCGGCATGCTGGCCTCGACCTGTCTTGCCGTGCTGTTCGTGCCGTCGATGTTCGTGGTCGTGCAGCGCTTCGAGGAATGGGTGAAGGCGAGGAAGAAGAAGCCGAAGCCCGCGAGCGTGCCGGCAGAGTAGGCGCCCCGCGCTACCTCTGCTGAGGGAGCGCCGTGCGTGCGGCGTCGATCTTCGCCTTCATGTCGTCGAGGCGGACCTGCAGCGTCGTGCTGCACTCGTCGAACCGATGGTTGGCAATCGCGAACGGGATCACCCAACCCAGGGTCGCCACACCGACGATCAGCATCAGAATGCGAAAGGCGCGACGATAGTCGGGCGTGTCGGTCATCGTCCCGCCCCTCGATTCGTGAGTGTCTTGAGGCTGTCCATCTGCGTCTGCAACGTGTCCAAGTGGGCATGCTGAGCCTGGCAGGTGCGCACGGCCTCGAATTTCCGATACAGGAAATAAAATTGGGACGAGATGATCGCGGCCCAGAACACCACGAACAGCGTGAAGGTGGTCCGAATGAAGGTCATGGTGGCCGATGCCTGCCCGCGGACTATACCCTTTCATGTCTTTGGTCGCGATACTGTCGCGCGCGGTTCGAGCCGCCGAGGCGGCGCCGCGCCGATCCTCCCCGACCAACTTGCGCCGCGCGTGTGTGCACGCTAGTCGGATCAGCCGCCAGCCTGCCGAGAGCACCCCATGATCCGCACCGAAACCATCGCCGCCGGACGCGTACACGGCCACCTTGCGCATGCCGAGCGTCCGCGCGGCGGCGTGCTGCTGCTGCCGACCATCTTCGGCGTGGATGGTTTCGCACAGGGCCGCGCGCGCATGCTGGCCGAGGCCGGATTCACGACCCTGGTGTGGGATTCCTATCCTGGCGAGGCGACGCCCGCCGACATGGCGGCGGCCACTGCGCGCGCCGGCAAGCTCACCGACGGTGCGGTCGAGGACATGACGGACTGCGTGCGCCATATGCGCGATCAGCTGGCGCTGCCCGGCGTCGCCGTGCTCGGCTTCTGTCTCGGCGGCCGATACGCGCTCCTCCTCGCCGCGCGCGGCGGGCTGGCCGGCTGCGTCGCCTACTATCCGTCGATCCGCGTGCCGGCCAAGCCGAACGAGACCGAGGACGCGGTCGCGCGCTCCGCCGCGATCGGCTGCCCGGTCCACCTGATCCAGGCCGGCGCCGACGAGGTGATCGTGCACGCGACATACCTTCGCCTGCGCGACACGCTGGAGAAACGGCCGGCCGCGACGGTGGTGCAATCCCATCCCGGCGCTGTGCACAGCTTCATGCGCGACGCCGTCCAGCACGTGCCCGCCAATGCCATGGCGACCCGGCTGGCATGGCCGCCGGCCATTGCCTTCCTTGAGGCCTGCCTGCCGCGTGGTTGATCATTGAAGTGCCGGCATCAGCACCTAGATTCCAGGTGGGGCTGCCGCAAACGGGATGCCGAGCCATGACACGCCTGTTGCTCGCGGCGCTATTCGCCGCTCTGTCCGCACCCGCCCTCGCCCAGAACACCACAGTCGGACCGACGCCCGGGCCGGGCGGAATTCCGCTGGCGCCGGGCGCTCCGGTCAATACCTGGAATCCCGGAGGCGTTGGGCCGGGCGGCGCTCAAGTGTCGCCGGGGCCGGCCGCGCGGGGCGTCCCGATGTACCGGGAAGCGCCGGGCGGCGGGACCTTGCCGCTGCGGCCGGATGAGCCCGGCCCCTCGGGCCGGCGCTCGGTCGATCCCGGCTTTCCCGGTGTCGCTGCGGTCCGCCGCGGCCTGCCGGAGTCCCTGATCCTGACGATCAGCAGCAAGGACATCGAGGCGGGGGTAGCGCCGGCACCGGGCAAGACGATCGACACGATCGACGCTCTGTTCGATGCGTTGCGCCAATGCTGGGAGCCGCCCGCGAACAGCAAGGGTAAGCCTGGAACGCAGATGACGGTGCGCTTCAGCTACAAGCGCTCCGGCGAGCTCATGGGACCGCCGCGCGTCACCTACACGACGCCGGGCACGCAGCCGGCCGTGAAGGACGTCTACCGCAACGCCATCACCGCCTCGCTCGACCGCTGCGGGCCGATGCGCTTCACGAAGACATTCGGCGCCGCCATTGCCGGCAATCCGATCAGCATCCGCTACGTCGATGACCGGTCCTGACGGCGCGGCCCGATGATCAGCAAGGATCCGATCTCCGCGCTCGCGGCCTGGGCGGCCCATGCGGGTCTGACCGGCGCGTCGGAGCCCGAGTTGATCAACGGATTCTGCGAGCGCGCGGTCGCCGCCGGCCTGCCGATCGGCCGCGCCCATATGTTCATCGATACGCTCCACCCGGTGCATGAAGGCCGGCTGTTTCGCTGGGGACACGACCTGTCGGAGCTGACGATCCAGGACTATGGCCGTACCGGCACGGCAGATATTCCGCCGGACAACAGCGAGATGGCTGAGCGCTGGCGCCGCAGCCCGTTCTTCCGCATGCTGCAGAGCGGCGAGAGCCTGATGCGGCGGCGCCTGACCGAGGAGGTCGATGCCGAGTCCACCTTCCTGGCGGAACTGCGCGCCGTCGGCATGACCGAGTATGTCGCGATCATCAACCGCTTCGCGCCGGAGGCGGTGATCGGCGAGATGGACTGCGTCTATTCGTCGTGGGCGACCGCGCATCCGGACGGTTTCAGCGACGCTCAGATCGCCGCGCTCGACCGCGTGCTGCCGCCGCTCGCGCTCGCGGTGAAGGCCGCCTCGCTCGCGCGCATGACCACGGCGCTGATGGAGACCTATCTCGGCCGCGACGCCGCGCACCGCGTGTTGAGTGGCCGCATCATGCGCGGCATGACCGACACGATCGATGCGGTGATCTGGTTCAGCGACCTGCGCGGCTTCACGCGCATCACCGATACCGCGCCGGCGCAGGTGATCCCGCTGCTGAACGACTATGCCGATGTGATCGTCTCGGCGATCCACGACCACGGCGGCGACGTGCTGAAGCTGATCGGCGACGGCACGTTGGCGATCTTCACCGCCGCCGATCGCGCGCATGCCTGCGAGGCCGCGCTCGCCGCGGCCGTCGCCGCGCGTACAGGCGTGTCGGATCTCAACGCGCGGCGCTCGGCCGACGCGCTGCCGGTCACCGACATGTATCTCGGCCTGCATGTCGGCGAGGTGTTTTACGGCAATATCGGCTCGACCGAGCGACTCGATTTCACGGTGATCGGCCCGGCGGTCAACGAGACGAGCCGCATCGCCGCCATGTGCCGTTCGGTCGAGCAGCCGCTGCTGGTCTCGGCCGCCTTCGCGGGCGTCGACGGCATGCGCGATCAGCTCGTCTCGGTCGGCCGCTATGCGCTTCGCGGCGTCGCCGACCCGCAGGAGCTGTTCACGCTTGATCCGGCAAGGCTGAAGTAGATCTGTAGGGTGGGCTAAGGCGCGCCTGCTCAGACCTCACCGCGTGGGGCAAAATCATGCGCGCCGTGCCCACGCGGACGCCACCCAGCGATTTTGCCCACCCTACGTGCACCGCGTCGACAACACGCTCACATCTCCGGTCCGGACAGGCTGACCTCGCGCTCGGCGCGGAACACGTTGGCGTACAGCCCGGCGATCCATTGCCGGCCGCTCGACGTGACATTGAGATAGCGGATCGCGGTCTGGATCTGCGGCGAGACGCGCTTCCAGTAGAACTGCGGGTACTTGTAGACGACGTCCGCCGGCGTCTCGTAGCCGAGCTTGGCGTTGAGGCCGACCTCGGCGAACTCGTAGAACAGCGCGTTCGACTTCTTCAGGTAGTTGGGGTCGCCGAGCTGGCCGATCAGGTCGGCGGCGCGCAGGAGCAGGCCCTCCTCGTTTTCCGCGTTGTCGTCGAACGTTTCCGGATATGGAAACCGCGTGTACTCGATCGCGCGGGCGATGCGCATGGCGTCGAGGTCCTCGATCGTATCGATGCGGTCGAGCACGAACAGCTTCGATCGGTCGACGTGATACGGCGCGAGCGAGGCGTCGGAGGCGCCGCGCGGCAGCCGGATCTTGTGGCCTTCGCCGTCCGCGACGTAGCCGTCGTCGTCGTCGCCGCGGATCACGCCGCGCACATAGCCGATGTCGTGCATCAGGCAGGCGACGATGAAGTTCGCGTAGTCGACCGGCGTCGACGGCACCAGCAGGGCGCGGCCCTTGAAGATCTCGTGGCCGGCGAGCGTCACCAACATGGTGTGCTCGATGTTGTGATACAGCGCGTCGCTGCTGCCGATGCAGTCGAGCGCGAGCTTGGCGGCGAACGGGATGAGCTCGGCAAGCCGGGCATGCGAGCTCCCGAAGCGCGCGCGGACGTCGGCCGCCAGGAACGAGCCGAGCGCGTCTGCCGCCAGCTGAGGAATCGTGATCATCGCGACACCCAATCGGCCCGCGTTTCGCTGCGGGCGGCTTGAGCTCATCATCGATGCTTCCACCGCCGAGTGTAGTTGGTCCGGCTTTCACCTGGAAGCCGGTGCGGCGAAGTGGTTGCGTTTGAAATCAACGCGGTGACGCGCGTCAATCGGCGGCGTTTATTCGAGTCCCCACAGCGACGGCTCGAACAGCGCCACTGGCGGCTTGACGGCATCGACACCGACCGGACCGCGCGTCAGGCGGACCGCCGTCCAGCTGCTCAGGACGATGTCGCGCGCGGTGGTCTGCTCCTTCAGCCTGATTCCGTCTTTTGTCACGCAGGCCGAACGGCTTGTGTCTGTCATGTCGGGCGCCAAATCGAGCCACTGGCACGTCTCGCCGAGGATGGTCTCGGTGCGGCCGAGATCCTGTGGGAGCATCGGCGGAGACGGCGGCGCAACCGCTGTGAAAATCGTCATCCGTTCCGTGGCGCCCGTGGCATCGGCCGAATAGGACAGCCACATGCGCCGGGAGTCATGCGTCACGCGCACGATGCGGCGCGCGTCCTGGATGGTTTCCTCGACGGACACCCATGCTCGGTGCCGTCGTATGGTTCGTTTGGTGTTGCCGCGGCCGGACATGACCAACTCGTGATCGGGCGCCTCCGGCCTGGTCTGGGCGAGGTCGGCACTCTCCCACCAGTTCAGCGCCAGCAGGCTGTGCGGCGGCCGCACCTCCTCGGGCGCGACCGGCCGACGTTCGAGCCGCGTCGCCTGCACCGAAAACTGGGAGCCGTCCGGTTTGATGATCTTGCGCCACAGCTCGATGCCGTCATCGGTCACGCAGCTCAGCAGAGTCGGCAGGCGGCCGCTGTCCTCCCGCCGGACGTTCCACACGGTGCAGCTTTCGCCCAGGTGGGTCTGACGCTCGCCGGTGTTGGAGGAGCCGCGGGTCAAACCGGCCACGCTGTCGTCGGGCGGTTTCGCGTGGCGCACGAGCTCGATGCGCGAGGCGAAGTCGAACGCGTCGCCGCGAACGCTGATATGCGTCGCGCCGTCCGCCGGGAAATACTCCGTGCTCTTCGGTCCCTCGATCCGGTCGGCGCGGAACCGGCCCGCATGATGGAAGAGCGTATAGCCGGCATCGATGGTGAGGACGTAGTCGGGGAGGTTGGCGATCGGCGCAAACGGCACGTCGGCGGCGGCGCAGCGCACCGTGCACGCCATTGCCATTGCAATCCATAGCGTTCGCATGGCTTCTCCGCGCCCGACGCCGGACAATAGACTGTGCCCATGCCGTGCAATCAAGGCGGCGCATGCTACCTTACGTCCGGTCCGTCCGAAAATCGCCATCAACGGTCACGGATCATGCGGGCAAAGGACGGACCCGGAGGAAACGCCTTGAGCAAACCGCGTGCTCTGATCGTCGGCGGCTCAATCGCCGGCCTGTTCGCCGCGCACCTGTTGCGCGAGGTCGGCTGGGACGCGACCGTATTCGAAAAGAGCGCTGAGGAGCTGACCGGCCGCGGCGCCGGCATCGCCACCCATCCGCAGCTGCACGAGGTGATGGCGCGCGTCGGCGTGCCGTTCGACGCGTCCATGGGCGTGCGGGTCGAGAGCGTGGTGCTGCTCGACACCAGCGGCCAGAAGCGCGACGAGCGCATGACCGGCCGCATCATGAGCGCGTGGGCGCGTATTTTTCATTCGCTCAAGGAGCGGCTGCCGGCCGACGCCTATCGCCTCGGGAAGGCGTTCACGCGGCTCGACCAGGACGCCGACGGCGTCACCGCGCATTTCGCCGACGGCAGCTCGGAGCGCGGCGACCTGCTGGTCGGCGCCGACGGCTCGCGCTCGACCGTGCGCGAGGTGCTCGCGCCGGGCGAGCAGCCTCGCTACGTGAACTATGTCGCCTGGCGCGCCATGCTGGACGAAGTTGCGGTACCGGCGCACCTGCGGCCGACTTTCTTCGAGAATTTCTCGCTCTGCCTGCCCGACGGCGAGATGTGCCTCGGTTATCCGGTGCCCGGCCGCAACGACGAGACGACGGTCGGCCGGCGTGCCTACAACATTGTCTGGTACCGGCCGTGCGATGGCGACCTCACGCTGCCGGACATCTGCACCGACGCGAGCGGGCGCCGGCACCTGGCGATTCCGCCGCCGCTGATCCGGCCGGACGTGATCGCGTCGATCAAGGCGACGGCGCGCGCGCTGGTGACGCCGCAGCACGCCGAGATTTTTTGCCGCGCGCAGCCGTTCTTCCAGCCGATCTACGAGCTTGCGCCGGCGCACATCGTGTTCGGCCGAGTCGCGCTGGTCGGCGACGCCGCCTTCGTGGTGCGCCCGCACGCCGGAGCGGGGACGACCAAGGCGGGCCTCGACGCGTCCTGCCTCGCCGATGCGCTGGCGGCGCATGGGCTCGCGCAGGGGCTGGCCTATTACGAGCGCGCCCAGATGCGGTTCGGGCGCGGCCTGATCGCGCTTGGCCGCCATGAGGGCGATTATCTGAGCGCCCAGGTCACGGCGAAGACCGCCGCCGAGCGGCAATGGGACGTCGAGGGCGTGCTCAACGCCCACGTTACGCGCAGCATCGAACTGGGGCGCGTTTATCGCGAGGCGACCAGCGTCGGCGCGCCTGGTTAATGTGAGCCGCCGAGCTGCCGCACCACGCGACATCGTCCTTGATAGGGCGCTTGGCCGCGCGGACACGGCCGCGCGGCTTTGCGCCGCGCGCCGTCATATGGATACGGGTACTGGTATTGCGGCTCGTTCGGGTACGGATGGTCGCGGCCGCCGCCGAACGTAAATCCTTGCGCGCCGGCAGGCAGGCTCCACAGCAAGACGACGAGGCACGGCAGCAGTCGCATCGGTCAAGCGGCCCCGGTCGGCTCAGTGGGGCAGGGGGGAGAAGGGGAGAAGAGCCGCCGGAGCCGTGAATCGAACGCGGCAAGTGGCGGAGTAGTTCCGCGGCCATTCTGACGCGCCGAGCGATTGTTCGAATGATCGTCGGATAAGTGACGCAAGGGCGGTTGAGCGCACGTCTCGGTCGTATGGTAGCGTAGGGTCAAAGACATCGGGGAGGATTTCCATGAGAAAATGGCTCGTCGCTGCGCTTGCGCTCGTCTCATTTACGTCCTTCGCACAGGCGCAAAGCTTTCCCTCCCGTCAGATCACGCTGATCGTTCCGTTCCCGCCGGGCGGCTCGACCGACGTCGCCGCGCGCATCATGGCGGAGAAGATGCGGCCAATCCTCGGCCAGCCGGTGGTCATCGAGAACGTCGGCGGCGCCGGCGGCTCGATCGGCGTCGGCCGTGTCGCACGCGCGGCGCCGGACGGCTACACGATCGACATCGGCCAGTGGGACACCCACGTCGGCAGCATCATCTATTCGCTCAACTACGACCTGCAGACCGATTTCGCGCCGATCGGCCTGATCAGCGTCAATCCGCAGCTGATGGTCGCGCGCAAGACGCTGCCCGCCGACAACCTCAAGGACCTGGTCGCCTGGATGAAAGGCAAGCCCGGCGAGGCCAAGTTCGTCAACCAGAACGCGGCCGGGCAGGTGTCCGGAATTCTTTTGCAGCAGCTCACCAGCACGCAGGTCACCTTCATTCCCTATCGCGGCGCCGGACCGGCCATGACGGACCTCATCTCCGGCGTGGTCGACCTCCTGGTGGTGCAGGGCGCGGTCGCGCTGCCGCAGGTGCGTGCCGGCACCATCAAGGCGATCGCCAACCTGTCGCCTCGGCGCTCGGCGTCGATGCCGGACATCCCGACCTCCGACGAGACCGGCGTGCCGGGCCTCTACATGTCCGGCTGGTTCGGCTTCTATGCGCCCAAGGGCACGCCGAAGGAGGTGATCGCGACACTCAACAACGCGATGGTGCAGGTGCTCGCGGATCCCGGCGTGAAAGCGCGCTTCACCGAGCTCGGGCTCGATGTGGCGACGCGCGAGCAGCAGACGCCGGATGGACTCGCGGCCTTTACCAAGGCCGAGATCGACAAGTGGTGGCCGATCATCAAGTCGGCCGGCGTCAAACCTGAATGAATCACTTCGACCCCGGACGGGCGAGGCGCTCGTACTCGGCCTGGATCACGTCCTTGCCGTAGAGCCGCTCGAGCCGGCGCACGGCGAAGTGGCCGCGTGCCATCGACTGGAAGTGCTCGATGAACACGTAGTTCACCGCGGCGCCGCCGAGCGCGCCGATCAGCGGCAGCGCCTGCGCGGCGACTTTCTGGGTCACCACCACGCCGAACCGCGCCGCCACCTGGGTGATGAACCGCACCAGGATCGGGCCGCCTTCCTCGAGCAGGCTCCGTTCGGCGATGTAGCGCGCGGCCTCCGACACGCTCTTCGCCAGCAGGCTGCGCACGGCGAAATAGCCGCTCTCCGCCGCGTCGTCGGAACTGCTGCGGCCGCCGAGCGCGAACACCTGCACGCAGGCGAGCGCGGTCTCCGGATTGGTGAGGTCCTCGCCTTCGCCGCGCGCAATCTCGGCGATCGAGCGCAGCATGATCACGGTCGACGTCGGCAGCTCGACCGGCAGCGCGGCGAGACCGAACGCGCCGCCGGCGGCGCCGGACGCGGTGGCGAGCGCCCGGTGCAGCACATCCGACCCGGTGCGTCCCGTGCGCATGGTGCGCACCGCGACCTGCAGCGCCGCCTCGAGCGCCCTGGTGGTGGCGGAGGCGATCACGCGCGATGCCGAGCCGGGCAGCGCGCCGCCGAGGATCTCGATCGGCTTGCCGGCCATGTTGGCGAGCCGTGCCGCCAGCCCCGGATGCTCGAGCAGATCGACGGCGCGCTTCAGCGCCGCGAGATCGTCCGGCGCCAGGGTCTTCGGCGGCAGAACTTCCATGGTGATATCAGCCTGGGCCGCGTCGTGGTTCACGGTAGCTGCTCCTCGAGGTTGTCCGCCACCAGCCGCATAACCGGAGAGGCCTTTGGCCGGTTCCGGCTTCGTTAACGGATGGTGAAAGATTCAAATGTGGGGATTGATGTAGCGATCTGTCAAATGCTGATGCCGGAGCATGCGCGCTCCTCGAAACAAAGGCTGGGTGGAGCCATGGACGAGCGTCGGCGCGAACTACGCGGCCGCACTTTGCGCAGCGGCAAGATCGTGTTCAACAGCAAGCAGTCGGTCATCGACTGCATCGTGAGAGACCTCTCGGATGGCGGCGCCTGCCTGCAGGTCAACGCCACTACCGCGGTGCCGCCGAGCTTCGAGCTGATCGTCGACGGCGACGAGCCGAGCCGCAGCTCGCGCGTGGCCTGGCGATCGGATACGCGGATCGGCGTCGAATTCCTCGACGCGGGCAAGCGTGGGGCCGCCGACGCTGCCGGGGCGGCGCGTCCGGAGCCGCCGGCGCTGGCCGAGACAACGGGCAGCACCGAGCTGCTGCGGAGCGAGCTGCTCACGCTCCACGCGGCGCTCGACGAGGTGCCGGTCGGCATCGTGCTGCTGGATTCCGCGACGCGCGCTCAGTTCATCAACCGCGCCTTCCGCCGCATGTGGCGGCTTCCCGACAAGAAGGCCGACGGCAAGCCGCCGTTCGTCGCGCTGATGTATCACGGCCGTGACACCAATGCCTACGCGGTCCCGTCGGAGGATCTCGACGAGTACGTCGCCGAGCGCGTCGCGCTGGTCAAGGCCGGCCATCCCGGCCCGCTCGACCTGCGGCTCACCAACGGCGAGGTGCTGCGGCTCAATTGCACCGTGCTGCCGTCCGGCGGCCGCATGCTCTGCTACACCTACGTGACCGACAGCGTCCGCCAGTCCGACGAGCTCGCGACCCACGATGCGGTGACCGGCCTGTGGAACCGCCGTCAGTTCGACTTGCTCGCCGAGGCGGAATGGAGCCGCTTCCAGCGCTATCACCGACCGCTGTCGCTCGTGCTGTTGGATGTCGACGGCTTCGCAGAGATCAACGACCGCCGGGGCCGCGGCTACGGCGATGCGGCGATCAAGCGAGTCGCGGCGATCTGCATGGACGGCAAGCGCACCTCCGACGTCGTCGCGCGGATCGGCGCCGACGAATTCGCGGTGCTGCTGCCGGAAACCGAGCTGCAGCAGGCGCAGGTGGTCGCCGAGCGATTGCGCGAGCAGATCGGCGGCGGCTGCAATGGCGCCGACGGTGAGGACATCGCCGTCACGGTGAGCATCGGGCTTGCCTCGGCGAGCCTCGGCATGTCGGGCATGGGCGCGCTGACACGGCTCGCCAATGAGGCGCTGACCACCGCAAAATTGGCCGGACGCAATTGCGTGCGTGGGCTCGCGAGCGCCGCGGACGGGGAGCACCTGGCGGCGGAGTAGCCGATCGTGGCGCGGCGGTGCCCAGAAGCCAGATAGGCGGCAGCAGCCACTAGCCACAGGGCTCCGCCGTACCTACGTCATCCGCGGGTTTGCATGACCCGTGGAGGCGTCGATGTCCCCGTTGTCGATCATTCTGAACCTGCTGTGGCTCATCTTCGGCGGCCTGTGGATGGCAGTCGCCTGGGGCATTGCCTCCATCGTCATGGCAATCACCATCATCGGCATTCCCTGGGCGCGGGCGGCGTTCAACATCGCGATCTACACGCTGCTGCCGTTCGGTCAGACCGCCGTGTCGCGCTCCGACTACCTCGGCACGGCGGATCTCGGCACCGGGCCGTTCGGGCTGATCGGCAACCTGATCTGGCTGGTGTTCGCCGGCTGGTGGCTCGCGCTCGGCCACTTGATCACGGCGATCCTGCTGGCGGTGACGCTGATCGGCATCCCGTTCGCCTGGGCGCACCTGAAGCTCGCCGGCATGGCGCTGTGGCCGATCGGCAAGATGATCGTGCCGACCGATCACATCGCGCGCCGGTGGAGTTGAGTGATCTCGCGGAGGAGCCGTAGGGCGCAATAGCGCAGCGTATTGCGCCAATCACATCTCAGCGGCGCAATACGCTTCGCTATTGCGCCCTACGCAGCAGCTACACCATCACCGCCGCGATTGCGCGGCCGACCGCGGCGAGCGTCGCGTTGCGCTGCTCCGGCGCGGCGGTGGTCCCGGTCAGATAGGCGGCGACCAGGATCGGCTCGCGCCGGCCAGGCCAGATGATGGCGACGTCGTTGGTGGTGCCGCGCTCGCCGGACCCGGTCTTGTCGCCGATGCGCCAGCTGTTCGGCACCCCGGCGCGCAGCCGCGTGTCGCCGGTCTTGTTGGCGATCAGCCAGTTGATCAGCCGCATGCGCGAATCGACCGACAGCGCGTCCTCGAGGATGAGTGCGCGCAGGTTCGCGGCCATGGCGCTCGGCGAGGTCGTGTCGCGCATGTCGCCGGGCGTTGCCTCGTTGAGCGCCGGCTCGATGCGGTCGAGCCGTGTCATGGTGTCGCCGAGCGAGGCGACGAAATCGGTGAAGCCGATCGGCCCGCCGACCATGCCGAGCAGCAGGTTGCCCGCGGTGTTGTCGCTCATGGTCATCGCCGCCTCGCACAGCTCGGCGACGGTCATGCCGGTGCCGCCGACGCGCTCCTTGGTGACCGGCGAGCCCACCACCACGTCGCTCGCCTCGAAGCGGATGCGCCGCGTCAGCTGCTCCTTGCCGGTATCGACGCGCGTGAGCACCGCCGCCGCGGCGAGCAGCTTGAACGTGCTGCACATCGGGAACCGCTCGTCTGCCCGGTGGCCCCACTGGCCCTTCAGCCGTGTGTCGAGCACGGCAACGCCGAGCCGGCCGCCACTCTCGCGCTCGATACGCGCAAAGTCTTCCGGCAGACGTTCCGCCGCGCCGGCGCCGCGCGTGTTGATGGCCGGGAACAGCACGCCGCCCGCGGCCACTGCACCCATTCCGAACGCAAATCGACGCTTGGTGAGCATCCCCTCAGTTCCCCGTGTCCACATTTCAAGGCGCGTCTGGTGCGCACGCGGTTTTGGCAAATTTCTGGCTTTGATGGGGCGGGGCAGGCATGCAGACCGGCATGGCCGATGCTCCGTGTCATTTCGGTGATACGCACGCGTCGCGCGCAGGCGACACACGTGCTGGAAACGCAGGCGGAGCGTGTTATTCTTGGCCGTGCGCGATCGGGGCGCATCCCGTCCACGGAAAGGGACTCTCCCACCCGAACCGAGATCCTGACGACGAATCACCACCCTCTTTCCGCCCGTTTTCGTGGACACCGGGCATTGAGAAAGAGGTCCATCATGTCCGAACAGCCCTCGGGTCGCGGCGCCAAGCGATTCGTTCAGCCACTTCCGGCCAATCCGAGCCTGGACAAGCAGCGGAAGCTCGCCAAGGCCCTCGCACGCGACTATTGGCGCGGCGAATCTGAAGCGATCGAGCGCGTGCGCGCGCTGCACCCGCAGCCACCGGCACCGGAAGATTTTGTCCTGAGCGATGCCCAGCTTGTGATTGCGCGCGGATACGGCTTTGCCGGGTGGCCGCACATGAAGCGAAAGATCGAGTCGCTGACCAAATCGCCGGCCGAGCTTTTCAAGGCGGCGGTCGAAGCGGGTGACGTTGATCATGTGCGGCGGTTGCTGCGCTCCCACCCGGATCTCGTCCCGAGGATCAACGAGCCGATGTTCAGCTTCAACAGCCCGGCCGTGCATATCGCGCGAACCAATCTCGATCTGCTCGATCTCCTGCTTGCCCATGGCGCCGATCTCAATGCCAGGACCACCTGGGAGAAGGGCAGCTTCGGCGTGCTGGAACAGGTGAGCCCGGATGAAGCCGCGCCTCTCATTGCCCGCGGCGCCAGGATCGATATTTGGGCGGCGGCCAATCTCGGCAGGATGCCCGAGCTCGTGGCCTTGATTGCAGGCGATCCATCGCTCGTGCATGCCAAGGGCGGCGACGGCAAGCGGCCGTTGCATTTCGCCCGCACGATCGAGATCGCCCGGTTTCTGCTCGAGCATGGCGCCGAGATCGACGCGCTCGATGACGATCACGATTCGACCCCGGCGCAGCATCTCATCGGCGATTGCCCCGAGGTTGCGGGTTTCCTCGTCACGCAGGGCGCACGATCCGACCTGCTCCTCGCGGCAGCGCTCGGCGACGTCGCGCTGGTGCGACGCCACCTCGATGCGGATCCAGGCGTGATCGCCATGCGGGTCGATCAGGACTGGTTTCCGATGATCGATACCGCCGCGAACGGTGGGCACATCTACCAATGGACGCTCGGCTTCCACGTCTCGGCGTTCGACGTCGCGCGCAAGCGCGGCCACGCCGAGGTGCTCCAGCTGCTGCTCGAGCGCGCGGGTCCGCTCGAACGATTGCGTGACGCGCTCTGGTGCGGCGACGATGCGCGCGCCGACGCGATCCTTGCGGCCGATCCGCAGCTCGTGGCGCGCGCGCCGGAAAAGATCTTGCGTCAGGTCGCCGACGCCGCGCGGAACAACAACCTTCCGGCCGTCAGCGCCCTGCTCCGCCGTGGATTTCCAGTGACGGCGCTGTCGCAGCATGGCGCGACGCCGTTGCATTGGGCTGCGTTCCACGGCAACGCGCACATGATGGAGGACGTCCTGCGGTACAATCCGCCGATCGACGCGGAAGATCGCGAGTTCCACGGGACCGCAATGGGCTGGCTCATTCATGGGGCGCTCAACCCGTGGGGGTTTTCGACCGGACAACACGGCGAATGCGCACGCCTGCTGCTCGACGCAGGCGCTCAGGTCGACGAGGCGTCACTGCCGACCGGGCACGACGCCATCGATCGGGTGTTGCGCGAGCACTGCGTGAGACATTCGTCGAGCGTCGAGCAAATATGATCGTAGCGGGCGGGACGATCATCGAGATGACCGGCGACGCAGCCCTGCGGCGCCGGACTTTGCGATCTCGCGCGCGGCCTGCATCACCGTCCGGCAGGCGAGCGTCAGCTCGCCGTGACGCGACATCGCCAATGCGATGTGGCGGTTGACGACCGGATTGACCAGTTTCGCGGATTGCAGGCGGCAGTCCGTCGATGCCCCGGCGATGGCATAGGGTCCCAGCAGCGTGTACATGCCGCCCTCGGCGACGATATGCGCCTGCAGGTTCAACGAGTCGGCCTCCAGCGCGACGTTGAGCGATACGCCGCGCTCGGCGCTGAGCTGCTCGAGGTGATTGCGCCAGCTGCTCGGGCGGCAGAACAGCACGAGCGGCAGGTTGTGCAGCGCCGAGAATTGCACCGTCGGCTTCGAGGTCAGCGGGTCGCCGGCGGCGCTGACCAGATAGGTCGGCGCCTCGACCAGGTAGATGTCGCCGTTCCTTGGTGCCGGGCTGGTGCGGAACAGAATGGCGAGGTCGACGCTGCCGTCCTCCAGCCAGGTCTCGAGCTGGGCGCCCTGGCCTTCGCGCACGGCGAGCTGGATGAGCGGATAGCGTTCCTTCAGCCGCTTGTAGAGCGTGCTGACCAGCGGGTGCGCCGTCGAGGGCAGGCTGCCGATGCGGACCTTGCCGATCGGCGTGCCGGCCGAGGTGCGCACGTCGTTGGCGAGCTGCTCGGTGCCGGCCATCCAAGCCCGTACCTTCGGGGCGATCCGCTGTCCGAGCTCGGTCAGCACGACGCCGCGACCGGTGCGTTGAAACAGGCGGCCGCCGCATGCGTGCTCGAGCTCGCCGAGTTGCCGGCTGATGTGCGGCTGGCTCGTGCCATAGGCGAGCGCGACCTTGCTGAGGCTGCCGAGCTCGGCGGCGTCGATGAACAGCTTCCACGCGGCGTAGTCCACGGCCGTGCTCCTCCTATACAAGATCAGTATATCTGAAATGTATGCTCTGAGTCTTCCGATATAGCGAGCGGCGCCGCAGATTGCGGCATCGACATTCGCATCGGAGGAACTCACATGACTGCCATCGACCTCAGAGGTCTCGTTCCCGCACCGGTTACGCCGTTCACCCGCGAGGGCGAGGTGGACCACGTCGCCATCCAGCGGCTGGGCGCCTGGCTCGGCAGCTTCGACGGCGTCAAAGGCCTGGTCGTGCTCGGCCACGCCGGTGAGGGCACCTTCCTCACCGCCGACGAGCAGGTCGCGGTGATCGAAAGCTTCATCAAGTCGACCGACGGAAGGGTCCCCGTCATCGCCGGCATCACGCTCGAAGGCACCAAGGTTGCCGCGCTGGAGGCGAAGCGCGCGGTCAAGGCCGGCGCGACCGCCGGCCTCCTGTATCCCTCGCATGGCTGGCTGCGCTTCGGCTATCAGAAGGGCGCGCCGCAGGATCGCTACCGCGCCATCTACGAGGAGAGCGGCCTGCCGCTGATCCTGTTCCAGTATCCGGACGCGACGAAAGCGACCTACAATCTCGAGACCCAGCTCGAGATCGCGGCGCAGCCCGGCGTGTTCGCCATGAAGAACGGCGTGCGCAACATGCGCCGGTGGGACACCGAGATCCCGGTCATCCGCCGCGAGCGGCCGAACCTGCAGATCCTCACCTGTCACGACGAGTACCTGCTGCACACGATGTTCGACGTCGACGGCGCCCTGGTGGGCTATGGCGGTCTGACGCCGGAGCCGCTCATCGAGCTGATCGCCGCCGGCACAGCGCGGGATTACGCGAAGGCGCGCGCCATCCATGACCGGCTCCTGCCGGTGACCCGCACCGTCTACCATCGCGGCTCGCACATGGAGGGCACGGTGGCGCTCAAGCACGGCCTGGTCGCGCGCGGCATTCTCGAGCATGCGACGGTCCGTTCGCCCTTGCTGCCGCTCGAGCCGGGCGCCGACGTCGAGATCGCGAACGCGCTGCGCTCCGCCGGTCTTGTCGGCCAGGCGCCGGCCAAGTCGCGCGCGGCGTAACACGCACTGCGGAACAAATGGCGGAGCGAGCCATCGCTCCGCCGAACACAGAACAGGAGGAAACAAGATGCCGTTCATCGGCCGTCGTCAGTTCATTCTGTCGTCATTGGCCGCAGCCATGGCGTCAGGCGTTGCCGCACGCGCCGGCGCTCAGCCGCGCAAGCTCGCCGATCGTCCCGTCCGGATCATCGTGCCGTTCGCGGCGGGCGGCGGCGTCGACGTGTTCGCCCGCCTCGTGTCCGAGAAGCTGCGTCAGAAGAACGGACTCACTCTCGTGGTCGAGAACCGCGCCGGTGGCAGCGGCTCGATCGGCGGCAATACGGTCAGGATCGCGGAGCCGGACGGAACGACGCTGTTGTTCTCGGCCGGAACGCACGTGATGGCGCGCCAGGTGATGAAGAATGCGCCGTATGACCCGATCGAAGACTTCACCGCGATCGCCCGTGTCGGCGAGGCGCCGATGCTGCTGGTCGCGTCGCCCAAGGTCGCGCCGAATACCATCCCGGAGCTGATCGCCGAAGCGCGCAAGGCTCCCGACAAGTGGACGTTCGCGACCTCGGCGCTCGGCGCGCCCGGCCACCTGGCAGAGCTCGACTTCAACCGCCTGTCGGGGCTGAACCTGCTGATTCAGCCGTATCGCGGCACCGCGCCGGCGTTGAACGATGTCGCCGGCGGCCACGTGCAGCTGATGATCGATCCCGTGCTGGCGCTGCTGCCGCTCGCCAATGCAAGGCAGGTCAAAGGCCTCGCCGTCACCACGGCCAAACGTAGCCCGCTCGCGCCCGATTACCCGACCGCCACCGAAAGCGGATTGGCCGGGATGGACCATTCATCGTGGTACGGCGTCTGGGGACCGAAGCATGTGCCCGCCGACCTGGTCGCCCAGCTGAACACGATGATCAACGACGCCGTACACGAGCTCACCGGCGACGGTCAGCTGGCCAAGCTCGGCATCGAGCCGGTCGCGGAGACGCCGACGCAATTCGAAGCGTTCGCCAAGGGTTACGTCGCACGCAATGCCGACTTGTTGAAGGCATCGAACTTCGAGCAGATCTGATCGAAGCGTGCCGTCACTTCAGGGTCGTCGTGATCGGCACGCCTTGCTTGAGCGCCAGCGTCACCGGGGTGCGCTCGGCGATGTCCGCCAGCCGCGCGCGTTGCGCTTCGTCAAGCTCGCCGTCGAAGCTCAGCACGCGCGTGATAGCGCCCTCCTTGCCGTTCAGCGTGAAATGCGCGTCCACGTCCACGCCGTGCAGCGGCCATTGTTTGCGCTCCGCATACATGCGCAGCGTGATGGCCGTGCACGCACAAAGCGCCGCGCAAAGAAGCTCAAAAGGCGCGGGCCCGGTGTCCTTGCCGCCGAGCTTCGGTCCTTCATCGGCCTTGAGCTGATGATGGCCGGCCGTGATCGACACGGCGTAGTTGGTCGTGCCGATGCTCGCCTTCGCATGCGCCATGGCTGCCATCCTCGGTCATGTTGCGGGCGTTCTCGCGAGAATGCGCCGCACGAGAATCTGCGACAACCGGACGACCAGGTCCTCGAGCTGGCGGTTCTCGTTGCGCAACAGGTTGATCCGCGCCTGCCGTGGATCGGGCAGTGCGGGCGTCTGGTCGGAGTTTTGGTCGATGTGCGACGGCGGAGGCGTACTCATCACTTACTCCCTTGCGGATATCGCCTCGCCTCCCCTGTGGCCGTTTCTTGTGTCGATTCGCGTCAAGCATATCGTCAACACGGGCAAAATTCGGACGGCCGAGAATTAACCATATATTAACTGTGAAATTGCGTGCGGCCCGGCTGTCACGCTATTTTGCGCCATCTGCAGCTGCACGATCAGCCCCGGCGCGCCCCTAGCCCCTTCCAACTAGTCCCCGTGCGCCGGGGTTTGCCTTTGGCGGACAGGCTGCCGGTTCCATCTCATTTTCTGTTGCGCAATCGCCGCGGTGCAGGCTCGCTGGGTGCATTCCTGATTCGCACCCAGGCCACCGATGAATGCCTATCTCGCCAAGCTCAATCCGGACCAGCGGCGCGCCGTCGAGTTCGCCGGCGTGGCGCTGGCCGACACGCCGCCGCTCCTCATCATCGCCGGCGCCGGCTCGGGCAAGACCAACACGCTGGCGCATCGCGTCGCCCACCTCATCGTCTGCGGCGCCGATCCGCGCCGCATCATGCTGCTGACGTTCTCGCGCCGGGCCGCCGCCGAGATGCAGCGCCGCGTCGAACGCATCGCCGCGGACGTGCTCGGACCCGACGCGCGGGTGCTGAGCGGCGGCCTGACGTGGTCAGGCACGTTCCACGCGGTCGGCGCCCGGCTGCTGCGCGAGTTCGCGCCCCTGATCGGGCTCGACCGTGAGTTCACCATCCACGACCGCGAGGACTCCGCGGACCTGATGAACCTCACCCGCCACGACCTCGGCTTCTCCAAGACCGACAGGCGCTTCCCGGCCAAGGCGACCTGCCTCGCGATCTATTCGCGCGCTGTCAACGCCGAGACGGCGCTCGGCGAGGTGCTGGGCGGCTCGTTCCCGTGGTGCGCCGAGTGGGAGGGCGAGCTGCGCGCGCTGTTTTCGGCCTACGTGGAGGCCAAGCAGCGCCAGAACGTGCTCGACTACGACGACCTGCTGCTCGCGTGGTCGCAGATGATGACCGACCCGGCGATCGCCGAGGATCTCGGCGGCCGGTTCGACCACGTCCTGGTCGACGAATACCAGGACACCAACCGCTTGCAGGCCTCGATCCTGCTCGCGTTGAAGCCGAACGGCCGCGGGCTCACCGTGGTCGGCGACGATGCCCAGTCGATCTATTCGTTCCGCGCCGCGACCGTGCGCAACATCCTGGATTTTCCGGGACACTTCAGCCCTAAGGCCGTGATCGTCACGCTCGACCGCAACTACCGCTCGACCAAGCCGATCCTCGCCGCCGCCAATGCGGTGATCGAGCTCGCCGACGAGCGCTTCACCAAGAACCTGTGGTCGGAGCGCGCGTCGGCCGAGCTGCCGCGTCTCGTCAACGTGGCCGACGACACGGCGCAGTCCGGCTACGTGGTCGAGCGCGTGCTCGACAACCGCGAGACGGGGCTCGCGCTGAAGGAGCAGGCGGTGCTGTTTCGCGCCTCGCACCATTCGGCGACGCTCGAGGTCGAGCTGACGCGGCGAAACATTCCGTTCGTGAAGTTCGGCGGCCTGAAATTCCTCGAGGCGGCGCACATCAAGGACCTGCTCGCCGTGCTGCGCTTCGCGGAAAATCCACGCGATCGGGTGTCCGGCTTCCGCGTCGCGCAACTGCTGCCAGGCATCGGCCCTGCCGCCGCCGCGCGCCTGCTTGACCGCATGGCTGCCGAGTTCGATCCGGCGGAGGCGCTTGCCGCGTTCAAGCCGCCGTCCGCCGCCGCGGAGGCCTGGCCGGACTTCGCCGAGATGTACGGGCTGTTGCGGCGCCGCGCCGTCGGCTGGCCGGCCGAGCTCGATCTCGCCGGGCGCTGGTATGGGCCGCATCTCGAGCGCAAGTACGAGGACGCGAGCCTGCGCCAGGCCGACGTCGCGCAGCTCGCGCAGATCGCCTCGACCTATCCGACGCGCGAGCGCTTCCTCACCGAGCTCACCCTCGATCCGCCGCAGGCCACCAGCGACGAGCCGGGGCCGCCGCTGCTCGACGAGGATTTTCTCATCCTCTCGACCATCCACTCGGCCAAGGGTCAGGAATGGGCGGCGGTGTTCCTGCTCAACACCGTCGACGGCTGCATTCCGTCGGACCTCGCAGTCGGCGAGCGCGAACAGCTGGAGGAGGAGCGGCGGCTTCTGTACGTGGCGATGACGCGGGCCAAGGACCAGCTGCATCTCATCGTGCCGCAGCGCTTCTTCGTCCAGCAGCAGCGCGGCAACGGCGACCGTCACATGTATGCGCAACGCACGCGCTTCATTCCGCCGCCGATCCTGCAGCATTTCGAGCAGTGCGCCTGGCCGCCGTCGAAGGCGGAGCCGCACCGCGCGCCGACCGCGAAGCCGACGGTCGACGTCGCCGCGCGCATGCGGCGGATGTGGAGCTGAGAAGCGTTGCGCGTATCGGGCGCCAAATCGTAGGCGTCTAACGCGAATCAATTAGCGAGAGTAACTCGGTCTGCCGCTCGCCTCGCGCAGCTTTTCTTCAGCGTAGTGGCGCCGAGCGTCCGCCATCCACGGGTCCACTTTTTCTTTCAGTTCCTCGACGGCGTGGTGATTCCGTCTCACCATCTTCGCAAGGCGAATGTGCGTCCACGCAGCGAAGATAATGCTGGCGATGCCAACTATTGCCGCTGTGATTTGGACCAATGGGCCTGAGTTCACGAAGTGGATGATCTCATTGAGACTCATCAAACTTCTCCAAAATCTTCGTCGATCGTGTCGCGATATCTTGATATAGCTGCTCCTCCTCGCGTAGGGAGCGCGTCCTGAGAGCGCACGTAACGGCTATCCAACCGCCCGCAAACACAGCAGCCGCTAGAAAGGGCGAGACCACCATAGCCAAAACGCCGCTGCAAGCGAAGCCACCGCCGACGCCAATTCCATATCTCGTATTGGTCACCTCGTTCTGACGCAACGCCGCCATTGTACTGGAGTGCATAGCTATTTCATTGAGATCGTTCAGAATTTCAGCCTTGGTCGTCGGGTCGTTCACGCCCCGCAGAAAACTCGTCAATTCGGAAGCGAAAGCGGGATCTCTGACGGCTTTGAGGATCTCCCTCAGGGCGGCCGCGTCGGGCTGCACGTCAAGGGCGGCGCGCATCTGCCTCAATACTGGCCCTGGACTTGAAGGCACGCTTCGCTCCCCCGGGTTCCCGTGCTGCAATCTAGGCGATCTGTCGTTTTGTTTTCAACTCTATTGTGTGTCGCGGCGGAGGTGGGAAATAAATTAGGCGCGGGGGCGTGACAAGCATCGGTACCGCGCACGTGACACCCGTAGTCGAACCGCGAGCCGGCGTTACGCCGCGGCCGGCTTCTGCTGGCGGCGAAACGTCAGCTTCACCTTGAGTCCAGGAGCGTTATCCATCATCTCGATGCTCGCGCCGTGGAGCCGCGCGATCGCGGCAACCAGACTGAGGCCCAGTCCGTTGCCGGGCGTGCTGCGGCTGCGCTCGAGCCGGTAGAAGCGCTTCAGCACGTTCTGGAACTCGTACGAGGGAATTCCCGGCCCGTCATCGGCGACGATCAGGACCGGTCCGTCGTCGCGCTGTACCGCCTCGACGGTGACCTTGGTTCCCGCGCGGCCATGCGTGATCGCATTGTCGACCAGGTTGGACAGCGCATCGAACAGCAGGTCGCGATCGCCGGTGACTGGCACGTCGCGGTCGCTGATGACGTCGAGGTGCCGGCCCTTCTCCTCCGCCGCGGCATCGAACAGCTCGACCACCTCGCTCGCGATCTCCGCGAGATTGACGGTGCGGAATGCGGCAGTCCGATCATGGGCCTCGATCTGGGAGATGCGCGTGAGCGACGAGAAGATGCGCAGCACCGCGTCGAGGTCGGCGATGGTGTCGGCGATCAGCGGACGGTCGAGCGTGACTGACTTGCCGTAGGCTTTCTCCAGCCGCCCGCGCATGCGCGCGAGCGGGGTGCGCAGATCGTGCGCGACATTGTCCGTGACCTGCTTGACCTCGCTCATCAACGCCTCGATGCGGTCGAGCATCAGGTTGAGGTTCTCGGCGACCTGGTCCCATTCGTCGCGCGTTCCGCGCAGCGGGATCCGCTTGCCGAGCCCGTCATGCATGATGGCGCGGCTGGTCGTGTTGATGGCCTCGATCCGTCCGACCGTGCGCCGCGTGACCGATACGCTCGCGACGCCCGCCAGCACCAGCAGCAATACGGCGCCCGCGGCGAGCGCCATCCTGATCTTGCCGGCGAATTGTTCGAGGTCGCCGATGTCCTGTCCGACCAGCAGGTGCGAGCCGTCCGCGAGCGTTTCCCAATTGGCGCGCAGGACGCGATGCGTGGTCGACGACGTACCGTCATGCATGTCGAGGTCCTGCCATCCGCCGGATCCGGTGAGTCCGGCGGGCCACGTCTTCAGATTGCCGGCGAGGCGGGCGAACGAAGCATCGGCCAGGAGATAAACGGCGCCATCGGGACCTCGGTCGGCAACGCGCCGTTCGATCGCGGCGATCAGCGCCGCGCGGCCGCCGCTGTCCGAGGCGGCCCCCAGGAGGGTGTGTTCCGCGGCGATCGTGCGGTCGGCCCGGTCGTGGACGTAGGAAACGGTCGACCAATAGACGTAGCTGAACAGGGCGAACACGACCGCGCCGAAAATGCCGATCGAGATCAGCGCCAGCTTGAACGTGGTCGATCGCAGCGTCTTAGCCAGGAGCACGGACACAATACCCGACGCCTCGGACCGTGTGGATGAGCGGATAGGACTGACGCGCGTCGATCTTGCGGCGCAGCCGGCCGACATAGACGTCGATGACGTTCGTGGTGGGGTCGAAGTGCAGGTCCCACACGTGCTGCAGCAGCATCGCCCGCGACACGACGTGGCCCGCGTTGCGAACCAGATATTCGAGCAGCCGGTATTCCCGCGGCAGCAGCTCGATGCCGCGTCCGCTGCGGTTCGCCGTGCGCGACACGAGGTCGAGCTCCAGATCGCCGACGCGCAGCACGGTCTCCTTCACCACGGTGGCGCTGCGCCGCGCCAGCGCCTCGACGCGCGCCAGGAACTCCGCGAAGGCGAACGGCTTGACCAGGTAATCGTCGCCGCCGGCACGCAAGCCGCGCACCCGGTCGTCGATCTCGCCGAGCGCGCTGATGATGAGCGTCGGGGTGACGATCCCCTCGATCCGCAGCCGCCGGATGACGTCGAGGCCGTCGATGTCCGGAAGCATGCGGTCGACCGTCATCACCGCGTAGTCGGCGGCATATCCGCGTGCGAGCGCTTCACTGCCGGTGACGGCGAGATGCGTCTGATAGCCGCTGGTCGCCAGCGAATCGACGAGCTGTCCGGCGGTTTCCGGATCGTCCTCGACGACAAGAATGCGGCGCCGTCCGGCCGTCATGATCTCGCAACTCCCGCTCCGAGAGCGGCGCCGAGTGTATCACGATTCAGCTGCCGCGCGCGCTCGCACCCTGGACGTCGTTTTCTGACATCCGTGTCAGAATCTGAAACATTTGTACGTTGCGATTTCAGGCCGGCCGTCGGAACGTGATGCGCAGGTTTTCGCCCGAGCGACGACGATGTCGATGTTCAGGGCCACGATGAATGCGCAACTTGTCCAACGAGGCGAACATGAGACGCAGGATGATGATCGCGCTTGCTGCGACGGCGATGCTCGGCGCAGCAGCATTCGCAGACTCCGCAATCGCCCGCGGCGGGCATGGCGGAGGTGGAGGTCACGGCGGTCATGGCGGTATGGGCAGCATGCATGCCGGGATGGGCGGAATGCGCGGCGGATCGTGGGGAGGTGCCCGCGGCGGAGCATGGGGAGGCTCGCGCGCCGCCATGTGGGGAGGTTCTCGCGGAGCATGGGGAGGGTCGCGTGCCTTCGCGCACAACCGCTTCGTCCATAACCGTTTCGCGTTCCGGCACCACCGCTTCCACCGCAACCGCTTCCTGTTCGCGGCGAGCTTCGGGTATCCCTACTACGGCGATTGTTTCGTGGTGCGACGCGTCTGGAGCCCGTGGGGCTGGACGTGGCGGAGAATCTGGGTGTGCGGATAGGCCGTTGCCTCGCGGCCTGTTGGGGAGTGGGGGGGTGACGATTCGGAGAGGTCCCCACACTTTCGACGAGTCGTCTGCAGTGCGTCCCGGTCTCTAGCGGAGAGACCGGGACGTTTAATGTCGCGCCTTGAGTTGCTCCGCCAGCCAGCCGATGAGCGCCGCCGCGGCGTCGATTGCATGCTCCCTGGTGGCGCAGCTGTGCTGCGCGTAGTCGCCCACCAGTGTCCAGCGGCCACTGTCTTCCGGATCGCGGCGGAATTCCTTGAAGCCGAAGCTGCCGTCGCCGCGTTGGAAAATATCGACGCAGCGAAATCCGTCGGCGTCTTCGAGGCTCACCAGCACCTTTGGCTTGTCGGCCATCGTTCCTTGATTGCCAGCGATGGGGCTACACCGCGGCAGGCTTCTGCGCCATCTCGTGCGCCGGCGTGAAGAACACGAACAGATTCGCCACCACGATCGACGCGGCGAGGAAATAGAACGCGGCCATGATGCCGTAATGGTCGGCGATCACGCCTGCCACCAGCGGCCCGATCGCGGCACCGATCGCCTGCGCGCCGAACACGATGCCGATCGCGGTGCCGGCCATATTCTTCGGCGTCGCGTCGAGCACCCAGGCCTGCAGCACCGCGCGGATCGCGAACAGGAAGAAGCCGAGGAAGGCGATGAAGAACACGAACGCGGGCGTGCGGCCGGCGATCGCCATGAAGAGGAGGATCACGCCGGTCATCGCCATGCTCGACATGATGATGCGGCGGCGGCCCATACGGTCCGACAGGTGTCCGGCGATCGGCGAAGCGATGAAACCCGCGGTCTGCAGCACGAACAGGCAGCCGCCGACCCAGTAGGCCGAGTAGCCGAGGTCGTGCGCGAGGAAGATCGGCAGGAACGTCAGCAGCCCCATCTGCGTCAGCGTGCGGCAGGCGGCGCCGAGCGAGAGCATCACCACCGTGCGATTGGCAAGGAGCGCGCGCATCGCCGCGAGCGTGTCGCTGCCCTTGAGCCGATCGCCGTCGCTCGCGCCGCTCGCCTTGTCGACGTCGCCCTCGTAGATGCGGCCGAGCATGACCAACAGCACCGCCGACATGATGAGTCCCGGGATCACGTTGACGATCACCACCTCGCGCCACGACAGCACCGCCAGCAGCGCGCCGGCGACGAGCGGTGCCACCGCCTCGCCGACATTGCCGCCCATGCCGTGATAGGACACGACCAGGCCGCGCCGCTCGGGGTAGCGGTGTGCAAGCAGCGGGATCGCGGTCGGGTGCCAGATATTGTTGCCGATGCCGATCAGCACCGAGCAGACCAGCATCAGCCAGTAGGTGTGGCTCACGCCCATGATCAGGTAGGGCACGCCGACCCAGAACAGCGACAGCGCCATGAGCAGGCCCTTGCGGCCGACCGCGTCGACGATCAGCCCGCCCGGCACGTTGGAGATGGCGCCGGCCACGTATTGGACGGTCAGGATCGAGCCGATCTGACTGTAGGACAGGCCGAGCTCGCTGCCGATCAGCGGTAGCAGCAGGTAGAACGTCGCCGGGTACCAGTGCGTCATCACGTGGCCGGCGGTAATCAGCCAGACCTCGCGGAACGATCGCGCCGGCGCGCTCTCGGCGGTGGTCGCGACCGTGCTCATGCCTCGCTGGTCCTTCCGTGTCAGCAGGCGATTCTTGCCGCGCCGCCTTCAATCCCTGCTTATCCGCAGCGGCGGGCGGCCTTCAATGGGGGAGATCGCATGGCGGCCGTGCGTTGGCCTGTAGCCTGTAGGATGGGTTGAGCGGAGCGAAACCCATCAGGCTGCGGCGCGGCTTGTGTGATGGGTTTCGCTGCGCTCAACCCATCCTACGCTGAAAAGCTGCAGCGAAAAAAGAAACCGCGCGGCGCCGGGTGGGACCAGCGCCGCGCGGCGAGGCAGATACGCTCCGCTTGCTCCTTAAGCGGCCCGTACCGTGCTGAGAAACTTCTCGACCTCGATCTTGAGGTGATTGCTCTCGCTCGACAGCGACTGCGCCGACGAGAGCACCTGTGTCGAGGCGGAGCCGGTCTCGCCGGCGCCGCGGCTGACGTTGACGATGTTGCTGGCGACCTGGCTGGTGCCGGAGGCCGCCTGCTGGACGTTGCGCGAGATCTCCTGGGTGGCCGCGCCCTGCTCCTCGACCGCGGCGGCGATCGCCGAGGCGATCTCGGCGATGCGGCCGATCGTGGCGCCGATCTCCTTGATGGCGGCGACCGAGTCGCGCGTCGCCACCTGCATGCCGGAAATCTGGTTGCCGATCTCGTCGGTCGCCTTGGCGGTCTGCGAGGCGAGCGCCTTGACCTCCTGCGCCACCACGGCAAAACCCTTGCCGGCCTCTCCGGCGCGCGCGGCCTCGATCGTGGCGTTGAGCGCGAGCAGGTTGGTCTGCTCGGCGACCGACGTGATCAGGGCGACCACGTCGCCGATGCGGCCGGCCGCCTGCGACAGCTCGTTGATGCGGGCGTCGGTCTTCTCGGCCTGCGTGACGGCCTCGGCGGCGATCTTGCTCGACTCCTGCACCTGGCGGGCGATCTCGTTGACCGAGCCGGCGAGCTCCTCCGATGCCGAGGCGACCGAGTTGACGTTGGCCGAGGCTTCCTCGGAGGCAGCGGCGACGGTAGTCGACAGTGACTGCGTCGTCTCGGCGGTCTTGGTGAGCGTGCCGGCGGCCGCTTCGAGCTCGGTCGAGGCCGAGGACACCGTCTCGATGATGCCCCCGACCGCGTTCTGGAATTCGTCGGCCAGCCGATGCATGTCGGCCTTGCGCTGCGCGGCCGCGCGGCGTTCGGCCTCTTCCTGCTCGGCTTCCATCTTCTCGATGCGCAGCAGATTTTCCTTGAAGGTCTTGGCCACGCGCGCATTGTCGCCGACCTCGTCCTTGCGGTCCGCATAGGGCACGTCGACGTTCTTGTTGCCATTGGCGAGCTCGAGCAGCACGACGCCGATCGCCTGTGTCGGCCGCGAGATGCTGCGGCCGATCAGCCAGGCGAGCAGCGCGCCGATGGCGAGGCCGCTGATGGCGAGGATCAGCACGAACTGCTCGGTCGAAGCGATCGTGGATGTGAACTCCTCCTCGATCTGTTTCTCCTCGGCGACGCCGCTCTGCTTGATCGCGGCCGCGTCGGCGGCGATCGCCTGCGCCATGTTGCGCATCTCGCCGTTGACCAGCCGTTCAATCTCGTGCGTGTCGTGCGAGGCCTTGTGGTACGCGTCGGCATACTTGTTGACGTTGGTATTGACCTCGTCGAACACCTTGCGGACTTCGGCGCTCACCACCGCGGTACCGAACGCGGTCATGGCGGTCTTGAGATCCGCGATTGCCTTGTCGGCCTCCTTGGCGGCGGCCTCCTCGTGACGGCCGAGCAGCTTGTTGACGTTGAGGCGCGCCATCATCAGCTGCTTCAGCGCTTCGCCGGCAAGGATGATGGTGTTGGTGTTGCCGGCCTTCGTGGCGGCCCAGGTCTGGAGTTGCTCGATCTCACCCCGCAGCGCGACGCCGGTCGGATCGAGCACGTCCCTGGTCATCTTGGTCTGCTCGCGGCGCATCACGACCAGCTTGTCGAAGTCCTTGCTATAGACCTCGAACTGTTCGCTGAGATGCTTCATCTTGGCGGCGCGTTCCGGATTCTTGATCTCGGCGAGACCCCGGGCGATCACGGTCTTCAGCACGTCGCGGACCTTGTTCGCTTCGGCTGCATCCGCCTCCTCGCCGCTGACCGCGAATTCGCGCACGAATCGGCGGAACGCCAGGAACTCGCGGTCGACGTCGCGTGCAATGGCGACGACGCCGACGCGCTGCTTGAAGATATCGAAGCCGTGGCCGGTCTTGACGAAGGACTGATAAGCGATGGCGGAGATCGCCGCGGTGATCATCAGCACGCCGGCGAAGCCGATGGCGATCTTGGTCGCGATCTTGCGGTCGTTGAAGAGGCGCATGGGGTCGTCCTCGAGTCGGGGATCAGTTGGCGTCGATCAGGAAGCGGCGGTTCAGCTGCTGCACGGGCCGCGCGTTATTCGTAAACAGCGCGGCGAACTGCTTTGATCTGCTCGGCGGAGGCCTCGATCGGCTCCTTGAACACGGTCCAGGTGAGCCCTTCTGAGCAGGGCGGGGTGGTGAGCGAGCCCATGTAGCGGAAGTAGCCGCCCGACTTCGGCAGCAACGCCGCCGCGTCGATGTGGCCTGCGGCCTTCACCTCGGGTCCCTCCTTGGCGGGCATCGCGTCGAACAACGGCGCCAGCGCCGCGTTCTTGCTGCCCGGCCGGATGAACACGCCGACCACCGCCAGCGCGCCCGCGGCCGACTTGTGCACGAAGTGGCATTCGAGATCGAACGGCTTGCCGGCGAGCAGGTGCTCGCTCGGATGATGGAAGTGGAATTGGACGAGGTCGTATTTGGCGCCAGCGATGCTGCACGACGAGCCGGCGTCGGCATTGATCTGGATGGTGTGGCCGTTGTTGACGATCCGCAGTGGCAGCGGCTTGTAGTCGAGCGCGATCGCGCCCGGGTCGCCCTTCGTGCCGGCGGTGAGATCGATCGGCGTCTGCTCGACGCCGAGCTGGCAGACCTTGAAGTCCGGCTGCAACTCGCCCCAGTGCTCGGGACCGGTCGCGCCGCCATAGCTCCAATGTGGATACGTTGCGGCCGCGCCACCCTTCTGCGCCGGTTCCCGCGAAGCTGCGGCCGGAGGCCAGGCACCACGCGCATCCGAGCGCGGCCATGCGGAAGAGGTTGCGTCGCGTCGGCACTGTTGCGGTCAAGATCGGCTCCGTTCGATCGGATCATTGATGGGGAATTGCGTCGACGCGCGCGCCCACCGCGGCGACTCGATCGCGATCACGTCGGATTATTGAGGAGAAGATTTAACTGGCTGATAACCGGGAACCCGGATTTGGCTACGTACGAGCATGTACGTAGTTGCGCCGGGCACGCTTCGGTAACCGGGTGTGATTCCGCGGCGGAAGCTGACTCTAGGTCGGCTTCGCATCCAGCAGCATGCGACAGCATTCGCAGCCGACACCGCGCAAACCCGCCGTGTCGGTCACGACAAGCTTGCCGCGCGCATAGGAGATCATGCCGGCGGCCCGCAGCCGGCTGGCGATGATGGTGATGCTGGTGCGACGCACGCCGAGCAGCGAGGCCAGCCGCTCTTGCGTCACCGTCACCCTTGATTGCCCTGCGACGTGACAGGCGTGCAGCAGCCAGCGTGCCAGCCGCTGCTCGATGGTGTGCCGCGCGTTGCAGAGAGTGAGGAGCTGCACCTGCTCCAGGACCGTCCGCTCGTTGCGGATGATGCGTTCGAGCAGCGCCCGGTCGTCGAGCGCGATGGCGCGGAACGCCGCGGCATCGCAGGTCAATCCGCGACCGCCCACCTGCACGACGGCGCGGTGGATCGGCGGGCGTCGTTCCAACGCCTCGGCCGCACCGATGGCGACGGCCGAGCCGACCATGGCGATCTGGATCTCTTCGTCGCCGCCGAGCGACGCCTCGAGGCTCACCACCGAATCGACCGGAAAATACACCTGACTGGCCGGCCTGCCGGGGTCGAGCAGCACGTGCCCCGGAGCAAACGTCACCGGCCGCAGCGGCGCGCGCGAGAGCGAGAGCCCGTCGAGAAACCGGTTCTGCGCGGGCGCGCCCGGCACCGGGACGGGCGAAGGCTGGCCGTCGGTGACGAACGAGTTCAGGCCGAGCGCGAGCAACACGCCACGTTCCAGCCTGGCCGGATCCTTGATGCCGGTCCGCGCCTGCTCGATCACCGCCTTGCCGACGACTCCGAACAGCGGGTCATTGCCTTGCAGCCCGAGCTTCGCGCAGACCGAGTCGAACGCCGTGCAGAGAGCCCTGACGACGTGAGGCTCGAACACAGCGGCGCGCAGGATCGGAACTACCCGTTCGCGGTTGGGCAGCGAGCCCGCGTGGTTCAGATAGCGGCCGATACGCTCGGCGAACTGCTGGCTGCTGGCAAGATTCAGCCAGTTGCGTTCCATGGCGAGGAAATGCGCGCGCTGATCCGCCGCCGCGCTGTCGTCGGCTGCCTGTTTCGCCCGCGCCGCTCGCTCGTAACAATATTGAAGGAACTCGGATTGCTGTTGAAGCATGTAAGCTGGCGAGATTACAGCTCCCCCTGTGGAACCTTATAGCGTTCCCGGCCTCTCTCCGCGACCGATTTCTTCGGTACTTCCTGGGGTTGAACGACAGGGCCGATGGTCGGGGCTGGTGTCCCGATTCCGAAATTCGCAACCCTGCGCTCAAATCTCGCCGACGCGCCCGACCGCCCTGTTGATGGCGGAGATCAGCGCGGTCTCGTTCAGCGGCTTTTGGAGATATGCAACGGCGCCCGCGGACTCGCATTGCTCCTTGAAACCGATCTCCGTGTGCGCGGTGACGATGATGGTCGGGATTCGCAGCTTCGTGAGCGCCAGCCGGTGTTGGAGCTCGAGCCCGCCCATACCCGGCATGTGCAGGTCGACGACGGCGCACTCCGGAACGTCGTCCGACAGTGATTCGAGAAATTCCTCGGCCGAGGCGAACGTCTGCGGACGGAATGAAAACACCGCGAGCAGCCGGGACAGGGCTTTGCAGACCGACGGATCATCGTCGACGATCGCAACGTGCACGGGGCGCTTGTCCATCTACTGGTGTCCCGCTTCCGAAGCTCATGGCGGAGAATGCCGCGATGTATGACGAACTTCGGAAGCGCAACACGAGTGTCGGTCAGGGGGCGGCGATGGTCGAGTTGGCCCTAGGACCAATGGCGTCGGGTAAGGTTTGATATCCGGGCTCATGCAGCCCGTATGGCCGGATGCCGGCCCGCTCGGTCAGCCTGACCAGATCGGCGACGCTGTGGACGCCGAGCTTTTCCATCATGCGGCCGCGGTGAACCTTGATCGTCTTCTCGACCGTGCCGAGGTCGCCGGCGATCTGCTTGTTCAAACGGCCGGCAATCACGTGGGTGAGAACCTGCGTCTCGCGCGGCGTCAGCGTGGCAAGCCTCGCTGCGATCGACGCCATCTCGTCGCGATGATGGCGCGCGGCCGCTTCCTGCATCTCCGCCCGCCTGATCGCCGCCAGCAGCAGCGTGTCGTCCACGGGCTTGGTCAGGAAATCGACCGCGCCGGCTTTCATCGCCGAGACGCCGGTCTCGACCTTGCCGCGGCCGGTCAGGAAGATGATCGGCAGCGAAATCCCGCGCGCGGACAACAAGGCCTGCAGCTGCAGGCCGTCGATCTCCGGCATGATGAAATCGAGGATCAGGCAGCCGCGATCTCCGGAATCATGGCGCTCGAGAAATTGCCGCGGCGAGGCGAACGTCTCGCTGGCATAGCCTGCCGCGCGCACCAGCCGTGACAGGGCGCGTAGCACGTGCTCGTCATCGTCGACGATGAAGACCCTGAAATTCGATGCACTCATGTTGCCGCTATCCTTTTTTCATGTGCATGACGCATCCGCTCCGGCAACGGCAGCGTCATCGTGGCAGTGGCGCCGCCGCGGGCATTGCCGGTCAATCCGAGCTCACCGCCGCACGACCTGACGATCGTCGAGCAGATCGACAGGCCGAGACCGAGCCCGTGCTCCTTGGTCGTGAAGAACGGCATGAACAGCCGCGCCTTGGCGTCCGGCGAGAGCCCGCAGCCGCGGTCCGCCACGACGACCTCGATGCGATCCTGGTCGGTCGACCGCGTGGTGATGCGGACGACCCGTTCAGCCGGCGGCGTTGCGCCCATCGCCTCGATGCTGTTCATCACCAGATTGAGCAGCACCTGCTGCAGTTGAATCGGATCGCCGAACGCGTGCGGCAGGCCGGGCTGCAGGTTCAGCTCGACCTTGACCGTGCGGCCGACCAGCTCGCCGTGCAGCAACCTGAGCGCCGCCTCGACCAGGCCGTTGAGGTCGACCGGCTCGGACCTGCCTGCGTCCTTCTTCAGGAGCCCCCGCAGACGGCGGATCACCTCCCCGGCGCGGTTGTCATCCCGCACGATGTCGTCCAGCGCGTCTTCGATCTCATGCGCGTCGGGAGACGTCTGCGCCAGCATGCGGCGCGCCGCCTGGGCGTTCGCCAGGATCGCGGTCAACGGCTGATTGAGCTCGTGCGCAATGGCGCCGGAGAGCTCGCCCACCATGCCGACGCGCATCAGGTGAGCGAGCTCCTTGCGCTGCAGATCGATCTCGTGCTCGGCCTGCTTGCGCCGGGTGATGTCGGTGAGCAGTCCACTGACTCGCGTCGGTGTAGCGCCGGCGTCGAATTCGGTTCTTGCCCGCGCCGCGATCCAGCGGATCTGTCCGTCCGGGTCCCGCACGCGGAATTCGTGCTCGGCCGGCGACTCGATCCTGGCGGCGCGCACCAGGTCGATCAGTGCGTCGCGGTCTTCCGGCTGGACACAGTTGCGGATCGCCTCCCATGTCAGCGGCGCACCGGGAGGCACGCTCAGCATGGCGCGGCAATGCTCGGTGGCCCAGAAACGGTTGCCGGCATGCTCGTATTGCCACAATCCGATATTTGCCGAGGCGGCGGCGAACGCCATCTGTTCCTCCCGCTCGCGCGTCGTCCGCTCCGCCCGCCGGACCTCCTCGATCGCCGTTCCGAGCAGCAGCACCGGGATCGCCAGCGCGACCAGGAAAATCTGCAACGCAAAGACATTGGTTTCCGAATCGCCGGCGACGAACAGGCTCGGACCGTTGAGCGCCCGCCATGTCAGCACCACCGTGACCATCACCACCGCTCCGCTCGCGCCGCGCGCGCCAAAGCGCACGGCGGCCCACAGGATCAGCGGCAGCGGCGAATAAAGTAGTGCCGGAAGGAATCCGATGGCGATCGAGCCGGTGCCGAGCTCAAACGCGACCGTGCATACGACCACGAGCGCGGCGGCCAGCAGCAGCGCCTCGATCCGACGCCACGATGTCATCGGCGGCGACGATTTCTGGCGAAGCCAGATGAATGCGGCGGAGCCGAGCGTGAGAGCGCCGAGCGCATTGGACAGGAACCATTGCGCCCAGAACGTCCAGTATTTCGTGATGGCGCCGCCGCCGGTGATCGGAACGAACGCCCCGCCCAGTGCGACCAGCGCCGGGCTGATCAGCGCTGCGACCAGGATGTAGGTCGTCGCCCCGCGGACATTGTCGAACCGAGGCGGACCGCCAAGCACTCGTATCATCGCGAGCGCAATGATTACGGCGAGCAGGGCGTTGGTCGCGAACGCCACCAGCAGCTGCTGCGCGCCCATGCCGATGCCCAGCTCGGCGACGACATGAGCGGGGAAGGTCGCGAGGATGTAGAGCCACCAGCGCCGGGCGGGGGCGAACACGAGCGCATAGAGCAGCACGATGTTTGGCGGCCAGAACGGCGCGAAGATCTTGTCGGACAGCGTGCCTACGACGAAGGCGAGCTCCGCGCCGACAAAATACGCCAGCGCGACGAGCGTGAGCTTCGCACCGTCGCTCTCGATGTAGGCCGGAAGCGCACGTGCGGGCCGGACCGCGGCTCCGACGTCCATCCTGCAAGCTCCAGCGCTGACTCTACGAAGCGTCGCTCAGCATCGCTTCGGCGGTGGGCCTTCATTGGCGCCGCAAGCTTGGCGCGGGCACCGGCCCATCCACCGGAGCATCCGCTGTGACGTCCGCCACTTATCGCAGCAATGCCTTCAGGTTACATCTATACTCAGGATCATGCGTCATTATCCGTTGTGATCTACCAATCGGTCGGCGTTCGACTTGGATTTGACTTGGGTTTGTCGTCGTGGCGATTTTGCTGAACGATACCCAAGGGTTGCGCGTTCAAACAGCTGCGCCAAGAGGTTGATCGTTGCCTTCGGCGACCATCCGCGCGGCAGAGCCCCTTCGGATGTTTGGATTCGCACCGATTCACAATGACGTGAGTTGATGACGTCGATCGCACGGCTACCGCCGGTTTCGGGCCTTCCGCGCTGTCCGCCACGCTGTTCACACTTGGACCTCGGTCCAATCGACACCTGACCTAACGCCACCATAGCGTTGGCGCTGCATCGCGCTGGCATGAGCGTGATTGCACTCCAGGAGGTTGTCTCCGGCGCGAGGCGGCTCGTCCCCTTCCCCCGAGTCGCCTCGCGACTTCTTCTTCGCTCCGGCGCCGGTGGACCGCGGCGCCAGGGCCGGCGCGAGGCGAGCCGCTGCCTGCAGGTTCTCCACGCTCGCCTCGCGCTCCGGCTGTTCGGGCGCAGGTATCCATGCGCAGCCCAGGACCTGCGGAAGGCATGTTGGACCACGGTCCAATCGATCGCCTTCGCTTTCAGCCGCACAATTCCCGCGCGATCGATCCGCACATGCAGGGAGGCGAACATGTCTGCCGAACTCGTCAATCTGATCGTTCAAATTCTCGCCGGCATCGGCGGCGGCCACGCCACCGGCTCGACGCTCAAGAACTTCGATCTGGGCGTACTCGGCAACACGATTGCGGGCGCGGTCGGCGGGGGCGTCGGCGGGCAGCTCCTGACGATGCTGATCCCCATGCTCGCCGGCGGAGCGGGCGGCGTCGATCTCGGATCGCTGATCGGCCAGATCGTCGGCGGCGGCGCCTCGGGTGCCGTGCTCACCGCCATCGTCGCGCTGGTGAAGAACGCCATGTCGCGACAGCACGCCAGCTAGGGCAGGAGTCATGGATCCCGGCACGCCGGCTGTGATCGATCGCTCGTCCGAGCAGTCGATCGCGCGTCCCGACATGGCGCGTCGCGACGACATGATCCGGATTCCCGGCGGCATGTTCCGCATGGGATCGGACAACCACTATCCGGAAGAGGCTCCGGTCCATCGCGTGACCGTCGACGAATTCTGGATCGATCGCACACCGGTGACGAATCGCCAGTTCACGCGCTTCGTGCGTGAGACCGGCTACGTCACCACCGCCGAGGTGCCGCCTGATCCGAACGACTATCCCGGCGCGCTGCCGCACATGCTCTATGCGGGCTCGTTGGTGTTCACGCCGCCGGGTCACGCCGTCGACCTGCGCGACTGGTCGCAATGGTGGCGGTTCATGAAGGGCGCAAGCTGGCGGCATCCCTATGGGCCGCGCAGCACCATCAACGCGCTCGAGCATCATCCGGTCGTGCACGTATCGCACGCCGACGCGCTCGCCTACGCCGTGTGGGCGGGCAAGGATCTGCCGACCGAGGCCGAGTGGGAGTTCGCCGCGCGCGGCGGGCTCGACGGTGCCGAGTTCGCCTGGGGCGACGTGTTCACGCCGGATGGCCGGCACATGGCGAACACCTGGCAGGGCGACTTTCCGCACCAGCACGCGAGCGAGGACGGCTACGAGCGCACCTCGCCGGTGCGGGCGTTCCTGCCGAACGGCTACGGCGTCTACGACATGATCGGCAATGTCTGGGAATGGACAAGCGACTGGTACGCGCCGAAGCACGCGGCCGACGCCGCCAAGCCCTGCTGCATTCCGGAAAATCCGCGCGGCGCGCGCGAGGACGAGAGCTACGACCCCTGCCAGCCGCAGATCAGGATTCCTCGCAAGGTGCTGAAGGGCGGCTCCCATCTCTGCGCGCCGAACTATTGCCGGCGTTACCGGCCGGCCGCCCGCCACGCCCAGCCGGTCGACACGTCGAGCAGCCACATCGGCTTCCGTTGCGTGGTACGTCACGGCAGGTGAGCCGGCATCCTCCTCATCGCGCGACCGGACGCCGCAGCGGCACGGGCGACGCCACGGCGGGATTGAGCTCGTCGGGCAGAACCTTCGGCGCGCCCACGTGCCGTTGCTGTCGCAACAGGCGTCGCCGGACGACCGAGATCCGGGTCGCGAGCAGGCGCGGCGCACGCTCGCTGACGCCGGGCTGTGGCGCGAACAGTTCGCGCTCGATCAGCCCGATCTCATGATCAAGCAGGGGGTCGCGTGCGGCCTGGCGCAACGCGCCAATCGTGTGCGTCGGGCCGATCGGCGCGAAGCGCGGCAACCAGTCGAGCAGCGCGGCGTAGGTGCGGCGCGCATCGCCCCGCCGCGCCGCCGCGCGCAGCCTCGAGAACGAGAACGCCTCGGACCGGCGGTAGGCGTCGCGTCGTCGGTGCAGGACGGCACTGATGCGCTGCACCACGGGCGGCAACGCCCAGGCCAACGCGACGAGCGCGACCACGGCGACGAGAACCGCTTGCCAGTGGTCGAAACCGAACCGCATCAGCTTGCGCCAGACCGGTTGCGCGGTCGGCGCGCCGGGCGAGGCGACCGACGCCGGATCGCCGGCAACGAGCAGGACCACCGGCTCGATGCGTGAGCGCACGACCGCCTGGTCGCGGACGTTCCACCAGGCCACCTCGAGCGCGGGCAAGGTGAAGTCGCCGGTCCGCTCCAGCATATAGGTGGCCTGGTCGACACGCGTCGCCGTCAGTGTGCCGGTCCGCGCCTCGGACTTGTCGTTGAGCTCGGGCTGCGCCGGGTAGAGCCTGAGGCCGTCGATCTCCGCGAACTGCGTCGGCGGCAGCAGCATGGCCGGCGTACCCTCGGCCTCTATGGTCACCGTCCGCGTGACGGCATCGCCGACCTTGAGCTCGTCCGACGAGCGGCGGATCTCCTGCGTCACGACGAGGCGGGTCGCGGCGACGAACGGATCGAGGCTCCGGGCGGCATCGGGAATGACAGCCTCGAAGGCGATGCGCGGCACCTCGACACTGGCTTCGCGCGTCGCCGGCGGATCGGCCGCATAGGTCAGGGTGATGCGCCGCCCCGCGACAGCATAGCTGCCGGGCTCCTGCGGGAAGATCACGAGCTCGAACCGCATGCCGGAAAACGTGAGGCCGTCTCGCTGCTCCGATAGATTGATGGTCGCAGCGGCGCGGGTGACGGCGTTGGCGAGCGCAATGTCCGGCACGACGGGCGGCCTGGTCATATAGTTTGGCGCCAGCACGTCGATGTGCAACGTCGTCGCCTGGCCGACCGTCACCGTCGGGGGATCGATGCTGGCGCGGACGATCGGCTCGGGCGCAGGCGCCTGCGCGGCGGCGGCGCCGATCGTCAGGTATACGAACAGGGCGGCGCGTCGGATCATGGCGGTGCTCCGCGAGCCGGCGCCGGCGTACCCGCACTGGCCTGGATCGCGAACTTGAGCTTCAGGAAATCTGCCGGCGAGGTCTGCACCTGGCGCATCCAGGCTTCCGCGGCGCCGGCGGTGGTGACGTCCTCCGGCTTGACCAGGATGCGCTTGCCGCCCTGCTGCTCCTTGTCCAGTTTCGTGGCGTCGGGCGGCAGGTCGGGCGGCGCGGAATCCTCGGCCTCCTTCTCGCGGCGCTTCTTCTCGGCGGCCTCGAGCGCGGCGCGCACGATGGCGAGGTTGGTCTTTGCCGCGGCGTTGTCGGGTTGCTGCGCCAGCACGTCCTCGTAGATTTTGATGGCTTTCTCGTAGGCGTGGTTCTGCGCCTGCGCATTGCCGAGCGCGAAACGGCCCTCAACCGTGTCGATCTTCTGGAAGGCCTCTGCGGCGGCAAGAAAGTCGTAGGCGCGATACGCGGCGATGCCGCGCCACATCGGGTCGGCGAACAATGTCTTGGCGGCGGCGTAGTCGCCGCGGTCGAACGCCAGACGGCCCTGCTGGTCGGGCGTCAGCCACAGATCGACGAAGCGCGAGTGCTGCTCGATCGGCTGCGCGTCGGCCGGCGCGCCGTGCAGCACCACGCAGATGAGCAGTGCCCACTGCACCGTCGTGCCGCGCCGGAACCAGAGCAGGCCGAGTAGCGCCGCCGGGACGAGCAGCCAGTAGCCCTCGTCGCGCCAACGCGTGCCGGCGGTCGCCGCCTGCGAACTCTGATAATGCGTCTCGATGCGCCGCTCGACTGCGTGCACGTCGTCGTCGTCGATCGTCACCTTGACCGTGTCGAGCGGCGGCCGCGCCGCGTTCGCCGGCGCCACCTGCAGCATCACTAGTCCGTTGCGCCCTGCCGCGCGTGTGAGTGCCTCTCCGTCCGCATCGCCCGCCCCATCGGCGACCAGGAGGATGGTTCCCGCGAACGGCTCGTCCGCCAGGGCGGTGGCGGCGAGCGCGACCGCAGCCGCGCTGTTGTTGCCGGCGACCGGCATCAGGCCCGGCGTCAGCGCCGCCAGGAACGGTTCGATGACGCCGCGGTCGTCGGTCAGCGGCATCACCAGATGCGCCGAGCCAGCATAGGCGACGAGGCCGGTACGGGCGCCGCCGCGCGTCGCCAGGAGGTCGCGGATCTTCTGCTTGGCGCGCTCGAGCCGCGACGGCGCGACGTCGGCCCCGCCCATCGACGCGGCGACGTCGAGTGCGATCATCAGGGGCGCCTTGTCCTCGACGAATGGCGGCAGCTCGCGACGCCAGCTCGGTCCGGACAGCGCGACGATGCCGAGCGCGAGCGCGGCCGCCACCAGCCATACGGGCCGGACGTGAAAGCGGCGCGGCGGAGCGACAACCATATGCTTGAGGAGATTGGGCGCGATCGTGCCGGCCCATTGCAGGTCGCCGCGCTCGCGCCGCAGGATCAGCAGCAGGATCAGAGCTGTCGGAACGAGCGCGGCGAGCCACCACGGCCGCAGCAGATGAAACATCGCGACCGGGTCAGGCATGACGGAACACCCGCGACAGCGCGCCGCGCAACAATAGGACGCACCACAGCGCCAGGCCGAGCACGACGGCGAGGCCGAGCGGCCACTGGAACAGCGGCAGCTTCGGCCGCCACGTCTCGGTCTGCAGCTTGACCGGCGTCAGCCGGTCGATATCGGCGTAAATCGCGTCGAGCTCGGCGCCGTTCTCGGCGCGGAAAAAGCGGCCACCGGTCGTGCTCGCGACCGCACGCAGCGCGTCGAGGTCGACGCGATTCTCGCCGGCCGCATCGGGATCGCCGACGCCGATCGTGTGAATGGTGAGGCCGCGCCGGCGCGCGATCTCGGCGGCGTGCGCCGGCGGCACGCGGCTCGCGGTGTCGTTGCCGTCGGTGAGGAGGATCAGGAGCTTCTGCTCTGCCTTGCTGGCGTCGAACGCCTTGATCGCTAGTCCGATCGCGTCACCGATCGCGGTCTGCTCGCCGGCCATGGCCACGGCAGCCTGGTCGAGCAGCGCGCGGATGGTCTTGAGGTCGGCGGTGAACGGCGCCTGCACATAGGCTCTGGTGCCGAACAGGACGAGCCCGATGCGATCGCCCTGGCGCCGCGCGATGAACGCGCCAACGACCTGTTTCACCCCATCGAGCCGTTGCAGCTTCTGCTTGTCGGGTGTCTCGAAATCAGTCTGGTTCATCGAGCCGGACACGTCGATCGCCAGCATGATGTCGCGAGCCGAGATGTCGTGCGTGATCGGGTCGCCGACCTGTTGCGGACGTGCCAGCGCCACGACGATCAGCACCCAGACGATGCCGGCGACGATCATCTGCAGCGGCAGCCGCCGCATCACCACCGCGCCGGGTCGCGGCGTCTGGCCGGTCGCTTCGGCGACGCGCGCAAAAAACGGAATCTGGACCGACGCGCGCTGCTCGCGATAGGCGGGAAGGAGCCACCAGGCGAGCAGCGGCAGCGGCAGCGCCGTGAAGGCCCATGGCCAGGCGAACTCGATCGACGCAAACGCGATGTGGGACAGCTCAGGCATGGTGCGTCCTGATCCACTCGCGCACGAGGCCGGCCAGCACGTGCTGGCGCTGCGCACCCGCCGGTGTGTGCCGGTAGGCGGCGATCTCCAGCGCCTGTCCTGGCCCCTGGGAGAAGTCGCTGCTGTCGGAGGTGCGGTCGAGAAAGGCGAGCCACGCCGGCCCGGCGAGCGTCGCGACCTGCTCGCGCGGGAACGCCGCCAGCGCGGTGCGCCGGACCAGCGCGGCGAGCGCGCTTGACAGGTCGGCGTCCGGCTCGGACGCGAGCCGCGCTTCGATCGCGCCGAGCTCGTGCAGCGCCGCGCGCCGGTAGCGGTTGGCGCGCCGGCGGCGCAGGAGCCACCACGTGCCGGCGATCAGGCTCGCGGCCAGCACCAGGATCATGACCTGCGCGGCCGGCGTGTGCGGCCACAGCGAGACGGGAGCCGGCAGCGGAATGTCGACCAGGCCTGCGACCGGATCGGCGGCCGGCGCTTCAGCCATGGGCCGCCTCCGTCGGCGCGGCACCGCCGCGTCCGCGCCCGGCCGGCAGGCGCCCCATCAGATGGCGGAGCTGCGGCGACACTGGTTCGGCGGCGCTGAGCGGCAGCACTGGGACGCCGAGCTCGCGCGTCCAGGCGAGCACCCGGCCGAGCCGCGCCTCGGACATCTCCTGCACGCGCCTGCGCACGCTGTCGCGCCCGACTTCGAGCAGGATCTGCAGCTCGCCGTCGCTGACGATCATCTGCGCCGATGCCGGCAGATCGCTTTGTAGCGGATCGTGCACGAGCAGCGCGACGACGCTGTTGTGGCGCGCCATGGCGCCGACCATGCGGCGCGTCGTTTCGTCGGCGCCGTCGAAATCGCTGACGATGATCACAGTCGTGTCGTGCGGCGCGAGCCGCCGCGCCCGGTCGAGCGCGTGGTTTAGTCTCATCGGATCGCCGACGAGACCGCGGCCGACGCCGAGCGCCTGGTTCTGCGCCACCAGGCGGTCGAGCAGCGCCAGCACGTTGCGGCGGCTGCGCTGCGGCCGCACCTCGGCGAGGTTGCGGTCGTTGAACACGATGCCGCCGACGCGGTCGCCGGCCGCGAGCACGCGCCACGCACCGATTGCCGCCGCCTGTGCAGCGGCCACGGACTTCATCGCCAGACGGCTGCCGAAGAACATCGACAGGCGCTGATCGATCACCAGCACTCCTTGGCGATCGCGCTCCTCGTTGAATACGCGGATGTGCGGCGCGCGCAGCCGTGCCGTGACCTTCCAGTCGATCGAGCGGACGTCGTCGCCGGGCCGGTAGTCCCTGATCTCCTCGAAGTTCAATCCCCGCCCGCGCATGCGCGACGCATAGCGGCCGGACAGGAGGCTGTGCACCGGCTGGCGCGGCAGGAACGACACGCGCCGACCGCGCTGGTCGAGCCCGATCAGCTCGTCGAGATCGACATAGACGCCAGGGACCGCTGCGCTCGCTGCCGGCATGGCGCGGCCCTCACACCGGCGCCACCACGCGCGCGATCTCGTCGATCGCCTGGTCGGCGGTGACGCCGTCGGCCAGCGCCTCGTAGGTGAGGATCAGCCGGTGACGCAGGCAGTCGTGCAGCACCGCGCGCACGTGATCGGGCGTCACGAAGGATTGGCCGTCGAGCCAGGCGCGCGTGCGCGCGCAGCGGTCGAGCGCGAGGCTGCCGCGCGGGCTCGCGCCGATCTGGATCCATTTGCTCAGCGGCTCCTTGTAGCGGGCGGGAAACCGCGTCGCGAAGATCAGGTCGACCATGTACTGTTGCGCGGCGTCGGAGACGAACACGCCGTCGATCTCGCGCCGCGCGTCGAAGATCGCCTGCTGCGGGATCGCCGGCGGCGGCGCCTTGCCGCCGTTGCCGGCGTGTGCGGTCTCCTCGCGGTTGAGCTTGATGATCGCGCCTTCGGTGTCCTCGTCCGGATAGGTGACGACGACGTGCATCAGGAAGCGGTCGAGCTGTGCCTCCGGCAGCGGATAGGTGCCCTCCTGCTCGATCGGGTTCTCGGTGGCGAGCACCATGAACAGATCAGGCAGCTTGTAGGTCTTGCCGGCGACGGTGACCTGGCGCTCCTCCATGGCCTCGAGCAGCGCCGACTGCACCTTGGCGGGGGCGCGGTTGATCTCGTCCGCAAGCAGCAGGTTGGCGAAGATCGGCCCTTTCTGGAAGCTGAACTCGCCGCCCTTGTCGGTCTGCGTGTAGATCTCCGCACCGGTGACGTCGGACGGCAGGAGGTCGGGGGTGAACTGCACGCGCGAGAGGTCGGCCGCGAGCTGCTTCGCCAGCGTCTTCACCGCGCGGGTCTTGGCGAGGCCGGGCAGGCTCTCGATCAGCACGTTGCCGTTGGCGAGGAGCCCGATCAGCATGCTCTCGACCAGGTGATCCTGGCCGAGCACGGATTTGCCGATGCGCGTCTTCAGCTCGACGAGCGCGTCGCGCGCCGCCGACGAAGCCGTCTTGGCTGGCGCCGCTGCGGTGCGAGGATTTGCTACGCTGACCTCGGCCATTGATCCTCACGGTTCGACAGACAGGTTCAACGCGCGGACGTCGCGGTCTGCGCGTCATGCTCGACGTTTCGACATGTCAGCGCGGCGGGGTCATGCGCTCCACGTCCTGGAGACGCTTCAGGGCAGCCTGCTGCCGCAATAGTCCGTAGTTGATGCCGCTGGCATTGAGCGAGCTGCCCCCCTGATAGGGGTATTGGTCGAAGTCGCTGAAGAACTCCTTGATCTTTCCCTGCACGGGTACGATCAGCCACATGTTCCGTGCCAGGAAGTCGATCGCCCCGCCGCCTTCCTTCAGGCCCCGCTCGTAGGGATCCATGCGCAGGTTCGCGATGTTCGCCCACGCGGGAACCTCGCGCGTGGCGGTCGCGATGTTGCCTTCGCTGTTGATGGCGAAGCTGAGCTTCCAGTCGTTCCAGCGCAGCGCATTGAGATTGCCGCCCTGATCGAAATAATAGATCGAGTCACGCGGCGCCTCCTTGGCGTCGCCCTTGAAGAACGGCAAGAAGTTGTAGCCGTCGAGGTGGACCTTGAACGTCTTGCCGCCGGCCTGGAAGCCGGACTTCATTCGCTCCTTGATGTCCGGAATTCCCGCCGCGGCGCACAGCGTCGGGAACCAGTCGATCAGCGAGATGATCTCGTTGTGCTGCGTGCCGGGCGCCACCACGCCGGGCCACCGCACCATCATCGGAATGCGGAAGCCGCCTTCCCAGGTCGTGCCTTTCTCGCTCTTGAACATCGTCATGGCGCCGTCCGGCCACAGCGCGATCTCGGCGCCGTTGTCGGTCGTGTAGAGCACGATGGTGTTGTCGGCGATGCCGAGGTCGTCGAGCTGCTTGAGCAGCTCGCCGACCATGCCGTCATGCTCGACCATGCCGTCGGCGTGGATTCCCTTGCCGGTCTTGCCCAGCGATGCAGGCTTGAGATGCGTGAAGACATGCATGCGCGTCGAGTTGAACCACACGAAGAACGGCCGGTTGGCCCGGGCCTGGCGCCCGATGAAGTCCTTCGCGGCGCCGAGGAACTCCTCGTCCACCGTCGGCATGCGCGATTTCGTCAGCGGACCTGTGTCCTCGATCTTGCCGTCCGCCGCCGACTTGATGACGCCGCGCGGACCGAACTGTTTCCGGAAGCTCGGGTCCTTCGGATAGAAATAGCCTTCGGGCTCTTCCTCGGCATTGAGGTGGTAGAGATTGCCGAAGAACTCGTCGAAGCCGTGCTTGGTCGGCAGGTGCTCGTCGCGGTCGCCGAGGTGGTTCTTGCCGAACTGGCCGGTGGCATAGCCCTGCGTCTTGAGCACGTCGGCAATGGTCGGCATCCAGTCCTGGATACCGTGCGGATCGCCCGGCATGCCGATCGTGAGAAGGCCGGTACGGAACGGCTCCTGCCCCAGGATGAACGATGCGCGGCCCGCAGTGCAGCTCTGCTGGCCGTACGCGTCGGTGAAGATCGCGCCTTCGCGCGCGATGCGGTCGATGTTGGGCGTGCGATAGCCCATCATGCCCATCGTGTAGGCGCTAATCTGCGGAATGCCGATGTCGTCGCCGAAGATGACGAGGATGTTGGGCTTGCGTCCGGCCGCGGCGGCGGGCTGCTGTGCTTGCGCCTGCGCGGTCCGTACCGGTGCAGCGGCGCCGAGCGCCGACGTTGCGGCGAGCGTCGAGCCGGCCAGCAGCATGTTGCGCCGGCTGAGCGTGTGGTGGTCTTGCGACGCAGGTTGCTGCGGATGCTGCTGACGGTCGTTGCTCATGATGCGGCTCTCCGATGTGAGCACAGCTGCTACGCCGCACGCACCGCCGATGGTCGGTCGCACGGTCCCCACAGCCCGCAAGGATGGCGCATCGGGAGAAGCGCTGCCTATTGGACCACGGTCCAACTCAGGCGGAGGCCTCCGATCGCGTCCGGGTTTTGCCGGTGTTGGATTGCTTGGGAGGCCGCCGCGAGCGTCATGTCGGTCATCGACGCATTGCTTCGCGCAAGGACCGGCCGGCTGTCGGCCGGTCCTTCGCACATGGTCACTTCATCGTCATTTCGTGCCGGCTTCGAAGCTGCGTTGCATCTTCTCGACGATCTGATCGATGCTGAAGCTCGCCGCACGCTGGCTCGGCGGATACTCTTTGAACGTCGCCAGGAAGTCGCCGATGAATGGCTGGGCGCCGTACATGATCCCCATCGCATCCGACATGAACCAGTCGTAGTAGGTATTGGACGTGACGTCGGCGCGCTCGTAGGGATCGGATCTGAGATCGAATACCTTCGGCACCCGCAGCCTGGTGAACGGCTCCGCCCAGATGCGTAGCGTGCCGGTCGCGCGCTGCTCCTCGAAGACGATCTTCCAATTCTCGTAGCGTGCCGCGACGATGTCGCCATCGTCGTTGATGTAGATGAACTCCTTGCGCGCACTGCGCGGCTGCTGCCCCGTGAGATAAGGAAGCTGGTTATAGCCGTCGAGATGAACCTTGAACGTTTTGGTGCCGGCCTGATGCCCGCGCAGCAGCTTGTTCTTGATGTCCGGATCACCGGCGGCCGCCATCAGCGTCGGCAGCCAATCGAGCCCGCTGACAATCTCATTCGATACTGATCCCGGCTGAATGCGGCCCGGCCAGCGGATCAGGCACGGGACACGGTAGGCGCCTTCCCAGTTGGTGTTCTTCTCACTGCGGAATGGAGTGGTGCCGGCATCCGGCCAGGAGTTTTGGTGCGGCCCGTTGTCCGTGGTGTAAAGGATGATCGTATTGTTGGCGATGCCGAGGTCGTCGACCGCCTTGAGGACGGTGCCGATCGTTGCATCGTGCTCGATCATGCCGTCGTTATATTCGGTCCTCGACGTCAAACCGGGCTGGTCGCGATGAGAGTCCCGCACATGGGTCCGGAGATGCATGCGCGTGGAGTTGAACCAGCAGAAGAACGGCCGGTTGGCCCTCGCTTGCCGTTGCATGAAGTCGATGGCTGCGGCCGACGTTTCGTCATCGATCGTCTCCATGCGCTTTCGCGTCAGCGGGCCGGTATCCTCGATTTTGCCGTCTGCTGATGTCTTGAGCACCCCACGCGGACCGAACCTCTTTTTGAATTCCGGATCGCGGGGATAGGTGCGCGCCTCCGGCTCCTCCTCCGCATTGAGGTGATAGAGATTGCCGAAGAACTCATCGAAGCCGTGGTTGGTCGGCAGATACTCGTCGCGATCGCCGAGATGGTTCTTGCCAAACTGGCCGGTGGCATAGCCGAGCGGCTTGAGCAATTCCGCCAGCGTTGCATCGCGCGCCTGGAGGCCGACCGTCGCGCCTGGAATGCCGACCTTCGACAGTCCGGTGCGCAACGGGCACTGGCCGGTGATGAAGGTCGAGCGTCCCGCCGTGCAGCTCTGCTCGGCGTAATAGTCGGTGAACATCATGCCTTCGCGCGCGATGCGGTCGATGTTCGGGGTGCGATATCCCATCACGCCGAACGAGTAGGCGCTGATGTTGGTCTGCCCGATGTCGTCGCCGAAGATGACGAGGATGTTCGGCCGCGGTCCGGATGGCGCGGCCGGCTGCTGTTGCTGCGCCTGTGCGGTCTGCATCGGTGCGGTCACGCCGAGCGCCGAGGCGGCGAGGGAGGTGCCGGCCAGCAGCATGTTGCGCCGGCTGAGCGAGTGGTCGTCCTGCGACGCGGCGGGCCGTGTGTCCTGCCGGTGGATGTCGTTGCTCATGAGATGCTCCGAGATGCGATAAGCAGACCCGCCGCGCGGACCTCCCGTCGTCGGTCGCACGGTTGCCACCCGGGCAATGATGGCTCGCCGACGGAGACGCTGCCTATTGGACCACGGTCCAACTCAGCCGGAGGCCGCCGATCGCGTAGGATCGCAGCTGCGGACGAGCATCTGCAGCCGCAAACCCGAACAACGGGAGGTCTGCCATGACGATCTCGCATGCCGCCGAGCCTGTGCCTGGACCGCATCTCATGCTGCACGCGCTCGCCAAGCACTGGTGGCTCACTCTGCTACGCGGCATCTGCGCCGTCGTATTCGGAATCCTCACCTTCGTCTGGCCCGGCGTGACCCTGTTCACGCTCGTCATCCTCTACGGCGCGTTCGCGCTGGCCGACGGCATACTCGCGATCGCGGCCGCCATCATGGGCGGCTCGCCGGCGCCACGCTGGTGGCTCGCCATCGTCGGTCTCGCGGGCATCGCCGCCGGCATTCTCACGTTCATGTGGCCGGGCCTCACCGCGTTGCTGCTGCTGTTCTTCATCGCCGGCTGGGCGATCGCGTCCGGCATCATGCAGGTCATCGGCGCGATCCGGCTGCGCCGCGAGATCGACAACGAGTGGCTCCTCGCCGCCGGAGGTCTGCTCTCGATCGTGTTCGGCTTGGTGCTGCTGTTCCGACCGGGCACTGGCGCGCTGGCGCTGATCCTGGTGATCGGCGCCTATGCGATTATCGAGGGCCTGCTGCTGATCGCGTTTGCGTTCCGCTTGCGCAAGCACAGCCACGCGTAGCGGTTGGAGACCACGATGGCAGTCGTCACCCGTCGCGGGCTGCTCGCGACAGGCTGGGCGCTGTCGCTCGGCTTGGCCGGCCCGCCGGCGCTCGCACAAAGCGATCCACTACCGTCGTGGAACGACGGTCCGGTGAAGCACCACTCCGGATGCTGTGGCGCCACGCTGCGCGGCGACGCAAGCCACGCTCGGCAGCTGCGCCGGCGGCACGTTCAAGATGGGCTCGGATCGCCACCAGCCGTAGGAAGGCTACAGCCACGCCGTGCGTGTCGACGGCTTCTGGATCGACCGCCACGAGGTAACCAACGCGCAGTTCCGGCAGTTCGTCGACGCGAGCTGAACCGGCAGGGAGGTCTCCATGCGAAGCAAGACGCGACCATTCACCCGCCGCGCGGTGCTCGCCACGACACTCGGCGCGACGCTCGCCGGCCGCGCAATTCACGGCGCCGTTGCGCAGACCGATCCGCTGCCGTCCTGGAACGACGGCTCGCCGAAGCAATCGATCACCGACTTCGTCGCGCGCGTCACCACGCCGGGCGGAACGGAGTTCGTGCCTGTCGAGCAGCGCATCGCGGTGTTCGACAACGACGGCACCTTGTGGTGCGAGCATCCGATGTATGTGCAACTCGCGTTCGTGCTCGACCGTGTCAAGGACCTCGCGCCGCTGCATCCGGACTGGAAGACCAAGCAGCCGTTCCAGGCGGTGCTGGAGGGCGACATGCGGGCGCTGGCCGCTTCCGGCGAAAAAGGATTGATGGAGCTCATGGCGGCAACGCATGCCGGCATGACGACGGACGAGTTCGCGAAGATCGTCTCCGCCTGGCTTGCGACGGCGCGCGATCCTCGGTTCAAGCGGCCTCACACGGAGCTGGTCTACCGGCCGATGCTGGAGCTGCTCGCCTACCTGCGCGCCAACGGCTTCAAGACCTTCATCGTCTCCGGCGGCGGCATCGAGTTCATGCGTCCATGGAGCGAGCCGATCTACGGCATCCCGCCGGAGCAGGTCGTCGGTTCGTCGATCAAGACCAGATTCGAGATGCGCGACGGCCGCCCGATTCTGTTCCGCCTGCCGGAGCTCAACTTCATCGACGACAAGGCCGGCAAGCCGATCGGCATCAACCAGCACATCGGCCGGTACCCGATCGCCGCCTTCGGCAACTCCGACGGCGATCTCGAAATGCTGCAATGGACCACGATGACCGGCGGCCTGCGTTTCGGGCTCATCGTGCATCACACCGATGCGGAGCGGGAATACGCCTATGACCGTGATACGCATTTCGGTCGCCTCGATAAGGCGCTCGACGCTGCCGCGATCAACAAATGGACCGTCGTGAGCATGAAGTCGGATTGGAAACGGATTTTCGCGTTCCAGTAGAGCGCGAACCATCCTGAACCGAGAGGAGGGTCAAATGTTTCGATGTGCAAGGACTTTGGCCGCACTGAGCATTGGTCTTCTCGTCTCCGCTCCGGCAAACGCACAAACGCCAACGGCCGGTGAGCAAGTCACCGCCATCGACATCCTGCTGGAGCCCGATGCAACGATGGTGACGCACGCGAAGGCCGCCAACGAGCGCCTCCGCGCAAGCTTCCCCAAGGGCTTTGCTTTGGGCGAGACCCATCAACCACATGTCTCGACCCTGCAACGCTATGTCAGAACGGCCGACCTGGATAAGGTGTACGAGGCTGTCGGCAAGGCCTTGGCCGCAGAGAAGCCAGCAACCTGGAAGCTGAAGGCGTACAAGTACTACTACATCCCATGGAAAGACATCGGCCTTGCCGGGATCGTCATCGAGCCGACCGATGATCTCATCAGATTCCAACAGAAGCTGATCGAGACCGTCGGACCCTTCACCGTGAAAACCGGAACCGCCGCGGCGTTCGTCACGACGAAGGAAGACCCTGAAATCAATCAGCCGACACTCGAATATGTGGCGGCCTTCGTACCGGAAGCAACGGGTGCGAAATTCAACCCCCATGTTACGATCGGCCTCGCCTCACAGGACTACCTCAAGAAGATGCTCGAGGAGCCGTTTCAAGCGTTCACCTTCTCGCCTACAGGTGTCGCCGTTTATCATCTCGGCAACTTCGGTACTGCCCGGACACTGCTCAGGAGTTGGGACTTGAAGAGCTGATGATGATTCGTGCATCAAACCGACGCGGGAGTGCGAACGCGTCCGCGGCCAGCGCTTCCGGTTCGGCCGTCTCGATCAGGCCACGGGCTGCCCCATGACTCTCGTGGCGTTTGGTCAGAAATTCGCTTGAATGACTCGCAGCGACAATGAAGCGAATTTCTGAACCAGGACACGGGCTAGAAATTGCTCGAGTGCCGCATATCGATCGGCGCATAAGCAGGGGTGTTCCTGGCCGCCGATCGCTCCTTCGCGGCCCGACGCAGCTCGCGGTCGGACGCTTTCAGGCGCAGCCTGGCCGTCTCGGCCTGCGTGCGAGCGTGAGTCACGGCAGCTCCGATCCGATCACTCTCCTGGGCCGAGATCATGGCGCCGGCATCCGCCCACGCTGTCGCCCGCGTCGGCGCCGCATAGACGGGCTGCCGCCCGGAGGCACCCGACGGAGAGAGCAACGCGCCGACGAAGTCGAAGCCCGACGGAGAGAGCAGGGCAGCGACGCCGACAAGGCTCGCCATCATCAGCACAGCGAGCATGCACAGGTACGCCAGCAGTCCACCGGCTATGCGCATGATACGCATGGGGACGCCGTTCTGTGATGTTCAGCGGCAAGCCCGGCTGTGCCGGCGATGCGAGACCGTCCCTTTGTTCGCCTGACGACGGCGATACCGGCAAAGCCGAAACGGCCGGCCTCGAGGATTGCGTCGGAACGATTGGTCGAGCTTCGACCGCGATCCAATTACATTATGCCGCCGAGCCGTTGGAATCGATTGGACTGTCGTCCAATTCGCTGCTCGGGACCCGCCACGACGATTGCGGTCAAGCGTTTCGCGGCGGACCTTTGAGGGCCGCAAGCCGGCTCGCCGTATCCGTGATCATGTCGATCCGACGCTGCAATCGGTCCTGCAGTTCCGGGATGTTCACCTTGTCGGTAACGCGATACGCGTTGCCGACACGTTCCACGTAGCCCTGCTTCATCATCTCCTGCAGCCGCCGCAGCACCATCACGCGCGGCAGCTTCAGGGCACGTGCGATCGCGCTCGGATGCGCGGGCGAGCATATCACGGTGCGCAGGAAGACGTAGATACCAACGGCGCGGAAGCTCGCACTGTCGCCGTGCGACGCAAAGGCCGCGCCATAGTCCTCGTTGAGGGTCTGGATCAGGCCGAGATAGAGGCGGCACAGCAGCATCCGCTCGCGCGCCAGCCTGATCCGAGCCGGCGGCTCTGTCTCGTCGACCATGACAAAGTCGGTGCCGAGAGCTCCCCAGGCGGCACGTGCAGCCTCCGCGACATCCGCGCGTCGATCAGCTTCGGTCCACTCGCGCACGTTCATGCCCCAGGTTGGCCCCGGGCCATGTCAGCGCACACGGGCTGTGCCGCCTATTGGACCAGAGGCCAACGTCTCCGACGCGGATGCGGGGAACCTAAGCGGCGTATCGCCGCGTCTTCGCGACAACCGCCGCGTGGTCATCCGGATTGCCGACCCAGCCCGATGACGCCATGCCGAGCGCCAGGGCGCGTCGCTGCTCGACCCGAACGCGGCGACGGCGCGCCAATATGAGCCTGACGCTGGCGTAGAGCATGCTGCCGGCCACTGCCAGGGTGGCGATGACCACGAACAGCATTTGCCCGAGCGTCTCCGTTGCGGCGCCCGCGGTCGACGCAGGGCGCGGAATCGAACGCGTCGCGATCGCCTGCGGCGGTACGGCGGCGAACCCGTCGGCTGCACTGTCGTCCGCAGTGTCGTCGCGCGGCGGCGGTGAGGGTGCGACGGCATTCACTGTCGGCTGCGCGTTATCGGTCATGTCCACTGCTTGCGAGGGCCGAAGCGAAAGTTCCGCGCGTGTCGGTACGTCGGCGGTGAGATCGGGATCGGTCCCGTAGATCAGCTCACGGATTTTGTTTGGCGGCGCGATCTGCGCGGCCTCGGCGCCGGTCGGAGCAGTTGGCGCGGACGATCGCGGCGCGGCCGGCTGCGCCACCCGCTGTTCGGCGCGCGCCTTGGCACGCGCCGCCTTGATACGCGCCACGGTGATGCGCGCCCCCGTACGGGCTGTCCCGACGCCCTTCGCGGAGATGAACCAGCATTTGCGCTTCGTCTCGGGATCGCGGGTGTAGTACCAGTGACTGCCCTGCGGCACGGTTGCGTTGGGCGCAGCCACGCACTCGGCCCCGTGCGCCGAAGCGCTTGGCCAGATCGAGACGACGAGTATAGCGAGCGGAACAGCGAGCGTGGTTCGGCCGATCGAGCGCATGCACATCGGCATGGGTCCCCTCCGGGAATGAAAGCGCTCAGCCCCCCGAACACGGAACCCCATTTCCGTCGCGTAAATCTCTGCGTCGATTCGGGTCGTAATGCGTCGCAATTCCGGCAATCCTCAGTCGAAAAACTCTGGCGTATTGGACCTCGGTCCAACTCGACTTCGGCAATGCGCCTCCAACAATGATTCGCTGATTCGATGCGGTCTTCGCACGCGCCGCCGTGCGAGCGCACGGAGGCGGAGCCATGACCAAAGCCGTTCTCGCTGCACTTGCGCTGCTGTGCGGCGCGACCGCGCAGGGCCAGACGCTCTCATCCGATGACCTCGCGCGGCGCCAGCTCGAGCGGCGCGCGGTCGAGGCGGTCATCTGGGGCATGTCTGCGGTCAACACCGACCTGATGCGGCAGGAGATGCTGACCAAGACGGCCGGCAAGGCGAACCAGTTCATCTACTGGGGCCGTCCGCTCGACTGGCGCAACCAGACGCTGACGCCCAATCCCGACACGCTTTATTTCATGGCGTTCTTCAATACGCAGGACATCGGCCCGGTGGTGATCGAGGTGCCGCCCGGCGATGCCAATGGCTCGCTCAACGGCAACATCGTTACCGTCTGGCAAACCTCGCTCGAGGACGTGGGACTGCTCGGCGTCGACAAGGGTGCCGGCGGGAAATTCGTGATCCTGCCGCCGGGCTACAAGGACAAGCTGCCTGACGGCTACGCCGCGCTGCCGTCCGACACCTATGGCGGCTACGCGCTGGTTCGCTCCAATCTGAAAAGCCACGCCGATGCAGACGTTGCGAAATCGATCGCCTATGCGAAACGCGTGAAGCTGTATCCGCTCTCCGCTGCGGCCAATCCGCCGGAGACGATTTTCACCGACGTAAAGGACGTCGATTTCGACTCCACCATCCGCTACGACGCGAGTTTCTTCACATCGCTCGATCGTGTCGTACAGAGCGAGCCGTGGATCGAGCGCGACCGCGCGATGATCGATCAGCTGCGCACCATCGGGATCGAGAAGGGCAAGCCGTTCGCGCCGGACGACGCCACGCAGAAGATCCTCACCGCGGCGATCGACGAGGCCAAGGTCCTGCTGGAGCAGCGCTACGATGCCGGATTCCCGCCATTCTGGGACAAGAGCCATTGGACCATGCCGGCTTTGCCCGAGGCGGTCGAAGGGCAGAGCACGACCTATGCCAACCGCGACCACTACGCCACCGACGCGCGCGGCCTCGCCTACACTTACGCCTACATCGCGATCAAGCGCCTCGGTGCCGGCCAGTTCTACCTGATCTCGATCCGCGACAAGGACGGCCAGCCCTATGACGGCAGCAAGACCTATCGCCTGTCCGTCCCGCCCAACGTGCCGATCGAGCAGTACTGGTCGGTGACGGCCTACGACCGGCAGACGCATGCGCTGATCAAGAACGTGTCACGCGCCAGCCGCTCGTCGCAGATCCCGGAGATGCAGAAGAATGCCGACGGATCGGTCGACGTCTATTTCGGTCCAGAGGCGCCGAAAGGAAAAGAAGCGAACTGGGTACCGACCGACCCGAAGCGCGGCTTCGAGCTGATGTTCCGCCTCTACGCGCCGAAGAAGGAGTTCTTCGACAAGATCTGGAGGCTGCCCGACGTCGCGATGATCGCAGCCCAATGAGCGGGACGTGCCGGTCGACGGCTTCTGGTCGATCAGCCTGTACAGCGCCGCGCGGAGATTTTGGACGGGAGCTGGAGGTTTCCCGAAGCGCAGCCGGTGAATTGAGCGCCAGCGCGCGCTCAGCCCGGCAGTGGCGAGCGGCCCCGTACCCCTCACCAGATCAATGCCATGAAGGCAACGAGCGCCACGCCGGCAAAGACAGTGAACACGATCATGATCCACGCCGACCCTACGCCGCGTTCCGGCGCGTGACGAACGCGCCGGTTTTCCAGCTTCCGGGCGAGCTCAATGATCTCCGGCGATGGCGGCTGGCCTGCCGCTTCGTCGTCGGTGCCGAGCGGCGCGATCGCGGGATCCGAGCCCGGAATTTTGTCACCGGTTCGGCCGTTGTTGATATCGGCGCGCAGCTGCTCGAGGGTCGCGCCGCGCGCCGCGGGTCTGCCGTCGATCATCGTGGGGAACTCAAAATAAGATGCCGTGGAAGGCGGCAGCGACGAAACCCCACGCCGCCAACATGCCGGCGCCAACGACGACCAGGACTCTGAGGTCGCTCGTTTCCATGACGAGAGGCTGACGCAGAGCGGGCGGCCAGCCAATTATATGTGCGTATAGGCTGCGGGCGGTTCCTGACGATCAATGCTGCTTCAGCGCACGGCTGGGTCAACTTCACGACGTGCATCACGCGACCGCGTTGCGGCGCGCGGTCTCACGGAAGAACGACGCGCTGAGCTTGGGTGTGCGCTTCTGTGTCTTGAAGTCCACGTACACCAGGCCGAAACGGTTGTCGTAACCGAAGATCCACTCGAAATTGTCCATCGCGCTCCACAGGAAATAGCCTTTCACCGGCACGCCGTCGGCGGTGGCCCGCTGGAGTTGCGTCAAGGTAGCTGCGCAGGAACATGATGCGGTCAGTGTCGTAGACCTTGCCGTCCGGCAACGGCTCAGCGATGTCCGCAAAGAGCAAATTTTTGGCGTCATCCGACAAGTCGGGACCCATGCGCTTCACGTAGGTTGCGGCCATCTGGCGGGGACCAGTGGGTGGGTCGGCGCTGCGCGGGCGGTCATTCAAGAAGCAACAAACTGAAGGCCGCCCGCGCCACTGTCTCGGCGGCGAGCGATATGCACGCAAGCGGCTGCGCGGTCGAGCAAGGAGCGCGGCGCTCGAGACATGGCCGAGGCGTTATGCGGGAGAAATCAAAACGGGCGGCGAAAATGACGAAAGGCGACGGCCTTTCGAGCCGTCGCCTTCTGTCAACTCAGGGCCTTCAGCAGCACCGACATCGCGAGGATAATCGCCGCGCTTCGACCTTGACGTTGATCACGACTCGGATTTTTCTCCAAAGAGAAGCTTCCGGGTCGCGGCACGCCGCTGACCTCTAGAAAGGTCGCGGTGTTGGCCACCGTCGAACGGAAAGGACCGCCGTTCACGGCTCGCATCGGCCCACCTTCAACGCCCTAGAAACGTCTCCGGTGGCCTGTGTCGCATTCGGAAGTCACTGCTTAATTCCTTCCCGCCTTGCGGGCGGTCGGGCGGCTCAGCAGGCTCCCGCCACAGGCTTACGACCTGTCCCTTTCCAGGACCCCCGATTGCGTGTCGGGCTATCCCAGTGGGGGGCCGCACAGGAAGAGTGCGCCGTCACGTGCCCGGAGTCGACGCATCGTAAGGCTTCTCACCAGAATTCTCCCCGCAATTCACCGGCCCTGTGGCGGTGCAGCGCGTCCACCGGCTTGCGGCGGTACCGCGATCCCCCTGAGGCTGCACGTGTCCGAGCGCCCGACACGCATCCAATCCCCGCACGGCGTGATCGTTGTGTCTTCCACCGGACATTGAGGCGCCCGCGGTCGCGGCGCGACCCTTGCATCCGCTGCCGGTCGACCCGGTTCTGCAGTGGCGGCTCCTCCGGGAACCGACATTGGACCACGGTCCAATCGATCCGCTCGGCTGCCCGCCTATCATGACCGAAAAACGTATGGACGCGTTCGTGCAGGCGGCGGACGCGGGGCGTGGACGCGTCGGCTGTTGGCGCGTGGAAGGAGGACGCCATGAGAGCAACCATCATCTCGCTGACGGGTCCCGAAACGTGGGCGCGCTCGTCGCGAGCCTGATCGGTCTGCTCGCGCTCGCGGGCGAATGCCTCGCGCAAGCCGGCGCTCAAGTCGATGACCAACATCGCCATGCCGCTCGCGAAGCGCCGCAGCGCGAACTGGTCGTCGGCACCAAGGAGACGCCGCCCTTCGCCATGAAGAGCGCCGACGGCACGTGGCAGGGCGTCAGCATCGAGCTGTGGCGCCGCGTCGCCGACGCGGCGGGTTTGCGTTACCGGTTCGCCGAGGAAGCCGACGTCCAGGGGCTGCTGACCGGCGTCGTCGAAGGCCGGTTCGACGCCGCGGTCGGCGCGCTGACCGTCACCGGACCGCGCCTGCGCATGATGGATTTCGCGCAGCCGTTCTACACCACCGGTCTCGGCATTGCGGTGGCGCGCGGCGCGCCCGGCTGGTGGCCGGTCGTGCGCACCTTCACGTCGTTCGGCTTCTTCCAGGCGGTGCTGACGCTGATGGGTCTCGCGATGACGGCGGGCCTGCTGATCTGGCTGATCGAGCGGCGCCACAACGACATGTTCGCCGGCGGCGTCAAGCGCGGGCTCGCCTCGGGCGTGTGGTGGTCGACGCACGCGATGACGCAGCGCACCCCGGCGGACATCGCGCCGCAGACCCTGCCGGGGCGCGCCATCGCCATCGTCTGGATGGTCGGCTCCATCATCGCCATCGCCGTGTTCACGGCGGCGGTGACGTCGGCGCTGACGGTGAGGCATCTCGAAGGCAAGGTGCGCGGCACCGCGGACCTCGCGAGCGCGCGCGTCGGCACCGTCGCCGGCACCGCGACGGAGGACACGCTGACGCGGCTGCGCGTGAACTATCGCACCTTCGCGACGCCGCAGGAGGGCCTGCGCGCGGTGCGCGACGACGCGATCGATGCGTTCGTCTACGACAAGCCGCTGCTCGCCTGGCTGATCCGGCAAGGCTTCGCGTCGTCGCTCGAGATGCTCGATGCCGGGCTCGACGTGCAGAACTACGCATTCGCCGTGCCGGACGGCAGCCCGTTGCGACGCAGCATCGATCGCGCCGTTGCCGATGCGATCGCCAGCCCATGGTGGCGCGAAACCACGTTCCGTTATCTCGGCGCGCACTGACGGGGACGGCGAACGCCCGGTTATTACCGGACGACCGCCGCGTCCCTTCCTGCCGCCCAGCAAGAAGTGGTGCGGCTCAAGTCCGTCCCTCGGTGGATCCCAACGGTTGGGTGGGATTGGAGGGACTCGCCTGAGCCGCGCTTATGGAAACTGCCATGGGTCCATCCGTTGGATAACTGTACGAACTGCCAATTGATCTAAACCGAATCCGTCCGCCTCAGGCTCCCGAACAGGCCCGCGATTGGACCTCGGTCCAACTCGATTTATGCGCGTGGATTTCAGAGGCTTTGCCTCTTCCTTCATGACGTTTGACGGGTGTGAACCGGCGAAAGCATTGGTGCAATGAGCGGGCTCGATATCTTCGCCTGGATCGTGCTGATCGTCCTCGTGCTGACGACGGTTGGCGTGTTGGTGTTCCTCGCCATGCTGCCCGGCATCGTCGCGCGGCGTCGCGGGCATCCGTGGGCGCAGGCGGTCAGCGCCGCCGGCTGGATCACGCTCATCTTCGCGTTTCCGCTGTGGCCCGTCGCCTTCATATGGGCCTATGTCGACGTGCCGGGGCCGCCGGCTCCGCGCGGGGAGGCGGCGCGATGATCGTCGTGCTGCTCAACGCCTATCTCGTCATCCTGTTCGTGCTCGTGAAGCTGAAGGTCGTCCCGTTCAATCTGCTGTGGAAGCTCTCTCCGATCATCGTCCTGCTGGTGCTGCTGATCGGTCTGTTCATCCCGATGAACTGGGGCGCGCCGCAAGGGCCGGCGCTGGTGGTGCGCAACTCGGTCGCGATCGTGCCAAACGTGGCGGGCGAGGTGGTCGAGGTTCCGGTCGCGGCCAATGCACCGCTCAAGCAAGGCGACGTGCTGTTCCGGATCGATGCCGTCCCCTACGAGGCGCAGCTGCAGGCGCTGCAGGCGCAGTTCAAGTTACAGGAGCAGCGCCTCGGCGAGGTGGGCCAGCTGCAGCGCACCGGCACCGCCCGCGGCTACGACATCGAGCAGCGACAGGCCGAATACAACCAGATCAAGGCGCAGGTCGACGGCGCGCAATGGAATCTCGAGAAGACGGTGGTGCGCGCTCCGGCCGACGGCTACGTCACCAATCTCGCTTTGCGCACGGGCGCGCGCGTCACCAACCTGCCGCTTGCGCCGGTGATGGCCTTCATCGACACGTCGGACACGCTCATCGGTGTCGAGATCGCGCAGATCTTCGCGCGCTATATCGAGGTCGGCCAGCCGGTCGAGGCGACGTTCAAGTTCATGCCCGGCACGATCTATACCGGCAAGGTCGAGAGCGTGTTGCAGGCGATCGCGCAGGGCCAGGTGCAGACGTCAGGCACCGCGGTCTCGCCCAGGGCCATCCAGTCCGCGCCATTCGTCGTCAGGATTCGTCTCGACGATCAGGAGTTCGCCAACCGGCTTCCGGCGGGCGCGACCGGCGACGCGGCGATCTACACCGAGCACGTGAAGGTGGCGCACATCATCCGCAAGGTCGTGCTGCGGCAAACCGCGATCATGAACTACATCATTCCGTTTTGAGCTCGACGGTACGCTGCGGCGGTTCTGCGAAGCCGTTACGCCTGATCGACATATTGCACCAAAGTATCGACCATGTTGGACCAACGTACCGACTGTTTTGTACCAAGGTCCCATTGCCGTCGTCGCAGCGCCGTCTAGCTTCTCGATTCCCAGCATACGGCCCGGTGGAGCCAATGGAGGGATGTCATGTTTCATCCCCTGCTGCCTGTCCTGCTCGGCGCCCCGCTCGTCATTGCCGTCGCCGACAACGTGCCCACATTCAACGTGACACCGACGTGTCGCGCCGCTGCGGCCAACACACCCGGTTCGTTCGATGCTTGCATGCGCGATGAGCAGAACGCGCGCGGAGCCCTTGTCGGGCAATGGTCGGAATTTGCAGCTGCAGACAGGTCGTCCTGCACTCAGGAAACCAGATCCTTCAATCCCAGTTACACGGAATTGCTGACCTGCCTGCAAACGGCACGGGACGCGGCCAAGTTGGAGCGGCGCGACAAGCAATGAATTCGCGTTGGGCAAAGGCGGAAAAGCGTCATGAGGGCTGAGCATTTGCGCGTCCTGGCGTTCGCTGTCTGCCTTGGTGTCGCCGCGGTCCCCGGCGCCAATTGGCACAACACCGGCGGTGTGATCGCAGCGGAGGAAACGCCCCAGGACGTGCTGGCGGCTCATCTGCGACTGCAAGGCCATCGCTGCGACAAGGCGCAAACCGTGGAGCGAGACGCGCAGCGCTCAAAGCCTGACTCGCCGGTCTGGATCGTGACATGCGAAACGGCAACCTATCGCGTGCAGCTGGTTCCCCACATGGCGGCAAGAGTGGAGCGAGTAGAGCCCGGCCAGCAGGCAGGTGAATAGACGATGTATCGCTCGCGCGCGGCATTCTGAATTGGACCTATCCCGATGCGCTGCACGTCGTCGGTGCGATCGCGATGGCCGTCGCCGACGGGCGGCTCCCAGCGGGCTCGCCGCGCGGCGCGCTCGGCCTTGCCGGTTATCATGGCACCGCAAGGGCACTCGACCGTCATGCGCAGCAACTGCAAATGGCTTCGGACGAGATGCCGCGCCCGGCCTTCTCGCTGTTGCTGATCGAGCCGATGTTGTGGACGCGCTTCGAATCGGACGGCGATGATGTGCGAGCGAAGGTTCACGAGCCTGGCCCACAGGCTGGCGACCTGGTGGTGATCTCCGGCGAAAGCGTCATTCGGCAAATCGCGAACAGCCAGCTCACCGTCCGTGAAGCCTACCGGGATGGGCTCATCCGTCTCTACGGCACGGAGGAGCAGAAAGCTTTGTTCTTGCGCTGCTGCGATCAAGCCGGACGCGAGCCCACCACCGGACAATAGTACGCTCTACGGTGTCGGGCTCGTCCCGACGCGGTTCCGCGCGTGGCGAAAACATCGCATTGGACCTTGGTCCAACATGCGACCGCGCCGGGCATATCGCTAACGTCGATGGGCCCGAATGTAACAATTGCCGCCGCCGCGGGAGCGCGTAGGTTTCAGCGCTGCAACCGATTCACGACGAGCTGCGATGAGGCCGAGTTGACTCGACACACCTGACATTCGGGCGCGCGCGTAGGGAGGGGACAATGGACGATCACGATCGTCTGCCACGGAGGAGCCGTACAATCCGAACGGGCGCACGTGTCGCGTTTCGATCCGCCTGCGCCCTTGCTGCCATCGTCGCCGCCGGTCTCGTGCCCGCACCAGCGCAGGCCGACGAAGGCGGCGTCAGCATGTGGGTGCCGGGCTTCTTCGGCAGCCTGGCGGCGGCGCCGCAGGTGCCGGGTTGGGCGCTCGCCACGATCTACTATCACCCGTCGGTCAACGCGAGCGGCAACGCTGCGCTGTCGCGCGAGATCACCATCGGCCGCTTCAATCCGAACCTCGATGTCAACGTCCGGGCGGCCCTCTCCGCGCGGCCCGACATCGTGCTGTTCGCGCCGTCCTACACCTTCGCCACGCCGGTACTGGGCGGGCAGGCCCAGGTCCTGTTTCTTCAGGGTGTCGGCCGCGCGCAGGGCGCGATCGATGCGACCGTGGCGGCCTCGCTCGGTCCGCTCAGCGCAACGCGCTCCGTCAGCGTCGATGACGAGCGCTGGGGCTTCGGCGATTTCGGCGTGCAGAGCAACCTGCGCTGGAATCACGGAGTCAACAACTACATGGTCTACGGCGCGGTCAACATCCCGTCCGGCATGTACGACCCCGCGCAACTTGCCAACCTCGGCATCGGCCACTGGGCGCTCGATTTCGGCGGCGGCTACACCTACCTGAATCCGCAGACCGGCACCGAGTTCTCCGGCGTGCTCGGCTTCACCTACAATTTCGTGAATCCGAGCACCGACTACCAGAACGGCGTCGACATGCATTTCGACTGGGCCGCGTCGCACTTCCTCACGAAGCAGTTCTTTGTCGGCGTCGTCGGCTACGCGTACCAGCAGCTCACGCCCGACAGGGGCCAAGCGGCCATCCTCGGCGACTTCAAGTCGCGCGTGTTCGGCATCGGACCGCAGGCCGGCTACCTGTTCCCGGTCGGCGACATGCAGGGCTATCTGAACCTCAAGGGATATAAAGAGTTCGAGGCCGAGAACCGTCCCGAGGGCTGGAACATCTGGGTCACCTTCTCGATCTCGCCCAAGGCGCCGGAGCGGGCTACGCCGCGCGGCGGGATGGTGACCAAATAACCGGCGCGGTATTGGACGACGGTCCAATCGATTGCGCAGACCTGCTTCTCCTACGCTTGCCGCGATTGTCCGGCGGGGGGTGCCGCACGCACGGGAGCGCAGCCCATGGCAGATGGGGCGCGCACGAGTGACACAGAAAATCATGTCGCGGACGACGGCAGCCTGAACCGGCGTTGACGTCACATCGCGCAGAGGGGCTCATCACCGACTGAGCCGCGGCGGCGGTATTCACAGCCTTATCCAGGTTCATGCTTCGCCTTGCTTGACGTCTTGCTTCGATCACCGCGGAGGTTCAGAAACGATTGCATGTCGCCGGTCACCCGGCGGGCGGAGCATGCGCAATCGCCAGCTCGCGGATGGTCATCGCGGGTGCTTTTTGGGTCCGCGTTGTGTTGCGCGGCCTGCGGCCGGCGTTCGTCTGCACTTCGGGCGACAAGGGTCTGCACCCACCGCATCAATCAGGACGAGCCGCAAGGGGCGGATGATTTCGTCACAAGATTTCGCATCATCCAAGGTCATCCGGATGTTGCATGAGATGGTGTTGTCGGCGGGCTTGGCCGGCTGAGTGTGCTGGAGCGGTCGACCTGGCGGCGGGCCGTCAAGAACCATCGTGGCTGAAAACAGGTTAGCCGATGTTAACCGGATGTTACCCGCGAGCTCAGATATGGGAGTTGAAATGAGCTTACGCCCGGATGGTTGACCCAAGGGTGCAACCATTTGCTGTGCGCCGCTTCGACAAAAATCGGAAGTATTCGTCGCGCCGCGAATACTTTGAGGCGGCTTCATATAAATGGCTCCGCTAGGTCACAAAAGCCACATCGCCGATGCGATTGGGAGCGTTACGAAATCGCGCCGCGTGAATGGGTCATCACGATTTGTAGGGGTAGTACTGGCACTAAGAACGGTGCTGCGTCGGAAAAGTGTGGCGGCAAGTCACAATTTAGACGCAGCCTGCTTTATGTTATGACGCACAACCGCAAGCGGCCCGAGCTTTTCTATGCCCATGATTCGTCATGCTTTCCACGCGGCTACGCTGGCCCTCCTGGTGGCCGGCACGTCGCTATCGTCTGCATGGGCGCAGGACAGCCGCGACGGCCTGTTCGGCGGTCTGTTTAATCGTTCCGAGCGCCAGGACCGCCGACCGCCCGAGGCGACCGGTGCCGGGCCCGCCTCCGAGGCCGATCTGATCGTGCGGCTCGATCGGCTCGAGAACGCGTTGCGTCAGCTCACCGGCACGGTCGAGCAACTGCAATACCGCAATCAGCAGCTCGAGCAGCAGCTCCGCCAGATGCAGGACGCGAGTCTCGGCGGTGGCGCGCGGCCCGGCGCCGTTCCGGCCGCGCCGCCGCCGCGCACCGCCCCGCTGGTGACGCCGGGCTTCCCGCCGCCGTCGCAAGGCGTGCAGCCGTCCGCATCGGGCCGCCGCTCCGACGCCTTTGATCCGTCGGCAAATCCGAGCGCGCCCGGCGCGCCGCGTCCGCTCGGCAATCCGTCCGGTCCGGCGATCATCCAGGACGACGCGCAGCTCGGCCCGCCGATCGGCGGACCCGGCAGCCGCCAGGCCGGCGCGCCGCTCGACCTCAACGCCGGTGGAGGCGATCCGTCGATGCCGCAGCCGGTCGCTGGCGCCGGCTTGCCGCCACCGCCGCCGCGCACGCTCAATTCGACCGGCGCGCAGATGGCCGCCGTGCAGCCGCCGTCGCAATTGCCGAAGGACGAGTTCGATCTCGGCTACGGCTATGTGCAGCGCAAGGACTACATCGCCGCCGAAGAAACGCTGCGTGCGTTCCTGCGCAAGTATCCGACCGATCCGCTCGCCGCCGACGCCAATTACTGGCTGGGCGAGGCGCTGTTCCACCGCCAGCGCTACCGCGACGCCGCCGAGGCGTTCCTCACCGTGACGACCAAGTTCGAGACGCGCGCCAAGGCGCCCGATGCGTTGCTGCGGCTCGGCCAATCGCTCGCGGCGCTCGGCGAGCGCGAGGCGGCCTGCGCCGCGCTCGGCGAGGTCGGCCGCAAATATCCCAAGGCCTCGACCAACGTGAAGCAGGGCGTCGCGGCGGCCCAGAAGCGTGGCAATTGCTGACCACGATAAGGCAATCTCGTCGACTGAAGCGCTGACGCTGTTCGCCGGCCTCAAGTCGGCCGCCGCGCTCGTGCTCGCCGTCTCCGGTGGACCGGACTCGAGCGCGCTGCTGGTGCTCGCGGCGCGCTGGCGCAAGCGCCTTAAGCGCGGCCCGAAGCTGCTGGCCGTCACCGTCGACCACGGTCTGCGCGCCGAGGCGAAGCAGGAAGCGCGCGCGGTCGCCCGCCTCGCCAGAAGACTCGGCGTGTCGCATCGCACTGTGTATTGGCGCGGCGCGAAGCCGGCGACCGGATTGCCGGCTGCGGCGCGCGTCGCCCGCTACGCGCTGCTCGCCAAGGCCGCGCGGCAGGCCGGTGCGCAGCACGTGGTGACCGCGCACACGCTCGACGACCAGGCCGAGACCGTGCTGTTCCGCCTGGCGCGCGGCAGCGGTATCGCCGGTCTGGCGGCCATGGCGCCGGTCACGCCGCTCGGCGACGTGTTCCTGGTGCGCCCCTTCCTCCACGTGACCAAGGCGCGGCTCGTCGCCACGCTCGCGGCGGAGAACATTGCCTTCGCGGAGGACCCGTCGAATGTCGATCCGCGCTTCACCCGCGCGCGGCTGCGCGCGCTGATGCCCGCGCTCGCCCGCGAGGGCCTCGAGGCGCGGCGCTTTGCGCTGCTGGCACGGCGCGTGCGCCGCTCGGAGATCGCGATCGAGGCGGTGGTCGACATTGCCGCGGCGCGATTGTCGCGCGCGACCGACCGGACACGTCGAGCGATCGTGCTCGATGCGGAGGGTTTCGCCGTGCTGCCCGCGGAGATCGCGCTGCGGCTCCTCGGCCGCGCCGTCACCCGGGTCGGCGACGAGGGGCCGGTCGAGCTCGGCAAGCTCGAGCAGCTGTTCGAGGCCCTCGTCGCCGCCGCTTCGGCGGCGCGCCACAAAGCCGCACGATTTCGGCGTACGCTGGCCGGTGCGATGGTGACGCATTCGGACGGCCTATTGACCGTCGAAGCGGCCCCGCCGCGGCGAAATCGGGCCAAACCTGCCCATATCCGCGGCAAAGACCCATTCACCAAGGGGCGGTAAAATCACTGAGATTCGTGTGATTCGCTTGTTAGACGGTCCATTGACACCTACATTGTGCTGCGGACGGGATTTGCGACCGCAAATCGCTGGACTTGACGGTGGGGGAACGGACGCACCTGGCCGCTGCCCGCGCACCTTAGAGGACGTCGGATGAACGCCAACCTGCGCAACTTCGCCCTCTGGGTGATCATCGTTCTCCTGCTGCTCGCGCTGTTCACGCTGTTTCAGAGTCCGAACCAGCGCGCCGAGCAGCGCGACATCTCGTTCTCGCAGCTGTTGAGCGAGGTCGACCAGGGCAAGGTCCGCGACGTCACGATCCAGGGCCCTGAGATCCACGGCACCTTCACCGACGGCCGCAGCTTCAACACCTATGCGCCCAACGATCCGTCGCTGGTCCAGCGCCTCTACGGCAAGGGCGTCACCATCACCGCGCGTCCGCAGCAGGACAACGTGCCGTGGTTCGTGTCGCTGCTCGTCTCGTGGCTGCCGTTCATCGCGCTGATCGGCGTGTGGATCTTCCTGTCGCGCCAGATGCAGGGCGCCGGCGGCAAGGCGCTCGGGTTCGGCAAGAGCCGCGCCAAGCTGCTCACCGAAGCGCATGGCCGCGTCACCTTCGAGGACGTGGCCGGCGTCGACGAGGCCAAGCAGGACCTGCAGGAGATCGTCGAGTTCCTGCGCGACCCCGGAAAATTCCAGCGCCTCGGCGGACGCATTCCGCGCGGCGTGCTGCTGGTCGGCCCGCCCGGCACCGGCAAGACGCTGATCGCCCGCGCCGTCGCCGGCGAGGCCAACGTGCCGTTCTTCACCATCTCGGGCTCCGACTTCGTCGAGATGTTCGTCGGCGTCGGCGCGTCGCGCGTGCGCGACATGTTCGAGCAGGGCAAGAAGAACGCGCCCTGCATCATCTTCATCGACGAGATCGACGCGGTCGGCCGCCATCGCGGCGCCGGCCTCGGCGGCGGCAACGACGAGCGCGA